>JAAUYM010167881.1_pt1 | contig 17359 bp, 14 predicted proteins | sample 7278001 | NCBI WGS metagenome assembly JAAUYM01 (sample SAMN14350224, study PRJNA611818) | marine sediment metagenome | isolation source: surface marine sediment (1.8m) | place: French Polynesia: Moorea | collected 2018-08
AACGATTAAAACTTAGGGTAAATGTCTTGTCTTTAACCCCTACTTTTTTACCTTCCCAACTAAAATATTTGACTTGAAACGGAACTTTCTCTCCCATACCTAATAGGGTTAATAGGGCTATCATTAGACATAGGATACAACCGATAACTAGCCAATCAAATTGATGGGATTTTTTCAACCAATCTTTAATTTTGATATTTTTTTTAAGGAAGTTAACCATAGTTTTCTCAATTAATCTTCTAATAGCTCAATAATACCTTGTTGTCCATCAATTTTTACCCGTTGGCCTTCTCGAAAGATTTCTGTAGCATGGTCAATATTCATCACGGCTGGAATATCATATTCTCGGGCAATAATTGCCCCGTGAGATAACGCTCCACCTACTTCTGCTATAATACCACCTGCATTGGCAATTAAAGGTCCCCAACCGGAGTCAGCGTAAGGAATGACAAGAATGGTATTATTGGTAATTTTTCCTATGTGTTGAAGATTATGGCAAATGTAAATATAACCTTCTGCTTTTCCACAACTTGCGCCAATTCCTTGCCATTTTCCAGCCTTTTTCTCTAATGATTTAGGGTTATTTTCTGGTATTTTGGCAATATTTCCATAAACAACATAGGGAATATTTTTTAAAGTTTTATTGATAGCAAATTCTTCTTTTCTTTGAGCGATTTTTTGCTGTAGTTGTGATGGACTTTCTTGGGATTCTTCTCGAAAGATTGTCAAAATTTCAGAATAGGTTAATTGAAAAATATCTTGATATTCTTTAATCATATTTTTTTCAATTAAATGTTCAGCTAATTCTAAAAAGTGCCAGCGTAACTGAGCTAAAAGTTGGGAATAAATTTCTGTCACTTTACCTTTTAAATTTAATCTTTTTTGAACTTGTTTGATTTGCCAAGTTTTTCTCGTTTTTTTGACTGTCTTCTTAGTCTTATTCTGGTTAAGTATTAACTGAGTAAATAAGCTTTTAACTAAAGCCGTATTATCTCGCCAACAAGCAATAGAAATATCGGTTGCAACATCACTTAGATAACCATAGGTTTCTATAATTAGATTAAATTTGTTAATTATTTTTTGTCCTTTATTATTATTTTCCAAGGATAAAAATAAATCATCAGCACACTTAATATCGTCTAAGTTAATTACAGAAGTAGTTTCTTCTGCTAACTTTTCTAATGCTTGTAAAGCAGCAATTTCTGGAGTTGCATCATTGTTGAGTTGTTCGGGAGATACTTTTAATAAAGCTTGTCTTATCGCTAAACTTAAAGGGGCTAAAATACTATAGTAAGTTGCTGGTTTCAATAAAGATAAAATAGCGGAGATATTTTCTAGTAATTCTTGGGATGATAGTTGCTGAATTTCTTGATTAGCTAATTTTTCTAAGTGAGGTTTAAAGTATTTTTGATAATCGTTTGAAAAGTCATTTTCTAAATCCCATTCTCTTTTTGCTAAACGCAACAAACCTGGTAAATTACTAAGGGTAGAACCGAAAGAAGGTTTAGTCATTTTGCTACCTCTAGTCAGAAATTCTAAACTTTCTGGAGGCAGTCCCATTCGTTGGAAAATTTGGCCTAGTAACGTCGCATTAAAATAAGCTTGTTGAAAGTGTAATGTAGCGGTTTCATTGAAGTCCAAATTTTTGGCTTTTTCTTTTAAAACGAGGGAAAAAATGTCACCCCATACCCCACAAGTCAAGGGTTGATTGATAGACCAAGTTAAGGGAGATATCACCCCAGGAATGACTTCTGCTGCAATTTTTCTTGTCCAAATGGGTTGTAAATTAGTAATTGGTCTTGTTTGTAATATCCATAAACTTTCTCCATCATAACTCCATTCTATATCTTGAGGAATGCCATGATAAAGGGTTTCAATATCTCTGGACAAGATGGCCACTTTTTCAACAATAAAATCGGGAACATTTCTCGATTTAAGATGTTCTAAATTGCGAATTTTAATAGCATCATTTTCTAATTCATTATAAACTTCAACCTGATATTGTTCAGGGGTAATTTTACCCGAAACAACTTGATTAGCAGAACCAGGTAAGGTCTCAATAATAACACAGTTATTGAAGGGATTGACGGGATCTCGACTAAAAGCAACTCCTGAGAAAGTCCCTTGAATTTGCTTTTGAAGTAATAGAGCAATTCCTTGCTCACTTTGTCCTTTATCTTGACGATATTTAACCGCATGAGGATGATTATAAGCGGACAAACAATCCAAGATGGCTGCTTTTAACCCCTGTTGGTTAGTAATATTTAAAAGTGTCAAGTATTGCCCCGCAGCAGAAGCTGTCTCTGTATCTTCTCCTAAAGCTGAAGAACGAACAACAAAGGGAGTTTTCACACTGGGATCGAGATAATCTAAAAGGATTTGTGGATCATCTCCAGGAGATAAAATCCACCCATTAGGAACAGCATAGCCTAAACTTCTTAAATAAGCTAAATTAGCCGCTTTGGGTCCGACTTTATTCCTATCTAATTTATCATTTAAGGATAAAAGAGATTTTTCACCTCGAAAAAATTTAAACATGGTTTTAGAAGAAGATTTAACACCGCTTTCTGGTAAAGACAAATCATCAGGAACTTGTTGAAAAATCCAAGCCATTAACCCCGATAAACTCCAAGCTAACATAATATAAGTTAGATCATGGGGATGTCTAACCGTCAAAATAAAAGCTAATAAAAATAAGGCTAACAATCGTCCTGTTACCCTATCCCGAAAAACTGTAAAACTACTCAAACTAATCAGTGTGGTTAAGAAAGTGGCAGCCCAATCATGAACTATTATGCCCCAAAATAAATTAGTCGTTCCAGCCCCTTTTCCCCTCCAATATCTACCGATAATTAACGCGACTAATGCCATCAGTTCCCACCAAGGTTCAACAGGGAAAAAATAACGGGCTAATAAAACCACAAAAATGCCTTTTCCTGCTTCTGATAAGACCGCCAAAATCCCCACTAAAGTTCCCCCATGATAAAAAGCCGCCGAAACAGAAACATTACCTGTTCCTAACTCAGAGAGTTTCTGGCCCTTCAAAGCATAAGTTACCCAATCAATTAAAGGAATTCCTCCTAATAAGGGACAAAAACAAAAAATAATTAAAGAACCAATAATAGACTGCATAGAAAAATAGTCAAGAAGAAAAACTACACATTTTCGATTCTTTGATCATAATCATTTTGACCTAAGCCCAAAAGGAATTTATGTTATCTTAATATCTGGGTAAGGTTTTCCCAATCTCCCCCTACCTCTCTAAAAATAATATAACTATTGTTGTTAAGCGAGAACATATATGCTACAATCCTAAAAAAATAAATCCTAAATTAACCAAAACAATGCTAATTTTACCAGGAACAACAGTTAGAGTTATTAACCCCAACGATACTTATTATCGTTTTGAAGGACTGGTACAACGGGTTAGTGACGGCAAAGCTGCGGTTTTATTTGAAGGAGGTAACTGGGATAAACTAATAACCTTTCAGTTGTCAGAAATTGAAGCGGTTTAGTCATTATGTTAAAACATAAAAATGCTGTGAGTTGTTACTGACTCCCAGACTTCTTATCTTATCGTTAACTTTAGATAGGTCTGACCCATTACTATGCGTCTTCCCCTACCCCAATTCACCATAGATAATCGTCATCAAGATCATATTGCCGAGGTCATTGAAACATCAACCACGCAATTTTTAGCCCAATGTTTAGAACCAGAAGACCTAAGTTTTCCGGTGATGCCCCCCTTTGGCAGTTGGATAAAATCTTTAGATGAAGAGTCAGGCAATAAAATCATCGCTGTTGTTACCTATGCTACTACCACTCCCATTGATTCTGTACATCGTGCGAGGGCGTTGGGGTTATCCTTAAAAGAGTTAAGAGAGCAACAACCCCAAATTTTTGCTATGTTGAAAACAGAATTTAGGGCAACAATTGTCGGGTTTGAAAGTGATGAAAATGCAGAAAATGGTAACGGCCATAACTTAGGTAAAGTGTATCAATATTTGCCTCCTCGTCCTCCTCAAATTCACCAAGGGGTGTATCGCTGTCAAGCAGCAGAAATTATCAATTTTAGTCAAGAAGTTGAATTTTTAAGGATCTTACTACAAGTCAGAGATGCACCTGTGGATGCGTTAATGGCAGCATCCATTCGGGATATTTATCTCTTAAGGAAAGGGGATAAAGATTGGTTAGTGAAAGTGGGAAGAACCCTGAGTATTTTATTGAGAGATGATTACGATCGCCTACAATATATTCTGAGTCAAGTAACCTTATAACAAAAGCAGACAGGAAATTGCCACTTTCTCGGTTCGGTTCTACTACTATTTTAAATAGCTTAATCGGTTTATCATCGAAGGAGTTAGAGGTTAGTGGTTTAAATTAAGAAAAATTTATGATGGTTTCCGAGGCTTTATTAGAAAAATTAAGCGATATTCTTAATCGCAATCTGGAGGTTGATCTTGTCCCCTCTCCTTCTCAAGCTGCCCTAACAGAAATTGAGCAAAGACGACTGAAAGCGCAAGGACAATGGGTAAGTGCGATCGCCTCCTTAGAAACCTTACTATTATCCACCTTAGAAGGAACCTCAGAGAAGACGCTTCAAGGATTAATTTTATCAGCCCCAACCCCTATTTTATGCCATCCCCACCTAACTAAAACACTGCACACAGGGATTTTTACCCTACAAAGGTCCCAACAGCATTGGCAACAATTTCAACTGCCTGGAGTATGTGAAAATTGCAACGACAATAAAAGGACTAATCTAACAGAACTCCCTCTATTTCCGCAAGATCCTCTAGTCACTGAACAATTTTGCTTAGTTTTAACCTCAAAGATTTCCTTATTGATGGTATTAGGGGAAGATAGTTTAGGACTACCCGCTTTTCAATTTTCCTTTGATCCCGATGTGGTTACTCAAGGGTGGTCAAGCTTGCGATCGCGTCTCAATTTAGTCAACCATCCGCAACTAGCTAACTTAGACCAATTAGTTAAACAATTTACACCACCGATTCCCAGTTATCAAGTGGTCACGGAGTTTACTCGATTATTACTGCACTATTTACCACAAATTTCTCCTATTATTGCCCGCAAAAATCCCTACATTCAAGACTTAGAAGAAAACCATCATAAATCCCCCTTATCTCAACAGAAATCTGTCACCCCTTCTTCCGTTGAAGAAAGCACAGATGTCGCTTTATTGCAAGCATTAAGTCATGAAATTCGTACCCCATTAACCAGTATTCGTACCATGACTCGATTACTGTTGAGGAATAAAAACTTAGATAAAAAAATGAGCCGCTTATTAGAAAATATCGATCAAGAATGTAGCGAACAAATTAACCGTATGGAATTGATTTTCCGAGCTACAGAATTGAAAAGTAAAGCGCATCAAGATTGTTCCGTAGAATTAGTTAAAATTTCCTTAGAGAGTCTATTTCATCAATCTATTCCCCGTTGGAAACGACAAGCACAAAGACGGAATGTTGATCTAGACATTGGACTGCCCAAAAAATTACCCCAAGTGGTCAGTGATCCAGGAATGTTAGACCAAGTCTTAACAGGGTTAATCGAAAAATGTACCCGTAGTCTCTCTGGTGGGGGACAGATTAAAGTACAAGTAACCACTGCCGGTCATCAATTAAAATTACAATTTCAGACAGAATCTTATCGACAACATAACCCCTTTAAAGCATTAGGACAACTGTTATTATTGCAACCAGAAACCGGTAGTGTCAGTTTAAATTTAGACGTGACAAAAAACCTATTTAATCGCTTAGGGGGTAAATTAATTGTCCGTCAGCGATCGCAACAAGGGGAAATTTTTACCATTTTCTTACCATTAACTTAGAGGGTTTATTACCGAAGTAGCGATACTTTAGGAAATTGGTATTATGAAGATGATGACGGCGAATAATGCCACTGCGAGGAAAATTTCGGTATAGTAAGTGTTAGGAAAGTTTCCAAAGAATATGTTATAAAAGTTTTATTGATTTAATCACAGCTTTACAGTTGGTTTTATGAACACATTCCATTATCACCCTGAAGCAATCAAACGTATCCATGGAAAGGGTTTTGTGGACTATACAATTACTCGTCGTTTACCAAAGATACTGTCAAATATTGAGGAACAGCTACAAGCAAACGGAAGGTTAGAAGCTGCTCAAGTGATGCTTCAAGCAGTTATTGATGAAAAAAACATTGATCTAGATATTTTTGCTCGTCCTACAGCTTATTGGGAAGAATATTTAGACAAGTTAAGTGGACTAACTTGGGGCGACTTACCATTCTTTGATTTGGAATTTCTCTTCTATCATGGTTTGAACTCCATAGCTGGATACTTTGAGGCTGGAATTGATGTTTTTTATCATGCTCGACGGATGGCTCTAGCTGAAGCAATTTCGGCTCTCAATTCCGGTGTAACAGGACTATCCGAACTATCAGGTATGGATTTACTTGATGCAACAATACGCTGTTCATTGTTTGCGAATGAAGCAGATTATAGCCAGCTAGTTACCTCACGGAGTGACTCTGCACTTTGGAGCGATCGGGTACTTCTCGATGAAAGTGAACAACTAATTTCAGGTTTGGGACAAGTTTCCAGTGGAACAGAAGTACATCTGATAGCAGATAATGCAGGACATGAACTCTGTTGGGATCTTGTAATGGTTGATGCAATACTTAGAGTCTTCGATGGTATCAGAGTAGTCATTCATGTTAAGCCATGGCCTATGTTTGTTTCGGATGCCCTTACTGTTGATGTAGAAGAGACTATAAATGGCTTGCTTGACAGTAACCTCTGTGAAGACGTTCGATTGATAGGACAACGACTGAGACGTGCTATTGAATCAGGGCAATTTCAGGTTTTCGATGAAGCTGATTGGGGGGAACCTCGACACTTCAATGCTTTAGACGAGAATCTGGGAACTAAGCTTAGTAACTCAGCTAAGGTCATCTCAAAAGGGGATCTCAATTACCGTCGGTTTGTACGCGATCTTCAATGGCAAACAGATATACCTGTTGAAGTTGCGACGGTTGGAGTTCCCTTTAAAGCGATTGCATTAAGAGTATTAAAATCTGATGCACTGGTTGGAATTGAATCATCAATTGCTATAAGAGCGGCACAAAAGTTCAATGACTGGAGAACTTGTGGACATTTTGCTATAGTACAGTCACTATAAGTCCATAAAAATCATCAATTTCACACTTTTATCTCTTATAATGTCTAGATAATTGCCTTTTAATCAAATTAATTAATAGAGGTTTAATGATCCCGATTCTAAAGCTAGTTTCTGTAATGGGTAGTTTCCGAAGTGTGGAAATTAAAAAGTTTAGTTTTATCAAGAGCATTGAAAGCTTTAAAAATGCAATGTTTGTACTGGGAGCAAATTTAGCACGCTCTGGTCACGACTTATTGATTGCATGGAGTAATGATAACATTCCTGACCAATTTGCAGGCGGTCGATATGTCTTTGAAGATACTGCTGATTACAGTGTATTAATGGGCTATTTGTCGGCTGTTTTAAACGAGTCTAATATTCCTAATACTCCACAAGTGCAACTGGTGGTTTCTGATGAAATGTGGAATGGAGTACAAAATAGTGAAGGAGAGAACTTTGGACCAATTTCCTCTGTTAGAGTAGGTACTACCAATATTACACTTGGTGAATGTGTTGATCGTGGTGTTGTTCAAAGACGTAAAGTTTCTGGCACAGAGGAAGACTATATACTTAGGACTGATCTGTTAAAGGATTACGTAGTTCCCTCTGCGGATATAGTTATCACTGTAGGTGGTGGAAAAGCAACAGGTGCAGCTATGCAACTGGCTAGGGCTGAAAATAAGTTATTACCCCTTGGCTTTTTTGGAGGAGCTTCTAGACAAACTTTGTTAGATGTATACAGTGCATCAAGCAGTCACGCACTTGCTGAGCGCATACGATATGTTACAGAGGGGTTGTCTTTGGAGTTTGAACTATATAAAGAACATGAAGTTTTGCAAGCACTTCAACAAATCGCTACAACTTTAGATCGTTTCATAAGATATGATCGGCGCGTATTTATTGCTATGCCATTTCGTGACTCAGTACAATTAGATCCTGAATATAGTCATTACGCTGTTTACAATGCTGTTCGTGTTGCCTTAAGAGAAATGAAGGAAAAATGGCCTGGACTTGAATTAATACGTATTGATAGAAATAGCCCGAGAGCTTCAGATATACCAAGTGAAATTCGAGAAACTATTCGTCAGTGCGGGATTTTCATTGCGGACTTAACAGAATTAGATAGACAAAACTCAAACGGAATAACTTCAGCCAATCCCAATGTTTGGTGGGAGTTAGGATTTGCCGATGGACTGGGAAAGGATCGTGTGATTCTTTTAGCTAGGAAAGGAACACGTCTTCCGTTCAATAATGCTGTCAGACGTGTCGTGATGTGGAATGACTTAGAAGATATAGAGTCTGAAGTCCGCCGGGGGGTTGAGTCTTTTCTTAAGACGAGGGATTGACAGCCTTCAGCCCCACCTAAAATATTGATGTTCTTTTAGAATTTATAGGTGGGGACTTCTGCCAACATTCCGTTAAAGCAGTTTTTGGAATTATATTATTTTGTAGGGGCTTAATACGATTAAGCCCCTACTGCATCAACCGCTTTAACCTGAAATTTTTGGTAAGATTTTCCTATCTAGTAAGGTGTGTGAGGAAAATAGTGATGACAGTGCATAACCGAGTCAACACTCAAGGAAAGATTACCCAGACAGTTTGGCTAAGCTTGGTAAAATATGGTGGACTGATGGCATTCATTTGGCTTATTCTCTGTCTACCGGCACAAGCTGCCAGAGAACTGCGTATTGCTATCAAAAAAGGCGTTAGTGCGGTGCAAGTAGGGAGTTCAACCCCTGCCATTGTTAAAGACGCTGGAGGACGGACTATCGGCAATTTAGCCCCTCTGGATGGCTTTACGGTGAAAGCGAGAGGCAGTGGGGTTAACCTCAACCAATGGAATTCTAGTTATCTGATCATCGAACCCAAAAATGATGGAGTGGTTTGGATCGGCGATCGCTGGTATCGGGGAAGAGTCCGTGTCATCCGTCAAGGACAGGGAGTAACGGCCCTGAATTTAGTCAATATTGAAGAATATTTGTACAGTGTGGTGGGGGCCGAAGCTTATCCCACCTGGCCCGAAGAAGCTTTAAAATCTCAAGCAGTGGTCGCTCGTACCTATGCTCTCTATCAAGCTTCTAAGGCCAGTAATCGTTATTATGATTTAGATACCACCACCAGAACCCAAGTGTATAAAGGGTTAGAAACGGAGTTTGTGACCACCCAAGATGCAGTTAAAGCTACTAACGGGCAAGTTTTGACCTACAAGGGTAAGGTGATTTTATCGGCTTTCCATTCCTCTTCTGGGGGTCATACGGAAAACGTTGAGGATGTTTGGAGTTCTCCTCTGCCTTATTTACGGGGTGTGGTGGATTATGATCAATTAGCCCCTGTGTTTCAATGGCGTAGAACCTTTACTGCTTGGGAAATGGGTCGTCGCATTGGGGGTGTGGGTTCGGTGCGATCGCTCATTCCTCAAAAAACCACCCCTCATGGACGCATCATTACCATGAAAATTGTTGGTAGTAAGGGTTCGCGTAATATTACTGATGATGAGTTACGCAGGGCCCTGAAACTCAAAAGTACCCTCTTTACTATCTCCAATAATAAGGGAACTTTTACTATTGAAGGGAGAGGTTATGGTCATGGTATTGGTTTAAGTCAATGGGGAAGTCATTATCTAGCGCAACAAGGGATTCGTTATGATCAGATTTTGAATCATTATTACAAAAATGCTCGCTTAACGACTTTAAATTAATCACCAAATCTTGAACGATGATTCAAGTTCCCAGACTAGATTTTTTCTAGCTGCCTGTTCAAATTTATCCTGACATAATTGGGTTTTATAGAGGTTTTTTTGCTCAAGAAATCCTTTTAAAACTTTGCTTCGGCCTTGATTATAAATTTTGTCAGGATAGATTGAATATTCTTGTCTAATATTCTTGACATATTCTCCATATTGACTTCTGTTTGTTCCTAAAATAGCTAAATCTAAATCCAGTAACCAATTCGTATCTGCTTCTTTTGTTACCCTATGGTTTTTGGTAGCTATAATTTGTGAAAAACACTTTTGAATGTTTGTGGGAGGATAATTAATCATTAATAATCTTGTTTTAGCCAATTCCGCACTTTCTAACTCATTATTGTTTCCAGGTATTTCATAAATAAAATCATGATAAAATATTGAAAATAATAATGTATTCAAATCTTGGATATAATTTTGATATTGAAAGGCTAAATTAACCAGATGAATCAGATGATTAAGATTATGATAATATCTTGATGATTGTCGATATGCTATTTCAATTTCAGTCCACATTTCTTGGCAAAGCGTTAAATTTGAATGATAAGACAGCACTAAATTTAACCAAGTTTCTTTAAGATCATCAGAAGTTATAATAGTTGTCATCTTTTATAACAATAATAATTTCAAAAAGTTGCTCAGGAGAAACCCCTCACTGTTGCCCGTTTCCTGTTCCCTGTTCCCTTTTCAGAAGGGAGTTAAAGCTTTTTCACTAATATTAATCCCAAAAAAGTTCCTGCAAACCCCCAGAATAAACTCATCATTGTATAAACTAATAATAAGCTATATTCTTGGTTTCTTAATAATAAATTATTCTCTAAGGAAAAAGACGAAAAAGTTGTAAACCCCCCACAAAAACCTGTGACTAAAAATAGTCCCCAATAAGGACTAATGGGTACTTTTTCGATTAAACCAATTATAATCCCAATCACTAAACAACCGATTAAATTAACCGTTAACGTCCCCCAAGGAAACATCGTTGTAATTTGCTCATTAATTATTTTACTAATGAGATAACGGCAATAACTACCTAACCCCCCTCCTAAAAATACGATTAACCCTGATAAAGACTGCATTTTAATGTGCCATTATTAGTTAGTTTAGTATCAATTTCTACCAAATAAGGGACAAAGATAAGATAACGTTAAGAATAGAAGATGTTTACAGCCTTATCAATGCGAATTGAGCAACTACAAGCATTCCTAGCGATCGCAGAAACGGGCAATTTTGGACAAGCAGCAACTCAATGTGGGATTACTCAATCCACCATTAGCCGACAAATACAAGCCCTAGAAGCGACTTTAGGGGCTTTATTGTTTCATCGCTCCACCCAGGCTAAATTGACGGTAGCAGGGGAAAAATTGTTGCCAAGAGCGACAAAAATTTGTCAAGAATGGGCAACAGTTGGACAAGAAATTAAAGATTTACAAGCAGGAAAACAACCTGAATTATGTGTAGCGGCCATTCATTCGGTTTGTTCCCATTTCTTACCCCCCATTTTACAAAAATTTTGTCTAGATTATCCTCAATTACAATTACAAGTGACGGCCTTAGGAAGCGAGCGGGCCTTGAAAATATTAAGGGATGGTTTAGTGGATATTGCGATCATCATGAATAATCGTTTTTTAACTCCTAGTCCTGAGATGACGGTTGATATATTATATGAAGAAAAAATAGAGGTTTTAATGGCCTGTGATCATCCTTTAACTACCTATGAGCAAGTTCCCCATACAGAATTGTTAAAATATCCTCAAGTGGTGTTTAAAGATGGTTATGGAATGCAAAGATTGCTACAAGAATGGTGTTCCAATCATAATTTAACCATCAATGCGGTGATGGAATTAAATACCTTAGATGCTTTTCGAGGGGTAGTTAGACAAGGAGAAATGATTGCTTTGTTACCAGAAACAGCTTTGATTGAAACCAATCAAGATAATCGTTTGTCTGTACGTTCTTTAGCTCCTATTTTCGATGAATCTAACCCCAAATCCCCTCAACACTTAACCCGTCAAGTGGTTTTGGTTTCCACCAGCGATCGCATTACCATTCCTCCTATTGCTCATTTTTGCCATCTAGTTCGCCAACAGGTTCAAAAGTTCATTTACCCCACGGTTAATCAGTCACTTTCTGCATAGTACATAAAAACTATGTAATCTCTGGGAATTAGGAACCTGAGTTCGGAGTTCGGAGTTCAGAGTTCGGAGTTCGGAGTTCAGAGTTCGGAGTTCAGAGTTATTCTTTTGTCAAGGAGATAATAGGGGTTTGAGACTTCAGACTTGTTGCCAGTTATCCATAAATTTCCTTTGGTCGGACTCACGTTGATCAAAACATTGACCAATTGTCTCAATTCTTGAGAAAATCGACTGAGGAGTTTACTTAATATCATTAGCAAAACTTAGAATTATGCCACGCATTCGCTCTATTCTGTCTCTATTATTGGTGGCTGTGGCCATCTTCTGTGTGAGTTGTGGGAGTCCCAAAGCTTCTGTTCCCACCACCTATTCCCCTGAGAAAATTGAACAATTACAGATTCTGGTTGAACCCATTGAGGAAGCCAAGGAAAATTTAGAGATTCTCAAAGGGTTTATTGCGGATCAAAATTGGATCGATACCCGTACCTATATTCACGGGCCTTTAGGGGGTCTTCGTCAAGAAATGAGTAGTTTAACTCGTTCTTTGTTACCTAAAGATCAAAAGGTAGCGAGAGATTTATCTAAAGCTTTATTCAGCGATTTTGAACGCTTGGATGCGGCTGCTAAGGAACGTAACTCTGTGGCTGCCCAACGGGAATATCGTGAAGCGGTTAATCATTTACAAGGTTTCTTAGATTTACTTCCTAAAAGCTAACTCGTTTTGATTGAAACATTTTGGGGGGCATAATTATTATGCCCCCATCATTATGGAAAATTTTTGTGAATGATCATTGATGACTGATAACTGATAACTGATAACTGAGAATAATATGACTCGTATTACTATTATTGGTGCCGGCGTAATTGGAGCAGCGATCGCTTATGAATTAAGTTTAATTAAGGGTTTAGATATTACCTTAATTGATGAAAAACAACCAGCTTCTGCTTCAACGGGGGCAGCTTTAGGGGTTTTAATGGCGATTATTAGTCAGAAAACCAAGGGACGGGGTTGGAAACTTCGGCAACTTAGTTTAGAACGTTATGCAACTTTAATTCCTGAGTTAGAAGGGTTAACAGGCAAGAAAATTCCTGTTAACCATCAGGGGATTGTCATGTTACGTTTTGCGGATGATCCCCTAGAAAGATGGGAAAGGTTAAAACAGTTTCGGAATGATCACGGATACCCCCTAGAAATTTGGGATCAAACTGAGTTATTAAAACGCTGTCCTCAAGTACAAAATGAGCGTGTCATTGGGGCGATTTATTCCCCTAATGATAGACAAATTAACCCAACTATTTTAACTGAATCTCTTGTATTAGCTGCTTCTAAAAACGGTGTAAATTGTCAGTTTGGAGTCAAAGTTCAAAATATTACGCCAACAGAGCTAGATGGTTCCAATAATGGTCAATTGTACCAGATAAAAACTTCATACCAGACCCTAGAAACCGATTGGTTAATTATTTGTGCTGGTTTGGGTTCAACTCCTTTGATTAATGAGTTACAACCGATGGTTAAAATTAAACCAGTTCTCGGACAAGCATTACAAATTAAGTTAAATCATGCTTTAGGTGATGTCAATTTTCAACCTGTGATTACGGGGGAAGATATCCATATCGTTCCTATTAATACTCAGGAATATTGGATCGGTGCCACCCTAGAATTTCCTGATGAACGGGGAGAAGTTACTGCAAAAACGGAGTTTTTAGAACAGGCAAAAAAACAAGTATTTTCTTTCTGTCCTGAGTTAGAACAAGGAGAAATTATTAATACTTGGTCTGGAAAACGTCCCCGTCCCGATGGAGAAGCTGCCCCTATTATTAAAGAAGTTACTAACTATCCTCATATTTTATTCGCTACTGGTCATTATCGTAATGGTATTTTATTAGCTCCTGCAACTGCTTTGGTAATTCGAGATAAAATTATAGAAAATTAGACAAACTAAAATTGTTATGTTGAATATTATTTTTGTGGTTTTAATGGTCTTAGCTGGTTCAGCAATTTGTGCTTGTGCAGAAACAGCTTTATTTTCGGTTTCAATGGTTCGAGTTAAACAATTAGCGCAGTCTAAAAAAAGGTCTGCAATGGTTTTGCATTCAATTCGCGGTAAAATGAATCGTCCTATTGCTACTATTGTTATTCTAAACAACATTTTTAATATTGTCGGTAGTATTGTAATTGGAAGTTTAGCTGCGAAGGTTTTAGGAGATACTTGGTTAGGTTTATTTTCTAGTGTTTTAACTTTCTTGATTATTGTTTGTGGGGAAATTATTCCCAAAACGATTGGGGAAAGATATTCTGAACCTATCGCTTTAGCTGTTGCCATTCCTGTACAATTTTTAACGGTTATTTTTACGCCTTTAGTTTGGTTAATGGAACAAATTACTTCTCCTTTTACTCAACAGGGAAAATTACCAACTACCAATGAAACAGAAATCCGTTTTTTAACCATGATTGGTCATAAAGAAGGGGTAATCGAAGATGATGAAGCAGAGATGATTCAACGAGTTTTCCAACTCAATGATTTAACCGCAAGCGAGTTAATGACTCCTAGAGTTATTGTCACTTTTTTACCAGGAAACTCAACTTTAATAGAGTCTCAAGAAGAAATTATTGCTTCTGAACATAGTCGAATTTTAGTAATTGAAGAATCCATCGATAAAGTAATTGGATATTGTCTCAAAGATGACTTACTGACAGCAATCATTAGAGGAAAAGGAAACCAGAAAATTAATCAGTTACTTCGTGAGATTTATTATGTTCCTGAAACCATTAAAGCAGATAAGTTACTGAAGACATTTCAAGAGACTTGTGAACATTTAATGGTGGTTTTAGATGAATATGGTGGGGTTGCAGGAGTGGTAACCCTAGAGGATGTTTTAGAAGTATTAACCGGTGAAATCGTTGATGAAACCGATCGCATTATTGATCTACAAGAAATTGCTAGAAAAAAACGTAAAGTTTTATTGAATTCCAGAGGTATATATCCTTAATATTTTGTAACGTCAGAAAAACTTATCTATCTAACAAGAAATTTAAAACTGAATGCTGTTTCTTTTTTCAACAATATTGGGCATAATTATGGATGCGGAAAAGTGAACAAAAGAAGAGGCTGTTATCTTATGGAAATGAACGATCTCCAATTATGGGTAATGTTACTGTTAAATAGTCTGTTTTGTTTGTTAGTTCCCCGACTCCTGACAACCAAGTGGTCAACCTTATTATCTCCAAAGCATAAGTCTTCTGTTACGGCAACTCAAGAAAGTTAATTGTTGTCAATTTATGGTTAATTTTTGCTCTCCACCCAGCAAAAATAACCAAATCACCACAATCAACCAATGAATGAACACAGGGGGCCATAAAGAAGCGGTTATTGTGTAACTGATGGCACAAACAATCCCTAATAACCCAGCAAAGACTAAGAAGATTGGTTGTCTAAATAAATTTCTTCCTTGGGGATAGAATAATAAAGCGTTGAGGGGATGATAAACAATAAATAAACTTAGACTTAAAGTTACCCAAAACAGCCATTCTATCCCATTAACTCCTTCAAAGGGATGGGGGAGTAAAAGAACCCGAAATACTAATTCTTCCATGAAAGCTGGCAGAAAGAAAAGTTGTAGAATTTGAAAACATTTTTTAGGGGAAATGTCAACCAATTGCCAGGTTAAAAAACCGATTTTAAAGCCAATAGAAATAACAATTAGGCCGTAACTTAATAAAAGTCCTAAACTGAGATACCAATCTTTAGAAGAAAGAGGATAAGTTAGGGCTGAAATGAGTCGAGTTAATACAGTTGAGAATAAAGGAATTTTACCAAAAAGTAAAGTGGGAGCTAGGGGAAAAATAGTCTCATCCCACCCTAGAATTTGATTAGTTCTCAAAAACCATAAACTGGCATTATTGTGTAAAAAAATAGAACTCATTTCATCATGGGCCCGACGGGGTAACATAGTTCGCCAACTTCGCAATCCAGATAAGACAGTTTCACCGGTGGTTAAACGTTCTCCCCCGGCTACTCCTGCTAAAACTTCGGCGTTTTGCTGCCAGTCAACCCGAATCACCCCAGAAGGTACTAAAATTTTATTTAAGTTTTGAAGCAGTTGTTTGAGTTGCCCAAATAATGAATTTTCTATTTGTGAGGGATTTTCTTTTAACCAATTCATTAATTCAGGAGAAGAAATGACCTGTTGTTTTAACTTTTGCATGGCAATATATAGTGCTTGGCTAGAGTCTTGAACACAAGAAGTAGAAGGAGTAACAGAAGAAACTCCAGTGCCATCTCCTGTGCGATAACGGGCCATCATTATTTGTATCGATTCTAATAACTGTCTCCCAAAAGAAAGGGTTTGATTCGCTATTTTAAAATCAGATAAAGAATCTAACTTAATAATCACATCAGAAAAGGGACGAGAAGCCACCCATCCTCTTTGTAAATCTCCTGCATAAGCTGACCAGTCAATTTTTCCAGAGATTATTCCTTGTGGGTTTTGGGCATAAACTTGATAATAGATAATGTCAAATTGTAACTCCGATGTGAAAAAATCTTTAACAACTTGTGCCACTCCATAGGAAAAATGTCCTGTTACTGTGCCGACCGATTTTTTTTCCCCATTATCTCCTCCAATTCCTCCAAAAGTATGAATCACTAACCCATAGTCTCCTTCTTTCCATTCATTGATTGCTTGTTCTCTATTCTGGTCAGAAGGAGCAATTAAAACACTTTGAAAAAATCCTTTTCTTTCTGGAGTTTTTTGCCAATTTTCTCGGGCAATATAACGTTGTCCAGGCTGTAGATTTAATTCAACTCTTTCGGGTTTTAGTTGTACTAAAGCTCTCGGTTTTAAGGACTGGACGGTAAAAGTTCCTTGCTGATCTTTAGCCCCATAAATGTACCATCCTTCTTTTCCTGTTGCGGCGTTTTCGAGATAACGAGGGGTAGAAACAAACCGTCCATTACTACCAGAAGGTTGCTGTGGAATTCTAACGATTTCAACAGGGCCATCAAAGCGTTTTGAAATTCGATTGTAGTGACGAACTTGATAATATTCTCCTGGACAGGGCTTTTTTCCTGGACAATTTTCTGGGGCTTTTTTACTAATACTTTTAGCTTCTCCTTCTATTTTTACTAATCCATAATAGCGACCGGTTATTTGTATGGGTTCTCTTTCAATTTTAAGCATTAGTTTTTCTGCTTTTTCTATCAATCCCTCATCGTTAAAAATAGGTTGTACATTTCCTGTTAGTTTTACTATTAAATCATCGTATTGACGTGCGCCGGCTAGAGATTGTAAAGGTCCAACTTGTTTTCTTCCATTGAGACGAGAAG
>JAAUYM010054231.1_pt1 | contig 17334 bp, 17 predicted proteins | sample 7278001 | NCBI WGS metagenome assembly JAAUYM01 (sample SAMN14350224, study PRJNA611818) | marine sediment metagenome | isolation source: surface marine sediment (1.8m) | place: French Polynesia: Moorea | collected 2018-08
ACGGTGCTCCTGTTTCACGGATGGGCACTGCCATCTCAGGCGGGATGTTGAATCTCTGTTGGTACTGCTGGATCAGCAATCGCTGCGCTTCCGTGTTACCTCGGTTCAGCTTCAGCTGCTCCAGCAGGTACTCATTTGCTTCCGGTGGTGCAATCAAGAGCTGCCGCTCCTCATACTCAGCTGCCGCCTGAGCTTGGTTCTCACGGAAACTTAAGTACTGCTGCAGCCAGAAGTCACGCTCTTCGGTACCCGGACCTTCGGACAGGTTCTGCGCAGCAAACTCACCTTTGTCCACGATTTCGCCCAGCACAGCTAACTGCTCGTCGAGGATGGCAAGGTTCTCATCGACGTTTGCACTGAGGCGTGCGTTCATGCGTTCGACCTGCTGCATCTCGAAGTCGGTCTTGCTACCTGTGAGCAGACGCAGGTCGGCCAACACCTGCTTGCCGAACATTGAGTGCAACGTTGCCAGCGTGGTGTTGTCGTCGATGGCCTCACTGATACCTGCAAACTGAGCAACGTTACGGATGATCTCGTTCAGTCCGCTCGTGTCTTCGGTCAGCCCTTCCAGCATCTCGCGTGCACGCTGCAACCGACGCAGGGCTGACATTGCTTGGATGCCCGTCTTCGCGGTATCGACTGCACTCTGTGTCGCCGAACGTGCAGTTGCCGTAGCGGCTTCCTGAGCAGCTGCCTGTGACGGTACACGTCTCGGATCGACGATACGGAAAGGCCTGCCCTGATCATCCCTCTCGACGCGAGCTACGGTCGTACCGTCGGGCTGCATGATCATGCTGACAATTACGCGGTCGGCGTCGGCCTCTCGCATCTCACCGCTGTTAACCGCATCGAGCTGAGCAGGATCGATGGCAGTCGTCGTGCCAATGACACGTGCACGGCTGGTTGACTTGAAACCCTGCAGGTTGGTGAGCGCGTCGTAGTAGTCACCAGCAACTCGGAACTCAGCATCTAGCAAACGAGCCTCCTCGTCAGCCATCGCCTGTTCCTGTTGTGCACCTAAGGCACGCGCTCCCATTATGCCTTCCGCAGCCATGCCGAGGTTCTCACCGAATGCACCTGTGCGTGTAGGGGAAAGCATGGCAGAGGCGAGCGCGAGCCACTTGTCTTGGGCAGCACGTCGCTCCTGCTTAGTGCGGCGCTCAGCCAAGTTCTCGCGTGACTGACGCAGACGTGCCATCGCCGTGTCGCGATTCATCGTCGCCATGCCGCGCAGCTCTTCGAGAGGATCCGGCACCAGCTCTTCCGTGCCCGTCACGTCAGCCGGGTTGAAGGGCACCGTCTCTTCGTCTTGCGGTGGGGTGACTGCTGCCAATCCGCCTGTCTGAAATCTCTTCATCTCATCAATCCTGCTTCTCGTCGCGCCAGTTCCTCTCTCTGCCCATGCTCTCGTCGTTGTTCGACATCAGCGTACCGCGTACTGTGCCTACACTCTCGCCCGGATCCGGGTAGAACAATCGACCCAGCCACCTGTTCAGTGACGGGAACCGATCCGCGATCCTGTTCCGAATGCTGTCGAGAACCCGTCCACCGAAGGCGTACTGTGCCAGTCCGCCCTCAGCGAATTCTTTTGGGGACGCGTACCTATCCTCCTCTTCGTCAATGTAGCCGCCCTCGGCCTCCGTCAGTCCACGGTACACACCGTAGGCACCGACGATCTGAGACAGCGGTGATGGCTGGTACACACTTGCCGGTCCCACCTGCTCGGTCGAGACCATGCGATCCATCGGCAGGCCTCTGATCAGGTTGGACATGAAGCCCAGCCTCTGGAATGGCAGGTCGCGCTGTTCGAGGAAGTCCTGATAGGCGAGGTCGAGTGCCTGCTGGCTGAGTCCCTGCTGCTGTGCACCTATGGCTTCCAGTGCAGCAGCGTCTCGCAGACCCATCTGCTGAGCTGCTTCGCCCATCTGGCCCAGTCCCATCGCTCCCGCGTACATCTGCTGTGCGCCTGCCTCTTCGAGCGCGCCGACGATGCGTGCCAGCTCGGCATCGCGTGTCGCTTGCTGGCCGAAGATGTCTGCAGCCTGACCATAGGCTCCGTGCAGTGCTTCGAGCCGCTGGGCTTCGAGGCCTTCCTGAATGTCGCGTGCGCCCCGGACAGCGATGTCTTCCATCGAACCAGTGCCGCCACGGGATCCGTACTGACCTGCGCCGCCGAACATGCCGGAGACGCGAGGCATGAACTCTTCCTCCAGCGTTCGAGTCGCCAGCTGTTCTTGCCGGTCGAGCACGTTTTGGACGTACGGGCTCATGTACTCATCGACAACGCCGGGATCTGTGAAGCCACGTGCACCTCTGGCGATGAACGGTGATGCAGCCCGCCCGATGTTCGCAGCGCGCTCCAGACCTCCTGCATAGCCACGTGCGCCCGCTTCGAGGTAGGGCTGGTACGCGCCTATGTTCGCCTCTGTCAGGCCAAATGCGGCCTGCTGCTCGGGCGTGAAGCCTGCGATGCGGGGTCCGCCGTACGGGATGTAGGGCTCAGCTGCCGCAGCGTTCGCTCGTGCAATCAGACCCTGCGTGTAGTCGGACATCCACTTCGGGATGTTCTCGACCGTCTGCCCGTACGTCGTCGTCGATGCAGGTGGCTTACCCTCGAAGAGGAATTGTGTGGTACTGCTCATCAGCCCCTCCCTGCCGCTGCCCTGAGGCGTGGCATGTAGCTCTCAGGCGACTTCGCCTTGTGGGTGAACTCACCCTTCTTCAGGTTCGTCGCCTTGTGCTTGCGCAGGTTGCGACGCATCTCGTCGAGACGTCGGGCTCCTGCGTCACCGGATCCGTCACCGAGGAGCGCTACCGTTTCAGCGTCTATGACGTACTCACCGTCGCTGAGACGCGCCGGGATGTCATCTGACCTCCCAGTACCGGGTCCACGGACATGATGGCCTCCCTCGCGACTGACGGTCGGTATGGCGGCAGGCACGTCAGCGTTCTGCTGGTAGTAGTTGGCTCGGCTGACGGGCGACCCACCCTGACCGAAGCGCTGCTCGTGACCGGCGGACATGCCGCCCCCCATGGCGAAGCCAGTGCCTGCTCCCAGTGGCTGCTGGCCCGGTGGGTAGAAGTTCCCATCCTGACCCTGCGTGTAGCCAGCGCCCTGCAGCATCTGCTCGTTACCCTGCGCCATCGCAGCGGGCACCATCTGCCCTGTCTGGATCATACCTTGGATGCCCTGTCCCATCGGGGTGCCAGCGGCCTCCAGCCCGCCTGTAGGAGCCGTAGGCGTTCCTGCCTCTCCTGCAAAGGGCGCTGGGGTGATGAAAAGTTGTTCGGCTGTCTGCGGGGCTCCTGCGACGCCGTACTGGTAATACGCGCTCGGATCCGTGGGTCCGATGAACTGGCGCTCGCTCAGGTAGACCGGCAGACGCGTCTCGAAGCTCTCAGGCGGCGTGGGAGGCATGCCCTCCTCGTACTCACCACCTCCTCCGGCCATGCCTGCAAGCATCAGCGGCATAGCCAGATCGCCCAAGCCACCACCGGCAGCTGGCGTCGTAGCAGGAGTCGTCGTTGCTGCGGCCTCAGCGCCCCCGGTCGTTACAGGCGCAGCCACTGCTCCGGCGAACGGATCCTCAGGAGCCAGCTCGGGATCAATGGGGCTCATCTCTGGCGCTGGCCCTGCAGGCGTTTCGAGGCCCAGCGTCTCGGCTGCGGTTGGCTGCGTCACGGGTGACATGTCGCCCGGTTGAGCAGCTCTGCCTGCAAGGATCTGTCCCGGCACCTCTTCGACGCCGAAGATCTCCTGACCGCGCTCAGTGATGCCCTGCATGGTCGGCTGCATCATCTGAGCCAGTCCACCAGTGATCGCACCCTGTGCGAAGTCGCCGCCGGTCAACTCAGCACCAGCACCTCCGGCCAGACTCGAACCGACCAGCGCTGCTGTTTGATCTGACAGGCCGGGTGCAAGTTTCGAGACCTGCTCGCCTGCGATCTGGCCCAGTCCGCCTGACACGGCACCCTGAATTGCGCCTGTGGCGAAGTCTCCGCCGCCCAGCGAGGACATCGTGCCCCGGACAAGGGCATTGCCCACGGCCTTCTGCACGAGCGTGCTGCCGAGGCCTCCTAGCAGCTTGCCACCGATGGCCGCGCCCAGTCCCGGAGCGAAGATGTTCAGCGCGATGGGTGCGAGGATCTGGAACAGCTTTGAGCTGAAGACCTTCTTCACGGCCTTCTTGACCTTCTTCCAGATCTTGCTGAAGAAGCCATACTCCGGCAGGCCGGTGTCCGGGTTGATGTCGGGCTCGCCCCACATCGTCTTGATGATCTCGAACTCTTCCGGCGTCATGTGCAGCAGCATGGAGTCGCCACCACGACCACCGCTGCGTGTCTTCTGAGCCGCCTGCGCCAAACCACCCTTGGCTTTTTTGGTCGGCTTCTCATCCCCAGTCATCTCGTACAGGCGGACCTTCTTGGTCTCCTTGTCAGGAGCACCCGCCTTCTTCATGACCTGCTCTACCGCGTAGGAGTACAGCAGCTCGGGACCACCCGGTACGCTCTCGATCAGCTCAGCGGCATCGACCAACTCGCGGTTGGCACCTTCCTGCTCAAGCAACGAGGTAAGCCCACGTCGGGCATTGATCATGTCGGCCACACTTCGCTCGCTACGTGAGCCGCCAGCTTTGGCACGACGCTCCTCAGCAGAAGGCATCGGTGCGCCTTGACGTGCTCCGGGCGTGTACGGACCACCGGGGGGTCCTTTGGCCGTGATTCTCTTCGGTGCGTAGCCGCGTCTTGGTGGTGTCATCTCTGGCATCGGTCTATCCCGTGAAGTTGGTGGTCGAGAACAAGCGCTCTGCCCAGTCTTTCCAGTTGTCAAATGAGTACGGGTCAGGAACATCCTGCCCCAATGGATCGGCCCCGCCAAACACACCCATCGCCCAGTCCTGCCACTCCTCTGGGTCGTCGAGGCGTTCGTAGTTCGGATCTGACCCGTTGAATCGATCCGAGAAGAAGCCGAATTCGCCTGCCATGCGGTCTGCCCACTCGATCACTTCGTTGTCCGCGAAGCCGTTCGGGTTGATGATGCTCATGACTCAATCCTCCCGTCTGCAGGCTCGATGTGTGCGTAGGTCTTGCCCAGCTCGTAGTTGCCCCCGGCGATGTTGGACTCGAACTTGAAGCTCATGAGGCGATGCACCTCCTTGAACTTCAGCGTCTCTTCGTCGCTCTGCGAAGGCGTTGCCTCAATCGTCCGCGTATCACCATCGACAACGCTGGCCTTTGCGTTCGGACGACCGCGTACCTGCAGCGTCATCGGACCCTCTTGTACGAGGTCAGGCTCGACGCGTGCGACACGCAGTGATTTGTCAGCGATCTGCTGATCGAGCAGAGCGAACTCGCTCGTTTCGAAGAACGATTGGATGGCGCTGATACGTGACGCGCGGATCTTGTCGAACGCAGTCTCGTGCTGCCACAGTGTGCGGCCACCACCATCGGTGTTGTCGTCGTTGTCCACCATGAAGGGACGTTGGTAGACGTCAGCATAGATGCCAGCCGTGCGCCCTTGGTCATTGTCGTCGTTGTCAGGCAATGGCGTGTCGAACCAGTAGCCTTCGCGTACGTTGAAGACGACAGCGTGCGTGCACTCACGCGCCCTTCCACGCGGGTAGCACCACCAGATCTCGCCATAACGAGGGATCTTGAAGCCGAAGCACTTCTGACGCGCGTTGAAGTTGATGTTGTCGAAGAACCAGTTTTGATTCAGGTTGTTCGGGATCTCACGCACGACGCCGTTGAACATGTACCAGCGGTCCACACCCGGCCAGTAGTAGATGCCGTCCATCTCGACCATGCCCTGCGAACTCATGCAGGTGATACCACGAGCGATGACGTCGTAGGCGAAGTTAGGCCCAGAGGTCACGCCCGGAATGAACGTCGCACGGATGAGGATGTCGAGGCCCCAGAACAATGCAGCAGGACCAGTGCCAGAGCCACGCAGTGGCATCCCCTTGATGATCTTCTGCGTGCCGATGTTGATAGCAACCGGCTGTGTCGTCAGGTTGTTTGGCTGCGACTGCAGGATGAGACCTTCACTGCCGTACGTCCACGTGAACACACCGCTAACGACGACGCCACCACTGGTAGCCTCGTTGCCGTTCCAGTCAGGATGCAAACCAGCTTGGGTAAGTGCAGTCGTCGCTTCGATGCTGTCGATATACAGCTCGCCATCGACGCTGTTGTCGATGTTCTGCGCATTCTGCGCCACGTGAGCGACCAAGACGTGATTGCCAGTGCCTCCGGTGTCGGCGAAGACGTCGAACTGCCACAGGTTGTTGAGGTCGGTAGTGAGACCACCCGGTGAGCGATCCGTGAACAGGTTCAGCGTGCCGTTCGACACCTGATACTGACCGATGCTGTTCGGATGGCCGATGTGCAGGTACTGAATGTCGTCGGCAGAGTACGAGTGCATGCCACGAGCAACCTCGGGCACCGTGTCTGTCACCTGCTGGTAGCCGCCGATCTTTTTCGGCATGCCACGCTGGAACCGGCACCAGCGTCCATCGACGTAGTGCTCGTTGTCGAAGCGCGTACCGTCCCGCTTGATGCCGGGAGCTGACGCTACTCTTGCCGGTTGCTCTGCCATTAGTTAAGCCTGTATGACATCGACCAGCCGCTAAGCAGGCCTTTCAGGTTCGATGCAGTCCACCCCGTGTTGGAGTAGTTGTTCGCTGCAGTCGGGAACGAGAAGGTCAGCGTGCCTGCGCTGTCCATGCGAGTGAGTGCGCTCAGTGAGTTCGCACTGTTGTCCAGACAGTTCGTGAAGTCCGACACGGTATTCGTTGGACGGATTGCCGCAGGCGCACCTGTCAGCGTCATCGTGTTGGCGTTCGATGTGCCCAGCGATCCTGCCTGATCGTAAAGGAAGACAACGCCGTCGCCGCTAGCGTCTTCGATGACAGTGTAATCAATCGTCGCATTGACCACGCCGCTCATGCCGGTGAACGTGCCTGTGTACTGGCCGGTCGTGATCGTGACATCTTGGTCACTGGTCGTGAGGACTCGTTCGAAGCCAGCACCAGTCAGGGTGTTGTTCACCTCGAAGCCACCGCTCGCGGCAGGCAGCACACGTGCGACGGCAGCGCCACTCTCGAAGAGCGTCGGCCCGGTGTTCGGGTTCATCTCCAGCATGGTGCGCGTGATCGTGCCGCTGTCCTCACCAATGAAGCGGAACGCTACGCCCGGATTGGTCAGCAGGTTCTCGAACTCAACTGCATCACCGCTTTGGAAGCCGATGACAGCCCTGCTGCTGAGCGCTGTATCAGTGAGACGGATCTGTGCGTTGTTGTTTGCCGTGTTGCGGATCCTGACGCCCAGCGTGCTCGCAGCGTTCTCAACGTAGAGCTTGTTGTTGATGATGACTTCGGCACCAGCGTTCGACGTGCTGATGCGGATCTGTGCATCGGCTGCGTTGATCTGGTTCTCGATGTCGAACTCTTCGGAGAACAGGTCAAAGCCCACGAGGCCCCGTACGGTGCCGTCGTTGTGCGTGAACTGCAGCCGACGGGGCTCCGTGTCAGTGTTGCCTGTGCTCTTCAGGTTGACCGTGTTGGTCGCTATCGCTTCGAGCACTGACGCGCCAGAGAAGAACAGGTCGCTCGGCTGCAGGATCGTCTGCAGATCCGAGACGAGCGCTTTGTAGGTGACGTTGTCGTCAGAGTCCTCGAACGCGATGGAGTCGGTCAGTGCAATCGACGGCGTGTCGTCGAGGTTGTTGACGTCAAGCGAAAGGTTACGGTCAGCTGTGAGGTCACCTCCACCAGCCAAGCCGCTGTCAGTAAGCGTGTTGATCAGGAGGCCATCGAACGCCGTGTTGAGGTTGTTACGGGCGTCCGTCGCATTCGTCGCACTCGTGCCGCCCTGACTGATCAGGACAGGGAACGTGATGCTGGTCGAGGACACCGCATTGATGACGTCGGTAGCGTCGCAGTATGTGATCGCACTCTCGCCCTGCGGGATCGTTTGCCCAGAGCCGAGGTTCGTGCTGATCTCCAGATCGAAGGCACCCGTCGTCTGGTTGTCTACCCAGTACTGCTGCGTCGTGTCTGGCACGACAATGCGTCGGTTGCCAGTGAGCGCGCCTGTGAAGCGGTACGAAATTCTGTTGAGGTTCGCACCAGACAGCACGAAGTCACCAGACCCCGGCACTGCAATCGACACGAAGTCGAACGCGATGACTGACGGAACGGTCAGGCCGATGGTGAACCAGTTCGTACCGTCGGTGAAGATGAAGCAGCTGCCATCAGGGTCGAGGTTGATGTTGGCAGAGCCGTCGATGGTGCCAGAGTCGGGCACGATGTTGAGCGTACCGCTGCCGGAGTTGCGCAACATGAAGAAGAAGTTGTTGGGCTGCGAGTTGATGTTGCACGTGCCCGCGCCCCCGATGTAGATCAGGCACTTCGCTCGGTCGCCTGTGACGACATCGAACGGCGTCACGTTCTCTTCATCAGAGTCGATGATCTGTTCGAGATCTGCGTTCAGATTAGCCTGCAGACCCGGACCTGCCAGATCACCGGCATCGGCGTTCGTTGTCGTTGCGCCCAGCTGGAAGGTTGTCCACGTGCCTGCCTCGGTCGTGTTGTCAGTCAGCACGATGACCCACTGCGTACCGCTGGGTGCGTTCTGAATCACGCCACCCGTGGCATCTCGCAGAGTGAAGGCGTCACCGATGGCGTTGATGGTCGTCTTGTTACCCGTGCTCGTGTTGCGAGCGTCAGGCATGTCAACGACCAAGCCTCCAACGGTGCAGTTGATATCGAGGACGTCGGCGACGACATTTACGCCCTCGATCTGCTGTTCTGTCGCCCACTGCAGCTCCACATCGACTGCAGTGTCGATGCGGTTGTAGCTGACCAGCGTGGGGAAGATCAGTTCGCCGCCAAATACGTCGGTGTATGACATCAGACGTTCTCCCTCGTGACCTGCCTATCGATGATGCGCTTGGTGTCCTGCGCCTCAAGGATGGCGATGTCTTTCTCGTAGATCTTTTCCCAGACGTCGATCCGCTCGTCGTTCTTTAAAAATGGAGTTGCCTGCAGGAGGGCACCATGGAGCAGGGCGTTCGGGGCAAAGTCCGTCGTCCAGTTCGTTTGGTTGGTATCGTCCAGCAGTGCAGGCAACTCCCAGTAGCTGACCTCGAACGGGTAAGCCTCGTCCGGGGTCGGTGCGAACAACCAGTTCGCGTAGTCGTAGTCTGCGTAGAACTTCGGCTGCGCTGTCTGATCTTCATCAGGCCAGTAACGCCGCAGGTACTCATATGCACGGGTGAACAGGGGGGTGCGTTCCTGCTCGGTACCTACACCGAAGTTGATGCTGATGGTCTCCCGCCAGCGATCCGGTTTCGCATACACAGACTGGCCGACACCCATGCTGCTCGTGACGACACGCACGAAGCCAAGGATCTTCAGTCGGTTCGCCAACTCCCGTTCTGCAAGGTTAATCAGGGACGGGAGCTGATCGAACACGGTCGGATCAACAGCAGTGCCTCGCTCCAAGTACTTCCGGAGATCTTCTTGCAGCGAGTTGAATGTCATCGAGACAGCCATGGGCTACTCCTGAGGTGGTTCTTCTTCTTCGGGTGGTTCGACTATCGGCGACTCATCGTCGTCGGGTAGCGTCTCCACTGCGGGTGAGGGTTCGGGAGTCTCAGGCTCCTCCTCTACCTCGGGTTCCGGTTCAGGGTCAGGCGTGCCCAGCAGTGCAGCCTTCGCTGCCTGCAAGCGCGCATGAGCATCGTCGGAGCGGGTACGCAGCACGTCCCACTCCAGCCTGCTCGGTGCTCGACCTTGCTCTGCCATTCCTTGAACGGTCTCGGCGAACACCTTCAGCTCTTCGATGGCTTCGTCACCTTCTTCGAGTAGCGTGCCGAGAATGCCCAGCAGCTCGGAGGCCTGATCGAGCCGCACCGAACTGCCGCCACCCAGTGCAGGGTTGCGGAGCACAGTGCTGAGCCCTTGGATCGCGATCAACGCGAGTTGAATGGGGTTCATGAGTCTTTCGCTCCTCTGATGTTACGAAGTAATTCGTTGACCAGTGGAGCGAGCTGTGTCACCCAATCGTCGAGACCCTGCGCTGCAATGACCAAGCGCTCTTCGCTTGTCTCGCCTGCGTCGAATTCAGCCTTGACGATAAGGAACTCCATGTAGGCGTCCAGCAAGCTGTCTGCCACAGGTTTGGCTCGCTCCTCTGCTTGAATGATGCGCAGCTTCACACCGCGCGGGATGCTGTCGTCTTCGACAAGATCTGCAGCGGTCTCCTGTGCAATGACGAACGTGCCGTATGCAGCGTACGCTCGTTGCTCCGGTGTCTCCGCGAACTTCATCGGGTTCGCAGACTGGCACCCTGCAAGAGCGAACAGCCAGAGCAGTAGCCATGCGTAACGGTAGTCGAGTTGCCTCATACCGATCCTCCTCCGTCACCCGTCTTAGTGACTTTGTTCACCAAGCGCCGGGTGCTGATCGCCTGATAGTCCTTGAGAAACGCGACGACTGCGCCACCGACGATGGATACCCATGCCGACTGCTTGATCGCGCCGAATGTGAGTTCGGGGTTCTCAGCGAACAATGTGACGATGCTGCTCGTGAATAAGATCAGCGCTGCAATCAGTGCACCTACTAGCGTGTTAACGTTCATGGCCTTTCCTCCAACTGTTGATGTACTCCTCTTCCGTCCCCTTGCCGAGGTCGGTGTTGTAGTACTTCTTCCAGTAAGCGGCCTGACGCTTCAGGTCCCCTGCTTGTGGAAGAGGCTCGCGCACACGCCTGTAATGCACACGGCACATTGCTACCGCATATTTCAGGTTCCAGATCAGCTCGCGCGGATCCGGACCACCAATCTCTAGCACCGCGTGCGATAGCCGGTCACGGTACGCGAGATAGTTCTGCCAGATGTCGTCATGCGTTGCAGGTTCCATCTGGACAACACCCAGCGCTGGACCTGAGCCCAGCTGCTTGATGTAGGTCAGGCGTGACTCTTGCAGGCAGGTGCCCAGCACCAGCTCTGACGCTGCCGCTGAGTACAGACCTAGATCTTCGAGCGTAGGCTCGATGATCAGGTCGATAAACTGCTCGCGATCAATCACCGTCTGACTCCAATTCGCGAAGAGCTTTTTGGAGGCTCTCCAACTCCAGCTTCAGGTTGACGAGATCTTCTGCATCGTCAGCCTCCCAGAGATCTGGTTGGTTGTCGCGGACGAACTCCCTATCCGCGATCAACCGTCTGAGGTTGGCTATGTCACGCAAGATCAAGACGCGGAACGCATTCTGGATCGGCGCTGTTTCCTGTTCGATCTTCTGCTCGAACGACTCTTGGAGTTCTGCCGCTACTGCATCAGCAACGATAGGCCGTGCGACGAACCAGAGAACAGGAATGAGCGGGATCCACGTGAGCAACGTTGCCACGGAGATGCTGACGCCTTGTGTCTTCGTGAGAGCCATGTCTTACTCCTCGGGAGTAGCCTCCCCGTCACCTTCCGGTGTTTCCACGGGAGCTATAGGCGGCTCGCCCGCACCTTCTCCAATATTTTCTGGGAGCTGTGGGTTAGCCAGCACTACCTCGCCGTTTGCGAGCGCGTTGAGCATGCCTTCAAGCACGCCCAGTGCTCCGGACTTTGCGATTGAGAGAGGTACCGGCAGGTCCTCGACCTGTAGCAGGACAACGCCTGCTGCCGCCGCTGCCTGTACCTGTGCGCCTGTCACTTCTGTCTTTGCCATTTTAGTTTTCCTTATGGTCCTACCCTAGATAGCGAGCACCAACTGCCCGCCTCGAAATCCAGATCACCAACTTGCGCGGTGTTCTGGGCAAACTGCACTGTGAACCCGTTCGTGCCTGAGATGAACTCGACGACGCCAGAGATGAGCATGCGGCTTGTGCCGGAGCCCGTGACCAGCGGGATGTTGTCGAACAGGTCTGATACGAAGCCTTGCTCGTCGTAGCTCGGCGTACCGGCCCCACTGAAGTTCTTCTGCGACACACGCATCTGGCTGTCAGGGTCGGCACCGCTGAGCGACACTTGAAGGCGAGCGCCACAACCACTGACCGCTACGTCACGCAGGAGGATCAGCATGTCGATGCGGTAGTGTCCGGTCGGAATGTCCGAGAAGTCGATCTGCGAGTTGACCAGCACCGTTGAGTTGTTGACGGTCGTGTCCGACGTCTGCTCGTCGAACTCTGCGATCAGGTTGTGATCTCGCCCCTGATCGTCAGTGAACATCGGCTTCTGCACCGTGTCGTCCCGCACCCAGAACTGACCAGAGTTGGTGTCAGTTGCACCGGGAGTGGCCGTCTGTGTGACGTAGATCGAACCCTGCGGCAGCTTGATGCCTCGGGTGAACGTGGACATGACGGGTGCACTGTTGCCCGGTGCCACGCCATGACGCAGGTTGACCTCGACACCGAAGTCCACCTCGATGCCTGCGCTGTTGAGGCCACCGATGAATGTGTTTGCACCGTTCGTACCCGGCTCACCACGGATGTTGATGAACAGCGTGGAGTTGTAGCCGAAGGAGCTGGGGCGTGCCTGAATGTTCTGACGCGAGTACTGCGTCATGCCCTGCGTACCGACGAGGTTGGCACCGATGTTCAGCGGCACGTTGTCGTAAGGAGATCCGACTGTGTTTGAGCCCAGCGAACTGGTCGCGTTGATCGATGCAATGATCAGCGGGTCATCGACATCGAGCACAGGATCTGCAGCGGTACCACTGTTCGTGATATTGCTGCCGCCTGTGACGGAGTTAACGCCGCCACCACCACCTGAGCCCAGTACGGTGTCCACGCCTGTGTCGTCAGTGAACACGAGCACGTTCGGCGAGTCGTTACGCACCCACAGCTGACCAATGGTTGCAGCAGATGCGTTGGCCGACGCACGCTCGGTGAACTCGATGACCTGTGCACCCAGCTCGACGGTCGAGTTAGGTGCGTCGAACGTGATGCCGCCCATCTGTGCCAGACCGTCGTACTGCAGCAGGAGTCGGTCCTGATTCAGGCCATTGACGAAGCGCATGAAGTGATCGGAGTCAGGACCGAACCAGCTGGTCTCCAGACGGAAGCCACCAGTCGCACCGGTATCGGCCTCCATGTCCATGATGATGTTGCCGGGGCCGACCTCATTGGTCGTGATGACGATGGCAGAGCTGCTCGGACGAAGTACGTCAATGATGAAGCAATCGCGTCCAGCACCACCCGGCTGGTCATGCGTCAGTCGCATCTGTCCTTGGAAGTTCGACCACGTTAGTTCAGCGTCTCCCGCTAACGCACCACCGTTGTTGTACTGGATCGAGAAAGCTGCGCCAGCAGCACTTGCAGACGGGACGGAGTAATTGCCAGTCTCGTCGAGGAAGTTGGTTGCTGCGCCTGCTGTCGTCAGCGTGACGCCATTCACCGATACACCAGTGATAGCGGCATCGAGGTTGACGATGGGATTGACTGGATCTGTAGCGTCAACAGTGATGTTCGTACCACCAACGACGCTATCCACCTGTCCGCCGCCGCCACCTGCAGGCGTCGAGTAGTTACCGCTGCGGTCGAGGTACTCAGTTGCAGGGCCACCTGTTTCCAGCGTCACACCGTTGACACTGACGCCAGAGATAGCTGCGTCGAGATTGACGATTGGGTTGATCGGGTCCGTGTCATCGACGGTGATGTTAGTGCCGCCGACAACCGTATCGACTTGACCACCTCCAGTCGGCAGATCGTCCGCTGTGATCTTGCGACTGACAGGAATGCCTGCCTCGAACGTCTGCACCTCGAACAGCGTGTTCGCAGTGTCGAGTGGCAGTTGCGCCGGAGCCAGATCTGAAATTTTTACGTTAGCCATTATCCGGGGTTCCCGTCGATGTCATCTGCTTCCAGCACACGGAGCTTGCCGTCTGTGGTCACACGCAGGCTGGAGCCAAGTGCTTCACGCACGCCGCCCAAGAAGTTCGGGTTTGGATCCGGACCACCTGCTGTCAGATCCTGATCAGGACGATAGATCGGCAGGTCAATGCGATCAGCCTGACGCGGAGCCAAGCGGTACGGATCGTAGTCGTCGAGGTCATCCTCACAGACGTACAAGCCGGGACTGTTCGGATCCGGGTGCAAGTCTTCGAGGAAGAACTTGCGCTGGCAACGCTGGCACAGACCGATGCCGTAAGTCGTTTTGCCTGTGGGGTCTAGAAAAACTGCCATGGCTACCTCGTGTACGGTGAGATGTTCGGACGCAGGTACGCTTCCGACTCGTCGGTCTCGCCGCCCCATGCGTCAGCCAGATAACGATCAGCATCCTGATCCAGTCGTGGCAGGATCGTCTCGTCCACCTCTTTGATCTCACGCCCAAGCTGAGCGGCAAGGTTGCAAACGATAGCGAGGTACCAGCGATCAGGCACCTCCAGCTCGTCAGTCATGCGACCTACATCCTGCAGCTGACGCTGGATAAAGCCAGTCACCTGATTGAACGTGAACTCAGCGCCGGGGCTCGGCCACAACTCGATCTCGGGCTGCGTGCGCTGACGGTCGAACCAGAACTGCGTCGGTCGCCCAGTGCTCGCCTTGTCAGGCAGGTTGGCGTAGTCGTTCCGATTGAGCTTGTACATCGGAATCTCGTTCGGCGCGTTCTGGTAGACCAACTCGATGACGTCCAGCACCGTCGTGCCCGTAGCTCGTAGACGCCAGTACTGAAACTCCGTCACACGACTCGGTGCTTGAACGTCAACCCACAGCCACTCGTCCTGCACGACCTCCTGCCCAGTGCGCTCGATGTAAGTCACAGCCGTGGCGAAGTTGTCGTTGGAGGCCTCGATCACGTAGTCCCACGTACCACTGACATTGGGCATGATGCCGAACGTGTTGATCGCGGTAGCACCGTCGGTGCCAAGGTCCATGGTGATGTCGCCAGCTGCAGCAGTCTGTGTACAAGCTGTGGTTAAGTCACCGTCGAAGGCATTGTCAGCGACACCCTCCGATGCCGTCGCCGTGCCCGTCACGCGGTTCTGGTTGCGCAGGTTGATCGTGTACGTGTTTTCCGTACCCAGCGGACAGGGCACTGTCGGCTGGCGCTCGTAGATCGGCAGGAGGAGCGGCTCGACGTTCCACAACTTGATGCCCTTGTTGCTCAGGGACATCACGTACAGCCACAACAGTTCGAGAGCGATCTCTAAGTGCTCGCCCACGATCTGCTGCTCGACCATTTTGCAGCGCCGGAACGCGTGGTCAATGATCTGCTGGTTCGTGAATACCGTCGAACCGACTGTTCCTGACGTAGCCATTTAGCCGCCCCTACTTAACGCCCTTCGGCATGCCCTTCATGTTGTACTTCACGCGACCACCCTTGGCCTTGACGGTGGCAGGGAAGCCCTTCTTGCTGCGCCCTTTGCCCTTGGTGTGATCCGGGCTGGCCCTACGCGACGAGCGACGCGTCGAAGTGTCCTGCACATTCGGGTTGCTACCCGTGCGCGGTTTGGACTCGACGTACGGACGCTTGCCGCCACGATCAAGCCGCTTGTGGACCTTCGTGTCACGCCCATGGGCTTCACCGCTGGTAGCAGCCATTGCAAGACCGCCCTTCGCGAAACCGGGCTTCAGCCGACCGCGTCCGCCAGCCTCACGTTCCTGCGAAGTGCTGCCCCGGTTTGCCGGTTGCACACCGTGATCTCGCGTCGCCTGCTTCGACTTCTTCTGCACGAACTCGCTCGACGTGTTCTTGTCCTTCGGGTTCGGGTTGTACTTCTTGCGCCCGATGTTCGCAGGCCGATGGTTGCTGTCACGCTTCTTGACCGCGCCACCGTACATGAAGCCCATCTCCGCACCGTGCTTTTTCAGCTTGTCGTGCGTGGACATCTTGCCCTTCGCACGTCCACCTTTCGCACGCGGCATCGTGATCTTGACGCCATCTACGCTGACTTCGCGATCACCTGAATTGGGGCCTTGGTAGCCTATCTTCTGCTGGCCGGGTGCGTCACCCATGTAGCCGCCCATGGCTGCGCGCGTCGTGCCCTTCGCACCGCGATGTTTCGTGTTGGGTGTGTTGCGGCTTTTGCTCACCGCGCCTTTCACCTTGCCACCACGCATATAGCCCTTAACGGACTTCGCGCCTGCAGAGCCGGTGAAGCCGCACTCTGACGGGAAGGAAAAATCCTTCACGTACTGTACGCCCGTGGTCTTCTTCATGAGAGATCTCCTATGTCATCCGTCAGGACGTGCCCTCCGGCACCTGTACCTATGGCCTGAATCGCAGCATCGACGTCCCCAAGGATCTGGGTCTGGATCTGCGCGCCCGTCAGGCCTCGAAATGTAGCACGAGTGATCGTCTGCGCAGGCGTAGAAACGTTGAATACCTCGTTTCCAGCGTCCTCTTTGTCGTCAGGCGTCTCGCAGCGAGCGCTCGCGTTGTATGTCAGATTGCTCGCATCATCGCGGTCCCACACGATGGTGAGGACGATGCGGTTCTTCGTGATGTTAGCCATTACAGCCTCCTAACTCGTTCGATTGATAGTTGCGCCTGACCGACCTCAGTCGAGATATCGACGCCAGCGTCCTCGTCGATGCGTACACGGATCTGGTCGGTCGCATTGATCAGCACGATGAAACTCGTAGACAGGCCGGAGCCGCCACTAGCCTCGCGCACGTACACACGAGCATGTGACTGCGCTTGCGTGATAAACGTGTTGTTGCCGAGATCGTCCTTCTGCAGGAATGCACGCACGTTGGTACGCGTGCTGCCTCCCGTGCTGTCCTCGTTGATCGGCACGGTGTAGCTGACTCGGTAGTAACCGCTGACGCCGACGGCGATCTCACCAGCGAGAACGGTGTAGTTGCTCGCAGGATCAAGGTCGATTGTGTCCAGACCGATAGTAGTTTCAGTCGTCGTGATGTTGGTCGAGCCCGCTTCGCGGATGACGCCGGGGTACGTCTCGATGACGTCTTCGCCGCCAATGCGGTACGTGCCGACCTGCGTGTTGAAGTCGGACGTTGCGCCTGTGCCCTGCTGATCGACACCGTAGACCACGCCGTTGTTGGCGAGCGTCGTCGCGTAGCTCTTACCGAGGGTCATGTGCCCTTGGTCAGCCTCGAACTCGACAATGGCACCACCCGGTGAACCGAACGTGTCGTCCTGATCGCTGACGCGGAACGCGATGTCGCCTGCTACCTCACCGGCCAGTACGCGCGCACCCTGACCAGTGGCTGCGCCTTGTACCGTGAAGGGCCATGTGAAGTCCGCAGCTACGACAGCGCCGCTCGTGTTGACCAGTACTGCGCCACCACCATCGACCTCGAAGACGTTGGCCTCCGTGACCGTGCCATCGAAGACACGGAAGATGCCGCCGTCACTGCCGTTTTGGTTGAAGG
>JAAUYM010065169.1_pt1 | contig 17327 bp, 14 predicted proteins | sample 7278001 | NCBI WGS metagenome assembly JAAUYM01 (sample SAMN14350224, study PRJNA611818) | marine sediment metagenome | isolation source: surface marine sediment (1.8m) | place: French Polynesia: Moorea | collected 2018-08
CGTTGGTAAAAGTGCAATAATAGAAAACTGACTGGCCTATCTTAAAGATAATCTTTTTAGGTCTAACTTGGCATTCAACTGTGTCTAAAAATCTGGCAACACTGTGTTGGAGGTCCCACTAGTTGGAGCCGTTTTACACATCGCACAGACATTTTTAACCATGCACTTTTTCTCCTCCTCCTCCTTCTCCCTCCTCCTGCTGTTGTACCTCCTCCTCCTCCTCCCCTCGGCCGTCTCCTCCGTCCTCGTCCTCCGCAACACCAACCCGCTGAGCCGCCCGGACCCGACCGGGGTGGCCGCCATCAGGAACGGCCGGTCCTCGGCCCGCACCGCGGACGTCACCGTCTGCCTGAGGTTCCGGCTGCAGCGCCTCGGCGGCCTGCACAGCTCGGCGTCGCTGGCCAGGGTCCTCCACCTGGGAGACAGGCGCTTCCTCAGGGACGGGACCAACTTTGTCCTCTTCTCCCTGCACCTGTCGCACCCACACCAGGGGAGAATTTGAAGAAAAAAAAAGGCTCATGCGTGACCCAGGGCTCATAAGATCAACATCAACATTGTAGCAACTCAGGAGTAGTACGTACTTGTATGTACCTGCTACTGGATATGAGCGGACTGGCAATTCATTCCAATTCAGATTAAAATTTCGATTTTATGAATTTGTAGCTAATTTCTCGACTACATACTCGTAAGTTTTATAACCAGTGCATACCAATGAAACTTTTATGAACCTCCCCGCCTCCACCCCCAGTTCGTGGAATTCGGCGACAACAGAGCCGACGGGTCGTGGGCGAGCTACCTGCTCAAGGATCCGCGAACAGGAAGGTAGGGTACACATGTCCAAAAACATGTTGACTTCTCTCTCTCTCTCTCTCTCTCTCTCTCTCTCTCTCTCTCTCTCTGTTGCAGGTACGACATCTTCACCCCGAAGCAGTGGACTCACTTCTGCCTGGCGTACGACCACGGCAGGAGCCACATCATCATCGTCAAGGTGCGATCTCTCTCTTTCACCGAACGCACTTTACTTTCCCACATATTCATTTCATTAAGATTTTCTTTACATTCGTGGTGCAGGACGGGTCCACGCTGAACGTGGACCGCGTGGACCGCCTGCTGGAGAACGTGACCATCGACCCGGACTTCCTGACCAAGGTGTTCCTGGGGGGATGCCCCAGCGCGGAGGTGGGCTGCACCTCGCCGGAAGGGCGTTTCGCCGACCTGAATGTCTGGAGCAGACCGCTGACAAAGGAGGAGTTGGAGGAGTGGACCGCGTGCAAGTAAGGCCTGGAGGAGGGAGTGTTCAAGTGCTGATTCATGGCCAAGTACGTACTACTGTACTCTCTGTCTCTAGTACAGCGTTTCTTTTGTCAAATGGACAGAAATGCTCAGAAGGGAGATCTGCTGAACTGGGACGAGTCCGAGTGGGAGTTGGTCAACATGGTCCAGGAGGAGGAGGACATTCCCGAGAGCGATCTGTGCGGCCACCCCAAGACGTTGTGGATGTTCCCGCAGGCCATCGAGTTCTGGAAGGCCGTGGACCTCAGCCAGAGGATGGGGTCGGAGATGGCGGCGCCTCCGAGGAACGAGTCTGAGAAGAACGCATTCGCCTTGGTCACAGACGAACTCAGTGGCGGAATATCAAGTCAGACGCTTTAAACAATTCGCGTTAAGTACGTAATATTAAAGAACGACGATTTTTTAAATCCTATAATGGTACGTCAGGGCAGCACTTCTGGACTGCCTGGAACGACGAGAAGGAGGAGGGGGACTTTGTGCACGCCCTCACCGGAGAGAGGATGGGGGGCCACCGGCCGGATCTTCTGCCCTGGTCTCCCGGAGAACCGAACGGCGAGAGGGTGGAGAACTGCGTGGAGGAGTACAGGTTGCTGGTAGGGTGGAGCTGGTACATAAACGACGTCGACTGCAGGGAGAAGCACTGGTTCTTCTTCAGATTTCCCACCGCCAGGAGGTTCAATATGAGAGGTAGAGAAAAGATGTCGCTGGTTTCAATATTTTGTGTAATTATTCTAACTTAAACTTCCAGGCTTGTGCGAAGGTTCCAAGTTTGACTTGCTCTACACCTGGAGCGACCAGTTGGTGAACGGCAGATACACTTTCAACGGTTTCACCGACACCGTGCTCTACTACAACGCCAGCTCCAACAGTTGGACGCTACAGCTGCAGAGCGATCCGGCCACCTTTGCTCTCGCCGCCAACGTGGCCAGGGAGGGCGACTACCCGCTGGGCACCGTAGAGTGGAGGTTCCACGGCGACGCCTGCGGGGAGGGCAGCAAGAAGGTCATGCTCAACTTCAACTCGTGCGGCGACGGCGAGTTCAACTGCAACAGCGGCGCCTGCGTCGACATCAGCCGCCGCTGCGACGGGAGAAACGACTGCGCGGACCTCTCGGACGAGAAGTACTGCTCCATCGTGCAAACGGACGACCTCTACCTCAACGACGTCCCGGCGCCGCCATACACGGACGAGGGAGACGGCCTGCTGAGCGTCAACGTGTCCGTGGATCTCCTGGCCGTGCTCAGGGTCGACGAGGTAAAGTCCGTCCTCTCCCTCCAGTTCGGCCTGGGCCTCGACTGGGTGGACACCAGGCTGACCTTCGCCAACCTCAAGGAGTCTGAGGACCTGAACGTCTTCGGGGTAACGGAGAGCGGCGTGGTGTGGCATCCGATTGTCACCTTCGCCAACACCGCGGACAGAAGCGCCTCGCTGCTGGACGCCAAGGCTGAGTTCAGGGTGAGGCGGGGGCGGCCGTACAGCCCCAGGCTCAGCCCGATGAGAGACCTCCATAACGTCCATTTCTCCGAGGGCGCCGACAGCGTCCTCAGGATCTACCGGGTCTACTCGCTCGACTTCATCTGCTTGTATGACATGATGTTCTACCCGTTCGACGTCCAGCACTGCGCGGTCCGGATTGAGAGCAAGTTTGGCGTGAGCTCCCTCCTCAGGTTGGTGCCCAAGCGCGTCAGGAACTTCGGCCCCACTGATCTCATCCAGTACATCATAAAGGACGTCACCATGAAGGAGACCGAGAGCGATTTGGGTCGCGGCGGCAAGTACTCCACCAGTTTCATCGAAGTAGAGGTGCGACATAAGTTTTATTGTGATATGTTCTAGGCACTACTCGTACTTATATATTTATCTATCCTTTCAGATCGTCCTCGGTCGCAGGCTGCTTAGCAACCTTCTCACCACTTATCTCCCCACCTTCCTCATCTGCCTGGTCTCCTTTAGCACCAACTACTACAGCGCAGAGAACTTTGAGGTGCGCAAAACTCTTAACTTTTTCGGCAGCTTTCATCACATTTCCCCTTCCCCGCCGACCAGGCCGTGGTGACCGTAAACCTGACCTCCCTGCTCGTCCTGACGACGCTCTTCATCAGCGCCTCCAACTCGCTCCCGCAGACGTCCTATCTGAAGCTGATCGACGCCTGGCACGTGGCAAACCTGTGCGTCCCCTTCGCAGAGGTCCTCCTGCACACGGCCATTGACGCTGCCAGGCAGAGGATCAGGGACGCCAGGGAGCCTCCTGGACGGACAGGAACAGGTTTTGCCAAGGACAAGAACGTCAAGACTGAGAGGAAAAAAGACGCCGAGAGGCTCCGTAGGCTGATTTGGATAACTCGGAGAGGTCTCACTAGCGGGTTCGGAATCTTCGTCATAATTTATTTTGCCACCGGTATCGCCATTAAAACGCGCCAGGTATGAAATTATCCGACATACGTTTAAAGTACTTACGTGAAAAATAAATTTTAGAATGATATCACATAATTGCTGAGATAATGCACTACTGCAGCACGTACAAATGATAACAAAGACGTGTGTAGACCCCATTCTTATGAAGTTATTAGCTTCTACTCCATGATCATGCTGATTCAGTTCAAAATCAATGGTTCTTTGTAATAAATCTTTACAAATGCAACCCTTACGCAGTACGTCCGCTATCTAACTCTTGATTGTATGTAGTATGTACTGTACAACTCATCTGCCTTCCCTCAACTCCTCCTTTGCCCTCGCCAGGACGAACGGCTTTGCCTTCTTGACAAAAGCCTGGTTCCCCCCCGAGTCCGCCTCCACCATCTCTCTCGCCACCTTGCTTGCGTACGCTGCCACCAGCGCCTCCTCCTCCCGCCCAGGGGTGTTGGCAGCCTCGTCCGCAACCGTCGGGAACTTGGATCGCGCAGAGAGGTAAGCGTCTAGGAGCAGCCCCCCCAGGTCCCTCTCCGCCCTGAACCTAGGCGACGCCTCCGCCACGGAGGCAATCGCGAGGGCTGCGGACGGGTGCACGGCAGTCAGCGTCTGGAGCGTCTGCTTCAGCTGCTGCACCCTCTCCTGGTTGTAGGACTCCTCCAGTCCCTTCCATTTCAACGCTTTCCCTTTCCCCCTGAGGTTGATGACCACCCCCTCCACCGTGGCCTCCTCCTTCCCCAGGTGACCGGCGTACATCGCAAACACGTCCGCCAACCTCTCCACCCTCTTGCTCCTCACCGCCGAGATCCCACACTGGCGGAGCATCGCCTCCAGAGCCGTGTCCAGGTGCAAGTAGACGGCGTGCCTGCCCTCCACCTTCGTGACGCTGACACAGAACCCTTCCTTCTCCAGCGTCTCCTTCGCCCTCTCCACCTCGTCCTTGTCTTCGTCTCCCTGCTGCAGGTGCACGGCCAGCCCGAAGGCGTAGATGTGCCCCACCTTAAACCCGCGGGCCCCATACCCGAACTTGTCCTTCTTTCCGGTCGCTGTGCCCTCTTGCACCAGCTCCCCGTAGACGGTGACCACCAAGTCTCTGTCGGGAAAGACTTTCATTCTCAAAGCACTTTCCACCCCGGGCATTGCCATCAGGGGGGACCAGAGCCCCTCCAGGGTAATCCCAGAGAACCTCCGGCTGGCCAACTCGGATCTGGACCCGGGCCTGTTGAAGAGAACGAGCCTCCTGGAGCAGATGAGGCCCCTTGAGCTCAGGGAGATGTTGGAGCCGTCAAGCTTCTCCGAGACGTCGGCAGGGGCATCCATCAGCTGCGGAAGCTTCTTCTCCGAAGAGACGCTCTCGATGCTGGGCCAGGGACGCGGGTTGGGTGAGTTGGGAAGGTATTCCTCCCGGGGCTTACCCGCAAACGGGTCAAAGGCAGCGTCGCCATTCTTCTCCTCCTCCTCCTGCTGCTTGCTGGAGGAGGAGGAGGAGGAGGAGGGGCCGGGAAAGAGGTCGTCAAATGTCATCGTGTCGTGTTGTGCATTGTCTCTGTGGTGGTCACTAGGTTCTGTAACGAAAGACGAGAGAAAGAAGGTGGTCTAGCAAATTTAGGAAACAGTTATATATTCTCCGTAGTGTTGAAAAAAAAAAAGAAGACATCTCCCGAGAACAGAGAACTAAAAGTGAAAGCCATTATTACCTACATAGCGCAACTGACCCAGAGAGAGTCGCAATTTTGCAACGTTGGTCCCCACAGAAGAAAAAAGACCCGGAACAAACATTGTCATATCGAATATTTTGAACACGTAAAATTTGCTTCCCCCCCCCCCCGCAAAAAAACTTTTCCAAGCAATTTCATAGGTATCTACTCCCCGACCTACTCCCAGATGGTATATGTAGAAAGATATATCATTTTTTTCATATCCGCGTTAGAGCTTGAGCGTCTTGAAGGGGTGCTTGACGTGTCTGGCGAACTTGTCGAGCGCCCCTGCCGGGATTCCGACGGTGGCCGTATTGACCATCGGGTGCAGCAGCAGCCACTGCCCGTCGCCCCTCTCCGTCAGCGCCTCGTCCACCAGCAGCTGCACCTCCCCGGGGGTGTCGTTGGCCACGGCGAAGGGGGTCAGGCAGCCGGGCTCCACCCCGAGCTTCGCCCTCAGCAGAGACTCCGGCGCGAACCTCAGGTCTTTGGCCCCGACGGCCTTGCCCACCCCGGCCAGGCCCACCTCGCGGTCGTGCGGGGCAGTCAGCACGAACAGCTTCCCCCTCTTGTCGCGCAAAAAGAAGTTCTTGCACTTGACCCCCCTGGCCCCCTCCAGGTGCGGGAGCATCTCCTCCACCGTCCTGACCGGAGGGTGCTCGTGGACGTCGAAGGGGATCTCCAGCTCTTGCAGCATGGCCTGCAGGCGGCCCCTCTTGTCGTCGTCCGTCTCCCCGTTGGCCCCATTGGCCGAACCTCCGCCGCTCACCCTCCTGGGTCCCCTTCCTCCTCCACCCCTGGGCCTGCTGTTGCTCCCGCTGAAGCTCTCGCGCTGGCTGTGCTTTCTCGATGACCTCCTCCTAACCCGCTTACCCTCGTCGTGGCTCCCTCCTCTTCCTGCTCCCCCCTCTCTGTGCGAGGGCATCCTGGTCCTGGCGTGCGCCCTTCCCCCGCTGGCGGCGCGACAGGCGTTTGACCATCGGCGCAGGTGCGGTGCGGACAGCACCATCCCGCTCTTCACCAACAGGGACCAGACCACGTAGTCCGCCAACCCCAGCCTCTTCCCGCCGTCGATTGAGTGCTGGTGGCTCCTCCCGCCCAGCGATGCCTCCAAGTCGGCCAGAAATCTCTTTCGATCGGCCTCGCACCCGTAGAGGACGTCGCCCCAGGCGCGGTCCATCCACTCGTCGGCCCTGTTGGTCTTCGCGGGCTCCGCCGGCTGCTCGTAGTTGAAGATGTCCGGAAAAGATCTGGCGAGGAGGCGGGCGATGTTGGCCTCGCCGCGAATGACGCTGGAGCCGACGGCCGCCTGAGGATCCTTGCCCACTGCGTAGAAGAAAGCATACAGGCGTGTGTTAACCACAATTGTCCACAACCACTATTGTAGCTTTGCCGCTTACTCTCTTTCCAGATGATCTTCAGTTCGAAAGTCCTCTTCTTCTTTTTCTTTCCCTGCCCTCCGTCGTCGTTCCCGTCGGGCAGGAAGTCCATCAGGTCGTCGATCGGCTCCGTGAGGGACGAGTGGAAGTGACAGGTGGTGTCCAGGAGGAGGTCGTGGCAGTGCTTGGCCAGATCCTCCGCCATGCAGACCAACGCGTAGGGGGGGCTGTTGGGACTGCACTGTATCACCAGGCTCTTGGGAGGAAGCTGGAAAAATCAATATGGTTTTTTTGTAAAAGAAATCATATATTAAGCAAGAGTTATTTACGGAACAAAAATCATTATTAGCAAAATAAAAGAAAACACTAAGACAAAATATTAATGAGTATAGTTTTACATTGACAACGGACAAATACAAAAACTCCTTTTACCCTCTCCACCTGTGCCTGCCCCTTCCCCTCCGCCACCACCTCCACCTCCACTTCCTGTGCCTCCTTCTGCCAAATGGCCGCGATCTCTCTGAGGGTGACCTTCAGATCGGAGATCCTCTGCAGAAGGGAGGACTTCCGCTTCAAGTCCAGCGGGGTCAAGGAACAAGAGGACAACGAGGAGGAGGAGGGAGAAAGGGGAGGAAAAGAATTGGGAGAGAGATCGGACGAGGAGAGCTGAGAGAAACGAAGATAAAGGGAGACTTGGAAGAAGAGGCCGCCAGGCCAAGGTCTCTTTCTCTTTCTCTTTTCCTTACATCGCACTCTGTCCTCGCCTTGCCCGTCGTCATCCCCAGCTCCTCCCTGGCCTTCCGCACTCGGCCCTGCAGGTCGGACAGCCTCTCCATGATGGCCTCCTGGCGGGACTCGATCGCACAGATAGCCTGAAAGGTTCCAGCGAGGACAAAAAAAATGGTAGTTTTTCTCCCCCTCCTCCTTTATAGAAAGTGTCGCCACCACCGTTTCACTGCATGTTGCACCACCCAAACACTGACGAAATCTTCAACCATCATGCCTTTGACCTGTCCGGCTCACCTGTTGTTGGGATGAGGTCTTGGATCCCTGATTGGCGTCTTCGTCGACGCCCTGTATGGTGGGGAGCTTGTACATGCGCGTGGGCAGGTCCACGATGGGGCGGGACTCCTGGATTGGCGACAGCGCGTACATGGCGGTGGAGGAGGAGGAGGTGGTCACAAGCAGGGTTGAGTTGATCTGGCAGCAGCCGACAAATCAACCGATGATGAAAATTGCACGCTTGATGGACTTAGATTCCATTCCATGCCATGCCATGTGCAGGTGCTGCTGCTGACTGCTGCTGCAATGCAAAGCGATGGCTGCAGCGGCAACAACACAACAACAGCTGCGTCCTCTCCTCTCCTCTCCTCTCCTGCCTGCGCTGCGCATGCGCAATCGCTGCGCGGTGGCTGGTGATGGTCGACAGTCAAACTTTGCTTTATTTGAAAATTTGCTTTTGAGATTGGTGCCCTAGCAGGTTCCGTTACTTGTGCAATTTTGCTGATTTTAAATCTGCGAAATCTGCTAAAATTGCTACGAACTACAAGATAGAATCTGCTGTACAAAGGGACTCCTGTACCTGCACAACATTGTAGGCACTTAACTACTACTACTACATGAGACTGTAGGGACTAGAAGCAACTGAAAGTTAAAAAACGCGGTTATAGGCAAACGGGTGAACAAACTACTAAATTGTAAATAATTCCAACAGCATATTCTATTTTAGCTACATATATTATAATAATAATATGCAGTATATGCCCATTTCTTGGCTCAACATAATGGTGCGTGGTGATAGTCAGAAGCCGAACTCGACTCGTTTGAGTCATAATAAGTGGAATTACGTAAGACATTTGACCGTTTCATCAGCCATGTTGTGTTTTTCTACGCAAAGGCACAACGAAAACTCAATTTTCATTCAAGAAAATATTCAACATGAAACTCGGTTGTAGACTTTGTGTTCCTTCAATTATCTCTATCCGCTACGAAGGATCAGAGTTCTCACATCATTTAGCGTAAAATGAATCATTTCCAAAAAATCAATATGTCGTGAAAAGAGTTTCCCATAGATAACATTGCACCTGCACACTTTGTTATAAGAAGTGTTCCTAAAAAACACTATAGTGATTTGGGAGATGCCACCAGTATAATGTAGACACGGAAAGATAATTTTATAGGTTTTTTCAAGAAATGCGCAAGACTAATTCACAAGAGCAATGCAAAACAGAAAAGTCTCATGATTAGACCAGTGTATAAAATTACTAGCAAAAAAATTATTCTCGAAACCTCTACTGGTAGCACAAAGTCAGGATAATCCGTGTAAGAGATTGTGTGCATAGCATGAAGAAGTATTTGGCATTAACATAATTTCTTCAGAGGACACACAAGTGAGCATCCCGCGATTTTTCACCCAAACTGGCACCGATAGAAAGAAAGCCTCTGAGATTCCTTCTTGCCCCCCCCCACCACCCCCAACGATCCCCCGCTCCCCAAGGGCGCCTCTCCGGGAGGAGGAGGAGGAGGGGACAAGCAAGCGTGCTCAGAAGGCCCGCGCGGCCCCAGCAGCAGGCACAAAAACGTTCCCCCCCCCCACTCTGCCAGTGCCAGTGCCGGCGCGGCCAGCTTGGCCGTCGCTGCCGCGCGGCGCGGCCGCCCCTGCCGCTCGCCCGCCTGCATCTCATCTCAGGCCGCCTCCGCCCGCCGCGGGCCGGCCCGGCCGCGCTCGGGCTGCACTGGCGCGGCCCAACGCGAGTGGCAGAAGGAGAAGAGGAGAGAGACGCCCCCCCTCCTTCCTCCTCCTCCTCCTTTCTTAGCTTCTCTTCCCCCCCCCCCAGCAGAAGCAGCAAGGAGATTTTGCGAAAAAGAGAATCCCCCCTCCTACTCCTACTCCTACTCCTCCTTCCAGGCGGCCTCCAACATCCAGCAAGCAACGACTGTGTTTTTTTTTTCTCCCCTTCCTTCCTCCCTCCCCCCAGTTCGGGCCCGGAAGATTCGGATCGAGGCCCGGAGGTCCATGGGAATGTGTGAGTAAGATCGATCTTCTTCATCTCCTGAGATCAAAATGGGACTCATTTGTGCCAATTGTGATGATCATTCTTTGTTTTCGTTAATTATGCCAACACCTCCCCCCTTCCTCCTCCCCCTCCTTGCAGGATTGTTAGTACCCCTTCCCCCGGGAGGAGAGGATGAGCGGTCGTTCTACGCGTCGCCGCTCCAAGACGGCCAGGGCCATGGAGGCCGAGGAGCAGGCGGAGGCGGAGAAGGAGAAGGAGAGGACGACGCCGAGGCAGTCGGCGGCAAAGAAGAGGAAGTCTTCGTCCTCGGCCAGGAAGGCGGCGGCCACCATCGTCAAGCCCAGGTACCTGGGGGAGTCGAACGGGCTCTCCGATCAGCAGCGGACACGGCGGTCGCTGACGCCGTCATCGAGGTCCTCGTCCAGGGCGCCGTCGCCGGCATCCTCCTCCGCCACGGCGTCCACGCGATCCTCCTCGCGCAGGAGGAGCTCCACGCAGAGGAGCACAAACTACGCGGGCAACAACTCCTCCTCGTCCAAGAGGACGAGCGGGGCCAACACGCCGGTCAGCAGGGCCAGCAGGTCATCCAGCGTCGCCTCAAACAGCAACAGGGGAGGAGGCGGCGCTGGCGGCGGCATCCCCAAGCTCAAGCTGAAGACGAAGCTCGGTCGCGGCTACAACCCTGGCCTGGTCAACGAGAGGGAGTCCGAATACCACTACGGGTCTGACTTCGAGGACGACGAGTACCAGGCCGAGGAGGCGGAGTCGGACAAGTCCAGCGACGACTCCGACGACGACCTGGCAGTGGAGGACTCGGACGACCTCAACCCGGAGAGCGACGTGGACTTGGACGAGATCGTTCCGGCCAACTCCCTCCCGCAGACGCCAGTGCCCTTCTGGCTTAGGGAGGACGAGGAGATCCCGCCCATCGCCCTGCCAGACAGCTCGGAGGACCTCCTGGTCCCCAACGACCATCTCCTGAAGGTGTTCTCGGTGTACGAGGTGCTGAGGCGGTACCACCAGATCCTCCGCCTCACCCCGTTCCGTATCGAGGACTTCTGCTCCGCCATCGCCTCGGAGGAGCAGAGCAACCTCCTCTCCGAGGTGCACATGGCCCTCGTTAGGACCCTGGTCCGCTCGGAGGAGTCCAACTTCGGGTTCGGCGCCTCGGACCAGAAGGACAGCATCAGCTGCGTCTTCTTCTTTATGGACTCCGTCACCTGGCCCGACGCCCTGCGCATGTTCCTGCAGAGCGACCCGGCCTACGAGGAGCCGCTCCAGATCATGAACAAGTATGAGTACCCGTTTGGCGGCCCGGACGTCATGATCAAGAACCGGGTGGAGATCCTCAGCTTCCTGGCTGACCAGATCCTCTCCACCTCCGTCGTCCGTGACTTTATCGCCGAGGACGGTCGAATGGCCCCGGAGGAGCACTGTCGGGTGTGCCACCGCCTGGGAGAAATGCTCGTCTGCGACTCGTGTCCAGGTAACGGTAGTGGAAGAATGCAGCGGAAGGGTAAGCCAGGTTGAAATTGTTCTGTACTGTATGTACTCCCCTAGGAGTCTACCACTTGGGCTGCTTGGACCCCCCGCTGAGCGAGGTGCCGGAACACGAATGGCGCTGCTACGTATGCATGAACAACGACGTGGAGGGCGTCCAGGACTGCCGGCTGACCAACGGCAACGCCTGCCGCCAGGACTGCCTTGGCATCGACCGGGCAGGGAACAAGTACTGGTTCCTCTGCCGACGCCTGGTGGTGGAGCTGGCCGACAGGAAGGGCGTCAACTACTACAGCACCGTCAAGCAGTTGGAGGAGCTGTCGGAGGTGCTGGACGACGAGGTCTACGAGAGGGACCTTTGGGAGAACATGGAGGAGATCCGGGTGGAGATGGAGCGCCAGATGGACCTCACGGAGGTCATCACCAACAGCAAGAAACTCCCGTCCAAGAAGTCGTACTTCGAGGTCGTGGACGGTGAGTTACTACTTTGTTTTCCCATCAAGCCTAAGTTTAACCTTCCATTTTGTCCCTCCAGCCGCGATATACAAAATTCAAAGGGAACGCGACTTGAAGGAGTCGAAGGAGAGAGAGGAAAAGGAAAACATTGGAGAAGAGGACGTCGAGAAAAAGGACGAGGAGGCCTCCTCTTCGGCAACCAGCAAGAAGGACGACGACACGGTTTCCCCGGAGGAGGCGAGACGGAGGGAGCGCGAGGAAAGACTGAAGAAAAGGGAGGAGAACAGGGGAGATTGCTTTCCAGAAATGAAGGGAGAGAAAAAGTCCGACCGGGAGGTGAAGGAAGAGGTGAGAGGACAAAAGTGAAATACCAGTTCGGGGGAATGTTGCAACGTTCCAACTCTTTTTTTTCCCTTTTGTCTGTCCAGGGAGATTCTAGTCGCACGGACTCCACTAGTCAGAAGCTACCCTCGCTGTCCCTCCTGGTAAAGGACGAGGTGATGAAGCCGGACCTGAGGATGACGAGGAGGACTGTGCAGGAGCTGACCACAGGCACCTTGCTCTTCAAGCTGGGCCAGGAGGGCACCTACAGGAGTTACATCAACCAGTACACCTCGTCGCACGCCGCGCTCAGTAAGCAGCAGGCGACAGAGGAGAGACAGAAGAAGACCACCATGTCCCACAAGTTCACCCTCACCGATGCCTCCTCCTTTAAGTGGATCGGAAGCATCCACGGCGGCCGCGCCGCATTCATCAGCACGCTAAGGCAGAGCATGCTGCAGCTGGAGATGAACCTCCCATCCATGTTCATGCACACCAACTGGGGTCTCCTGAGGAAGCCGTGGATGAACGCGGTCAACACCTGCGTCACCCCGCGCGATTTCGCCAGGGCTCTCACCGTCCTACAGTGCTGCATGAAGCCCTGCATGATGCTGCAAGTCTGGAACGAGTCCTTGGGCCACACCCAGCTCAAGAAGATCCCTGTCCTTCAGAAGGAGGAAAAGAAGAAGATTGAGAAGCGGGAGAGGAAGGAGAAGGAGGACGAGGAGGAGAGACTGCGGCCCTTCCTCCTCCACGTCAAATACACGCTGGGACTAAAACATCAGGTCCACAAGCAGAAGGGGGAGGAGTACCGTATGCACGGCCAGAACGGGTGGCTGTGGCTCTCGGCCACCAGGAGCTTCGCACCGTGCGACTCCAACAAGAGGGGCCTCCGAGCAGGCCCGTACAGGCTGGCTGTAAAGTACTCGGACATCAGGGATGGGACGCACAAGATCGTCCTCATGGAGCCCAAGGCCTTCCGGTACCTGTCAGCCAAGCAGGACGAACTCGACGAGAAGAGGAAGGCGAAGGAAGAGAAAGACGAATCTGCCATGGAGGTGGACGACTCTGAGAAGAAGGAGGGAGAAGAAGACAGAGAGAAGGGCAAGGAAGACAAGAAGAACGTTGACAAGGAGACGGCCAAGCTTCACATGGAGAGGGAGCGTTTGGAGGAGGCCCTGAAGAATGCAAGGCTGACCCAACAGATCGAGCCTGCCGAGCTCTCCGCGGACGTAGTGGACGTAAGCGCCGGACTGTCGAACGCCACCAGGGTCATGTACCCGAAGGTGGCAAAGAAGTCCAGGGTCCTGGACGAGTTCCTGGCCCGGAGAACACAGCTCAAGACTCTGGAGGAGAGGAGGATCGAGTTGAGGAAGTCGGCGCCCGCCACCAGCGCCTTCACTTGCCCCCAGTCCAAAGAAGAGGTCAAGCTGGTTCAGGAAAGCCTAAGAGTAAAGGATGACCCAGAGAAGATTCAGGTGGAAAAGAAAGAGGATGATTTAAATCAGGAGAACCTAAGGGCAAAGGGCAAGCCAACAATAGAGGAAAAGAAAGAAAACGAGTCAGATCAGAACACAAGGGTAAAGGATGAGCTGGAGAAGACACAGGAGAAGAAAGAGGTTGAGTCAGATCAGGAGACCACAAGGGTAAAGGACGAGCCAGAGAAGACGCATGAAGAAAAGAATGAGAATGAGTCAACCCAGGAAAGCTTAAGGGTAAAGGATGAGCCAGGCAAGACACAGGAGGAAAAGAAAGAGGACAATTCCGATCAGGAGAGCTCAAGAGTAAAGGACGAGCCAGAGAAGACACAGGAGGAAAAGAAAGAGGACGATTCAGATCAGGAGAGCTCAGGGGTAAAGGATGAGTCGGAAAAGACACAGGAGGAAAAGAAAGAGAATGTGTCGGCTCAGGAGAGTTCAAGGGTAGAAGACAGTCTGGAGACGGCACAGGAGGAAACAAAAGAGACCGAGTCAGATCAGGAGAGTTCAAGGTCAAAGGATGATCTGGAGAAGGCACAGGAGGAAAAGAAAGAGGATGGTCCAGAGAAGGCACAGGAGGAAAAGAAAGACGAGTCAGATCTGGATAGCTCAAGGAAACAGGATAGTCCAGAGAAGGCACAGGAGGAAAAGGAAGACGAGTCAGATCAGGACAGCTTAAGGCCAAAGGATAATCTGGAGAAGACACAGGAGGAAAAGAAAGAGGATGAGTCAGATCAGGATAGCTTAAGGCCAAAGGATAATCTGGAGAAGACACAGGAAGAAGATGAGTCAGATCAGGATAGCTCAAGGCCAAAGGATGAGCTGGAGAAGTTGCAGGTGGAAAAGAAAGAGGATGTGTTAGATCAGGAGAACTCTGGGACAAAAGATGAGCCAGAGAAGATGCAGGTAGAAAACAAAGAGGACAAGTCAGATCAGGAGAACTCAGGGGCAAAGGATGGCTCAGAGAAAATGCAGGAGGAAAAGAAAGAAGACAATTCAGATCAGGAGATCTCCAGGACAAAGGACGAGCTGAAGAAAACTGAGGAAAAGGAAGAGGATAAGTCGGATCAGAACTCAAAGACAAAAGACATGCTGGAGAAGACACAGGTGGGAAAGAAAGATGACAAGTCAGATCTGGACAAGTCAAGGACAAAGGACGAGCCAGAGAAGATGCAGGTGGAAAAGGAGGTTGAGTCAGGGCAGGAAAACTCGAGAGCAAAGGACAAGGCAGAAAAGACACAGGTGAAAAAGAAAGAGGGCAAGTCCAGCCAGGAGAACCCAAAGGTAAAAGATGAGCCGGAGAAGACCCAGGTGGTAAAGAAGGAGGACGGCATTGTGCGTGTCTACTCCAGCAGCGACACCACCGCCAAGTTGTACCTGAAGAGAATCCAGTCTGTGGCAGAGACCAAAAAGCAGACAAAGATTGTCAAATACCCTCTCGCACCGCATTTCTACGCAAGGACGAGGCAGAGGAGGAACATCCTTCTGCTGAGCAGGCACGACCTCAAGCACCTGGCCCGCAGGTTTGGGACCGTTGTGGCAGAGGGATTCAACTACAACTCGAAGAACAACCAGCAGGTCTGGCCGTACCCGTGCCCTCGCCCCTTCTTCAGGACGGCCTGGCTCTACCGGACGGCGTGCATGGAGAGCCTCCAAACGGCGGCCTTGCAGCTCAGAATCCTGTGGGCCTGCGTCAAGTGGGACGACATGTCGACCAGGCCGCTATCCAGCGACGGCAAGCACTACCAGTCGACGGACTCGGCCAGCTCCACCACGGAGATCCTGAAGCACCGGCACAGAGGACGCTTCCTCGAGAGGACGCAATACTTCAAGAAGACTGTCACCATCCCTCTGGACGTCCCAAAGAGTGTCGTGGAAGTCACCCCCATCCGATCGGGTCTCAGGAAACGGAAGAGGGCAGAGTCGCCTCAGAGCTCAGAGCCCAAGGTGGAGGAAGAGTGGGTGGATGAGGAGAAGTTGGAGCTATGGGAGATCAGGGCCTACAAGGAGAAGCTCGAGCGGGACCGCAACGCGTCCATCACCAGGTCCAGGACAGGCACAACCGTGAGAGAGCCGCAGAGGTACACCGACCCGTCGACCTCGGAGGTGGTGAGGAGGGCGGGAGACTCTACCTACGGGAAGGAGACGGTGCGGGTGAAGGTGGATGAGTCTCCGAGCAAGGGCAACCAGCCGGGCGGCCAGGCGAATCGGAGCGTCCTGTCGGCCGGGCAGTCCATGATGGTCCGCAGGGTGACCCACCCCGACGGGACCGTCTCCCTCATCCACACCCCGGTCAGTACTGCCACTGCCACAAGACCGATCGCCCCAAACACTCCCGGGGTGACGACGATGCCCGGGATGAGACCTGTCCAGCAGCGCACGGTGCAGGGGCCGGCGACGAAAAAGGTCTTTATCTCCAAGGACGGGAAGATCATTGGGACTCAGGAGGTGCCGGTGACGCAGCCTCAGCCGCAGCCCAAGGTGGCGATACCCGCGAATCCCCTTTCGGTCTCGTCTCCTATCCAGAGCAGTCCCGCGACCACCTCGGTGGCAACCGCGGCGGCCGCCGCCTCGGCCGCCGCCGCCACCCCTCAGCAGAAGGTCCAAATAGTGCGGTCCAGCGACGGGAAAATCCAGGTTCGCGGCTTGTTGGCTGGCCAACAACTAGTGCAGATGCCGGATGGGAAGCTCCAGATCCTGACCAGCGCCAACAGCCCGGCCGTCGCCGTCGCCGCTACCTCCCCCGCCCAGCCAACCACCGCAGCCGTGCCTCCTTCAAAGGTCACCTCCTCGGTCGTCTCCACCCCGGGAGTTGCAGGGTTTAGGTCTTCTCCGATCGTAACCGCTCCGGGAAAGATCCTCACGTCTCCTGCCACGCCACTGCAGGTGCAGCAGAGTTCGGTTGCCACGGCAGGGTCGCCCAGACAGATCGTGGCCCAGCAGTTGGCGCCAGGGTCGCAGATCCCTCCTGGAATGACAGCGTTCGTACAGGGAGGAAAAACTTATTGCATTCCTAAGGCTTCTACGCAACTGGCGCGACAGCAGGTTCAGCCCCAGCCAAAGCATGCAACGCCAACCATCAGCCTCGCACAGCCACAGCAGCCACAGCAGCCACAGCAGCCACAGCAGCCACAGCAGCTACAGCAGCAGCAGCAGCAACAACCGCAACAGTCGCAACAACCACAACAGCAGCGACAGCAGCAGCAGCAGCAATCATTGGTGGTGCCGCCAGGAAAGCAAATGGTAGAGGTGAAGACCCTGGGGGCCAACACAGTTACTTTCAAGGGCCAGCAGATGATTGTGTCGGGCCCCGACGTTGCGCAGGCTCAGGCAATCGCCAACCAATTGTCGACTGGCCAGGCTCGATTGGCGACCCTCAATGGGAAGCAGGTGCTCATCTCAACCACCAGCGCCTTGCCGGCCGCCCAAGGATCTCAACAGTCGACGACGGCCGCCATCGCCGCTGTGCCCGCCGCCAGCCCCGTCCTCCCAACCCAGCCGGTTCCAGTCAGCCAGATGAGCTCGCCGATAAAGAAAGAAGGGGTGGCGGCACCGGCACAGCAGGGGCAGCCCCAGCAGCAACCGCCTGTTAAGCCGGAGGCGGCGGCGCTCATACCCACGGTTGCCAGCCCAATCTCCCTGGCCTCCACGCCGACGCCGGCGCCGGCTCCGGCGCCGGTTCAGGTGACCGCCCAGCTTCTGCAGACGGCGCAAGGTCCTCGCATTGTACTCCAAGGCATTCAGGGTTCCAGCCTGCCCAAGGAGGATCTTGCGGTA
>JAAUYM010039075.1_pt1 | contig 17290 bp, 19 predicted proteins | sample 7278001 | NCBI WGS metagenome assembly JAAUYM01 (sample SAMN14350224, study PRJNA611818) | marine sediment metagenome | isolation source: surface marine sediment (1.8m) | place: French Polynesia: Moorea | collected 2018-08
CCCCCCCCAACGGGGGGGGGGGGGGGGGGAGGGGGTGCAAGGGCAAAAAGGGTTGTTTTTTTTTTTTTTTTTTTTTTTTTTTTGACATTTTGCCAAATTGGTATTTAAGTTTTACCCCATTTTACGTATTTTCCCCCGCTGACGGAAAAATACGTAAAATCGAGTTTCGACTGTACTTCTTTCCTTTCCCAATTTAAACATAAATTTAAGGATTTTTTGCATAATGTAAAAGTTTTTATATTTTGAAATATTCTGTTCAACTTTGTCCTGCTCTTTAAAAAGTTAATCATTTTCCCATACTTTATTAATGACACCAAGGTATAGTAAAATGAGATACGTGTTCAGTTTTTTTTTAATGAACATGCTGTACTACATAGTTCACATATACAGTTTCGGTGGCACTGTAAGCGTACAATGTACGCGTATATACCTAGTATAGTTAGAATTCGGCAAACTCGATGCCGGGTGATCCTTTTTCAAACAACTCTCTCTTGGCAGATATGCGGTGTTCGGCCTCGGCTCCTCCAGCTACCCGGCCACCTTCTGTGCCTACGGTCGCCTGGTAGACGAGAAGATGTCGGAGCTGGGTGGGACCAGGATGCTGCCCCTGAGGGTGGGCGACGAGGCCAGGGGCGGACTGATCAGGTCGTTCCGCGCGTGGATGGCGGAGGTGTCCAGGGAGCTCGGCATCAGGGAGGAGGACGGGGACAGGGATGGGGATCGGAACGGAGAGAAAGCGCAGGAGCCGCCCGCCGAGTGGAAGGTCTGTCCGAAGCCGGACACGGATAAGCAGAGTAAGGAAGCGGACAACATATTTTTGTTTTATTGTACAGTACTGTTTACTTAACTATTCCAAACTGACAGAGATTATGTAAAACATTTCCTGCTTTAGTCTACTGGGCCCTTCACCAGAAGGACGTGAAGGAGTCCGTTCTGTTGACCAAGGAGCACCTGAGCCCCCGCTCCCTGCTGCTCAGCCTGGACACCTCCTCCCTGGACGCGGACGTCGCCCCCGGGGACCACGTGGCCATCTTTCCGCACAACCCGACCGCCTCCGTCGCCAGAACCCTGGCCGGGCTGGGAGGGAGGGTGCCTCCGCCGGGGGAGCCCGGATACGTACAGAAGGCAAACGGTAACGCAAAAAAAAAGAAGAAGAAGAAATCTAGTGTAAAGAAGATCATCGATCGCGATCCCTCCTCCAGAGATCATTAGCCCAACGGCCACTGCGGAGGACATGCTGCTCAAGTTCTACGACATCCAGGGCCCGGTCACTCAGGAGTTCCTGGAAGGGCTGCTCCCCTACATCACGAAAGCGGAGGAGAGAGACTCGGCCGAGAAGCTCATCTCCGACCTGGAGAACCTGAGGGTGGCCAACCACCTGGCCAGAATGGACGCTTTTGACCTCTTTCCCTCGCTCGAGATGGACTTTGCCAGCTTTGTATCCCTATTGGAGCCACTGCCTCCAAGAATGTAAGCTTTTTGGGGGGGAGATTGTGTAAAGTGTGTCGCTGTAATTTTTATTTTCGTATATCTTGTACTGTGCAATTTTTTACCACAGGTACAGCGTCGCCAGCGATCCAGACGCAGAGGACGGCCAGGACAGCATCGAGCTGCTGTTGACGGTGGCCAAGTTTGCGGCCGGGAAGGAGGGGGAGTACAGGCTCGGCACCTGCAGCAGGTTCATCGCCGAGGACCTGAAGCCGGGCGACAAGGTCGTCTGCTGCCACCACCCGAGCCCCACCTTCCAGATCGGGCTCAGGCCGGAGATGCCCGTCATCATGGTGGCAAACGGGTCCGGAATCGCACCCTTCAGGTAAACTCAAAAGCAAGTCACAGTGTCCCTTATAGCCAGCCACCTTTGCGTGTTTGTCTCTGTACAGGTCGATCTGGCAGGCCAGGCAGAGACTTGGTGCGCGCGCCTCCGACACCATCGTCCTCTTCGGCTGTCGCACCCGCGAGGACAACCTCTGCAGCGAGGAGGCCGTCGCTCCCAGCGTCGACGGCTGCGACGGCGGCAACGACGACGTCAGGGGCGGGTCGCACTTGCGCCTGGTGGCCTATTCCCGGGAGATGCCCAACCCGAAGAGATACGTCCAGGACCTGGCCTTCAAGAACGGCAAGATGATCGTGCAGACGCTGTTCGAGAGGGAAGGGGCCGTCCTCGTCTGCGGGGGGGTCAGTCAACCAGAGATCCACGTAGAACTTGGTCATCTGCATGATCGGCTTTATCTTCTCGCGTCTCTCATATAGGGCCAGATGGCGGTGGACTTCAAGAAGACGCTGTACTCGCTGTTCGCCGACAGCTTGGGCTTCGCCGGCGCGGAGGGGAGGATCAGGCTCCTCAAGCTGCAAGGGCGATATCAAGAAGAGATATTTGGGTGAAGATCAAAGATTTCTACAGGAGAAATTCAGTTATGGCAAGATCATAGTTATGGGACAATTTTTGCAACTTGACACTTTATACTAGTAGTATGCGCTACTAAATACTACAATTATTCAGTTGTGGCAGACTGAACTATTCAGCATTTATAATAATAAAGCAGCTACATGTGTTTTACTCCTTCCTGGTCTTGCTAAAAATGACCTTGTTAATTAATGGTAAATTGTTATCACTGCAAGCTTAACCCTATATTGTGCTATTATTCAATTATTGTTCGATTAAGGCAAACTTTCCCCTCTTGACAGACATCTTGCCATAACTGAATATCGACTGTACCACTAAACCCACAGCTACATTTAATTGGCATATGTACATACAATACACTTAGGTACAATAGAATTGAAGTAATATGCATGATTAACGACGTCTCCAAAAAAATTTCCAATATCTTCCATGCATTTATGAAAAATATACGTACTGTATACATTAGCACGCGCAATGTTTGCCAACGACAGCGGGCAAAAAATTCATTTTGCGCTCACTCTTCATAAATAATTGAGCAACCACCGCCACGATCTCACTCTCCCCTCAGGGCAAAGTTGACTTTCCCAATTGAGCGGGAAGGAGCGAATTTCATATCGAGCTTCTTTGACCAATTTGAATGGCCTTTATGTTTCTCTCCTGCTCTTTTTTTTTCACAGTTTTATGATACTTTGAAGCAGCAAAATGCTGAAGCAAGATCTGGGGTGATTTCTTTACACTGAGTGCCCATACATAGTAGAGTACAGTACATAAAAAGTCAACGTGGTAAATAATCATGAGGCAAGCATGATCTACGCACTGTCCACATGATCTAGGTACGTAGCAGGTACGCTGCAATTGACAACTGATAAATAATGGCTGGCCTCTTGCACATTAGTACATGCACGTATATTCTATACTATATGAGTTCAAGGCGCCTTTTTTAGAAAGCCACCCTGCAAACACACACACACACACACGTACGTAGTACAAGTATTGGGTTAGTTGACCAGCTGGGTCAACGCTGGTTGCTTTCTCAGTTGGGTCCACGGGGAGGAGGAGGAGGACTTTGAGGATTTCGACCACCATTCCTCAGCCGTCCAGCGCCTCACGCATTTTGAGTAAGGGGGGAGGAGGGGGGACAAGACAAGACAACGATTAGTCACCGTTCGTTGCACACCTGACCCAGCACGACGACGACGACGACGACGACGACGACGCAACCACCACCAGATTTGGCCCCTCTCTCTCTCTCTCTGGCTCGCCCCGACCTCGCAGGCAGTCATAACCTCACGCAAAAAGGGGGCAAGCGCCAACAAAGTTTCTATGTAGAAAAAAAGGATAGCTAATATATTTTCTTCGTGCTTGTCAGAAGGGGAGGGGAAAATCTTGGAAATAATTTGACAGAATGTATAATCGCAAGCTGATTCGCAAATCGCAATTTCAATACGGCAAACTTAGTACAATGAACGTACGTAGAACCATTAGGTTTTTTTTTGTAAAACTATGTTGATTTGGAAATAATGACGCGTAATACTGTACCACACCGTACCACCAGGTCCGTCGTGCACTTATTCATGAGAAAATTATCCCCCCCTACATGACAGGTATCCCCAAGTTTTCACGATCGCCGCCGCCGCCGCCGCCGCCGCGAGCCCCCAGGCCACCCCCACGCCATGACCAGGAGGGTTAGAGAAGCCTGGTCTGAGGGTCCCACCGCCGCCGTGCACCGCTCATCCTATCTCCCTCCCCCTCCTTACTCTGGCTTTCTTCGCGGGTCCGACAGACAACGGCGAGGCCAGAGGTGAGTCGCCGCCCGAGGAGGGCGGAGAGAACGGTCTTGCTGAAACAATTTTCCGACAAGCGTATTCCCAAGCCGAGCCCGCGATGGCTTCCAGGAGAAGGGAAGAGTGAGTGGTTGAAATTAGATGGCCAAACATTTTTTTTTCCAGGCAAAAGTTGATCCACGGTTTTGTGTGTAGTAATTAGCCTAACTTTGTAAATCGTTGTTCCTCAGAGAGGAGGAGGAAGAGCGTGACGACATTTGTGGAGAGGAAAATCCTGGTGAAAACATGATTGCACATTAATTTCTCTTCTGGCCCGTTTCGCTGTCTAGACATAATTTTCCATGCCAGGCTTCTGGTTGTGGACTTCGGCCCACGGCTTCCACCACTACCGGCTGAGCGAGATCCGCCTGTGGCGCCTCTGCTGGCTGATCCTGGTGCTGACCTGCGCGGGCTGCCTCTTGGGCGCCGTCATCTGGTACTTCTACAACGTCTTCAGCTCCGCCGTCTACTCCAGGATCCTGACGGAGACGCCCACCAGCCTCAGGTGGCCCACCACCATCGTATGCGAGAAGCAGGTGAGGCGGAGGAGGCGACTGTGTTGGATGGTGACGGCGAGTCAAAGCTTTCATTATCCGCAAAACAAGACAATGATTGCAAAAGCTGTGAAAGCAGAAGGAGCAGCAGCAGCAAATTAAGAACAATACTAGAGACCTTAGCAAGTAACCGTTGCGTCATATAGTTTTTTTCGCTTAGTAAAAAATTAAACAAACTTACATGTTTAATGTAATTTTACAACACTTTGCATAGCCATAGCTTGATGTATGTATTTTATAGAAAATTTTAAAGATTGACACTTTTTTACATTTTCTGAGCTTTTTATGCATATTTCAACCCTGTTCAAAAACTGGGTGGGCGGCCTATGAGAAAAAGAAAGAGTCGCCCATGCCTTAGCTCTTACGCCACCCAGACGTGGTTGGAGTTGATGAAGTTGTTGAGGTTATTGATGATGATGTTGTTGATGATGTGATTTTTGGATTTTCTTAGAGAGGTTACATGATCATTTCGGCAGTAAAAATGTGGTGGCAAGAAAAAACTATTAGACGCAATGGTTACATGTACGTATATGCATACAATACCCATATTAGATGACATATATACCCATATTAGATGACAACAGCAAAAAGCACGGTAGTAGATACCAATTTGGAGTGACAGCATTATTCCTTATAAACTTTCCAGGCTTTTCGTCGCAACAAGGTGGTCTCCGTGCAGAGCCTGAGCACTCAGGGGGCCTCCCTGCTCACGTGGTCGCTTGGACCGGGTCTGGCGCAGCCGGAAGTAACTGTTACTTAGTGGCGGTCATGTCCAACGAAACATTTGGAGTCTCTAAGTAGTCTACGACCCCTCTAGGACCATCTGTTGTTATAGAGGAGTTGTACCCAGACTACTTAGAGACTCTAAATGCTTCGTTGGGTGTGCGTGGGTTTGTGCGCAAAAAAAAACAAATTGCTGCTTCCAGGTGTACGATACTGACAGCCGCATCAACAACATCCAGAGCAGCCTCGACACGGCCCTGGCCAGAGACAACTTCAACGGCAGCCACGACCTCATGGCAGTGGCGGTGGCGCCCACCTGCGAGGAGTTCATTCTGGAGTGCAAGTGAGGAGGTGCAGATGTGGTTTTTGGAAGATGGCATTACTGCTAACTTTTATTATTTTTCTCCCCCCCCCAGGCTTGGCAACAAGCTACTCAACTCGTCGCAATGCTGCGGAAAGATGTTCAATCCGAAACCCGTCATCAGTCAGTACGGTAAGCCGAGGATGAAGATTAAAAAGATTGAAAGGCAAAAACGTTGAATTTTTTAAAATTAGGTGCCTGTTTCACCACCAACGGCGGCAGCGAGAAGTTCACCGTGACCGGGGCGGGCGAGAACAACGGTCTGCAGGTGGTGACGGTGCACGAGGACGCCAACCTCTTCGACTCGGCCATCACCAGCGAGGACATTCTCGGCACCAACGGGGTCAACTTCGCCGTGGTCGACTCCGAGACGTCCGTGGTGACGGCACTGAGGACCAGGGGCCAGAGCGTGCAGATCGGCAGCGTGGCCAGCGTCGGGCTGACCCGCACCACCGTGGACAACTCCGACCTGGAGTTCAGCCTGATCGGGCGGATGAGTTGCGTCAACCCCGGGGACGATGCCGACTCCGACAGCGACGTGGAGTCAGACTTCCTGGCAAGAACGTTGTTGTGTGAACCGATCATCAAATCGCAACTGCAACCTACGAGTATGCATTTCGTCATCTCGCAGGTCGGGCTTGACTTTGGGGGCAGCAAGTACACCAGGGACAACTGCCAGACGGCAAAGGACGAACTTTTGGCGAGGTACATAAGTTGCACATTAGACTCAGGTTATGTGCAGTATCGACATCGGACGCGAAATGCACTTGGTGATTGCTTTCCTTTCCTTTTTCCTCCTCAATTCCCTACAACTCGTTAAGGGAGCTCCTGAACTGCACCTTCTCCGGCTCAGCCTCGGACGACAAGTACAGCCGCTGCAGCCCCGTCCAGTCGGCCACCTTCTACCGCTCCTTCCTCGACACGGACAACTCCGCCCTGGACAAGGTCCCCGTCGTTTCCATGACGGACAGCGTCAAGGAGAGCTACGACAAGGAATGTCCGCAGGACTGCAAGATAGACAGATACTCAGGTGAGGTTTCTAAGAAAACTACTATTTCTTTCTTTCTTCTTCGGGAAATCGATTGACGAAAGCAGAATAGGAATAAACTAGTAGGTAGAACATGGCAAGTGGTGGCCAAGCAGAAACTTTTTGGAATGGAGGGGGCGCCCCCCTCACGTCATCCAAAGAGAGGCGGAGAGATCGATGAGATGTTGCGAAAGTTGCTCTTTGTAATGTTGATGATCATCATGCAGAAAGAAAAATTATTTTTCTAGGAAAATTGCTATTGTATTGCCCTTGTGACTTACTCGTAATGAATCAATCGCCTCCTCTTGAAATCCTTCCAGCTGCCGTCTCCACCGCCGAGCTGAGCACCGCGCTGAAGCAGGATCTCAGCAGCAAGGTCTCCGGCAGCGGACTGAGCAACATCAACGGTACGTACGACGACGATTCATGAGATTTGTCACCCTCAACTTCTCTCTGCCTTTTCAAGTGGTGGTCCTCAAGTTCTTCTTGAACAGTCTGGAGTACACGAGGATCCACAATTTTCCCCAGCACGGGCTCCAGTTCCTCGCTGAGGTCGGGGGTCTCATGGCGTTTTTCCTCGGTAAGACATGAAGGAAAAACACTTCCCACCCCCACCCTCAAAAAAATAATAATAATAATCAACTCTCACCCCGCAGGTATTTCGATTATTTCTCTGTTCGAGTGCCTCTGCTACTGTTGCCACTGCTGCCGGATGAACTGCTGTCCCTGCTGCGACGGCGACGACGACGACGAGGAGGACCTGGAGAACCTCCCGCCGCCCAAATACAGATCAGATGTGGGTTCATCAGTAGAGATAGTCATTTAATAACTGTTTCTGTTGTGTCAACTGCATCTCCTGACTCGTCTGTTTCCAGCGCCACTACAGGAAAGGCAGCTACGGCGGCGGGACCGGGAGCGGGGTCGGCCCAGGGGACAGCGCCGGGGGCAAGGACAGGAGGGTCAGGCCGGATCTCAGCGAGTTCGACTTGGACAACAGATATACTAGAAACTGATGAGGACGACGTTCACTTCCCCACATTACAACGTAGTACAACAGTATACGGTACGGTATATATATTTTTCTCTCTCTCTAAGTGGTAGTTTGCACGCACACAAACGTAGTAGTACTTTGTTTTTAAAGGACATAATCCGACAATAAATAGCAAAATTTGTCTTTAATGTCACAACAGTACATATGTATGTCGTACAAGATAGGCCTCAATAGTAAAGGTAGCACGCCACCTCGAAGGCGACGAGGAGGCAGACGGCGGCCCCGAACCCGGCCGCCAGCTTCGCCTCTCCGGTCAGCCCGGAGAAGACGTCGGAGGAGGGCAAGAAGGAGGAGAAGGAGGAGCAGAGGCCACTCGCATGGCCCCACACGGACTGTCCCAGCTGGGTCAGACTTCTTGCAGTGTCTGTTACTATGATGTTATTCCTTCGAGTTTTATCATTGTCTTCAAAGTCCTTTGCTTCTTTCTTCTTCTTAACTTTCTTCTCTTCATCCCCCGCCGCCGCGGTGGGGGAAGACGAGTCCTTCCCCTTGTCTCCCCTCTTGTGCCGGCGATTGAGCTCGCCTCCGGAGTGTCTCCTCCTGGCCTTCTTGCGCACCTTTTGGTCGCCAGTCTCCTCCACGGCCGACCCCCTCCGCGAAGGCGGCGCGGAGTGGGCAGAGTTGCTGCTGCCGCTGCTGTCGCCGGAGTTGTCCGCCGCGAACGGGGAGAGAAAGCGGCTGGAAGAAGCGCCAGGACTGCTGCTACTGTTGTTGCTGTTGCTGCTGTTGCTGCTGTTGCTGCAGAAGGCATCCAGGGTGTTGAAGCTGACGCTGTTTCTCTTAAAAGTGACGTCGCGGTCGCTCCCGGCGGCCGGGGTGTGGTCGAAGAAGCAGCGGATCCTCCTGACCACCAACTCGGAGGATGAGAAGGAGGCCCACTGGTCCTTCTCGGAGTAGGTGATGTTGGCAGGAGATTCGGCGTATACCTTAATAGTAAGAAAAAAAAACTGCAGTGAGAAACCTACTTAAATGGAGACTTTGCAGCGGCCACACACCATGAGCAGGAAGGCTCCCTCCTTGGTCTCCCCCGGTCGGTACTCGAAGGGCGCCACCGTGAGCGCCACGGCCACCGACGAGTGCGCCGGCAGCGCGCCCTCCACCGGCAGCGCCGTGTACTTCCCGGGGTGGTTCGTCTTCACGCGAAAGCGAGAGACCACAGCAGACCTGCGCCACGGGAGGGAGGTTAGGTTTAGTCAGTTTTGTTGGAATTTGGGAGGCTGGGCCCTCAATCTTGGCCGACCTGTTCCTGATGGTCAGTCCGACTGAGCATGGAGAGCGGAAGTCCCCACTGAAGACGGCGTCGGTGGCGGGGTCGCAGTCTACGGAGAGGACGGCGGAAGAGGAGGAGGCGGTGTCCACCACCTCCGTTATTATTGTCGGCACCGAAGGCATGAAGAAGTCTCTCTCTCTCCCTCTGTGTTGACGTCTGTCAACGTGTCAGTCTGTACGCATTGATATGTCAAATGATCCGGGGGGGGGGGCGGAGGAACTCTGCTTTTTTCTCCGCGTAATTTATCCATGCTCCCTTATCTTGATGTGACGGAATAAAGCACAGAAAGGATTCGCGGAGAGAGAGAGAGGGGGGGCAGAGGTACAGCGAGAGATAAGGCCTATTTATGGATTGGACATGGCCATCAATACGTCAATTGTGCGGGAGACTTAAACATTAGTCACGTTTGTGACGTGCACTAGTTTTATTCCGTCTATAATCGCCTTTTTGCGCACTACTTATAGTCAATCAAAGTGACCGCGCAAGAAGAGGTCATAAGAACGTTTACTTTTACAACTTTAACTACAACTAGCACCTGCATGCACAAGCACTTTTATGTGAGATGTGGCTTCATGGAAATGCGGCACAGGTGGATATGTGGAGATATCCTACGGTATAAATAAATATATTTTAGCGGCCCTCAGAGTTGTGATCCTATACGTAGAATAGACTAGTGTAGTAGTAGAGAAAAAAGTAGAGGGGGCTGCAAAAAATAGAGGGCCGCAAAATGTAGTAGAGGGTCGCAAAATGTACTAGTAGAGGGTCGCAAAGTCTCCTCCACCCAGCTGAATGGTGCACTATTGTCCGTTACAGCGTACGCTAGTCAGCAGACTTCCGCCCCTGCTCTCCCCCCCAGCAAAATGTATTTGCCATAATCACTTTGGTGGGTTTCTTTCATGCAATTCACTTCCACCCTCCTCTCCCCTCTGTACGGTACTTACTACGATTTTTGCCTTGTCTCGCTAGGAGAAATGCCAATGAACCAGTATCTAGTAAATACCAATAAGACGTTGCGTTTGGCCCGCAAAAATGACCCAGTTTTCCAACCCCATCATGTAATATGGTACCCATCATGTAGTAGTATAAACATGCGATATCGAAGGTGCGTGCACAGTGCGACTTTGTGACACAAGCCGCAAGGAACAGGAGTATGACATGAATCAAGGCAGCCCCAGGATGCTCCTGACGGCCTTGTAGAACTTGGCCTCCGCCTCACAGTTTTCCATCAACTTGTGCCTCCAGTACCTAAAGGAGGGAGAGGGCAAGAAGAAGAAGATGAAATCTCCCATCCAGTGATCTAAACGAGACTTTGCCGTCAAGTACATAAATAAGGGCTTTTTTCAATACTTGGCCACGTCACCGATCAACTGTTCACTGTCAACTCATAAAATGGGGGATTTATAATGAAAACCCCTGATTTTAATTTTAATAATACTAGATGTAGTACACGTACGTACGTACATATGTACTACGAATATGACTTAAAGGCCTACAGAGGAAGTTTTATTAGTGACGTTGCTATAAGACTACCTGTAGTACTACCAATAACAATCCTGACCTTACCTTCCCGGCAGGCAGTCGATGAGGTACTTCCCGCTGACGTCCTCGTCGGTGACGACGGCGTGGATGGTGGTCTGCGCGCCCTGCCAAGCGCTCTTGCCCGTCAGCCAGGAAAGAACGTTGAGGAAGAGGGCGAAGCTGCCCTTGGCATCGCGGAAGATCTCGGTCCTCACCATGCCTGAAGAGAGGGAGGGGGAAAAAACTTGTCCCGCATACTTTCCAACATTTGGACACCCCGTTCTCATTGTGTAGTAATATACCCGGATGCAGAGTGCAAGTCTGTATGTTGGTCCCCTCCAGCCTCCTGCCCAGCTCGTTGGAGTAGAGGATCTGGGCAAGCTTGCTGTTGCTGTACTGCATCATCGGGTTAAAGTCGCCCTTCCTCATGTTCAGGTCCAGGTCGTCCGGGTCTAGCTTGGCCTCGGAGCAGGCCGCGCTGGACACGCTCACGATCCTGGGAGATTTGTCAAATCCTCAATGCGAAGTAGTAGGCGTTTGTTTTCTCTCTCTCTCTCATGCATTACCTGACCGGTTCCTTGGACTCCTTGGCCCCCTCCTTCAGGCTAGACAACAGCAGGTCCACCAGCAGCGTCTGCCCGAAGAAGTTTGAGGCCATGCAGAGCTCCAGCCCGTCCTCGGTGTCCTCCCGCTGCACGTTTTTCTCGCCGAAGCCCTTCTCCGTGTGGAGGACCATTCCGGCGTTGTTGACCAGGTAGTGCAGCCTGGGGAAGCCGTCCGTCATCTCCGCGGCGAACCGCCTCACGTCCTTCTGCAGCGACAGGTCCAGGCGCTTCAGGCTGAGCAGGTCGTTGCCGGAGAGTTTCTTCATCGTCTCTAGTGCCCTCGCGCCCTTGGGAATTTAAAAACTCACAGTTATGTACTAGAATGTCCACTGTCAGCAACTGGCATGTTCGCACAGCGTACAACATAGCATGCGTACATGAAACCAACAAGTTTGGCATATTTCGGCAGAGAAAATTAGCTCATGCTCGCGTGCGTCAACACCTTGGTCATGTTCCTCCCGGTGATGACTACGGAGGCGCCCCTCCTGGCAAATTCCAGGGCCGCCTCGTAGCCGACGCCAGCCGTCCCTCCGGTCACCAGCACCGTCTTCCCCTTCAGCGTCCTCCGGCAGAAGCACAGCCCCATCGTCAGCTCCTTCAGCAGCCAGGCGGCAGCCAGCAGCGCCGCCACGGACGACAGCACCACCAGCGCCCAGAAGAGCAGGCTCAGCAGCATGGCGCACACTTACCTACAGTACGTCGAAAGGGGTGGTGAAACTGGTGGCGATTTTGGGGGAGGGAGTTGGCGATTTTTTTTCTCTCGTTCGCAGCTGCCTGTGTCGAATGTCGCGATAACTTCCCCGGCTGCAAGCTAAGCCCTTCTTTCTCTCTCCTCCTCCTTCTCTCACACATTCCCCGGAGAGCAACGGGGGGGGGGGAGGGGCTTAAAATCGTAGGCACAACAGCAACAACGTCGATATCTTCTCAGCGCGGCCTTTGCTGAAAAGCAAAGAATCCTTAAATAGCTACCTGGCCAAACATACGTCTTGTCTCGTCCATATATACCTGCCATATTTCAAGCATGACTTGTTTAATACTTCATAACAACTTCACATTTTTATCTCACACATACGAGACATTAATTAAACACACAGCCGATGTTTATCAATAGGGAGAAAGTCAAAGTTGACACACGATAGCAGTAAAAAAAAAAGACTTAAGTTGACACACGATGGCAGTAAAAAAAAAGACTTAAGTTGTAACTAGGTAGGTGAAAACGCTAATGAATTTATTCTGACGTCTGTCTGGTAGGAGAGTACTACGTAGTTGGCTGCTGCGGATTTAATAATGCGTGGGGTGGAAGGTGCAGAATTGAGATGCCGAATGGAAACGTTTATTTCATATTAGCAACAAATATTTTTTTCTCTGCTTGCTTCGATTAAAAATATCGACATTAGAGTTGGTGGTGACGTTTAGATTGGGGCTCACCCAATAGATCGCTTTACAAAACTCAAGTAGTTTTTTCCTATGTATACTATAGTATAGATATAGTATACTATGTTTAGTTTTTTTTAGAAAAAGAAAGCGCTCTTTTAGAAAGAGTTGAACTCAACCCTAATGGCCTACAATGTTAATGATAATTCTGTAATACCTGATGTTGCTACCAGTATTTGTAGTATACAGCATAATTGATTAATCACATGATAGTGCACTTGGAGCAGATCTTCTTGAAGAGGAGTCTCCTCAACCGGTAACATAGGGTGGAGGAGGAGATCTTCCTGCGCCTCTCCATCTCCCCCGGGGTCAGGAGGCGACCGGCCTTGTCGGCAGCAGAAAACTGCCTGCAAAGACAAGGATGTACACTACGTATCATCAAAAAAATTAACTTATTTGCTTTAAGATTTCCCGGACTTGAAGAATGTGTCGAACTCCCTGATGACGAGATCTGACTTCTCCTCCGTGGTGTGCACGATGGCCCAGTCGTCCAGGAAGATGGGCAGACGCCAGTAGTTGTGCTCGTACTGCGGACAAAAGAGGGGGTGGAAAAGAGAAAAATTCCTCGTAAGCTGAAATCTTTAACCTTCCCATACCTGGAAAGCGACCCTCTCGTTTTCGAAGACGGCCTTGTTCTGGCCGCCGCTGTCGCCGCCGTCGCCCTCACCAAGGTCGAAGACAGAGATGCGGGTCCTGAAGTCGCCCACCTGGTTGTTGACGAGGACGAGGACGCGGTCGAACACCACCCGCATGTCCAGCACGTCCACAAAGGTCTGCTCGGCCAGCGGGTCCCCGCTGTCCGCGTCCAGGATAAGGGCCTTGCAGGTGAGCAGCTTGTGCCTGACGGCGAGCAGCGCCACCACCCTGTGGTCCGTGGCGGCCACGTCCTGGAAGCCGCTGCCCTCCATGGCCAGCATCTCGTGGACCACCTCCCCTGTTAGGCGGTCGTAGATCTGCAGGTACCCCTCCTGGTCGTAGGATCCGGCGGCCACCGCCCGGCGCCCGGAGAGCCGCGCCAGGCGGTAGCGCGCGTCCGACCTCGAGTTGGACCACAGCAGCCTGCCGGCCTCCACGTCCCAGAGATTGACTTTGGAGTCCCCCGAGGCCGTCAGCAGGTGAGGGTCGTCCAGCGCCGCGTCCGGGCTGCCCTGGATGTGCCCGTTCAGCACCTGCCTCCGCCTGAGGATCCCGTTCTTCATCATGTTGTACACCACGATGGAGCCGTCCTCTTGCCAGACCACCAGGCCATGCTAAAATAAGCAACATTTGTGTGCGCAAAGGTGTTTTAAAAAGTGCAAGAATATGGCCTTACCTTTCTGGCCTTTGCAAAGAGTGCGCAGTTGTCAGTGCCGTCGATTCCCGTGCATGGAATTTCCTGGATAATGTTGTAAGTGGCCCTGCCAGAAGAATAATACGACCCTTGCTCGGTCTTCTTCCTTTTTTCACATTTTACGTACACGCAACAACCCTCACCCACCTGCTCCAAACCAGCATAACGGACGTATGCTTGTGCAGGGTAACCAGGATGGTCTCGTTGAAAGAGAGCGATTGGACCATGCAGTGGTTCGAACCTACGTATGTACGGTATACATAGTAGTAAGTAAGAAAACACAATGTTGTTGGTTGCTAGTGCTGTTGCTGTTGTTGTTGTTGTAGATACCGTCAATCTCCGGCCCGATCTCTCCCTTGAACCTCTTGGTGGTCCTGTCCCAGACGAGGAGGGAGTCGACGGTGCTCATGACCACGTCGCGCTCGTCCGCTTCAATCCTGAGCGGCGGCGCCAGCGTCTTGGTGATGGGGATCCTGGTGACCTTCGGCCCGGGCGACCCGCTCAGCCCCAGCCAGTCCAGCGGCAGCTTCCGGCGCACCAGCCTGGAGCGGAGCTCGTGGTCGGCGCCGCAGACCAGGTGGCGCCCGATGAACACCCTCCAGCTGTGGCATACGCGGATGCACCTGTTGACATGGACTAGGTAGTACCATATCAATCAGCGAAATACAGTGGTCGAAAACTCTACTAGTGTTTAGCAAAGGATTGCTCATACAGAGGTCCACTGTGTGAAGTTTATGATGGCAGTGTTGCCTACTTACGCTTCCAGGTCCGCCACGTCCACCCTGAGAAAGATGTTGAGCAGGACCTTGGTGAGGGAGAGGTCGAACAGCTGGTCAAAGTGGCAGAAGGTGACCTCCTCCGCCGTCGGCGTCGACCCCGACTGCTTGGGGTTCCTCGTGACCGCCGCAGCAGCCTCCGCCTCAGCCGCCACGTCGGACGGGACGACGCCTCCGCTGTGGCCGTTGCTCAGGCCGTTGTCCAACTTCTTCGCCTTGATCGTGGCGACGGCGTCAACGTCCGCCGCGGGCTTCTTCACTTCGCCGTTCTCCATGTTGTCACTTTGTCATTTTACTCTTTTTTTGTATAAGATAGCGTTTCAATACTTTACAACTTTTTTTTTCTTTTGTCATTGACGCCTTTATGACGTGTTGCGCAGTGTCTACCATAAACTCGGGAACAAATTTATTGTTCTCTCCCTTCGCAGTAAAAAGAAGAGATCTACCATATAACCCTCTGCTGGTCTGTCAGTCAAGTCAACCGGTGCGGAGGACGAGCGTTTCTGGTGGCCATTTTGACACTTCACCACAGGTTCCCGTTCTCCAATCTTCATAGACACATATCCATAGACAGGCCGAATGGACTAATGGGGAGCCCCAAGTTTCGAGAAACTCCTTTCCTCACAAAGTTGGATATGTTTACTACAATTTGCATTGTACTAAGTTGAGACAAACTAGTAGTATGTACGGTATATTTTCAGTCCCTATGGTGGTCTCATTAATTTTGTATGGGTAAGAGGGGCTTTCTTCTTCGATATGCACTTCCCTCTCCTTGCCTCTCTCTTTAGGGGGGCCAGCACGTGTACGTCACCCACACAAAAGTCGATAATACGTACATCCTAACCGAAAAAAACACACACATTTTTGTCATTTTTTCTTCAGACGTCACTATGAATTTCTCTATTTTTTTTTGTTTTGAAAAAGAGGCAGAAATGGACTTTAAAAAGTTACTAAAGCACTGTCATCGATTCAGTGCAGGTAGTGCTAGGCGCAAAACAAGCCGGTGGCACCCTTGACCGTGAAAGCAGCTCGTGCGGGTGCCCACACGGCTGCATGATGGGCGCCGCTCAAAAAAAAACCTGGGCAAAGAGCTTTCCCTTACAAGTCCACCGCCGCCGGAAGGGGGAAGAGAGAATGCCACGTAACGTAGTGTGTAGGTAGTACTCGTATGTGCAAAGAAATATATCCTGCTCGATATGTTGTTAATACGGGAAATCACTATGTGTGTGTGTGTCTTCTTTACCAGGCAGCCACCACGCACTTCTCCCTTGGCAACTCAATCCTTTCTTCTTCTTCTTCTTCTTCTTCTTCTTCCGAATGGACTTAATAAAGATCCGTTTCCCCCTTTGGGTCGGGTTTCATTGGCGACAAGAGAAGAGGAGGAGGAGAGAGGGGGAAGGGACTTCCCAAACACCCTCTTCTCATCACTTGCACCTACTACAGTTGAGTCTTTTGTTGAGAAATGTAAAACAACCGATTTTTCGTCACTTCTTTCTTCCGGAAGTAAAAAGGAGAGAGTGAAAAATCCTTCAGTTTACTTTGCACTCTTCTCCCCCCCTATCCGTAGTACAGAGCCTCTGTTTGTGTGTGTGGTGCAAGGAAGATAAAAAGGTGGAACAACAAACAACTCGAGAAAAAAAGACATTACACGCGTTGCACGAGAAAAAAAAGTTGTTGTTTTCGTGTAGAATTTTCCCACGAGAAATTTAAATAAACTAAATGTACGTTTAGGTATAGGTATGTACTACGTACAATTTTTTGTGGACATCCTGCGCGTTGTACGTACTAGACGTAGATGCATACGATCTGCTTTATTCCCAAAAAAAGAGCCACGTTCTGTGTGCTTATACATATCAAGAATAATTGAAAGGTATCGTCATATAATCTTATTACGTCTCTCTCTCTCCGTTCAAAGCACAAACACACTTCAGTTCTCTCTCATCCTTTAGCTGCTCTGGGAAGGGCCTTATCCCCCCTGCAAAGAAATAAACAGACACACGAATCTTTTGTCTCCTGCCTACGAACTGGTGGCAGGGATTGACAGAGTAAAGGGGGTGGGTGGGAGGAAAAGAGAGGATAGGTCATACATACGTAGTACATGTGAATAGCGTTTGCTGCATTTTCCAAGGGAAGCTGCTCCTCTGCTGGGATCAGATTTCAATAGAGCTCCAAAAATAGGGGGAGGGGGGGAGAAAGAAGAGGAGGAGTTCCATTATGCGCCAGCATGAACTGGTGCACAGGCAAGTTGATTTTAAGTGCTGGGTCAGTAAAAAAAAATAGAATGAAGCACAATCCAGCAGCTACGCAGACAGGAGGAAGAGGGGCGGGGGGGGGAGGGAAATTGAATTCGAGGAATTCTTAAGTGGAAGGGGGGCGGTTTCGAAATTCAAAGCTTTCTTTCTGAGATTCGTCAC
>JAAUYM010089411.1_pt1 | contig 17282 bp, 14 predicted proteins | sample 7278001 | NCBI WGS metagenome assembly JAAUYM01 (sample SAMN14350224, study PRJNA611818) | marine sediment metagenome | isolation source: surface marine sediment (1.8m) | place: French Polynesia: Moorea | collected 2018-08
AGCAACAACAGTAACGGCAACACCAACGGCCACGGCCACCATGGCCACGGCCACGGCCACGGCCACGACACGGCCGAGAGCGAGAAGCACCTCCTCACGCACTGCTGCAAGTATCTCATAAACTCCTCCAGGAAGCACCAGCACTAGTGGGGAGTCATGGTGGTGCCGGTGCAACAGAACCCATGTGTTTCGGACGCCAAAAATCCAGTCAGGAGTTCAAGTGACAGGACGTTCCACAAAGTGTTTGATTCACCAACCCCCTCTTCGTTTTGTGCATTTCAGTATTGCCTACAACCTTCCCAGGTTTCCTTTTTCCTCTCTCAGGAATGATAATGATGCTCCCCCCATTTTTTAATAATTATTTTTGTACAGCTTGAAAGAGTGCGGACACATGATAGAATCTTCTGATGACGAGTGAGAAGAAGAATCGCGAAACTCTGTTGAACTTTGCAACCCCTCCCCCCCCCCCCCACGTTGACTTCCTCTCTCCTTCAATCCTCCTCGATGCTATGCACGGAACTGTAGCACGTAGGACTGAAATATATATATTTCTAATCGAAGCCCAGATTGGTTTAAATATAATATTAGTAGTAGTGGTTCATCACAGAAAGAGGTATAAAGCAGGAAGGCACTGATGATGGATCTCACACGAGCACGTGGATGTTGGCACAATTAAGTGCTTGTCCGTTATTCGGTCACTGTCTGGCAAAGATCCTGGCTAGCGCCAGGCAGTCCTCTGCCACCCTGGCGTTGGCGTCGGAGATGCCGGACTCGCACACGGTCACGAGCAAAGATTCCGTCTGCTCCAAGGACACCTAAGAGGAAGAATCTAATCTTAGACAACCAATTCTATAAAATATATCTGGTATAATAGGTATAATAGAAAGTAATACACGTGTATACGTGCATTCACCTCTGGCATGGAGGCCGCCTCTTGTTGCAGGGCGTGAAGCTTGTCCAGCAGGTACTCCTTGACCCTGGCCACCTTCTTCTTGTAGTCCGTGCTCTCGTGCAGGTGCTTAGACAACCTGGCCATGGCCACCAGGAGGAGCTCCTCCGCCACGTCGGCCTGTCGCGCGGACGACCTGAACAGCTCTCCAGTCAGCGCATCGTGACCCTCGCGGTACAGCGAGATGACCAGTGCCCCGCAGACCTCCTCGGACAGGTGCCACAACTTGCCCAGGAACACCAGTTGGGCCGCCCAGTCCCTTGGGAGGGGTGAAAAGAAAGAAATTGTTACACAGACAACTACTCGTACTAGGACACTGCCCAACCAATATTGCTAGCGTGAATTTAATGATGGGTTGTCCTAACGACAGGGTAGGTGTCAAAAAAGTGAAGAAAAAAAAACCACCTTATAGCAGCGCAAATTTTGACCCCCATCACTAATAACCACTAGTGGCGTGGCCGTTAGTGTGGCTCTACGTAGTAGTACCAATATTGATTGGGTAGTGATAACGAGTTTTTCCTCACTTGTATTCGTCGGTGTCGACCTTTCCCGGTCCCGTATAATGGATGCAGGCTACCGCGCCAGTTGTGGCGCCGCGGATGAGCTGGTAGCGGTACTTCTTGGCCGACCCGACCTTCATCACCGACAGCATCCCGAGATTGAGGCCGAACCTGCCTCCGCCGCCGCCACCGCCTTCTCCTCCTCCTCCATCCTGGAAGAAGTGGTTGGTCTCCTGGTGGCTGAAGAGCCTGAGCGGCCTGAGGTCCAGCTCGAAGCGGAGGATGAGGCAGCAGCAGATGGCGAACTGGTAGTGGAGCGCCATGCTCTCGGAGTCGAACCGCCTCAGCCTGGGGTCGGAGACGTGATCCAGCAGGTGGCGGCGGTGCTGCTCGAAGCTGGCGTGCTCGTCGTAGTAGTAGCAGGCGGCGGCCTCCTCCGCCTCCTGCTGGCCGTCCCAGACACCGCTGTCGGAGTTCAGGATGAGTCGCACCACCTTGGCGCAGGTCAGGAGCAACTCGGGCAGGTCCGCCGGAGGAAGGCCGACCTCTCTGAGGCAGCGGGAGGCCGTGAAGCGGTTCTCGATGTGGTTGGTCGCATCGCGAACGGCGCTAAAACACAAAGGTGACAATTTTCTAATATAACATTCTAAATTATTTCTATAATATAATATTTCCCAGTAAATAGGACTTACCTGGATAGAAATGTTTTCCATATCAGCACAGCAACTGAGTGCGCCAGACGCGGCTCCTCTAGCTCGTCCAGCAGCCCGTTCAGGCACTGTGCCGACCCCTTCAGCAGGTCCAGTCTCGTCCTCCTCCTGGCCCACTGGTGCGCCATCTCCCAGGCCAGGTGCGACAGGACCACCTTGGTGCGCGCGCTTCGCGGGTAGTGCTGCGAGCAGGCCTCCAGGAAGTCTCCCACCTCGGGAGAGCGGAGGACGTCGTCTGCTCCAAAGCCCTTCTCCACCAGCCACTTGGCAATCAGTTCCGGCACGCGCCCGTTGCCCTCGTCGAACACGGACCGGACGCTGAGGCCCCCCCAGGTCATGGGCTCCCTACCCGTCCCCGTCAGAAGCTGTCCGAAGTGGCGCCTCACGTGGAGGAAGCTCCCGCAGCTGTCGACCAGCATGTCCGTCTCCCTGGAGCAGAGGCGGCCGAGCGCGCCGTCCCGCATCACGCTGCAGTGGAAGTGGTATAGCAGGAGGTACAGCTGAGGAGAGACGCCCGCCTCGGCCATGATCGTCCGCGCCTTCCCCACCAGTTCCAGGCGCACCATGTTCACGTCCTGGCCCTCGTCGACGGAAAAGATCAGACTGAACACGTCGCCCAGGAGAGGTCCGATCCCAGCCGCGGTCTTCCTGTCCCAGAGCGGGACTGCCTCCACCATCAGGCGGAGCAAATCCACGGAGGTGATCTCCAGTCGTCTCACCAGGCGTAGGAGACCGTGGTGCTCTCTCCTGCAAGCCATGGCGAAGGGGGTGAAGATGGCGCCGGACCTCTCCGGCTGCAAGGGGGCCTTCTTCACCGCGATGACCTTTCCTTCCCCGCCGGTGGAGACCACGTCCGGGCTAATTTCAAACCAATCGAGAAAATTCTGGAGATTCAATGCGCCCAAGACAGGCTTCGCATCATCTTCGATCTCTTCCGTCCATTTCATCAGGGTGCTCTCCTTCTTGGCAAGATCTTCCTGCTTTTCAGGCTCGGAGGAGAATGACTCTCCACTGCTCTTGGCCAAAAGATCGTAGAGATCCAGAGCCAGACACAGCTGATCAGCGAATGACGACAGAGGGTTGTGACCCTCCGACTCCACCTCACGAGGGAGGCCGGCGGCAGTTTCCTGCAGCCTGACCATCATCTTCCTTCCGTCCTCCGAGGAGACGCCAGGGCCGTTCAGGAAGTCGACCAGCATTGCTAGTCTACCCGACACGGTCCGTCCTCCACTGATGAGGTAGAGAGCCTCGTCGAAGCTGGCGCCGCCGCCAGCTCCGCTATCCTTCAGCAGGAAGCTGAGCTTCTGCTGCTGCACCAGGTCGTGGGAGGCGGCGGACTGCGTCATGATGGAGTGGAAGGGGACGACGATCCTGAACAGCTTCCCGCTCCCGTCCATAAAGTGGCAGGTCGGGGCGGTGCGCGAGTAGAGGGCCTGTCCCGTGGCGTCAAGAACGCCGTTGTGCGCCCTGACGAGGCGACCCTGCCTGCTGACGGAGAACTCCGCGATGCGCACCTTGCGCTCGGCGGAGCAGACCTCCAGGGAGCCTCGTCGCGGGAGGTAGATGACGAGGAGGCAGCAGGTGCGGTTGTCCGCTGGGAAAGGGTCGCAGGCGTCCGTCGGCATCTCCTTGGACGACACGACCAGCCACCCGACCTGGACGTGGTGGTAGCCCTTCCAGACGCTGACGACGGTCCCGGAGAGGGCGTCCACCACCAGCACCCGGTTCTTGTTGTCCACCACGGCCAGGTGTAGGTTGTTGGGGCTGAGCTCCACGCTGGAGGCGGACTTGGTAGGATCGACCAGCTGGTGGGAGACGACCAGCTTCTGCTCCGGCTCCCTGGGCTTCTTCTCCTCGTCCTGCTTCTTCTCCCCGCCGCCCCCGCCGCCGCCTCCAAAGATCATCCCCGTGGCGGCGCGGAAGAGGCCGGACTTGACGGTGGAGACGACGTTTTCGGCCAACTCGTTGATGTCCGGCTGCTTGTAGTTGTAGGGCAGGTTGTACTGCAGCCACGGGTCGGAGCCAACGCTGACGATGTAGGTCAGGCTGGACAGACTCCTGAAGTGAGTCTCGTTTATCTTGGAGTCTAAGGACAGGTGGCAGAGGCGGTCGAAGTCCCTGTTGGGGCACTTGAGCACGCACGCGTCCGTCGCGGACTGCTCGCGGAAGTGAAATCTCTTGCAGAAGAGTCCGGCCAGCACCTCCTCCTCCAGGCCTTCCTGTCCCGCCGCCCTGGCCTCCGCCGCCCTCCGCCTGTTCTCCCACAGCGTCTCGGACAGCGGCGACCCCGTCAGCGTCACCAGGCTGGAGTCGTACACCACCAGCACGTCGGCCACGGCCGGGACCTTCTCCACGGACACGGTCCCGTCCAGCCGGGGGAGGCCGATGGTGGAAGAGACGCTGGAGCGGAGGGACCTCACCGGGGTCTCCATCGGCCGCCTCCTGGCCAGGCAGTCGCCCTCCTCGGAGACGACCTCGACCGACCCGGAGGAGTACCCGACGACGGCGCAGTGCCACAGGAGAGGGGCCCCGGCCGACCGCCGTCCCGGCCGGGAATCTGCCACGGGCAGGCACACGGCCGCCGTCGCCCTGTCCCCCTCCAGCCCGGGCCAGCACCGGTCGAACACCCTCGGGGCGAGGGACCCGCCCTTCTTCTTGGACAGGAAGGCCAGCTTGAGCTTGTGCGCGAGGACGACGACGTTGCCGAAGGGGGACAAGGAGATGAGGCAGGCCTGCAGCCAGTCGTCGTCGCTGTCGTCGTCGCCATCCGCGAAGGACAGATCTTTCAGTGCATGGACGATCAAGGGATCCATCCTGACTGGAGACAACAGCAGCCTCAGATGCGGGATTAATTATCAGTCAGGTAACAAAAAAAAAGGTCCCCAATTCAGGCCCTCCGCCCGTCACCGTCGTCGTCACCCCAAATCAGGCAGCAATCAGCTGACAGACACTTTTGTTGATGTGTCGAGGTGAGGTTGCCAGATGAAAAGTCGATCTGTACAAAATAATTCTATAACAAGGTGCGGGTAAGGGTAAATATTATGGCTGAAGAAAAAAAAGGGTAAAATTTGATTATAGTTAAAAAACCCACAACTTTATTTTCCAAGTTTACGGTCTCGCTCCCGCATTGACAGGTCAGAAAAAAAATTATCTGGCAGCTTTGCTCATCAGCTGTAAAAAGGACAGACAAAATTCTTCCGTTAGCTGCTGCTTGCTGACCGTCCATGGCTTAGTTGTCTTTTGCCTACTAGTACACTACAAGTTGCAGTTGCTCCTCCTCCTTTCCCCCCCCCCCTCTAGCGCTGTTCTTGGCCTTTCGAGGTACTTTAACCCTTGCTCCCCTGGCTTCTGCTCCGTTCCGCCTGCTCTCTACTTTGGTACCTGTCGTACGTTTCTTTTTTCTTCACATTTTTATCCTGGACAAAGTTCGACTTGGACATCGCCAAACGCTTCAAGTAGCACAGCAGTAGCAAAATCGACTTGAACCTTCAGTCCATAGGTGGGCGCGCGCATACAAGGTTACACTACCCTCTTGGGCCAAACATACCCCCCCAAAAAAAAAATTGGCCCACTTTGTGTGCTATTTTTTGTCTTTGATTTTTTGCGCACGCTATGTATGCCATTTTTGGACTTTTTGGCTAGATTTGTACTGTAATGTGACGCGCATAGCATGCCAAAAAAATTACTCTGCTGGACCCTCCGCCCACAGCCAAAATTTACTCACTCACAAAATGGTACCTCTCCTCCTCTTGGCAAAAATTATCCTGCCGACACTTGAGAGGGTTCGCGCCCCCACCTATGTTTTAGTCCCTGCCTGCCGTGCCACAGGGTGGGAAGCAAAAAAAGACCTCGCCAGATCTGGCTGTGCAAGTTGGTGATCTGCTCTGTGATGCACCGCTACCAGATTCGCCGGCCCGATTCCCCTATCCTCCTCCGCTGAGGTCCGATCTCACTCATTTAAAAGATGGCCAAGTGCCTGAGCAGCGCCTCCTCCCTCGCCTTCTCCGTCCGCCTCTGCCTCCGCGGACGGCCCCTGCTGGTGAGGGGGCGGGTGCCTCCCCTCCCCCTTCGCCACGCCTCCTCCTCCGTCATGGGCGGGAAGGCCGTGGTCTCATCCATGCTGCAGGCCAACCAGATCCTGGAGTTGGACCAGGTGGCCGGGGCGGTGCAGTCCTACGACCAGAACTGGCACCCGGCCAACGACCCCATCGAGGACAGCCACGCGCAGGCGGTGCTGCCCCACAGGGAGGACTGCATGCTGTTCGCCGTGGTGGACGGCCACGCCGGGGGCGAGTCGGGCAGGGTCGTCTCGGAGAGGCTCTTCTCCTACGTGTCCGCCGGGCTGCTCAGCCAGCAGCAGCTCAAGACGCACTACCAGGCCAGGAAGGAGGGGGACCGGGAGAGCGAGTTCTTCGACGTCGTCGAGCAGTCCAGCTCGCGGGAGACGAACCTGCCCAGCCACGTAGAACAGATCTACGAAGAAAATTACCTGAGGTAACAGCGCAAGATTTTCCTCTTACGTACTCGGACATCTCCCCTGACGTTTTCATTCATTTCTTGCTTGCAACAGGTACCTGAAAGATCTGCGGAGAAGTCATAGTTGGGACAAGGAAGAAAGCGAGAAGAGCTCTCAGGAGATTCATGACCATTTAGAGAGGGCATTTGTGTCTCTCGACGACGACATATCACAGGCAGGTTGCTCCTAATCCTCTTGTCCAAGTTGTACTACTTAGTTGTCCACACGCAGTTCGTTTCGTATTAACGCAACCCGACGGGACCTTCCCCGGGTTGAATCAGATGTTTATTTTCTCTTCCATGGCACATTTTTTCCCCAAAGGAATCCTGCATGCACGTCAAAGGGGAACTCGATCCATTTCTCCGCCAAGTGGGTTTAACTGGCTGCGTAGCAGCACTCGCCTTGATCGACAGGTAAGGGTGAATATCCCGACGGGACTTTGAAAAACAAGCGTAATGAATTCCGCTTGGGAACATGTTAATGCAACATGTCATCATTAGGCTACCATACACTAACGTCACATTTTTTTTTGGTCTGCACAATGACCACAAGTCCCGTCGGGAGGTAATCATACGGTGAATGCTGCCTGTCAGCAAGTGTGACCGTCCTGGTTTCCACTTCCAGGGGAGAACTGCACGTTGCCAGCACCGGCGACTGCTCGGTTGTGCTCGGCACCCTGAGCGAGAACGAGACGTGGGTGGCCACCAAGCTGAGCGCGGACCACTCCCCTCAGAACCCGCAGGAGTGGAAGCGGATAATGTCGGAGCACCCGGGGGAGCGCCGCGACGTCGTCTTCGCCAACGGCAGGCTGTGCGGCGTCCTCATGCCCACCAGGGCCTTCGGGGACTTCAAGCTCAAGTGGCCGGCGGACAGAATCCGCAGGTTCTTCGGCGCCAGGCACGTCCTCAAGAACTACAGGAGCCCTCCTTACCTGACGGCGAGGCCCGAAGTGACGCATCACGTGCTCACGCCTAGGGACAAGTTCATTATCATAGCTTCTGATGGACTCTGGGATCAAATGACGCCCATGCAGGTATTATGCCCTTAGGAGATTGTGGTTTTCCTTTGTTACGTACAGTATAGCAAGGCAAAATAATTAACTTTGTAAAGTGCATGATAAATGTCAAAAGAGTATTTAAAGTTAAAAAAAACTTTAAAGCTACAAGATATTAAGAACTTTATGTTTAATTGGGTAAGTTTTTTTAACGAACATGCTGTATAATTTACTACTGTAAGTTGTGTTTATGCTTCTCTTTCAGGTGATTAGACTACTGGGTGAACATCTGCACGGGAAAGTGGTGCTAACGCATCTTCCTACTCGGTACAAGGAAGACATGAAGCTGAAGGACATCTTACAAAAGCTGAGAGAGCGTCAGAAGGCCATGAAACTCAAACCAGACGACGCTATCGGTGCTACTCACTTGCTCAGGTAAAGGGGTAGCTGAAACATGCCTGAAAACGGGCGTCAGCATTAGGCACCACTAAATTTGTTTCTTTCTCAGATACGCCTTGGGATCTTCCAGCCTTGGCGTGGATTATTCAAGATTGAAACAGGTACTACCTACTATGTACCACGCTGAGGAGTGTGTTAAACATAGTTAACCTTTCATGACACAAACCCATTTCCAGGTACTAAGTTTGCCAGTAGGAGAGGCCAGGAGAGGAGTCCATGACGACATTACGGTGACGGTGGTTTACTTTGACTTCGACTACATCAGGAAGCAGAAGGGCGCCAGAGGAGTTGACCTGTATCCTGGGCAGAACTTGGTAATGTGTTACTTAGTGCGACCGCTTAAGCACCATAAAACTGTTAAAGGTCTTCTTCGTTCGTGATACATTGCAGGAAGAAGAGGAGGAGGCAGAAATGATTGAGAGACAACCAAGAGAGGAAAAATTGCAGAATGAGTAACTAGCTTCATAAGCAGGACACGAGATAGTCATGCTAGTCAGCGACGCGTGCGACGATGGCAATAAATTGGAATACAAACCCTTGAATTTAAAATAAACTTTTATTTCATCAAGACGGAGCCTTACTTTTCGTCAGAGGGCGTGTAGACGTAGGTGAGACCGCACTTTCCGCAGTACTGCCTGTCAAAGTGGGCGGCCATGAAGATGCCAGCCCCACATTCCTCTGAGGGACATTCACGGCGAAGGCGGTGGATCTTGCCATTGTCGTCCACCCTGTAGTACTTGAGGGCAGCCAACTTGACCTTGCGGTGCTTGTGCTTGATCTTCTTGGGAGTGGTGTAGTTCTTCTTCTTGCGCTTCTTGCCGCCACCACGGAGACGAAGAACAAGGTGGAGAGTGGATTCTGAAGGGGTAACAAAGAGGACGAACTTAAGAGGGGGGGGGCGAGTTTCGTCTCGACTTCTCGTGAGGGTTAAACTAAAAGTCAGAAAATGGAGAAGTCGTCCTCGACGAAAACTCGGAGTGCTTCTTCCTTTGTTCAGTCTCTCACAAACACTTTCACTCACTCACCCTTCTGGATGTTGTAATCGCTGAGGGTGCGCCCGTCCTCCAGCTGCTTCCCGGCAAAGATGAGCCTCTGCTGGTCCGGGGGGATCCCCTCCTTGTCCTGGATCTTGGCCTTGACGTTCTCGATGGTGTCTGAGGGCTCCACCTCGAGGGTGATGGTCTTCCCCGTCAGGGTCTTGACGAAGATCTGCATCTTGTCCGACGAGGATCACAGCTCAAAAAAGGGAAGAGAGAATCAGATAGAGAGGTTGCGAGATATTTGTTTACAAAGTGTCGCGCCACCAAAACAAAATGTCAAAAGGCGCAAAGATGTAAACGTTCCTTCGTAAAACGATGGCTTAAAAAAGAGGAAAAAAGCGTCAAAAAGTTAGAAAAGACAAAAAGTTAGAAAAGAGGTGGCACAGGTGCTGCGAAAGCAGGCTCACCTGCCAGGAGGCCAGCCTCAAGACCAGCCCAGTGATTGTTCAGCAAATTGACCTTGCAAAGTGCATCATCCAGTCACGTCAACTTTCCCAAGTCGCAGCCGCGGGATCCTGTTAGGGAGAGAGAGGCCTTCCAAAAATGGTGATTTTTTTAAAAGACTTGCCATGACCTTCCAAATGGATGTAACCGGCTTCCTTTGTCCCTTTCCAGCGTCGCTGTCATGCTCCCTCCATCCTGGCCAGGCAGGTCCAGGCCGGGGCCAATTCCACCTCGGAGAGGTCGTGCAAGAAGAGAAGAAAGTACTACGAAGAAGAAGAGGAGGAGGAGGAAGAGGCCGACAAGTCCTCGGAGGGAGGAAGCAGGTCTCCTTTAGTCAACATCGGGAACACCAGGTTCACCAGCCTCAGTCCTGCCGTTTCAGGGGACAGAGGCCAAGCAGCGTCAGCTCACGTGAGGAGTTACAGTGCAGTTGTGATGGCCCAACATGTTAATTACCCGCAGGAAATTGGAAATTTGAAACGGATATGTCTTGGGATAAATGGTAGACCAGATTTTTTTTTCTCCTAAAGGGAGAAAAAAAGGTGGTTCAGTTACAATGCATTACTCAATACGCCATGTTGAGATTTGCCCGCACCGCCTCCGGCATGGACTCGACTTCAAACTGGGTAAAGTTGAAGAGCTCGGGGTAGGGGTTTCCGTTGGGCAGCGTGAGGTCCGGCTCCTGGAGGCACCTGAAGAAGGGATGCACCAGGACCTCCCACGCGGTGGGGCGCTGGTTGGGGGAGAAGACGATCGTCTCCTGCAGCAGCTTGGCCAGCATCTTCTTGTCCGAAGGCGGCGGCAGCTTGATGCGCTTCAGGCGCTTCTTGATGGAGAGCTTCTTCATGTGCGTGGGGCACTCGACGGGCTCAACCCTCATGTCGTCAAAGTCCTCCTCCGTGGGGTAGCCGAGATGCTCCATTATCTTCTTCATGTGGCCCTTGGGGCCGACCGCGTTGTAGAAGATGGGCTGGCCCAGTACCATCTCAGTCATGACGACAGCCGCACCCCAGATGTCTGACTTGGCACTGTACCTCCTGGCCCCCAGGATCATCTCTGGAGCGCGGAAGACAAGGGTCCCAATGTAGAAGATCATCTCCTTGTCCATGTCCTCCTCACGGAGCAGGACGCTGCAGCCAAAGTCTGTCAGCTTGAGCGTGCCCAGCTCCGGGTTGACCAGCAGGTTCTCTGGCTTGAGGTCCCGGTGGATAATGGCGTTGGCGTGGAGGTATGCGATCGCCCGCCAGAGCTGGTAGGAGAAGAGCTCGAGGTATGGCCCCAGCCCAATGTTTGGAACGTAGTTTGTGCGCATGTACTGGAAGAGGTCGCCTCCTTCCACGAACTCCAAGATCAGGTGCGAGTGGTCCATCTTGTCGTTGAAGAAGTATAGCATGTTACAGACGTTCTGATGGCGGAGCACGAGAAGGATGGCCTTTTCCATGGCGTTCAACCTTGGCGGGCCGAGCGGGTTCTTCATAGCCACGTAGCCCCTCTCACCGGTGTCCTCGTTCATCAGCAGCATTTTCTTGACCGTTCCGAAGGCGCCCTTGCCCAAGTAGGAGATGGGCTGTAGGTGCAGCTTCGCAGCTTCTCCCGACCAAGACTGCGCGTTCACACGAATCAATCCGGAGAAATCGTCTTTGTCTTCCTTCTTGCTGCCACGACTTTGAGTTTCTCCCATTCCAGAAATTTGGACGACATGTCAAGCACTAGATTTCCCAAATATTTTTTTTGTCCTGAAATTCTAGTTGGGATGGCCTCGACCCTGGCTTGACCCGAACATGTTCAAGTCCGAAGGTTCAAAGCTCAGACTGGCCATGTAATGCTCAGATTAGTAGGGAAACTTACTAACCCAACCAATATTGCTAGCGTGCATTTAGTGATGGGTTGTCCTATTACTAAGGATCCTAACTAACTCCAGGGCAGGTGTTAGAGAAGTGAAAAAAAAAACTCTTAAGAGCAAGATTTTGACCCCATCACCAATTACCACTGGCGTAGCCGTTGGTGTGGCTCTAGGAGTACCAATATTGGTTGGGAACACAACAATAAATGTAATGATGTGCGTACTAATGATGTGACTTCAGGAACTGCTGATCCGGCGACTGTTGAACAAGCCGTTCAAGATCCCCATCCCGAACTATCAAGCGTCTTCGTACGGGCGCAGCCTTGGCATTCGCCGCGCAGGCGCGAGACAGCCTCTCCACGACCCGGAGGAGGAAGGCGCCCTCGTGCTGTCCGCCCCGCCGGAGGTCTCCGAGCACGACAGGCTCAAGTTGGACGCGGCCAAGCTGCCGGTGCACGTGGTTGTGGACCCGCTGCTCTCCCGGGTGCTGCGACCGCACCAGAGGGAAGGGGTCAAGTTCATGTTCGACTGCGTGACCGGCACCAGGATCCCCGAGTCGCACGGCTGCATCATGGCGGACGAGATGGGGCTGGGGAAGACCCTCCAGTGCATCACGCTCATGTGGACGCTGCTCAGGCAGGGGCCGGACTGCAAGCCGCTCATCGAGAAGGCGGTTATTGTCGCGCCGAGCAGCCTCGTCAAGGTGACCGGGACGACAGAAGCAAGTCTTGGTCATAAAAATCAACCGCAAGTTAAAATTGTGTGCCTCGAACTACTTCCAGAACTGGTACAACGAGATCAACAAGTGGCTCGGGCAGCGCTTGAACGCCTTGGCCATCGACTCCGGGAGCAAGAGCGACATAGACAGGAACCTCCGCCAGTTCATGAACACGTTCGGTCGCCGCCCCGTCAATCCCGTCCTCATCATCTCCTACGAGACGTTCAGACTCCACGCGAAGGTTCTTCACACGGGAGAAGTGAGTTGTTCACTACAATACCAGATGATTTTTTTTTACGTGTCTCTTTGTCCCTCACTGAAAGGTCGGATTGGTTCTCTGTGACGAAGGACATCGACTGAAAAACTCGGAGAACTTAACCTACCAAGTGAGTTGCCATGATAGTTTCTCTCTCTCTCTCTCTGTCTCTGTCTCTCTTTCTCTCTCTCTTTTTTTCTCTCTAACTGCGTGTTATTTCACCCCCAACTTAGGCTCTCATGGGGCTGAAGGCTCGGCGCCGGGTCCTGTTGAGCGGCACCCCCATCCAGAACGACCTCCTGGAGTACTTCTCTCTCGTCCACTTCGTCAACGAGGGCATCCTTGGCACGGCCCAGGAGTTCCGCCGCCGCTTCGAGACGCCCATCCTGCGGGGCCGTGACGCCGACGCCTCGGACGCGGACCAGAAGAAGGGGGCCGAGAGGCTCCAGGAGCTGGCCACCACGGTGGAGCGCTGCATCATACGGCGAACCCAGGCGCTCCTGTCCAAGTACCTCCCCGTCAAGGTAGTGTTCTTGGCCGTCTTGAACAGGGTCTACCTACTACTTAGTTGATGGCTGTTGGAAGTAACCCCCCACCCCCCCTTGTGACCTTTTCAGATCGAGCAAGTGGTCGTCTGTTCGATGACGGAGTTGCAGAGGAACATATACGAGAGCTTTGTCAGCTCCGATACAGTCAGAAGAAGCGTGCGAGGTAAGAAGAGCCACTTTGAAATTTTAACTTATATTATGTCAGCCTTACTTTTTTTTTTTTACAGCACAAGAAGGAGGAAAGATGACCTCATCGTCTCTGGCCGCAATCACTTCACTTAAGAAACTTGTCAATCATCCAGATCTCATTTATGAGCACTGTCGAGAGAGAAAAGAGGGGTTCGAAAGTGCCTTCAGGTAGCTATTTTGTGCGAAGTAGCGGAGAAGTTAGAATTAATGTGCTTTTTCTTTCCAACAGACACTATCCGGAAGGCCATGATCCAAATCGACGGTTGCAACCGGGTCTTTCTGGAAAGTTGGCCGTGCTTGACTGCCTCCTCGCTTTTGTCAGAACGAGCACGAACGACAAGGTAATAGTAGTACGTAGCGGTAGTATAACCCGACGGGACTTTCAAAGTCCCGTCGGAAAGTATAATGTACTAGTACATTTGTGCTTTCTGGAAAGAAGGAACTTGTCGGGAAAGCAGTCTCGATGTCTTTACTAGGTCGTTCTGGTGTCGAACTACACACAGACCCTGGATCTGTTCGAGCGTCTTTGCGCCCTCCGCGGGTACCCGCACGTGCGCCTCGACGGCTCCATGACCATCAAGAAGCGGGCCAAGGTGGTCGACCGCTTCAACGACCCGGCCGGGGGGGACTTCGTCTTCATGCTCAGCAGCAAGGCCGGCGGGTGCGGGCTGAACCTGATCGGGGCCAACCGCCTGGTCATGTTCGACCCGGACTGGAACCCGGCCAACGACGAGCAGGCCATGGCCAGAGTCTGGAGGGACGGCCAGAAGAAGCAGTGCTATGTCTACAGGCTGCTGGCCGCAGGCACCATCGAGGAGAAGATCCTGCAGCGCCAAGCCCACAAAAAGGCACTCAGCTCCTGCGTGGTGGACCGCGAGGAGGACGTGGAGAGGCACTTCTCCATGGCGGACCTCAGGGACCTATTCAAGCTGGAGAAGGGCACCCCCAGTGACACGCACGACAAGTGAGTGGTTCTCTGCAATTGGTTTCTTTACTTAAAAGTCAAGAACCCCCGCCGTACTTCCATCCAGATTCAAGTGTCGTCGGTGCGTGATGGGCGTCCAGACGCGCCCCCCGCCCGACGACTCCGACTGCAACTCCGACCTCTCCCAATGGCACCACTGCACCTCCAAGAAGGGGCTGGCGGACATGGCGCTCAAGCAGTGCTGGGAGGCGGGAGTCACCTTCGTCTTCCACCACCGCTCCCACGAACAGATCAAGGTCGCCTGAGGGAGAGTTTTCTGTGTTTTTTTTAGGTATTTTCTTAAGATTGCGAGTATTAATTAGTTCCTCGTTAGTTGAGGTTTCAAGCCTCAGGTGTGGAGCCACAAGTGTCATCAGAAATATAAGTAGCGTTCCTTTTGCCAAATCTGCAAATGTGTTGTAATCCAAGAACCGTAAGAGGTGTTGACTTTCTGGATCCTAATTTTTTGTTATCCGATTTGCGAAATTTTTAATCTGATGTTACGAAAAACGATATGTAGGTATATAAAAAGAATGAGGATTAAAAAAAAAATTGTCACTGCAGTGGTAGAAAAGGGGGTTTTCGTGTCAGGCATCGTCCTTCCTTTCCCTGCCTTCATGTTGACTTCGGAGGTGGCTTTCCTGGCCATGCTGGGCACCGTCGCCTTCTTCATCCTGCTGACCGGCACCGCCGCGCTGCTCACCTCCTTCAGGTCCCGATAACTTGAGGACGTCTGAGAGGAGGAGCGAAAAAATTCGGCAGTAAAGATGTCGAGCAAGCCGCTGAGGAGGTCGAGAATTCCCCGCAGGGTGCCGGCAACGGCGCCATCTGTCCCTTCTTCCGGCTCGGCAAGGACGTCACCATCGAGCCCGGGGACTTCTACCGCGAGGAATCGCCGTGGGAGGAGGGGGACGGAGGTGGTGGCCTCGGCGATCACGAGGCCGCCGGCCAACTTCTCCGGCGGGGAGAACGAGGACGCGGACCTCACCAAGGAGGAGGAGGAGGCCTCACAGGGGGAGGAGGAGGAGGCGACAGCGGCGGAGGGAGTAAAGTCACACATGCCTGCAGACTTCGACCTTATACTACCTATAATTATTAGCTAACATGGTGCAATATTAATTACTATTTATTCTACGTACATAGGTCGCATTAGGATGGTTCACATAGGTTTACGTAAGCTGCAGAAGAGTCATTTTTTTCCGAGGTTGAATGCATGTGTGACGTTCCATGAACCCCCAAGGAGAAAGAAGTGAGGAAGGAAGGTGAGGGGGCAGCGCAAAAGGAAGTGGTTGCTGATAAGGCATCTTCGACAAAAGGGAAGAGGGGCCAGAGGGAGGATTCAGAAGATGTTATCAACGAGGAGTCAAAGGGTAAAGAAACTGTTGAAGGTGGGGAGGAGCGATTTACCGACAAGGAGCCGACAGTCCCGCCGGTTCAAGAAGCCGAAGCAATCCAGAAGCTGAACGCCAGGATCAAGGCGTTCTCGGGCAGATCCAAAGCCCAGCTGATAGAGCAGCTTCTGTCCGCGCTGGAGAGCGTCGAGGACGGAGGAGACACGGTTGACAGTAGCCACCAGGAGGGTGGAGTCGGTCATGAGCCAGAAGGGGTCACAGGGAAAGCAGTACTAGGTGACAAACCACGAGTTGGGGAGGAAGAGCCAGGCGAGGTCCATTCAAATTCCCTTGAAGAAAAGGTTAGTGACGATGATGAGGTGGCTGGTGTTGTTGTTGACTCGGCAGAAGAAGAAGATGCGAAAGGCGATGGCGATGGTGAGTCAGCAGAGCAGCGAGCGGAAGATGACGTCAAGGTCATAATCTCCGAAGGAGAGGACGTTCAAGATTACAAAGAGGAACTGTCTGAGGATGAAGGGGGAAAAGAAATGCCCAAAGAGAAGTTTGACGACATAGCAAATACCTTGAAAGACCTTAACAAGCCTGATGAAGGCGAGACTGGAGTCGATGCTCATGATCAAGGCGAGACAAATAAGGAAGGCCAGCAGCCTGAAGAGGTGACCTATAGCGAAGTCCCAATGGAAGTCAGTAGAGAAAGCGAGCAAGAATTTTCAGATGGCGACGATGATGGATCTGAGAAAGACATTGTACTGGATGTTGAGGAGAGGTCGTTGTCGGGAGCAGAAGGAAGTCCTCAATTTGGGGCAGAAGGGAAGGATGGCTCGAAGTCGCCAGGAGACAAGGGAGAAGACAATGCAGCGCCAGATAGAGCCATAGATGGTGAAGAAGAGGGAGACAAAGAGGAGGATGACCAAGAATACAAAGACGAGAAAGAGAGTACGACAGGAGCAGAAGTTGACACGGATGTGGACGATGAGAAAGGAGAGGAGGGGGAAGAAGAAGAGGAGGAGATTTCTGGAATCGTGGTGGATGCACTGCATGGAAAAGAGGACGAAATCGTCGAAGGATTCTTTGCCAACGAGGCCTCAGGGGGACACTCCTCCCAGGTTTCTGTTGAGACTGGCACGGTAAACGTAGTACTAAAAGTAGAATCCCCGCAAGAGCCAGTGAGCAAAGAGCAACCAACAGGATCTGGTGATGACGGTCCTGAAAGAGAGCCAACCATCACCGACGCTCTGCTCATGGCTAAGGAAGAGTCGGCATTTCCGGGACAGCAGCAGCAAGCCACCCTCAACCAGATACTGGAAATTATCCAGGCAATGGCTCCGAGAACAATGGACTCTTCTGCAGTTCATGCCAACCAGATAATGCTGCAGGAAGAAGAAGACTCTTCCACAGCTTGTCCGGAGCTCGCTTGGCAGGAAAGGCCACAGGAGTCCTCTCAGCAGGCCGTGGTGGAGGACACGAAGGGGTTGGACAAGACCTTGTGCCAAGAGGACGCGGGAGGTGACGATGGCTCGAACAAGATGGAATTCGCCTTAAGGAGCATCGCGGAAATGAAAGCGACCATGGAGAAGATGATGGACTTGCTCCAGGAGAGGCAGACAGAAGATGCGGGAAGGGAAGAAAGGAGGAGACCCGAGACCACTGACGAGAAGTGCGGACTGGTTGAGGAGCTGCTCATCTCCCCGGGAAAAAAGAAGATCGTGGTGAAGGCCAAGACGGAAGAGGAGGAAGAGAAGGAGGAGGAGGAGGAGGAGGAGGAGGAGGAGGAGGAGGAGGAGGAGGAGGAGGAGGAGG
>JAAUYM010027254.1_pt1 | contig 17279 bp, 11 predicted proteins | sample 7278001 | NCBI WGS metagenome assembly JAAUYM01 (sample SAMN14350224, study PRJNA611818) | marine sediment metagenome | isolation source: surface marine sediment (1.8m) | place: French Polynesia: Moorea | collected 2018-08
CCCTTCCCCCCCCTCTCTTTTTGCCTGCATTTTTTGGGCTTACCTCCGGGGGTGAAGGGTTGCCCCCCGGGGGTAAAGGGTAGTAAGGTAGAATTCAGGTAGATTTGAGGGAAAAAAGTGCTATTTCGCCAATATGATCTGAATCAGACGTCAAAAGTTGAGGTCGATTTCGGGTCGAATACCGAGCGCCAATATTGGTCGGGTCCTATTTGACTCTAATTCTACCGAGCCAATATTGCTCGGGAAATAGGATATAAGCAAGGAGCAAAGCAGCAGTATAGTACAGTCGACATGGGAACTTAATTTTTCACAACCTATCCGGCAACTTTTGAGACTTGCACAGTTCGTCATTTTCGTCAGAAAAATCTATTCACTCCATGCAGCAATTCGTAGTAAAGAAATACCTTTGGCACTACCTCCTTCTTGACATGCTGCTCACAGCAGCGATCGGCATTAAGCTAAGAAGGCATAAGTTCTAATAACAACGCCAATATGTACCACTAATGAAGTTACGCATCAACTCGTATCAACACATCAACGATTCCTTATTATTCTCATATTGTGAGTTTTTTTCCACAGTCAGTCGTAGCTGTTATACGAGTTTTTCTTCCCTCCTGGAACAAAATACTGAGTGTCCTCTTCGTCGTCACTCCCTGAAGAGAAGCATCCTCGCCGCAGTGCTCGCCCCCACCAGCCTCCGGTACTCCCTGATCTCCCCGTCGTCCTCCCGGCAGTCACGTGCCAGCTCCCTCATCTGCCTGTAGATGGCGTAGGGCATGGCAGTGCGCTGGTGCAGGATCATGGCATCAGACATGTCATCTTCCTCGGTGCTTGCGCCATCATCGCCATCATTGGTTCTCAACCTGGCATACTTAGACTTGTCCAGGATTGGCCGGCACTGCTCCACAGGCACCCACACATACCTCTCTGGACATAGAAGGTGCGAGCCGGCATATTGGCCCTTGTAGCGCATCTTCGGGCAGTCATGGATGTAGAAGCCCATGTAGTAGTAAGGAAGGGCAGCACGGTGAGTAAAATGCAGCTCGAAGAGGGAGGAGAGGGTGCCAGGTGACAGGAATCGGAATTCCGGGTCATAGAAAAGGTAGACAGAAGACAGGCAGTTTGGGAGAATGTCTACCACTCCAACACAGAAGATGTGCCCATCCAGGAGGTACTGCTGGTGGAATCCACCCATCCGGCGCCCCTCAGGACATGTGCCACCCTGTCTGTCCTCCTTTAGGAGGGAGGCATCACAGAGAAAACGCGTGAACTGCTCTGCCGTCACCTTGGACAGCCTGTCCCCATGGATCTGCGTCTGGTACTTCTGGTACACCTTGAGGGACTCTGCAAAGGTCTCCGCAAACTTGGGGTCCCTCCTCTGTGCCCACACCATGCGGATCTCAAAGCGGTGGGCGGAATCATCAGGGAATGGCTCATCCAGAAAGTCTGACAGAGTCTTTTCCCTGTTTCCTGTGACTCTGGACTCTGCGACCTCCTTCTTCTCATGCTCCAGCTTCATTGAATTCTTCTGGAGCACTCTCTCCCTCCTCAGCTCCTTGGCCTTCCTCGCTCTCGGCTTGCCTGGGTCAGCTCCGACCCCAGGCTTCACCTCCTTCAGTCTTGGGACCTCCTTGATCTCACTCACATCAGCTGCATTGGAGGTTCCCTTCTCCGCCTTTTTAATGTTCCCTGACATATCACTGGAATGAGCACCTTTTTGCACCTCCTGGGTCATCTCCATCTTGGTCTTGGACTCTGCGGCCTGGAGCATCTTGTCATCCAGCGCCATCTCAGAGTCGGACTCTTCTTCTCCTTCCTGACCCTTGGCAGAGGCAGTAACCTCTTCTTTCTCTCCGTCCTTATCATCCCTTACCTCATAATCAACTTTTTCCTTTCGGCCATTGATAATGAAGTTCCGAAACTTCTTCAGGACCTTCTTGTGGGACCTGGTGGGCTGGAACTGGCCAACATCGCACCTGATGGTGTACTGTGGGCAGCAGGTGCGGTCCATGACAGGCTTGTATACATACTTTCCAGACCGCCTCCAGCCACGGTCAATCAGGTCCTGGTAGTCTCTGTTGGAGAGTACATGGCCCCACATCCCGTGCGTGAAGGAGGTGGACTTGCCCTTGCAGTAGCCACAAGAGTGACCGTCATCCTGCCCGAAGTACTCCACCACAGAGTACTGAGACATAGTCAAAAGCTGCAATGGTGGAAAAACAAAGCAAAGAGGGAAATTCCTCCTTTCTTCACATTTCCACTAATAAGAGGGGATGACGATATGACTTAGTTCTTTCCACTCTTCAGCCCCCCACAGACACCCACTCCCCCCCTAATGCTAGTACCGTACAGTTCGAGTTTCATCCCGTCGTGGACCTCCTATTTCTCCAGCCTGATCTGGTCCTTAAACACGGTGTGCCACTTCTTGAGGACGATCTCGTCCGTTTCTTGCCTCCTCACCCAATGCGCACTTTCTTGCCCAAACTGTCGCTGGCCGTGATCTCCAACATCCTCGTCTGTTTCTGCTGCTGGTTCAACCTGAACTCAAGCAACCTTTCTTTTTTCAGTCTTGGAGAAAAGGAGCAGTCAGATGAAAAAAAAAATCTTCCTTTTCCGACACTTGTGCTTATCTCCAAAGACTAATTGGCGGCTGCCGAAATTTCACAAATCACCCTCCTGTCCTCTATCCTCTGTCCTCCGTCCTCTGCAATTCAGCTGTGCCTGTGGCAGTGGCACAGCACAGCAGCACAGAACAAGCTTCTCCCCTGCTTGGACTGTGCCATGGAATTCTCAGACTGGAAAGGACATCCTCCTACATGGTATATGTGTAGAGATATACTTGATGGCTGTAGATTTTGTGGCAAATGTCATTTACAACTCATAGATTTTAAGTGCATGACTCCAGACATTTTGAAAAAAACCTTGTGCACTATACAAAATAAGGCCCACATTTATCTCAATGACTGTACACGTAGTAAATTTTAATGTTCTATAACTTTGATGCTATCTATTTGATTTGCAAATCTTTGAAGTCTATGTTGCTAAATGCATTGCACAAAAGAGTTTATATTACTGACAAAAAGTTTTAGATGCATTTCCATGAATGCCGAACTAGAGCATCTCTGTCCGACATCTCCTGGGCGATCGGCACCTCTCACTTGGGGCTCACGGGTGTAGGACCACAATCTTTACGAGGATTTTTGTTGTCATTTCCGACATTCTGGGCGAGAAGTCACAGAAACTCCAGGATTTTTTTTTAATCTGAGCTGGCGTCGGACAAAGCGCGACAGCTGACGAGACGATCGACAAACGAACCTGAATTTCTTGTCATCAGAGAAGGTATCTCTGGAGAGTCAGTCCCCCGACTTGCACCTCTGATCTGGCCATCGAAAATGGCCATGCCCGCGCCCAAGATCAAGCACGACTGGTACCAGACTGAGACGACCGTGGTGGTGGAGGTCAGGCTGAAGGGGTGTGACCGGGAGGCCGTCAAGTGCGACTTCGGCCCCGCCACGCTCTCCGTCAGCGCGCCCGTCCCCGGCGGGGACGGCTCAGAGTACTCCCTGGAGCTGGACCTCTGCCACCCGGTGCTGCCGGAGCAGTGCTCCTTCAAGGTGCTCTCGACCAAGATCGAGGTCCGGCTGAGGAAGGCCGAAGGGATCCGCTGGTCAGACCTGGAGGGCGACGGGAGCCGACCTGCTGTGGCTCCGGCCGCCGTCAGCGCCGCCGCCGGGGGGGAGGACCGGGACGGCAAGAGCCACAAGTACCCGAGCAGCTCGGGGAGGGACTGGAACAAGATCGGCGCGGAGATCGAGAAGGACTTAGAGGAAGACAAGGCCGAGGGCGAGCAGGCGCTCAATCAGATGTTCCAGAAGATCTACGCGGATGGCAGCGACGATCTCAAGAGGGCCATGAACAAGTCCTTCCAGGAGTCCGGAGGGACAGTGCTCTCCACAAACTGGGAGGACATCAAAAGGGACAAGGTGGACGTGAAACCTCCAGACGGCATGGAGTGGAAGAAGTGGGACGCGTAGTAGCGGGAGAAGGGGAGGGAAGGGGAGGGGAGGGGGTTGATTATTTTTAACTCCATGAAATAAGTGGATAGATAAATAAATCATTGTCCGGTTTTTTTCTCCACCAGTAGCAACTCCCCCTCGCTTTACTCGTATGTCGTGGCTTTTGCAGCATGGGGGGCATCGTCGGGAAGTCCATGGAGGCCAACTTCCAGAAGCAGCAGGAGTTCATGCTGGAACTCAACCGCATCACCGTGGAGAGGCAGATCCAGATGCAGAACCAGATGAGAGAGAGGATGCAGGCGGCGCAGGTGGCCAGGGCAAGGGAGATGATGCTGTGGCTCGGGTCGTTCTACGGAATCGCCACAGTGGCGATGATGGCTGGGTGGGTACTTACTTACCTTGGGTGAGTGGGCGGGTGGGTGAGTATAGGAAAGAGTTATGATGTTCTCCAGGTTCCGGCGGACCCGCAGGCCGGGCGCCATCGCGCCTCTCCTGCCCCTGACGTTCCTGGTGGGCTACCAGGCGGACCTGGCCTACGGGACAAAGGTCAGCCGCATCCGCTCCGAGGCGGAGAACATCCTCATGTTTGAGCCCGACCTGGTGGAGATGCCGGCCGGACTGCCAACTGTGGCCTCGATCGATGCTGCTAGGATGAAGCAGGAGGATGAGGCCAAGTTCAAGGGCATCTCGTCTTCGCCCCCTTAGAGCGGCTGGTGCATGGAGAGAGACTCATTTAAAAGACACTCATTCAGTCAGATGTTAAGAGAGCATTCTCGTTGAGTGCATTACTTGTCAATTAACCTTCCAGATATCATTCTGCTGCCTTGGTGTATCAGGAATATGATTGGATTATCCTTTACAGAAACAGTGATCTTAAATAATGCTGTAGTTTATTCCCTTCTTGTTGAAATACAGGAAAAAGTTGTTTAAAAGTAGAACAATCGACTTCTGTTCATAGGACAATTAATTGAGAATTCTAGGGAATTTATACTACTGTACCGCTACGTACAAGATACTTCATAAGCAGGAAATTCATTAAACAGTTCTTCAATTAAAATTTTTGTTTGATTCAAAAGCAGTTATAAAAAATAAGTAAAAATATCGTTAAAAATTGTCAAGTTAAAAATAAACTCGAGTCAAGCCATGGCACAATTTGTAGTACGTACAACTTCGTCAAAATTTTATGAAGTCAAGAATAAACTTTTCTCTCCCTGAAAAGATGGCATGGTGTCTCGTTACAGACTTTCTGTTTGAAGTTCAACACAATATCCACGCCTCTTGTTGGAAACAAGAGCCTCTTCCTCCTCCAAAGAAAAAAGATTTTTTTTTGCTGATGCTCTCTCTCTTCTTCTTTCTACCTGTGCGCTTGCCCCGTCCCCTCCCCCGGTTAATTTCGCTGTGGCGGACGGGGATTGGCCGACAGAGGAAAGGCAGCAGGATAGTAGTACCTAGTATGTGGTATAGGTGGTGGGGAGGCATTTGTTGGTTGTGGAATAGGAGAGGGAGGAAGAAGAGAAAAGACATTTCGCCCCTTGCTAGCACACTCAAGGATCTGCATTTCCATTGAAGTACTATACGTACCCTAGTACATAACTACCAGCTATTTCATCCAAGTGGATTGGGAGGTTACGGATGAGAATGGAGATGAAGCTGTCTAAGATCTCCCTCCTCCTCCTCTTCGCGGCCTTCCTCGCCGCGGTAGACGCCGACGAGACGTGCGGAGCCGATGCGGGGTCTGCGACCGGCGGCGCCGACGGCGACGGCGCGTCGTGCAGCTCAGGAGTGCAGCAGCAGGAGGAGGTGGCTGAGAAGAAGGAGGAGGAGGACGGGGAGAGGAAGAGGAAGTTGCGCTGGTCGGACGACGTCCCCAAGGTGCTGAGCTACGAGTTCACCGGGAAGGAGGAGAGCCACGAGGAGAAGGAGAGGTGGGAGAAGCTCAACTACAGCAAGATGCCCTGGACGGACAAGCAGGACTGGGAGATCAGGGGCATGCTCGACGAGGCGGAGGACTTCATCATCAGTGATCCGGACAGGGCCATCAGGATGATCCAGAAGATCTTGAAGGAACACGCCAAGTCGGCAAGGGCCAGGTGAGAAACAACCAAGAGGAACGCTTGACGTCGGCCAACACGGGTTTCATTGTCCCCTTTCCAGGTATGACCTACTGAGAGCCAATGAGGTGAAGAGCGTCAAGGACTTGTCAAACGAAGAGAAGCAGAAGCACCACAACATTATTTTAGACGGGTAGGCCTAGGGGGCAGGAAAAAGTGTTTGTGGTCTATTTGATCATTCATATGTAACTTTTTTTTCCCCAGCTACGTGGCGCTGATCGATGATCACGAGAACCTGCTCTATCCCATCTACAACTCCGCTGTGCACCAGTCTGTCCACTACGCTGCGCTGCACAACCTTACCCAAAGAAAGGTGTGATTCAGGGGGGGGGAAAGCAGGAACAAAAAGGCCTGCGGCATAAGGACAGGGTTTTAAATGGTAAAATTGAAACAATAACCTCAAACAAAGTCATGTCGAACTCTGTATACTAGGTGGACATCTTGGAGAAGGGCCTGGCACTGGAGGGAACCAGGCACAACGAGCGCCTTCACAACGTGCTCATCATCGACTACTTCATGCTACAGAACTACGAGAAGTAAGTAAGGCATGCCAAACTGAATTTGGGAAATTGTAGACGATTGCATCTACTGTATGTATGCCCTTTCTCCCCTCCCTCCCCCCCCCCCCAAGGATGTTGCGAACGGCGGAAACGGCTTCTGAGCTCTTTGCCTCCAACAGCTTGTTCAAGCTGCTGAACGGCATCGCCCTGAAGCGCCTCGACCGCAAGAAGGAGGGCAACCGGCTGCTCAGGGCCATCGAGACGGACCCCAACGACGTGTACAACCACGGCTTCGACATCCTGGAGCTGGGAAATGAACTCAGCAGAAGGTGAGAAGGGGGGGAACCTGCCTCTTTTCGAGTTCCTCCCCCGTTTAAGCCCGCTTCCTCCCCGCTTCTGCAGGGGTCGCCGTGACGACGCTACTCTGCTGTACCAGGAGTCCTCCAAGGCCCACCTCTTCCTGTCTTCCCACCAGAGGCCCCTGGAGGGGTTGGAGGACCTCGAGTCCAAGCCCATCTGGAACCTCTCGGACGACGTCGGGTTGACGGCTCACGACGAGGACGTGCAGGGCATCAGGGCGAGGTTGGAGGACTTGCAGGAGGAGGCGCGCTCGCTGGACGAGCCCGACTGGAATCCCGTGGTGACCGGCTACCTGACCTCCGGGAACTGGAGCGAGGCTCCCCTCTACACCTTCCGCGCGAGGCGCCACCACACCTGCGGTCTCCTCCCGACGACCTGCGGGCTGCTGGACGGCTTCCGCGCGGCCTCGTCCTGCCACAGGTGCACCTCCAAGCTGGTCCGCCTGGCGCCCGGCACGCACCTGCTGCCGCACTGCGGCCCGACCAACTCCCGCCTGCGGCTCCACCTGCCCCTGCGGGCGCCTCCCTCGGGGTGCGCCAGGATGCGCGTCGGCCCCAAGGAGGAGGTGAGGTGGCGGGAGGGGGAATGGGTGGCCTTCGACGACTCCTACGAGCACGAGACGTGGAACGAGTGCGACGACGACGTGGTGCTCCTCAGCGTCGACGTCCCACATCCGGATTACAGCGAAACGACCAAGTTCAACGCAATGGCACGGACCATCTTTGCTCAGCTCTAGCACGTACAGTAGTACATACCTAGTTGTTGTTCTACGTATTCGCCTTTTTATCACTTTTTTTGGTCGCCTCCCTGTGATAATTTCGTTGTAACTCTTGCTTCAAAGGAAGAAAAAACCGCCAATCCTCTGCAGAGATCAGAATTCATGAGCTTTGTGTCTGAAGTTGGGAGTTAAATTCTAGTACGTGGTTTATTAACCGGAAAAAATATCTTTTTTGATTCCACCGATGAAAAATATAGTAGTGGTATAGTAGCTGCGTCTTTTGATAAGCGGGAAGTCCATGCGGTTAAACATTCTTCGCGCAGACTTGTACATAGTATACATAGACTCTTCAAATATGCTCTCAGGACGACCAAATAAAAAGTAGATAGTACCTATAACAGCAGGACATCCAATGTTTAGACGTTAGAGACGGGGAGGGAGGGGGTAACACATCTGATATCAATTAGCACTGTCGACGATCAGCAAACGCAGATTGATCTTGATTCAAAGTAGTAGTAGGGTTCTACCTAGGTACTAATATCGCGGAGGGAAAAAAATGCGTTTCTGCCGTTGCGCGTCCCTGTTCAGAGCTGCGGAGGCAACTCCGCCGAATCCTCCTCTCCTTGTTCGAGAAGTGGCAAGTCCGGGCACTGGCGCAGCTCCGCCGCGTGCGGGCTCGACCGGCGGAGGACGACGGTGACGCCAGAACGGTACTCCGCGGGGATGACCACGTGCTGGGCAGGGCCAGATCCGCCGCCGCCACCGCCACCGCCGCCGCCGCCGCCGCCGCTGCCTCCGCCGCCGAGGCCTACGCCGACGCTTCGGCCGCTTCCGGCACCTCCGGAAGAGGAGCCGCCGCCGCCACCGCCACCGCCGCCACCGCCACCGCCGCTGCCGCTGCCGCTACCGCCGCCACCTCCTCCGCTGCAGCAACCCCCGTCGCCGCCGCCGCCGCCGCAGCCCGACGCATCCCTCCGCGCCGCCTCCTCTCTCAGCACGTTGACCACCTGTCCCAGGACGTTGAGGTGATCCCACCGAGGGTCCGGATGCCTGGAGAGCTCTTCCAGGTTGCAGTGCTCCGGTCGAAACCGGACGAGGACGTCGCCGCGGCGGACGAGAAGGGTGGAGGGGCTGCAGAGCTGCGGCATCAACGCCGCCTCGGAGACGCTCTCCAGTGGGTTGGTCAGGTAGATCCCGCTGGGTCCAACTCCGAAGACCATCTGGTGGTGCCACGCGTCGGGCAGGGCCTGTCCGGGTCGGAGCGGCGCCCGCTGCGGGTTTAGGGTAAGGATGGGCACGGCCCCTCTCCGCAGCCAGTGCTGCAGCCACGAGGAGAGGTGCATCCGCCGCCGAGGGTGCATGGGGAAGAAGCGGGCGATGACGCGCCCCCCGGAGAGGACCTCGGAGGTGGTGGCGCGGACGAGGTCGTCGGCGGTGGCCCCGGCGCGAGAACGGGAGAACAGGTACTCGGGCAGCGAGGCTCGCTCGGCGCGGAGGCGGGTCTGCACTGTTTCGGCGACCGCCTCGACCGTGAAGGGGATGATGGCGGGCTCGTGCGACTGGGAGGCGTCGTCTTCGGAGGTGGGCGCGGAGAGGTGGCTCCCGTTGAGGGCCGACAGGGCGTTGATCACAGCCGTGGCCCCGCACGCGGACGTGCCTATCTGGGTCACCTGTCGATTGCAGGCCTCCTGCTCCGTCCAGATCATGGTCTTCTCCGTGATCAGTGAACGTGCAGCCTCAGTCAGGTTTGCGGCTGAAAACGAATGCGAGTCAGAGAAGTCCCTGTCAGAGAAGGAAGGGGGCAACTTTATTCCTGCTGCTATTCTGCTCACCAGCCTGAGTGTGCCTGACTAGTGCCGCCGCCTCTTCTCCCACCGGGCTCGGTGGCGGCACCTGGAAGAGCAGCGCCTCTCTCTGCGACAGCCGCGTCCCGCACACCTCCATGTTGACCAGCGGGTCGAAGCTCGACCTCCGTGGGTCCCTCATCCCTCCTCGCCTGCCCGCAGCGGAACTCCCGGATACGGTGGGGTCGGACTCGCCCCTGGCCATCAGGGCAGGGCAGTCCCTGGCGCCTCCCGCCGCCGTCCTGCTGGCCAGTGGAGAGTTCAGGCTCCTGCTCCGCACCATCAGGGACAGGTCCTCCCTGACGGGAGTAACGGCAGGAGCGGACGTGACTCCCGAGTTGGAAGGGACTTCGGTGGGAGGTGCGGCGGACGCGGCGGACCCCTTTGGCTTCTCGCCCCTCTCGGGAAGGTCGAAGGAGAGGGTGTCAGGTACTCTGGCTTCATGCAGGTCGAGCCGGCGGGAAGAGGCAGGAAGAGGCGGGGTGGACGCTCCCCAGGGGTTGTTGTCCCGCTCGGGCTGTCCTCCGGCCGCTCCCGTGCCGTCGGGGAGTTCCACGACGGCCGCGTCGGCCTCGCTGTCCTCCTCGTTGGTCTCCGTCACGTTCTCATCCCCTCCCTGTCCGCTGTCGTCGGAGTCGCCGTCGTCGCCGGAGTCCACAAAGTCCATCTCCAGGAAGTCCATCTCGTCCGGCGACTCAGCCCCGTTTGGAAGCCCGTCGTTCCCCGCGGCGCCGTTCTGCGCACCGTTGTTGCTGCTGCTGCTGTTGTTGTTCTTTCTCCTCCTCCTCTGCCTCCTTCCCGGCCCCCTTGTCGCCTGATGGGCGCTCTGCTCCCTGGAGGAGACGTGCAAGGAGGAGGCCAACTCGCTCTGCAGTAGCGCCGCCACCTCGGTGCTCAGGTTGGACTGTCCCGCTCCGGAGACGCCGGGCACGCTGCCGGCGCCGCCGCCCTCGCTCTCGCTGCCGGTGTCCTGGTAGAAGGACTTGGGCAAGTCTGCGGAGAGGTAGTCCGCCGAAGAGAACGCCCCGGCCCCGTTTGCTCCTCCCGCCGCCCCTCCCGACCTCCTCCTCCGCCTTCGAGACCCCGTGTACGTGTACACGTAGAAGTCGTCGTTGTCTGCGTCCGAGTCCGGGTTCGACGCGCCGGCGCGCTGACCGTTGGACAGGGCCGGGAGGTCAGAGTCCGACGAGTCTGCCGTCTCCGCCGTCGTCCCGTCCCCCTGCGACCTGACCTTCGGCCTGGCTCCTCCGGTGGCGTCGGGAGGGGGCGTGGCCAGGTTACCATTCTCGGACTCCTCGCCATTTTCCGCCCTTCCTCCTCCTTCCTCCGTGCCGTTGGCCATGGAGGCGGAAGGGGCATTCTTATTCTTATTCTTGGCCCCCAAGCCGTCCCTTTGCCCCCCGCCTTCCCTCCCTTCGAGGCCGCCGTCCGGGTCGCTCCCCACCTCGTGCCTGAGGTCGCCCGGCCCGTCTCCTCCCCCCTCGGCCATCACTTGACAATCCTTCCAAACTCCTGGCCTCGATCCAGAGGGACTCTTCTCATCGTTTTCGTCTCCCTCGACGTCTCCGTCGTCCTCCCAAGTCCTTGTCCTCGTGGAGAGTGCCGTCGATGCCTTTCAAGACGTTGGAAACGCAGTTAATCTTTCGCTGCTGCTGCTGCACCTCCTCCTCCTCCTCCTCCTCCTCCCTTCCTCCTCCCTTCTATTGCTCCTCTGCTCTTCTCCTCTGCTCTCCTTTCCCCCTTGCCTTATTGCTTCTGCTGCTGCTGCTGCTGGCTGCTTCCCTGTCCCAGGCAGTGTTGCCAAAAGGTTTGACACAAATTTTGCCAGCAACGTGCCAAAATTTCACCAATCTTGCCAAGCATAACATTTCGAAAAAAGAGGCAATTTTGGCATATTTCACGTAGTAAATTTAGTTTATCTTTAAAATTTTCCAGTTGGCGTCAGTGTCAAAGTACTTTTTAAAAGTGACCAACGAGGGTTACAATATGGTAAGTTTGTCGAAACTTACGTCAAGTGTGGTAGCCCTGTTCCCAGGACAAGACAAGTGGACAAGTGCACCTTGCTCAGGCAGTCCAGCAGCAGCAACCGTGATGGGAGTGAGTGAGCAGAGGGAGTGATTGAGTGACCTCGAGAATTTTTGCATGAAGCTTCAGGCGTAGTTTCGAAAATCTCAAATAGACAAGGCACCTCCAGGTTTTAATCACACAGGGCATATTGTGCACTTAATTCGTGTCAGTGTAAGAAAGGACACTTTTGAACATAACAATTATCTAGTGCAGAGCTTGTACTGTGAACTATACATTTTATGAAATGTGAATGATACCGTTTAAAGCTCTCCTTTTTGTATAGTCAGCCCTAAAATGTCGAAATTTTTTTTTCTAATTTACACTCTCAGTAATTATCTTCCAGGCACACCCTGTAGGTGGTACCTGAAGTCCGATCCCTTTACGGCGATGACCAAAGTTGGTCAAAGTGGTACTAAAATGATTTTGAAAAAAATAAAATACATAGTAGGTACATGTTTTATCTTTCACACGTAGTTTATTGGCCAAAACTTTTTTAATTGAATATTTTTTAGTAGTTTACTAGAATGTTAGCTTAGTGAATACTGGTTGAAGGCATAATGACTGAGGGTAGCCACCTGGCAGAGCACGGCCAAGTCACCAGGAAGCTGGGCCTTAAGTCAAATCCTTATTTTAAGCCATGGCTGCCTGTCCACAACCTCACGTAGACAGGAGGGAGGTCAGGAGAGGCCAGGTAGACTGGAATGCTGGCGAACATAGCTACACATGATTTCTTTAAAACTAGCACGAGGTATCTACACTTTTTCCCCAAAAAAATATTGCGCTCCTAGTGATTGAGTAAAATACTGGCCTCTTTTCTACTGTACTGTACAGTACTACGTACTAGAACCTCTCTGTTGGTAAGCCTCACTTAGCTGTATAGGGTGAAAAGAGGTAAAATACCCAACTGCTCCATTCTCACAATGCTGAGCTGTTCACAGTCTCTTCTCTTTCAGTCTGACTTTCCTCACTCTTCCAGCCTGCTCTTAGTCTCATACTTCTTGAAGAAGGGAGAAGGTGGGCAGAAAACTTTGACTTCACTTGATTTATAACGCTCTGCTGCAACAAAGTAAGTAAAGACTGCTTGTAGAGACATGTCCCATCATCTTTGGACCAGGATGAGGGTCCTAGTTGGACTGCAGAGTCGATGTATTCGGGGGGTAAAATGTCATGAAGATTCTTAACAATCCTCCCCCTTCCCTCCTCATGTCTCTCCGGGGTAGAAGACCCTGTTTCACTAAGCGGAAGATAATCAAGAGATTCCTGCAGAAGTGATCTAGACTCTTCCGTGGAAATGACGAGAGACCAGCAACAGCATGGCTCCTCAAGGTGTTTTTGAGCAGGTGAGCGATGGGAGATGTGGCATTTTTTTTTTCTTTTCCCTTTTTTTACATATTACAAAATAAATCTGGAAGACAGAAGTACCGGTAGGTGCTAGTGGTGGTGAGTGCAACACTCCTTTTTAACTGGACTTTCTCAACTTGATTTTTTACCCATTTGGTGAAAAACTGCTCAGGAGCAGCAACAATGTAGTGTATTTATGTGGAAACAAAAATAATCCGTTTTCGCTGTGTTGTTAGGAAAGTTATATGTTGTAGTACGCAGTCCATACTATGAAACCTAAAAAAAAAAGTTGCCTATTGCGCGTAAATCAAATATTTGCCATAACTAAAACTTACGGTATATCGACCACACATAGGGGGCAATTGTACTGCACAGTGAACTTCCATTCAAGCGCAACGCCGTAGCCTCGTTGACACACCAGTTCCCCTGAGATCACTGAAGTTAAGCAACGTTGGGACTGCTTAGTGCTTGGATGGGTGACTGCCATGGGACAGAAGGAAAGGAATGAGAATTTTTCCATCCCTTCCGTTCTCTCTTGTGGGGTTGCTCTGAAGAGTGCTAACCGGTCGGTGTTGTGCTAGGCGGAGTATCCAGATCTAAAAAAGGTGACAGGGCCGCCGAAATGCAAACGAGTTAAGCTCTAGCATGCTTGCTTCTTGTGACCTCCTGGCTGAGAAGAGTGACTCACTTGGTCCCAAGATACTGTCACAAAGATGGTTGGGGCTCGCGACCCTGGGAGGCAAAATCCCCAGTTGGTCAGATAAAACGAGTGATGCTCATAACAAGAGCCATCACTGAATGAACGCAGAACGCAGTGAACTTCCATTCAGTGATTCATTTTGGACACAGTTGATTACAATATTTTTTTGCTTCGTCATCCCCAATTTTTTTTCCTCTTTGTGCCTTTTTTTACCATCGGCCCGATAAAAAAACTTAAATGTGGAAAAATTATTTCCTCCTTTAAGCCACGGAAGTCTCGGACATGGAAAGGAAACGATAAGTTGGCCTGTTTTTTTTTTGTATGACCTCTGTACGTACAGTATAGCATAAAGGACACATTCAACGTCATAATGCACCAAACGTTTCAAACGTTTCCATTCTACCTGACGCATTATTGCGTCTTGCCTGGGTGGCCGGACTTCCCAAGATTGCCTCAGTAGCAGAAGCACGCAGCAGCCATCCTCCTCCTCCTCCTCCTTTTAATGGCGCATGCGCAAACGTCGTCCCCGCCTCCCAACCCCAGCCAGCCGGAATCGTTCCCTTTCCTCCCTTTTTGTGCTCCTCCTCCTCCCACCCCCTTACTACAACGTATCGTACGTCGCAGGGATAGGGTCAGTCGCGTCTAACACGCGGTGTTCGAGGGAGTCGTGGCGAGGAGGAGGAACAGACGCTCAGAAGGAGGATTCGCGCTGTGATCCCTGCGGGAAAAACCTTTTGTGAGTGTTAAAACCCCGGCCCAGATTTAAAGCCCCATCATAAAGTTTACGGTTATTACACGGCAGATGCAAAAAAAAAACCACAATGTGTGAGACACGTTTTGCTGCTGTTGCTGCTGCTGTTGCTGTCGTCGTCGTTGAGGCTAGGCTAATGCCCCAGGAGAACTCTTGTTTTTTTTTTTTGCTTGCTATCGATGAATGTCCGGTTTTTCCCCCCTCCCCTCTCCTCATTCATGCTAGGCATTCCGGACACTTCCTCCTTTCTCTCCACGGGGGTATTTATTCTTCAGGGGAAATTGTTGTGACTCAATAGTAACGTGGTGTGTGGGTGGGTGGGTGCGGGGCTTGTAAATAACGGGGTTGCATCCTGGCATGCAGGAAACTTGGGAAAGAGCAGAGGTAGCAGTAGGAGTTTCAGGAAAAACAACCTCTTTATGTCGTACCGTGGTGCTACCTATCTACCTAGTAGATGTGCTGCACGTGTGCAGAAATTGGAGACGTTTTTCAAACCGGATGGTAGATGATGCAGATCAGTTCAGTTCAGGGCGGTACATCGCGTGGGTGGCTCACGCAACCTCTCTTGATCAGATCCCTTTGTTTTCATCATTGCAACATTCAACGCAATTCACATTTTCTAGTTAACTGTATATCCTAGTTCGATCAAGTGACGTGCGCGACTGCTTTCGCAAACATGACGAAATTAATGAAATCTAATGGGGCAGCAACTTTTAACGGCATCAAACAAACTCTGAAGTCGAGTTGATAGCTGTTCCAGAGTGAGAAAAGGTGACGTGGTGAGGGGGGGGGGGACATTTCCGCCAGCCAGGGGGGTGGTGGTTCACGGAAGGAGCTGTTCAGAGCTTTTTTGTTTGCACTCTGTCTCATCAAGTCAACGTCAGGCGACAAGAGGAGGCACCACACCGTCTCACTCAACATGTGATTGGAGGGGGGGGGGGAACGGGGGAGGAAGATGGTGGTGGACTGGTGGTCTGATCGCACCCGAGTGGGAAGTGAGACAAAGGGAAAAAAAGGTGAAGAGAACTAGAAGAGGTAGGTAGAGAAGACGTGTTTTCGTGGGTCGTTCAGTACGTTTGGAGAGCAACCACAACTTCTTAAGCTGTTCAACTCAATTGGGAGTAGAGAAATTTGACGTCATGTAGACTACTACTACAGTACTTTATAACATCCCGTCCCAGCAGCCGTCGCAAATATCCCTCTTTGTCAAGGAAAATCAGCTACAGTTTACAGGAGGCAAACGACCACTGCACGTGGACGTGGACGAACGAAACGTACCTGGTCTCTCCTCAAGTTAGTATGTTGGGGCTAAACAATGGTCCTAAAAAAAGGGGGGGAAAGCCTCTTTTCATTTTATTTTGATTAAAAAAATTGAGCAAAAATTAAAAAAAAAAGTTGCATTCCAGCAGAAAACGTGGAAACGTCTAGTACAGACGGATCTCGAAGTGTACGAGCGCGACAGCAAGAAGGAGGGAGCAGAGAAAAGGTCTCGCTCACTCTGCGCCTGTTCTCAGAAGAGAGAGAGAGACAGAAAGGAAGAGTTGTAGTACGTTCCTCTCTTATGCAACTTGTGTTGTGAACGTGAACCAAAGGTGGGACCGGACAGGACCTAGTACGTAGAACAATCACACACCTCCCACGATTTAACTCAAGTCGGGTTTCACTCTTTTTTTTCTGATTCAGGAAAAAGCGATCTAGTCAGATCTCTAAAGAAGAAAGAAGGTACAAAGATGACTCCGCTGACCGAAGCGCTGGCTAACGCGGGCAACAGCGGCGGCGGCGGCGGCGGCGGCGGCGGCGGCGGCGGCGGCGGCGGCGGCGGCGGCTCCGTCGTCGACGTCAGCCACCCGATGCTCAACAAGAGGAAGAGGGAGAGGTCCAGGAGAAGCAACAACAGCGACAGCGTGGGCAGCCGTGGCGAGGGCAGCGAGCGGATACAGGACTTGTCTTCTGTGGCCAGGGAGAGGGAGGCGGAGGCGGAGGCGGAGGCGGAGGCGGAGGGGACGTCAACATCGTCGGCGTCGTCTGCAGCGGCGACGGAGGGGCCGCCCAACAAGAGGAGGGCAGTGAGCGTCGTCAGCTGGGAGGCACCGTCTATAGCACCGTCGGACAAGCCGTCGCCAAGCGAAATGCTGTCGGTGGCACCATCTGAGGTGCCGTCAGCAACGTCAACATCTCAAACAGTGATCAAGGATGCCAAAGCGTCTAGTACTGGTACAGCGGTGCCGTCAAGGGCATTGGTGGCCAAGGAGAAGAAGACGGACGAGGACGGCAGGGGTTGCGACGAGGACGTCCTGGAGTGTCCTGTCTGCCTCGACAGCCCGAGGAGGAAGCCCATCTTCTTCTGCTCCAACGGGCACCTCATCGTAAGTGGCAAAGTTTTTTAAAGGCCGCAGCCGCGTTGTTTACTGGTAGTTACTTGCTAAGTTTGTAGCTTTCATGACCTGAGTTTTCCACCCAACAAACTTGGACCAAAAAAATACATTATATAAAAAATAGTCACAAATGTGTTCCACGAGGTTTACACATCTTTAGTAACGCACGTGGCGCAGGCAGAAACGTTGCCAAGGATGGTTAAAAACAAACTCTTGGCCTTTCTTCTTGATCAACCAAGACGTTCTTACTTGCCCAAGCAATATTGGCTCGGTAGAATTAGAGTCAAATCCGCCTCGATTACCGAGGCCCTTCCCCCCCCTCTTTTTTTGCCTGCATTTTTTTGGTTTACCCCCAGGGGTGAAGGGTTCCCCCCCGGGGGTAAAGAGTAGTAAGGTAGAATTCAGGTAGATTTGAGGAAAAAAAGTCCTATTTCGCCAATATGATCTGAATCAGACGTCAAAAGTTGAGGTCGATTTCGGGTCGAATACCGAGCGC
>JAAUYM010162533.1_pt1 | contig 17256 bp, 15 predicted proteins | sample 7278001 | NCBI WGS metagenome assembly JAAUYM01 (sample SAMN14350224, study PRJNA611818) | marine sediment metagenome | isolation source: surface marine sediment (1.8m) | place: French Polynesia: Moorea | collected 2018-08
ACTGGCTCCCTGATGCTCCACTTCTCCCCCTTCGACATCGTGGGCCGGAAGAGGGAGGCAGAGAAGAGGAGGAGGACGTTTTTCGTGTTCTGGAACGGCAATGCTGGTGGTGCTTCGGTGATGTCAACAGGCACACATATCTTGAACAGCTCTTATCCTTTTACTTTACTTCTTGCTTTCTCTCCCCTCCTTCCTCTCCCTCCTCCTCCTTCTTTCCCCTCCTGCCGTTTCGAGCGCCGCACATATCACAAGTCACAACTCACATGGAATGAGAAGCAGCTTTGGCCTTCACCACATCACTCCTCTCCTCTCCCTTTTCTTCCTGCCCCTCCCCCCTCTCCTCTCGCTCGTACGTACTACTACACAATCTTCTACCTTGCCTCCTCCCTCCTGCCCTCAGATATGACGGCGATTTAAAGACCTTTAACTTCCTTCCGCTTCTCACTGAAAATGCAGCACCTCCTTCCTTCCAATTGCTGCTAGACGGTCTTTCTCTCTCTTCCCCCCTCTGCCTCTCTCTCTTTCTCAAGAAAGACTCTGCCTCCGTCTCTCCCTCCTCTTTCTTCTGCCTTCTTTTCCTCCCTTCCGCCCACCTCAACTTTGCCTGGCTTTTCTAACACGCGGATGGGCGAAAGAAGAAGGACGAGGGGGGGGGGCAACAAGGAAAAAGGAGTTGTTGTAGTCCTCGCAACAGCAGTGGGTACACTACACTGTATTAAAGTACCAGTCTGCACTCTGTTACACGTCATTTTCTTCCAGCACATGTCCCAATCAAGTCTGACACTACGACTCGGTACAGACGGTATGTGTAAGACCCTCAAGGACCGGCACAAGGGCATGCTGTATTTATCGGCACAATTTTTTTTTCCTGCTGGAGATTAGTTCTTGCTTAACTAAAAATTTCATGACGATTATTGTTGACGACCAAACCAAGCTTGATATTTCACTCACCATTTTCGTCTCAATATATTTTTTTACACTTTAGAATTAAAACTTGACCTCATTTATGGCAGCAAATGGGCCCTAAAAAGTGCGCCGTATTCTGTGCCGGAAAACAAGGTTTACAACACTTTCCTTTCCAGCTAACAAGAGAGTAGTCAGTTGCCCGCGCTCCTCTTGCAGCAAAGAAGGGGTGGCTCTGTTCCCCACCTCCTTTCTACATTTCGTTACTACTTCTATTAACATAGTAGTATCTCTCTCTCTCTCTTTTCCCTCTTTGTGGGTGTCTGGCACTGGCTCAGGAATGTGCCAAGATGAAGAAGTAAAGACGTTGAAAAGAGAGCGCGGGAGGGGGGCAGGACAGGGATTGTCGCTTGCAAAAAAAAACCGTGTTTGTGTGTATGGCGGTGCCTGAAAGAAAATGAGCCACTCTTAATTATGAGACATCATCTTGCAAAAGTACCCAGGGCATAAAGCATCTTTACACAGTATACTCAAATCATACCATTACGTACTACACCTACCCAACCAACAACGCACTCTTAATAAACTTCCGACTGAGCTCCGATTCAGAAATTTTGTTAATAAGCACCGACTGAGCATACAAATCGGCTCCAAAAGTGCAAAAATGTGTATGCAGTGTATATATACAGGTATATTCCACCTGAACTTTCAGTTTGTATACCACCGTTGGTGGTTGGGTAGGACTACCCGGTGATTCTATTGCACGGTATGCATGATAATCTGTAAGCTTTGTGGCCCGGTTGCCGAAAAAGCATACTGCTATGTACGGCCAGTGGAAAAATGTACATACATTTGGTGGGTTTTCGAATACATGTTTGCCTGTGTTCACCATTAAGGAAAGTACAAGATGTTATTATGGTAGGTTTATATTATTATATTGTTTTCTAGTACGTATAAACGTATGTGCCAGTCCAAAAAGACCATAGACTGCCGTATAGTATCATACGTGCAGACACGCAGCAGCAGCAACAAACGCATGCACGCCCGACTTGACCCCACTCCACTCCACCCCCTTGCTCCTCCTCTTCCCCAGACAAAAGACTCCTCTCCTCCCTCCTTCCCTGGAACCGGCAGAATATAGCGAGGGAGGGCGAAGGGATGAAAAAGACCTTGAAAAACGGTTTTGCGTTCGGCGCGCGCCCGTTCCTACCAGTAATACAACGAACCAGCCCATGGAGCAGAGATGCCAGTAGGTAGGCTCAGTCGCATTTTTTGCGACATAAGCCCAGTCCTTCAAGGTACTACTTGTAATTTTCTATAAGTTTTGTATAGTGTTATGCAGACGGTGTGTCATCAAAACTGCTGATACTGTGTTTTCCTTTATGCGCAAAATTTGCGCTTTTGTTACAGTGCATATTGCGAGTTTGTGTCTCTCCTCCCTCCCCCTTTTCTGCCTTCTTCCATCATCGCTGCTACTTCTTTCTTCTGATTTTTTTTTGTAAAGTCCCGTACGCAATCTTTGGCGTCAGAGTCGTCGTCGTCTGCGTCATTCACAGCGTCCTGCCTGCGCCATTCGTTCTCGGCGCCGACGCAAAATTCGCGCATTTTTTGTGCACTCAAGTTACACAGTCTGAACGAGGAAAGAATAAGGTTCCGGAACTGTTGTGTGCCATCATAGCATCCCTCTTGGAAGGGAGGAAAAGAAGAAGAAGAAGATTGCGCTCCGTCTCAGTCCAGTGGGAGCTCAAAAGGAGAATTTGTATAGCGGGAAGTTCTTTTTGAATCGTCTGCAGTCGTCTGCAGTCCGCGCTTGATGACGGAAAATAGTACATACCGTACAGTGCAATCAAAGGGAAAAAGAAGTCTGTGTTTTGTGTTGAAAGTGTTGTGATTATGTTAAATAGCGATTAATGTGAAAGAGACCAACCACAGTTGACACAAACGTGCAGCAGCAGTCTATAAATTCAAAGAAAAAGTCCAAGATGAGCAAGCAGCACCCACATCCGCGCACCGTGCGTCGGGGCAACACCTCCGGACTCATCGGACTCTGGAACCAAAAGTCCAGCGGCGGCGGCGGCGGAGGCGGCGGCAGCGGCAGTGGCGGGTCCTCCAAGGCCGCTGGCGGCATCCTCGTGGTCACCGAATTCAGCTCCGGAGTGGACGCGGACAGCCTGGCCATCAGAGAGAGGGCAAACAGGAGGATCAGCGTCAGGTGAGCACGTTGTTGGAAAATGGGAGACGAATGTCGGTTTGCACGCACCATCTCCTTTGCTAATACAAGTAGGTACCTAGTATATGCGATGTCGTGTTTATACGATTACGTTGTACACTCGTACCACCAATGGATTGCTGTCTTTTCTTTTTCCAGAGATCCTCCCAAGCTCCAGAGTCTGGAGGATTTCTCCGCTGACCTCATTGCAGGTGGGGATTTGAGACGATCTTTACGAATAATTAGTCCAGATTTACAACCAGGCACAAATCGCAAACTGATTCGCAAACTCTTTCTTGCATAGGAAGCGTCAGGAAAGCCAGCGGTAACGGCACCGGTAGCAATGGCAGCGGCGGCAGCGGCAGCAGCAGCAACACCCTCAGCCCCAACGTCTCCGGGGCTGAGGAAGTCCCGAGACTGCGCAAGACCAGCGAGATCGTCAGGCCGGAATTCAAAATTAGGGAGGAGCAGGTGCGACGGAGTGTATACCGTACTGTAATTATCCTCGTCGATACTCCATATCAACCTAAACTGCTATTCTCGCATCAGGAGGGCACTGGAGCTTTCGCCTCGGGAATTCTGAAAGAAAAGAAGGAGAGCGTCGGTCCCAGGATGTCCCTCGTGGAGGAGGAGGCCGGAATCGCCTCGTATTGCAAGCGCGACATCACCGGAGGAGCATCCTCTTCAACTTCCTTCAGCTTCGCCTCGTCCTTCCAAGACGACCACTATCCGACCGAAAATCATGACAACAATGATGACAGCAACGATGAGGAAGAGGAGAGCGACTCCTTCATCACAAACAAGATGATTCGCAACGTCATCCACCGCGAGAGGAGGAGGGGCTCCAAGACCACGGACGACATCAGGGAGGTGGTGACCAAGGGACTCTGCGAGCTCAGGACCCCCGCGGAGGACGGGAAGGCGGAAGTGGTGGCGGACTGCGGCGGAGGAACCAGAGGATCTGGTCCCTGGTTCGGGTCCGGATCCAAGAGCCACGGACTGGCCAGGTCAAAGTCGGTGCGGATCCAGAGGGTCAAGTTCGGGCTCATCCAGGACGCAGAAGAAGGTTCGTACGCTAAAGATGATACCAGCTCTCATCATTCTCGTAGTATACTCGTATTGGAAGAGGGGGGCGGAGGGAAGGAAATGAAGTGACCAGCGAAGACTCCAAAGATCTATTCCGAAGACTGGTGCTTCATTCAGACAGATCAGATTTACTCACATGATTAAACGGGCGGGAGATTCTCTTGAAGAACGGAGGTCTAAAGTTGGTTGTTTTTTTTTTATATGGAGTTTCTGCCTTTTCTTTCCTTTCGTTTGCTCTTCCCAAATATTGCAACATGCAGGGCGATGAGATGCACCAAACGGCAAGCTGTTCTGAACACGTTTTCTCGGCCCCATCTTACTTGTTTTTTTTCCTCCTCTCTACGTATCTCTTCTCCATCTTCTCCTACTCCCTGGCGTGCCCCAAAACAAAAAACAATTCTTCGTCTTCCGAATTTGGGGGAATTGATGGTCTTGGGTCAGCCTTCTTCTTCCTCCTCTTCCTCTATCTTCTGGTGTCTCACAATAACTCATCCGAAAAACGGAGACTTATGGGGTTTTTTTTCGGTCATAGCACGCACAGACCGAGAACAATACTGCACTGTGCCTTAAAGCTGGGCAGGTTCGATGAGACGACCAAGGGTCATTTCGGTCCCAAACCATACTGTACCATTATAGTTCTTTCAAAATTCCACATGGTTATGCAGTATCGGTGCTACAGCATTAAACTTTTGTCAGTGCAAGTTGGGGAGGGTGATGAGCACTCCCACCTTTGTTAACCTCATTCAAAATGAGACGTTTGCTTCGTTCTTCCGTGACCAGTGCCTTTACCTATTAAAAATGCACGTTACCAAGCCTTTCTTTTTCTTTTCCTAATAAAAAAGATATTTCATGGTGTACCTATAACATGCAGCAAACTTAAAGTTGCATTGCTTTTTATTGGTGACGAAATAGCCAACTTTGGCACCTAGATGGCGCAGGGAATGCCCCCTGTGGGAAATTACATAGTAGTAGTAGAAGAAAGATGCACGACTAGTATCTTCAGTAGTAGTACTATAGCTTGCTTTCCTTGCCATCGCCACCCCCAGATGAGATCTTGGGCAAGATGCCCAGAAAAGAAGTTGAAAGATGCCTCAATGCGGTGCAGGCGTGGGTGCGTGGATAATTGCGTGAATTGGAAAGAGACATCAAGACTATGTGACTATGTGAGGACCAGGTTGCTGCTGGTGGCCACACATTTTCAACTGGAGTGACACCACTTGCGAGACTGTGTGCAGTATGGCAAGATCACGTAATTAACGGACTTTTGTCCTGGACGATTCTTAAGCTACCCTGGTTCTGAAGAGTGAGTAATTTGGTCTTTGGTTTGTAGCAAGGTACGAGTATTTGAAAAAACATTGTACTGTTCTACACGAACATGAAACAAGAGCAATGACGACTGCCGAGGAAGAGTACCTGGACAGGCAGCGCAAGAAGTCCCGCCTGCTGAGCCTGGGCAAGTCCGGCGACTGGCGGGGCGTGCTGGACGCCTATCAAGAGTTCGGGGACGGGTACCGGGAGCCCCTGCTCGTCTGGGTCAGGCCGGACGCCGGCATGATTAGGCAAATCACCGGACAGTACATATATGTCACGGACTCTCGAGTCTGAAGAAGCGGTCACTGCAGGTTCCTGGAAGAGCAGCTCCTGAGTCTGGGGGTGGATTCGGTGCTGAGCGTCGGGTGCGGATGCGGCTTTCTGGAGTGGATCGTCTCCAAGGCCACCAAGCTCAAGGTGCGGTTGGCGTCAGTTCCGAAGCAGCATATCACAACTCTGAAACCAATCCCCGTCCAAGGTGTCCGGTCTGGAGGTGAACGCGGGATGGTGGGAATCCCGCCACTCAACGCCGCACTTCATTCCGCTGTCCTACACCGAGCCCGGCAGGGTGCCTGAACTGCCCGAGAAGGGAAACGCGCTCCTCTTCTGCTACTTCAACAGGCATGGAGAGATAGAATTAGGAGAAGGAGGCGTCTTTGTCTTAATTTCCTTCCTTCGCTCCGTCCTGAGGCAAACAATTTTCTGTTTGTACGTAGGTAGTACACGTTAGTAATTAGCTTTTCTTTTTGAAAAGTGAGCGTAAAAAAGAGTAAATCCGCAGCCCCGACGCCTTCGAGTCCTACCTCTCGGCCTTCTCCGGCGACGCCGTGGTGCTGGTCGGCCCTGTGGACGGCCTCAGGCACTGTGATCCCGGGCCGTACGCCCTCAGCGGCCGGGCCGGCTGGCGGCCCGCGGCCAGGCACGACGTCGGGGGCGCCGGACAGGACCACGTCGTAGTCTACCGCAGGGTCAGGGAGACGGACCTTAAATGTGATAGGAAAAAAGAATGGTCGCCGCAAATGTGAACACAATTCCATTGTACAGTACTGTACATACAATGGAAAAACATGTGTGTCTATAATCTTCGTGAAGACGATTAAAGTAATGTGAAGTGAATTACGAGGAACCTCGCATCTCGCGTACACGCGTAAGTTTCCTGGTGATGGGCAAGCTTGACGAATTGGGATATAATGTGATTGTACCTAGCCTAGGTAAGCATATGAGACAGCAGACTGATGAACTAGCGGTGCGTGTCAAGTCTGGGATTCCATCTCCATGGCCACTAAGAACATGGGGACGTGGCGGAAGAACGTGACGGACCTGTAGGGGTCCGTCGCCGTGAAGTTCTTAGGGATCCAACCTGAGCAGGAACGATTCAGATAAACATGCTCTCTCAAATGCCGGGAGTAGGGGGAAGCTCAGTTTTCTACATACAGTAGTACAGTACAAAGACTGTGTCGAAAAGTTGCGAAATCGCCCGTTTGCTTATTTTAGTTTTCATTCTTCTGATGGGAGATGAGATGCAGATAGTGTTTCCTTTCCCCTTTTCACGATCACACACACACACACATAGTACTGTAGGGTCCTTGGGGTCAGAGGAAGAAGCACGCCCTCTCTTTCCTTGTAGTAAGTTAGTGCTAATTGGCGGCTTCAGGTTTCAATATTCCCTTCTCCTCCTCTCTTCAGAGCTGAGACGACTTAACTTATCTCTTTCTCTATCTCAACGGCGTTTGCAGATCTTGGTTACCAGTTGGCCAACGTTGTCGCACTACTAGGTAATTTTCCTAATTTAGTTAGGACTGAGCGATAATACGAACATGTTGTAAATGCTTGAGACCTACTGAGGTCTGCCTAGAAAGCTTCCTGCTTCTTCGTTATGCGCAAGAGAGCTCTGATGACGCCTTCTGTACACAGAACTACCAGTCCTGTTGCTTCTCTACTCTTTCTTCGCTTCCTTTGTAGGTAAGGTCGGATTTGCACCCGGAAATGCCTCTTCCTCTTCGCCGTTCGCCAAGTTCAGGCAGATGGAGGGAGAGACGACAGCCGGGAGAACCAAGCAGGACGGGTAAGAAATAAAGTACTTAAAAAAAGATGCTTTAATTTACGCTTGCTATTTGGTCTTCCTGAGCATAGCTGTAGTCTGACCAGACGTACTCCTTGTCTCGTCGTGTTTCAGATGTAGCAACTTGTTTAATACATTATCATGAATTCATCTTTTTTCTCACATGTATGAGACATTAAACATGCGACTGCCATTCATGTGGGAGGGAAAAAACAAATTTGACAGGTATGCAGTCAAAACAGACATATAAGCTTAGGTGTAGGTAGTAGCTTAACTAGTACAATAAAACTACAAGTAGATGAAAGCGGTAACGAATTTAGTGTGTCTGGTTGGTAAGGAGACCAGAACAGAAAGCCTACACAGCATGCTGGTATTCTACTGGCATCTGACATTACCGTTTCTCCTTCAGCAGTCCCCTTCCCGCCGTGGGAGCTCGCCTCACCCGTCAGGCCTCGACGCCGACACTCACTGACAGAAACGAGAGTCAGGGTGGCAGCAACAGAAGCAGCAACATCAGCATCAGCAGCAGCAGCACCGGCGCCGGCGGTAACATGATGATGCCCATGGCCAAGCCCATGGCCGCTGCCGCCACCATCGTCGCCACCCCTGCCGCCATCGGGAGCGGCGGTGGCAGCGGCAATCGCGTGGCGAGGACGACCGTGGTGAGGTCCGCCACCTCCGCCAAGGACACCATCCTGGCGTGGGTGCAGCAGACGGTCAATCACTACCAGGTCAGCTGAAAGATTCTGGATTTTGATTTTGATAAACCATGTTGTAGTATAGACGTATCTGCCTCTCCCAATCGCCAGAATGTAAATGTGACCAACTTCTCCATGAGCTGGAACGACGGTCTGGCCTTCTGTGCCCTTATCCATGCGTTCTACCCAGAGGCCTTCGACTTCGGACGACTGGATGCGAGAAACAGAAGATACAACTTCACACTGGCTTTTAAAACCGCTGAGTGAGAGATGTCACTATGTTGATTACAATGGTATACAGCTAGAGCCAAAATAATCAACTCTTTACTTTTTTTGCCCTTTGTTAGAGACTATGGCGACGTCTGCCCGCTCCTGGACGTTGACGACATGGTTAAGATGAAGAAGCCAGACTGGAAGTGTGTCTTCACCTATGTGCAAAGCTTCTATCGCCGGTTCCGCAACGGACGCTCTCCGCAGCGACAGCAAGTAAGGGAAGCCAGAACCAGTGGAGTGGACCAAGATGACGAGACCTTATCCCTCAGACTCCCCGACAGACAGAAGTACAGACGATGACGGATGCGGTGATTGAGCCATTCAGGAAGTTCAAGAACTTCCAGATCTGGCAGCTGCAAAGGACAAACTTTGCCACTGTTTCTGGCACTGTCAAACCAGGCACGACAGGCATTTGTTCCTGAGATCTTGGCATCAGGGATGCTGTACTCACCAGACGGCAGTTCTTCCTGCCGGTAGGAATTCCGGCAGCGGCAGACGGCGCCTGCCTTGCTAGAACTGCCACCAGAGTCTGCTCCTGCGCACCTGGTCGTAGATTCTTTGGCAGACATGCTACGCTACAGGCGTCTCTTTCCCTGCTACTGCACCTCCTCCTTCCATCCAGTTTCGGCAAGTGATGTGTGAGGCCTTGCTTCCTGGCATCTTAATTGATTTGGCAGACACTTTCTTTGAATGTGATGAAGGACCCTTCAGAGACCAAGTTTCAAACTTCCATCCAAGTAACGCCTGGCAAAAGGAAACCCTGTTCCCCTCTGACTGCATGCAACGTCCCTCCTCACCTTCTTCATCATTGCATGCTGCTCCTGTCGCACTTGTTGCTAACTCACCTCTGCCACTGACATGTTGCTACGACCTGACCATGCTGCAGTCAGGAACTAACAACTTCTAGTATTCACACCCTCCTCCCCTTCCCACCTCCAGCAGCCCCTTCTTCACTGAATGCTGATACTAACGACGGAGCTGGCTTTTACACCACAGTCAATACGTAAAATAATGCACAGTGTGCCGATCAGAGAAACTTGTACTACACAACTTCTTCACTAGGCACAGTAACAACATCTGATCAGGCAGAGATTTCATGGGAGAAGACCTAACGGGTGACTCCAGACTAACGATTTTCCCTCTTTCTCTCTCCGTTCCAGTTCTAGACACTGTGCCAGCAGAAGAGACAATGGTAACAACGTCGGCAACGGTAAACTTCCGCCACCACCACCACCGTCATCATCATCATCATCATCATCATCATCATCATCATCATCATCATCATCATCATCATCATCCCTTGCGCCCAGCCCAGCCCAGCCCAGCCCAGCCTCACCCGAGACGAGCAGGCTGCCCAGGATCCTAGGGACCTTCCTCCCCTCGCCGCAATCGCATTTGTTCTGGCATCCCCACCTCCATGCGCCGGAAGACCGGCAACAGAAGCAACTCGAATTCGAGAGGCTGCAACAGAAGCAACTCAAATTCGAGAGGCTGCAAGAGGAGCAGCAGAGATAGCAAGAGTTGTGGCAGTTGCAGTGGAAGCAGATGTATCAGCTACAAGAGCTACGGCTTTAGCAGCTGTACCAGCAGCAGCTGCACCAGCAACAGCTGGAGTGTCTGCAAAGGCTCTGACAGCATCCACTGGAGGAGCAGCAGCAGCAGCAACACCATCACCGTCGCAGGTCCTTTCTGAGACAGCCGGGCCAATCTCACTTCAGGTGGAGGGCCACCTCTGTCGACAGAGCACAGACCTCTTTCTCCTCTGCCTCCCCCACCCACCCATACCCACTCATGCCGACTCCGACCTCCGTCCCCTTCTTCCTCCGTCTCCATGTCAAGCGGGTTCCTCCATAGACCCGCCAAAAGACATCGCAGCCTTCCGCCCATGTCCAGAAGCGCGCCGCCGCCAGTGCCCGATCATATTTTTTGCTTCCTGCACTACTACGATACATGTATTCGTGATTATTACCTACCTTATATCAAGTTCGCATGTGTGCAAAGCTTTCTATATACTTCAGCTATTAAGTTAGCCCCGTAGTGTACCTACGTACGTACGTACGTAGTGCTCGCTATACGTAAGAGTTTAACGATACAATTTCATGATACGGACTTTGTTAGGAATGGCTTTTCTTCTAACCTGTAACAGTTCCAAAATAAACACCTCGTCTATTGTTAAAGGTTGGCCGAATTGTTTATTATTATTTATGTAAACTTTTGGAGTTTTGCTAAGAAGAATGTTTCATTTTTGCCATTTTTTCTGTTTTAATTTTGGGTTGGAAAAGTAGTAGTGTTTCGTTTTTCCTTTTTAAGATGTCTTCTTCCTCTTCTTCTTCGCCGTTTGACCAGTTTAGCACCTCTCGTAGACGTACTTGGAGCAGATGTCGGTGCCGCAGATCTTGTTGCTCTGCAAGGGTTTCATACAGATAAGATAAATTATCAGGAATCTAATTATTCCTCACATGTATTGACTTACAAAGATGGCCCAGCATCCGGTGAACTTGACGGTGGTGCAGACGGTAAACTTGTCGTTCTTCCAGATGTCAATGATGGTGTCGCCTTCCTTGGTGACGAGGCACTTGTACTTCTGCGTGACGCCGCCCATGGTCAGGCAGTGCTCGAACTCTTCATTCCACTTTGCCGTCACGTCCATGGGGATGTACTTGCTGGTGACCTTGCAGCGGACAAAACCGTCGCCCTCGTCGATGTACTCCAAGCGGGCGGTGTTCTCGTTCGCCATCTTGGAGCAAATATCGGCAGGGATACCTATGCAAACAAGGGTAAAAGATGCTTTGGTTAAGTTAAGTTAAAACCTCATATTAGGCATCCACTTACCGAGGGCGACACCAAACTGGGTGAAGTTGTGGATGCAGACGGGCTTCCACTTGCCGAAGATGTTGACGCATGGCTTGAAGTACATCTTGCAGGTGGCTCCGGTCGGCTTGTGGCAGCCAACCTAGAGATATCAGAAGTGGGGAGAACTTTACCCCAAAATACGTACTTCAATGCGGTACAACTTACATAGCACATTCCCTTGGAGCTGAACTTGAGGTCCCAGTGCTCCTCCCCCCTGTTGGTGCAGTAGATGAACTTGAAGTTGTGCGGTCCCAGCTTGGTCAACAGCAGTTTGCCCTCGAGAGGAGTCCCTAAGGAGGAACCAGTTTTAGGTACAAAAACAATGATTTAACAGAGGCGATAGACATCACCAGGTGCATAGGTGATCTCCTCGTCCATCCTCATCCTGGTGACGATGCAGTCCTTGCCGAAGGTCTCGGTGAGGACGACGCGGTCGCCGTCCTTGGCGAAGCATACGCGCATCGTCTTGTTCGCGTCCACATAATCGGGGGTCTCTAACAAAAGGTTTGGGGAACGGAGGAGAAATATGACATTTGTCACCTGTGTACAGTATGTACAATCCTGTCTATCCTGTGGCAACACTCACTGGCCTTCTTCATGTACTCCTCCACGCCCTCCATCTTGCAGCACTCGAACCAGCCGAGCATCTTGACCTTCCTGCACCACTTCTCCTTGTGAGTGGCCCCGGACTCGACGTGCTTCATGCAGATCTCGGCCCCCTCCTCGGTGTACTTCTCGTGCCACTCCAGGGTGCCGCAGTTCTCCGTCTTGGCGCTGCACTTGAAGCTGTTGTCCCCATCACGGCAGAACTTGAGCTGGATAATTTTAAAGTTGCTTGTCAACAACAGTCTGCACATTCAGTTTGGCAAACCCGCGTAAGAACTAATCCTCTTGTCTCTTAAATTGCCATATACTAAACGTCGCCATTATAGCTCATTTTTTTGGACTCTCACCGTGGCTTTTCCTCCAAAGAGGGGGTGGTCGATCTCCTTGTCCACCCCCTCCGTGAAGGAGTCCAGGTTGTTCATCTCCGAGCACTCTTCGCAGCAGATCATCCCCACCCAGCGGTCGTCACACTTCTCCAGGCGCATCTTCCAGTGGGTCCCGTTCATCTTCTCAGCGTCCTCCTTCGGCATCCCTGACCAAGACATAATAATTTTCGAGATGAGATTGGGCTGGAATAACTTCTCATATTTTCTTTCCCTCCTTACTCACCCATCTTGCAGAGAAACTGTACGAAGGATTCATCCTTGACGCACTCGTAGCAACCCGGAACGCAGTCCATTGCCATCTTGGATCGGGATGATTGGTTGTTGGTTTGCTGGAACGGAAGAAGCGACGACGACGACGTCTATCTCAGCCTGGAAGGAGAGACCAAAGGGCGGTGAGGAGAGGGGGACACCGTGCTTTTATACCCATGTTCTCGGTGACCCCCTCCCACTCTTCCCTTTCTTCCTTCCTACAAGTCTTTCCTTCCATGCAGAGCGCTCACTCACTCCTTCCCCAAAAGTGGGCTTGGCTGGCTGTGGCTCTGTGCACACTTTTGTACTCCAAGAAAGTCGCCTTTCTCTCTCTTGCCTTCCTGCGCGTCTTGTTGCTGCCCTGCATTGTTGTGATCCCTGCAGGGTGTTGTTGCGGTGTGTTCTACTCGTACTACGTAGGGTATATATGTGCACACACACTGAAAGCGTTTCCGACAAAGCGCCACCTGTGTAGTTACAGGTACAGCATCTGATTTGGTGGCGGTTGTAATGCGGATCTTGAAAAACCACCATTTTTGAGATCAGGCATCAGTGTCTCCAAATGAAAAAAAAATCTTGCTTCCTTCAGATGCTTGCACGATCGCCTGGTGTGTGTGTGGAAACAGAAAAAGAGAGGTGCATCTGAGTACAAGACGATGCCTCCTCTGCCACCGCCTCCACCCAATTTTTCTGGCTGTTTTTTTCCCGTCTCAAGTCGATGAGAGAGAGAGAGAGAATAGAGGCGAGGTAAACATTTGACTTATTCCAGAGGGAAGGAAGGAAGAGGACTGAGGCGCCACTCCAGAAGTACATAGTACGAGGAGGCGGGCGAGCGCGTAGCAACAACAGCAACACATGAGAATGAGGAGGGATACACAATAATAGCCGGAAATTAGAAGTTTTTATTTTAACAACTGTGTATTGCCTCTCTTCACTACCGGGATGGCAACAGCAATAATCGGATCGGCGTTGGTGTGCGCTTGCGCCAAGGCACATGTATGCACAGCCAGCCACTCTGAATCGACTTACCTATGAAAAAAATCGTTTGGGTGACGATGCTCGAAGGGAGGAGAAAAATAAATTTCTGTGGTCTTGCTGCGCTAGAGGATTTGAGATTTGTGTGTGGGGGGAGGGAATCGAAGGAAGGTCACGCAGAACAAGTAATTCTTTGAAAGAAAAAAATTACGACAGAGGACGATATGTCAGGTAAGAAGAGGAGAGAAAAAAATGCAGGTAAACAAAGTATGAGGGACGGCGAAAAGAATTGAGGAGGGATAACTTCGTGGGGGGGGGGTTCACAGAGACCGTGGAAGATGAGGAAGAAGAAGAACGTAGAGACATGGGCAGAGAGAGAGAGAGAAGGCAGAGGGCATAAAAGCGTTCACACTATCCCCTCCTCCTTTTTCTTAGCAACAGCTTGTACTGTACTGCGTGTATGATTGGTCTCCTCCGCTTGAATTGGGAGGGGAAAGAGGAAATGCCGGCGGTGGAGGGGGAGGGGAAAAATCGCCAAATAAACTGCTTCACTAGATTGAAACAATTGTCCACTTCCCGTGTCTCATATACATACGTATGTGTGCATTCTCCCACTACAGAAGAAAAGTCCTATTTTGCAGGCTGCCATATTTTGATCCTCAAATGACTCGTTACGCAACCGTCGGGCGGGAGAGAGAGAGATGAGCAGGAAGGTACACTATTAAATGGAAGAAGGCGGACTTGGTAAAGTCGGTGGGACCAACAGATAAATTGCACCACGCATGCACCAAACCAAACCCGACAAAACTTTTCAGAATTAAGAAACACATCTTCAGAAACAAAGCTTGAGGAAATTACATATATTTCTTATCTTTGATGTGCGGTAGTTTAATAACTAATTACCTAGCAATTAAAAAAAGTTGCAGGATCAAGATTTTTTAGCAGTTGATATTAAAACCAGTCTTGGAACCTATAAGCAGATATTGTTACGCTATCACTAATGGCACCTTTCTTAAGGTTGTAGGCCTTGTCTAGTTAATGCAAACAAATGTAGGAACACCTGTTTGTTCTATTAAAATAACCAGTTGTCCCGTCGGAAACGATGACGATCCATTCTGCTCAAACTGGCGATTGCCACAAGGGAAGGCGTCATTTCCAAGGTCAATCAGTATACCAGTACACCTCAGTACCTGCCCCAAGTTGGAGGAAGAATCTTCCTCATCCATCATATCGGCTGCTGCACCTGTTGGTGGGTGAGTGGACGAGGATGTACAGAAAAACATAATGGAAGAGAGAGAGAGAGAGAACGACTGAGACAAAGCCCAAGCTGGACCAGAGCACGGAATCCGTCAAGTGACTTCTAACTTCACGTGTACAGAGTGTGTAGAAAAAAACAATGTTCACGTTCTCTCAAAATAAATAACTTTGGTGACAGCATGAAAAAAACAGGGGGAAAAAATCAGGTGTTTTTTCTTTAATGTGTTATGTACATTCCAGAAAACCTTCCCTTTTGGTGAGAGATTCTCTTTGATATACCGGTATTAATCTTCAAACTTTTGAACATGTCTCATAAACTGTCTGGACGTAGCGAAGCACAAAGGTGGTGTCTCCCTCTCTCTCTCTCCTCCCCCTCTTATTTAGCACACTTCTGCTATGTCAACGCTTGAGGAATTTGAATGGATGCTAGAGAGCATCCCAGACATTGATTTTTGCATAAAGCGAACATTCTTTTCTACGCACTCTGTACTAAGCGCTCCGCCATCAACAAGACTCCTTCTCTTTCTTGCTGCTATTCCTTTATTCCCCTCCCTGTTTCCAAATAGTCTTTTCTCATCCCATTCTAGGATGCCCTGTGGCTGCTGCTGAAGCAGAACTCCCCAAAGTTTCCCGTGACCACAGCGCTGGAGCACTCCTCATACTGTGATGGGGTCATCTTGGCCTTGAAGGAGTTGCACACCTCCTAAGCAGAGAAGGAGCACAGTAACTGCTGCTGACATATTATTCGCAAAAAATGAACGTGTATAGGTGTCAAAACATATTCGGCAAATTAGCTGCAGACGTTGTCTCTTCTGACCTCTGTTGCGTCGTAGCAGAATTGCCCCGACCTCCCTCTGAAGCAAAAAAAACATCGCATTTGTGGATGCGTCAAAAAATGCTTTAAAAAAAAGCTCAGTAAAACTGACGCGTCCGTGACCGAGTTGCTGTGAGGTTTGTCCCTGCTGCCGACTCCCCCGGGTTTGGACGAATTGTTGCTGAAACTTGGCGACGAAGGAGGTCGTACGAGAACGACAGAAAAAAAAAGACATTGTCTTTCCCAACATCTGTCCGCACTCACATCTCGATGGTGAGTCCTCCTCCTAGTTCGCCGCCTCCACGACCGCCGTCGAGGCCGCCGTCGAGGCCGCCGTCGAGGCCGCCGTCGAGGCTGCCGTCGAGGCCGCCGCCTTCGCGGCCCGGCTCCGCGTCAAAGCAGAACTTCTCAAAGTCCCCGTCACTCACCTCTGCCAGGCAGTGCTCGTACTGCTTTCCCTTCAACTTGGAGCGATACATGTCGCAGGTTGACTGGACAAGAGAGATGTGTACTACGTTGCAAGTAGTTTCCTTTTTTTTTTTTTTTAGAAAGGACCCTTGAAAATACCTTGGAGGCTTCGAAGCATTGCTCTTTCTTCCTACAAAGACATCTAAACGGTAAAAAAAAATAACCTTTTAATAAAAATCAACCACTTTTGACTCACCCTCCTCCCGCCCCTCCCTTGCCTCCTGCTCCCCCTCCCCTCGGCGGCTTGTCAAAGCAGAAGTCCGCGTAGGTGCCTGCCTTGACGGCGTCTATGCACTTCTTGGTCTGCTCGGGACTGAAGCTGGACTCGTACATCTTGCAGGTCGTCTGGGACAGAGTGCGGGTGACGGGATGAGTTCACACAGTCGGAACTCCTCCACCTTTGAGGGAAAGCTCCATCTTGCTCATACCTCGCTGGCTTCGTAGCAGTTCTCTCCTCTGTCTCTGGGATGAAGAAATTTTTCAGTTCCTCGGCACGTGCACTACTTAAAACTGAAAATTACGGCACTCTGACTAGCCGCTCATAATTACCCCTGTATGAGCTCTTATCTAGTACAATCAAAAATAGCTCAAAAGTTCACATGGTAGCAATGAAGAAGAGTCAACATCTGCATCAACTGCCAAGTGAGAACCGCACAAACTCCAACATTAAAATTACTTTCCCCCTCCTCCTTCTCCTTCTCCTCCTCCTCCTCCCTTTCCCTTGTCCTTCGCCCCGCCCTTTCCCAGTCCTCCTGCTCCTGTCGTCTCCCTGTCCTTGACCCCCCTGTCCTTGAGCGTCGTGACGATCCCCGGCAGCGTAGCCCCAGCGACCGGCCCGCCGGCGGCGGCCCCGGTGTCCTTGGGCATGGGGTGGTTGAAACACAGCTCGAGGTAGTTGGCGCTGTGGACGGCCTGCAGGCAGTTGTGGTAGGTGTCCACTTCATGGAAGTAGTCGCGGTAGGCCTCGCAGATCTCCTGCAGAAAAAAAGAGAGGGAGGCCAACGGCCGTTGTCGTGTTGGACACACCAGTTCCCGTTAGATCACTGAAGTTAAGCAACATTGAGCCTGGTTAGTACTTGGATGGGTGACCATTCAGGGCTGCCAGG
>JAAUYM010029845.1_pt1 | contig 17248 bp, 20 predicted proteins | sample 7278001 | NCBI WGS metagenome assembly JAAUYM01 (sample SAMN14350224, study PRJNA611818) | marine sediment metagenome | isolation source: surface marine sediment (1.8m) | place: French Polynesia: Moorea | collected 2018-08
ACAACACGGGGGCCAGCAACACTGTCAGCAGGAGCAGGGGTGGGTGTGCAGTACGTAGTACTACCTACTACATGTACATGTATGGTGTAACCCCTCCCCCACCCCACTACCCGTCTGCGTTCCAGGCACCTGTCTGGAGTACACCCAGATCCCCTGCGCCAACTAAACCGCTACCTGCGGAGGACACGTGGGAGATCAGACGGCAGGAATTGACGGAGGAAGACAAACCACGACACCTATTCGGAACTGAAGATCACGCAAGCAAGAACTGACGCATAACTGAAGACGGAAAGTGGAGGCAAAATGCTGCAACAGAAAAGAAATTTCTCCCTCTTGTCGTTGCATGTGTACTTCACTACGAGTACGTATAACGCTACTATCCAGCCTTGTTTATTTTTTTTTTACAACGAAATAATAACACAAAGGAAACAACACTAAAACTTATCTGAAAAAAAAAGATTATTAAGAAAGGAAAACTTGACGGTACGGTATAATTTTTCTCCTCTTCCTCCCTGCACGTTTGGTTCCTCCGCCCCTCCCTCACTAGGAGTATGTAGTGTAGTCTAGCACGGGGTCTCCGTCCGTCAAAGTCACGCTGGGTTGAACAGAGCATATACGGTAGTTAGTTATGGCATATTCGACGATGAATCTCCAGTGAGAGAGAGAGAGAGAGAGATCATCAGTCGTCGGAGCGACTCCGGTCCAAGACAGGGGAGGGGTGATGCAGTTCTTCCTCCTCCTGCTGTTGTTGTCGGTGGGGGCGGCGTCGGCGGCGTTCGGGTTTGACCAGGACCGCTTCGGGGCCGGCGGCGGAGCGCGGCCGCTACGTGGGGTTTCCGGCGTGGAAGCAGGTGGTGGCGGTGGGGCGGATGCGGACAAGGATGCGGGAGGGGAGAGCAGTGGTAGTCCAAGTCAGAGGAGAAGACAGCAGAAGAGTGAGTGAAGGCCTGCCCATCTCTACCTAAATGTGCCAAATGATCTCAACGTTGCGGCGTGGTTCTTGTCAATTACAGCTAGCTTCTAACTAGCTGGAAACAAACTTTTTAACGACTTTTTTTTTCTTGCAGTCCTTTCTATCTTCAGCATCGTCCAGTTTGCCAATCTTCCCTGCACAAGCACCAGCGCGTTTACAAAGTGAGCTGTAAATCTGGGGTCATGAGTTTTACGTACTACAGTATAGTGGACGACAAATTGATCTTCCTAAAGGACGAACGCGGGATCTCAGTATCGCAACGGGACATGTCTCACCAGCACGGAATGCAGCCAGGCCGGAGGGACGTCCGCGGGATCATGCGCAGCAAGGTTGGTACTGGTAGGTACAGTGGAACTCGTTTTTTTGAGAAAAAAAATCTGGGGAGAAAACTATAAATACAATATATAATGCACATATTTAAATTTAAAAAAATAAAATAAAAGGCACCATGAGTTTAAACGAAGAAAAAGACTAGATGATTGGAAAATCGGGCCATCACCCGATATATCCCAATTATCCGAGTTTGACTGTACTTATACCTAGGTACTGTCCCCCCCAAAAAGGACCAAGATTCGGTACGGTACAGGTTTTCAATTCTGTTTTCAGCTTCGGCGTCTGCTGCGTGTTTACTGTGTCTGAGACGTCCAACACGATCAGCCGCAACTGCACCTACCTGCAGAACCCCAGCTTTCCCGAAGTGTACGGGGAAACCACCACGGTGTCCTACACTGTCTCCAAGTGCAGCTGCGGTAAGAGCTTGCTGGGTATCCTATAACAGTAACAGATGGAAAAAATATTTTGACAAGGTTTACTGTACCAAGCTTGCTTCAACTGTAGCTTGCCACAGTTGTCATTCATTAATCCCCGGCCTCTCCTCCAGACGTGTGCTTTCTCCGCCTGGACTTTGAGTGCTTCACCACCGTGGCCTCCGGTCTCAGCACGGAAGTCAACGGAGGCCAGTGCACAGACACAATGACAGTCACAGTAAGTGGGCTTGATTCGGTGTCTAATGCAAATGTTGTACTGTACTATATAGGTTCTTTTTTCTGCTTTAGTCGCCTACAGGATTTGCCGTGCCAACAATATGCGGGTCAAACACCGGGCAACACAGTGAGGCTATTATTTCCTACATTTTAAGGCTCGTGATCTTGACTCTGTCTAAAAAAAAAAATTGTCCAGTCTACGTGGACATGGGGACGGTCTGTTCGGACTCGGTCAGCATCAGCTTCGCCTTCACGGGCGCGTCCACCGTCAGGACGTGGGAGCTCAAGGCCAGTCAGATACCCTGCGGATCCGTCTACAGGTTATATACTCGACTCGTTTTGTATTTCAGTGCGCCTCCCAATAATCTGATTGATTCCTCCCGCTTAATATTCCTACGTCAGTCCTCCCGACGGTTGCCTCCAGTACCACACCGAGCTGGACGGCAGGTTCAACACCTTCAACTATATCCCGGACGTCACAACCAACGAGAACCACCTGGCCAACCAACAGTGAGTGGGGGAGGAGGATATCACGGGATCTGCCCTCAAATTTTGTGTCATCTCTTTTTTTTCCAGGTACTCCATCTGCATCCGTCAGGCAGAGGGCTTCTGCTGCGTGCAGTACTCCCTGTGCATCGACGCGACCACGAAGGCGACTGCAATGTCGCTGGCAGGCTCCACCATCAACGCGGCCAACGCCATCGACAGCACCAACGCCATGCAGGACGACATCTGCAGCATGGACTACGTGGGCATCGAGGCCTCCGCCGACACCTGCAACCAGTCCGGCGTGGCCGGGCAGACCAGGAACCGGTACTGCGGACCCAGGCTCAACACGGTGGTCAGCGTCTCCAGCGTGTCTGTCTGCGACTGCTCCTCCCCGTTTGAGGTGGAGATCGTGACGGACGGCGTGGACGACGTCGCCACGGCCAGTGGAACGGCCAACACGCAGCAGAGCAGAGGTAGTATGTACTATATTTGCAGGAAGTCCAGATAAAATATTGCATTTTCCACGTAAAATTAAAAAAAGTTATATGGGAAGGCGCACTTCCCATATAAAATTAAGAAAAGTTATATGGGAAGACGCAATTCCCATGTAAAATTAAAACAACTTGTATGGGAAGGCGCACTTCCCATATAAAATTAAGAAAAGTTATATGGGGAGACGCATTTCCCTTATAAAAATTTAGATAAGTCGCAATAAGACTTTTTTTCTGAATATCCTGTAGTCAAAAAGTTACTGCTGAAGACATGCTGAGAAATGCTGTCCACATTTCCTTTCAGGTCTCTGCCTAGAGTACACGCAAGTCCCCTGCGCAAACTAAAACTGACGGTATTGTACGAGTATACCTCTATACAAACGCATGGTATTTTAGCGCAAAGAATAAAACGATGTTACGAAATTTCCTTCTTTTCTTTAAACTGCAACTTCAAAGCAAACTGTCAAAAAAAAACTAAAACATTCCAGATAATCATTCCTCTTGGGGGCAAACTGGACCACTGACATATTACACTAGTAGGATGCAGCACGAGAATTTGAACACATCTTTTAATCGCCAGAAGCGACGCATGCGATCCTATGTCCACGATCCACTGTCAATGTGGAGGGAGAAAAGTTAAACAAAAAGGCAGGCAAGGGGGGAGAAAATGCTTTTTTGCTTCGGAGAACAGGATATGACGGCTACGAGATTCTTCTTGGCTGGTCTGCTTTTCTTTTCTTCCTGTCGTCTTCTACCTACTACTTGGTGACCCAGACTCCGGCCAGAAACGGCAGCAGGACCAAGGACGCGGTGGACCAGCCCAGGTTAAACCTTGGAAGCGGGAAAAATGACACCATGAGAGAGACAACGCCAAAATTTAGTCCATATTCGATTTTTGGGAATTTATTCGATTGTCAACTTATTTAAAAGAGGCGAAATTTTGTGAAACCCATAAAAATTATGCATCCTTTTTTGAAAGAATATTCGATTTGGTCAAGTTTTTCTCGCGAGACGGACAACATGCCCAAAATCAAATACCAGGTGTTGACTGTGGTGGAATTACCTGCCGGCGTGGTTGCACAGTGACTTGGTGCAGCTGCAGACCTCGGTGTTGTACTCCTGGCTGACGGTGCCGTAGCACTCGCGACCTTTCTCGTCGTCCAGGTAGCCGCAGGCGCGCCTCACAAACACCTCTCCGCGCACTAGAGACCGTTTGCAAAGGGGGGGGGGAAATCGCAATATTGTAAGATTTAAAGAACTTTAAAAACAAAAACAAAGTTCACTTACCGTACTGCTTGAGCTTCCTGCAGTACTTGGCTTTCTGTCCGTCGACATCTGGGCAGGTCTGCTTGCTATCTTAAATGGTGGAGAGGGAAGATAAAAATAACTATTAAAAAATCACTACTATTGCAGGTACATACTACTAAGTACGTACACATATTCTTTTCTGAACCATTTACATTGACTAAAATGCGACCCATCACAAGCACGGTGCTACATGTTTGTGAATCTGTATTTCACCCTCAGAATTTTCTTTTCTTTTTTTTTTCTTCGATGGCACTTCTTCTCACATTAAACAAATATTTGGACTCGTTTTTCAATGCCCATCAGAACGGGGTGGAGAGGAAGAAGTCATGATGTAAGTTATTTCTCTCTTTCTCGGCAGTGTGGCGATTTGTCCAAAGAAGCACCGAAGCATTATAACTCAAGAATGCACCTATACCTACTACGTGAAGCAATATCCATTTCAGTTTTACGATGAAATCTCGAGTTTTGTTATGTTTTTTTTTGTTCCAACCGGCAGCAGCAGCAACAACGTGGTAAAATGGAGCTTCGACTGTCTCCCATCACATTCTCATACTTGGGAAGTGGAAGGGCTGGTCGGTGTCCGCGCAGCTCTCGCTCTCCACGGAGTCGCACACGTAGCACTTGAGCGGGCCCTTGGGCTCGGACGGGCCGCGCTGCTTGTCGTCGTCCTGGCAGAGGGCTGCACAAACAGTTCAATAACACCCTCATCCACATACGAAAATGAGCTAATGCAGCCGACCATAATTCGGCTCCAGCAAGATTTTGGCAAGTCTGTTACTTGACACCTGTGGTGCTGAACTGAATAAAAGTGCCCAATTATGACAAGTAGTCAGTCTAGGCAACTTTGTGCAATCCCAAGAGCGGTACAATAATGATATTGATAGTCAATATCATATCTGAGCTAGATGAAAGCATGCACGGCTTTCTTTCTCACCGACGCCTATGATGGAGGCCACGAGGACGAGGAGGACAGCGGAGGAGGAGAGCCTGAGCGCGGACATCTTGGTGTCTCTCTCTCTCTCTCTCGGGGAAGAAGAATAACGACTCGATCTTAATGGCTTCCAGTTGTTGTACAACAACTCTTCCTATTCCTTCCTCCACTCCAGGCACTGAGCAAGCCAGAAAGGGAGGGACAGCCGGACAGGGAGGGGCTCGCGGAGGAAGAGAAAAAGCAGCAGCAGTTTCTTCCTCTTCTTTCACCTGCACCAGTCACCCACCAGAACCCGGCTCCACTTGTTGCTGGAGGGAGGAACGGAGGAACAGGTTTCTGTTTCTGATGCTCCTTCCATGTCGCTTGGACCGGAAAGTGAGTGAGAGAGAGACGCCCTCCTCCTCCTTCAACCGGCTTCTTTGCTTGCCACTTGGCGATGCTGCTGAGAGTGCAAATGCACATGATAATGAGGACAAGAGATGTTGGTTGATGATCGCGTAAAGTAAAGTGAATCTGGCGATTATTTCTCAAAAAATAACCGTTATACTTAATGCCTAAGTATGCATGTGGAAACAAAGTCTATGAGAACCCTCTTGCTCGATGTTTGAGTTCGTCGTGGTGGTCACAGTATTTAAGAGACAAAAGCAGTCACTCTTCTCTTCTATGTACTACAAAATTTCTCCGAAGAAAAAAAAACTTGTTTTGCTACATTCTGCCATTTTTTCCTGGGCAAGGGCATGCATGTCGTTTGGGTCTGGGAAGAGGACATCTCAACAAGAAAATTCACGATTCAGGAGACAATAACTCGTTACTTTTTACTCTGTCCCGTTACACTCCTCCGCCAGATTCGCAAAATTGGCAAAAATGGCCAAATTTGAATTCCCATATATGTTCGCACTTTTTTTTCATCCACACAGATTCTCTTTCTGCTCTCCTGTTCATAAATGCTTTTCTCTTTGATGCTGCAGCTACTAGTAGTATACATGCTACTGGGAGTGACGCGGGGAGGACGAGGAGCCATGCATTGTGAGGAAAGCAACTGAGCTATAGGTAGATAAAAATATCTCCCAAAGGAGATTGCTCCTGTAGCCGGCCTGTTTCCCCCCACCCCTCCGCAGCTGCTGCTGCTTGTTAAAAGACGACTTGGAATTTTTTTTTTCTGTTCCGAGATTAGTGAGGTCTTGACTGATGAGCCCATGGTATTGAGCAAAAAAAGTTGAGTATGGTTTACATAATTACACTTTTCTATCTCTTCCTCTTCAGGCGTCTTACACACAAATTTAGCCTGTAAGTGGTAATTTATTGCTACGTAATCATCCTCCTTCTGAGCAGCTCATAGACAGTATACACTACTACTAAGTTCGTCCTTTTCCCTGTACGTTAGTTACACAGTCAATGATGCTTGTTGCATTCCGCCAGCTTCTTTCTTTCCTCCATCGGTTCGGGAGAAAGAATTGAAGTAATTTTGGGCGGAAGGGGGGAAGAAGATGGAAACGGGATAGTCCGATGGGCGGAGCCTACTACACTACACAGTTCAACATGTCACGGGTACTACAGGCAAGGAGAAGGGAGGAAGAGAAGAGAGTCGACCTGCCCAAAGTCAAAAATCCGTTCCCGTCTCCCTCCCCCACCCAAAAAAAAAAAAAGATCCGACCTGTGCCTGCGAGTATGGTCGGGTCGGGTCGGGTCGGGTCGAGTCGCCCAGGCCTCCCTCTCCACGGGTCATACGGGGGAAAGCACTTAAGCGAAAGCAGAAAGGGGGAGGAGAGCTGAGGAGGGAGGAAAAAGAGAGGAAGATATTCCTCAATTGCATCGACATTAAATAGTGCGATATCGTCGTCATGGCCAAGGTGGAGAGGAAGGACGTCGACAAGTCCAAGCTGAAGGATGTCAGCGTCGTCTGGGTCATGGGTGAGCGGAGCGGACGCAGACTTGTACACAAGTCGATGCTTGCTTACTTGTGTACTAAGTGCATGACATTGCCATATCCTTGTACCGTTTTCAGGCGGCCCCGGCTCCGGCAAGGGGACCCAGTGCGAGAACGTGCAGGTGAAGTACGGCTACACCCACCTGTCCACGGGCGACCTCATCAGGGCGGAGGTCATGGCCGGATCGAACAGGGGAGGACAGCTATACAAATTGGTGAGAAGGTTGCCAGCCAGTACTACTGTTGTGGGTATGTACGTACAAGTTGCCAGTGACGCTGTTTATCTGCAACAATTTAACTTTCTCAGATGTCAGAAGGGCAGAAGGTTCCCGACGAGATCGTGGACGACCTGCTCGGAGAGGCGATGCTGGCCAAGCTGGACAAGTCAAAGGTCAGGGGGAAAAAATTGACAATCACAGTCGCAGAGTATTCACGAGAACGTCCGAGCACTAGTGTACGTACTACTTCACGCACGTGGTATGTAGCTCTTTTGTTTTCAGGAGCAAGAAAAGAAAAAGTCTTTTTGTCCTGAGATATGTTTGCCACCTCTTTTTTTTCTTCTTTCCTTTCCTCTTCTTCTGTCGTCGTCGTAAGTGGTAGAAAAGCAGGTTTTGTTGGCCACCGTCGGGCAATCACGCTTCGCTAACTACTCTCCGGCCTTAACATCTCCTCCTTAACCAAGATTAGTAAATTCTCCTGACTGAAATTTGATTCCTTCTCAGTAACAGAACATTTGTCTTATTTTTAACCTCACGCACAGTAGTATTATTCTACGTATTCATGACAGTGAGAATGCGCCATTCAATAATAACTGGAATCTTTGATTCCAAGTTGACTTATATCTTTATACCAAGAGTCGGTTTGAACAGATATTCTTCCTCTGTTTCCCTCGTCTACCTGGTATAACGTGCTTGAAGTTTTTTTTTCTCGTTGCAATTAATGGTCTCTCTTATGAAAAAGAGGGCAAAAACTCTGAATTTGTACCCCAACTGAGACATTGTCGGAGACTATAACGAATTATGTACGTCTTCTTCCCTCCCCCCCTCTTCTCCCCGTGACCCCACACGCGCATCCTCGAATTTCCTCATTCCACCCCACCTTCTCACCGATCTCACAAAAAATCCTGACCTTGCTGCGGCGGCGATGGCGGCGGCGGCCAACAACAACAACCACGACGACGACGACGGCAAAATTCCTCACCAAGTAGTCCTCTGGGACCGCCTTGCAGGGCTTCCTGATCGACGGGTTCCCCATGGACTGCAAACAGGCCAAGGCCTTCGAGAAGGACATCTGCGCTCCCAAGGCCATCCTCTTCTTCGAGGCCAGCAACGAGGTCCTCACGGAGAGGCTCATGAAGAGGGCAAACTTCGACGACACCGACGACGCCATCAAGAACAGGATCGACAACTTCAACAAGGTGAAGAAGCCTGGTCGTCTTGGGTCACAATGACATGAAGGACCCATATTCGTGAATAAATCGCATCTTGCTTTCCAGGTGACGCTGCCCGTCCTGGATGGCTACAGCGCCAAGGTGAAAAAGATCAACGCGGAGAGAAGCAAGGAGGACATCTTCAACGACGTCAAGGCCGTCATGGACTCCCTCTGAGCGAGTCTCGAGGGCTTTCGAGTGCAAGGAGCAATTGCTTTTTTTGTCCAAGGATTTCACCTTTTGAATGTTAATTGCCGGAGAGAGAGGAAATTGGAAAACAGCAATACACTTAAACTATGTACGTACGTACACGGTATGTGTCTACTTACATGTCTGCCACACAATAAAGACAAAGGACCCTGCTTGACCTGTTTTTATACCCTTATGACACCCGGAACAATTTGCGCTTGGCAAGTTTTTTTTTTCTCAATATATCTTTAGTGAAGGTTAAAGATTACAAAGCGCATACACGTTGCAACAGAAAGATGTTTTCTGACACATTCCGCATGTTGTGGATGTACTGCTGCGTGAGGTAGTTGGTCACCTTGGCCAAGTCCTCCGCCTTGCTATTGCCGCTGCCCTGCTGTCACTGTTTTTTATTTCTGCTCCTTGTTGCCTGTGGAGAGCTTCTCTCTCTCTCTCCTCCTGTCGTCGTCTTGGGAAACATGGATTAAGAAGATGCTATGAGAAGAGGTAACAAAAGTAATAATCAAAGACTTGGTGAATTAATTAAAGTTGTAGTTGGCGGCCGTGAACGAAAGCTCTTTCAACTTGGATGGTAAGGTATTCTTCTTCTTATGTTTTAGTGACAACAAAAAATCTTGGCAATCTTATTTTTGTCTCTCTCTCTCTCTCTCCTACTTTTAGCGACGTATGTGGGAAATCCCCATCCAACGCAGGCTGCTGTAAGCAGGACTGAGGAACACTCAAGGAGGGAGATGGAGGAAAGAAGTGGCGGCGGCAGCGGCGGCAGCGGCGGCGGCGGCGGCGACGGCAGCGGCGGCGACGGGAGCGGCGGCGGCGGCCGCAATGAAGTCTCCCTCCACCCGCGTCAGAAGTGGTTTCGTCCGGGTGGCGATTTTTTTATCGCCACGAGAAAGGGGGAGGGAAAGGGAAGGAGAAAGGAGGAGGAGGAGCTGCAGCGCTCGCTGCACGGGGTGGGTGCATGCGTGTGACGGTCCAAGAGGGAGAGAGAGAGAGAGAGAGAGAGTGAACAAAGAAATCCACAGTAGGGACGATAAACACTCAGGGAACTTTGTCAGCAGGAGGGAAGAAGAGAACGGGAGGACGCGGGGGGGGGGAGGGGGTCGGCCAGGACGGAGGAGGGAAGGAGGGGGGCGACGGGCGGGGGGGGGGAGAGCTAGTGAGAGGCAACGGAGCAATAAAAATTCGAGAACGAGACGAAGCTCATGCGCTGCACTCTGCGTAGCAGAAAGACAGCCGGTCCTTGACCATATACTAACCTACTAGGTTATGATTGTACCATGTGTGCCTAAGCTCGCAAACTAAGAAAGTTTTTGGCGAGGGCCCGTGCAGCAGCGAGCTCGGGCCTGCCTCGCGCCTTCCCCTACGTTTTTAAGCTCCTCCTCCCCCATGGGGGCGGGGGGACGGGGAGACGGGAAGGTGGAGGAAAAGGACGGGAGGCGCGGCGGATGGCAGAACAGCTGCCTCCCTCGCGCCCGCCTGCCTCCCTCCTTCTCTCCTTCCTTCTTCTTCTTCTTCTTCCCCTTTCTGTTTGCGAGGGTTGGGTTGAGTGAGTAGCAGTGGATGATGGGATGACCATAGGAGACGCCGAAGAGGGCGGCGGCGGGTTCCCTTCTCTCTCTCTTCGCCGCTCCCTGAGTGTGAGTAGTAGGGAGCTGGCGGCGAGCTCGCGGAGGGAGGAAGAAGAGAGAGACAGAGAGAGAGAGAAAGAAAAACTCGTTCGCTCGGCTCGTTGGACGCATCAGGAAGGCTTGAGGATCGCTGGCCTGAGAGCAAAGGGGCTGCATAACGCGTTACCTCGCAAGAACCGCCGATGGCCGGAGCGCAGAACAGGGCAGGAGGAGGAAGGAAGGAAGGAGGGGGCGGGAAAAATGACGTGGGAGGAGGAGGAGGAGGAAAAGCAGACACACTCGCTCTCTCTCTCTCTCCTTCCTTCTTCCTCTTCCTCCACCCCTCTCTGCGCATAGTAGAGCACAGAGAGAGAGAGAGACCGACCCGCCTGAACTGGAGAGATAAGAAAAGAAACTTAGGCTTGAAGAGGGTGCGGTGCAGCTGAGGTGGATGGGTGGAAAACAAATATGTACGGATGATGAGGAATTAACTAGAGATGAAGTGTCTTTTAGTATAAGCAAGATGCACCTGGGAGAAATGTAGCGCTGTCTTCGGCCCTGGGGTGGGGTGGGGTGCGGAAGTAAGTTAAGAGAACCCGATCAATATTGCTGATAGATATTCAAAAAACATTGACTTCCAATCTGTTTGCCCCAAGATGTTTGCTGGTCTAAACATCTCTGTCTCAAATTTACCTGAAAAATAATACTCTATTTCAGCTCCCCTACCTTCTGAGGGTGAAGTGAGGTTGAAGTAAAAACAAGGAAAGGATGTTAGTCTAAGGTCAAGTTAATCTGAATATTTCCTCAAAAGTCTGATGAATTTTTGACGGAGTCAGTATTGGTCGGGATCTTATCAGCACACATATCAAATTAGTGTGTTAATGATGCACACACTGCAATTGCGTTTATATAAAACTTTTTTTTGCATAAACTGGTTGCTGCTATACTGAGGGCACAAAATATTACAATCTTTGCCAATATGTATTTCCTGATTGTCCTGCTCCACGCCTTGCACTGCGAAATCTGCTACAGCTGCCTGCATACTTACTTAGTATTAGTTACCATAGGCCTATACAAACATTGCAAATGACATCTCCACTACCCTCCTTTCTCTAGCAAGCTTTCCTTCCTTCCTTCCATCCATCATCCATCCATCACCTGTCAGTCAAGCCTACTTGTTATGCAAGTGCGCCGGCGTCTCCGGCCAGGATGGCAGCCAAAGCCAGAGCCCGAAAGAGGAGGAGGAGGGGGAGAGAGAGAACCATGAAGCAACGTCAACGCTTCCTCCTCCTTTCTTCTTCTCCGCGCACCCCAAATCCTCCTCTTCTTCCTTTCTCATGCTGCATGCATATCATGGGGGCAGGAGAGGGGCGGAAAAGGGGAGGAAGGGAAGGTCCTCTCGTCCCCCCGTCTGAAAGTCGTGGTGGGGTGGGGAAGTTGCACTTGAGAACGAGCAGGGAAGAGGAAAGGCGACAGCGGGACTTACACTGTCTAAAAATTAATCTTGCGTTTTATCACAATTTTATTATCGTTCAGAGTACGAAATGTGTACAAATTTCGACGCAATGCATACATAGCATTCGTATGCATCAAATGCTGCCTAGTGTATAAAAAAAGGAAACCCTGATGTCTGGTTCTAAATAAGTGTCAATTTCTGAGAGTATTAAAAAAAAAAGGTCGGATAGAAAATATCCGGAAGCCACAATTTGGAGGATATGGTGAAATTGACGGTCCCTCCGAGGTCTCTTCTGCTACTGTCCCACCAAGGGGAATCCTGAGGCACGATACTGTGGAAGTCCCACGTCCTCCTGTTGCTGCTGCTGCTGCTGCTGCTGCTGTTGTTGTTGTCTCCTGGCGGCCGCAGCCCTGAAACCTCCGTCTGAGGTGACCGTGGAGACGTCGTCTCCTCCTCCTCCTCCACCACCCCCGGCCCCGACTCTGGCGCCGAGGCCAACTCCGCCTCTCCCGTCGGATTCTGAACCCGAGCCCGACCCGGCGAGACGGAGGCGATTCTGTGAACCGACCAAGCTGTGGCCTGATTCGTTGCCTGCGATAAGAAGTACATGAGAAACATTCATGAGAAACATGCCACAGAAAATATTCACAGAAAAGTTTATGAAACAAAAGCGACAGCATGTTGGAAGGTTACAACAAAAAAAAACTAGAAAATTCGTCCTCAATCGTCTCGTCTTACCAGAGCCTGTCTGTGTTCTGTCCATCTCCCCGTAGTATGACGCATAATTGGCCGATGGCGGCGGCGCAGACGGGTTGTAGATGGACTGGTTGCTTAGCAGAGGAGGCTGTGGCGGCTGTTGTTGCATTGCTGGCGGCGGAGGTGGACCTATCCACCCGGCCTGGTGATGGAGGAAGGGCTGCTGTTGCTGCGGTGGTGGTGGCTGTTGCTGCTGTTCCCACGGGAGTGGAGGAGCGGGAACGGTCGGAGGAGGAAGAGGAGGATGGTGGGGCTGGAGACCTTGCGGCTGCCGGGGAGGATTGAGGGGCTGTTGCTGCTGCTGCTGCTGCTGCGTCTTCCCGTTCAACGAAAGCGCCGCCATTGCGGGAGTGATGTCGCCGGAGAAGGAGTAGTAGCACGATTCGGAGAAGCTCGTGTTCTTAACGGCGTGTTTAATGAAACCGGACTTCAACATCTGTAAGAAAGGTTTGATTGTTCGATTTTTTTTCCCCTCCTGGTTTTTTTTTCCAACACCCCTCCTCACCTGCTGCGCCAGCTTCCGCGCCTCCTTCTTGTCGGAGACGCCGGCGACGTTCTCCGCCAGCCACTCAACCGCCTCCGACCCCAGGAAGGCCTCCGGGATGGGAATACCCAGCCATATGCGCTCCTTCAACTCCAGCCCGGACTCGTCCCGTCGCATGGCCCGGACGACCTCGGTGACCGGGGAGGAGAGGGTGAGTGGGCCCGGGGCAGGAGGCCCGGCGAGGCGCCCGGACGCGTCTCGGGTCAAGTGAGGATTGGAGATGGGGACGTATCCTGTGGGTCGGAGGACAGAGACCGCTATGCAGTCAGGTTCACTGAGACGCACTCTTGAGGGAAGAGCAACTCACTTTCAGTCTCGGGTTGACTGGACACGATGGAGGAAGAACCTGACAATGTGGTGGTGGAAGGAACCCTTGCTGGATAGGAGCCTACGGTAAGAACATTGGCGTTAATCATGGTGCCTTGACCACATTTACGTAGTGGTACTGGCCTCCTACCTATCGGGATCTGTGGTCCCACAAAGTGTGATGCAGGCAAGGCTCCTTCTCCTAGAACAAAGATATGGACGTCGTAGCATGAATAAAGCGCACAGTTATATGTAGCCTCAACTTATGGACAATTGACTGAAGGAGTGCTGTAGACATGCAAAAAAAAAGTAATAAGGGTGTCAAAAGGTAAAAAATGACCTCCACCAAAGCCTCTGCCGATGTCTCCGTAGTAGCTGGTGACGTAGTACTCGGAGGTGGCGCTGTTAGGGATGGCCTGAGCGTTGATGTCATTCAGATAGGATTCCGGAGGAGGGGAAACCAAGCCCTCTGCTGAGTTACAAATGTGAAAAGTGCATGCAGGAAGTTTTAGGGGGTTATAGTAGGAGATCGTGCATCATGCATAAGAGTGTAAAGGAGCGTGCATAAAAAAACCCAGCAAACTAAAAAACACGAGTACAACACGTCGAGATTCGAGACGAAATAAAAAAAGGAGTAATCGCCTCACACCACGTTTTTAACTTGACGTATGCAACTTTCCCCGTCCTCCCTCACCTCTGACAGCCTCAGTGTGCGCCACCCAGGCCCTCGGGTCGATCGGCCGCACGGGTTCCGAGCTCTGCACCGCAAAGTGGCCCCCGCGACTTCCGCTCAACAGTCCTCCGGTGCCGGTGCCTCCGCCGGCAGTGGTGGACTGCTGCTGGTCCCAGCACTTGGCCACCACCAGCTTGATAGGCCTGGCGGTAATGGGCGAAAGAAAATGTCAATTCTATGCTTGAAAAAAAAATACCAAAAGTAAATAGGAGTCGGCAGTATGTACAACAGTACTGTACGGCCACCACAGCCACTGAAAAACGTTCCTCCTTACCCTGGCTTCTGCACGACCTCCCTGAGTACGGAGACGGCTTGGTCGTTGGTCATGTCCTCGAAGCTGAAGTCGTTGACCTGCAGGATCATGTCTCCGGGCTGGATCCGCCCATCCTGGGCCACCGCGCCGCCGGTCATGATGGACCCGACGTAGATGCCGCAGTCGTTGTTGTCGAAGCGGTTGCTCTGTCCCACGATGCTGATGCCCAGGAAGCTGACAGAGTCCATGTTCAGCGTGACGGTCATGGTGTTGAGGGAGACCGTGGAGTCGGAGACGCTCGAGACGCTGCCGGATCGCGCCATCAGGTGCGCCGGCGCGCGGCGCTTGCTGCGCCGCTTCTGGCGCGCGGCCTGCTGCGACACCGAGGTGTGCTCGGTATCCGTCGTACCCAGCCTGAGAAAAAGACAAGAACGAACAACAATGATGTACGTGATCAGCAAGGGTTTTAAAAATTAATGACAATATTTGAGGTATAGGAGAAAAGCTACCCTAGCTACACCTGCTGAACTTGACCTTTAGAACTTGTTTTACCTGGACGAGGCCAAGCTGCGCCCGTCTTCGGTGTCGTCGTATATGGAAGACTCGATTTCGGAAGACATCATGGATGCGCTCTCGTTGGCCTGGTGGTGGTGCTGCCCGCGCCTGTTGGGAGGCCGGATCCCCGGCCCGGGGAGGGGAGGGACGGCCTTGCTGGAGGAAGAACGCAGGCGCTGTTCCATACGGCGGCGCCCTGCAAAGACGGATTACAACTTTACCATCATATGTAATGGGCTCCACCCCCTTCAAGTGTCCTAGGGTATTTTGTTGCCAAGAGGGGGGGAGTGTACGTTTTTGGGCAAGGAGGACGAGAGGGCAAGACTGGCCTGGTTTTGGACAGGTCCAGCAGAGTAAGACATTTCCAGCATGCTACGCATGGCACACAAAAGTCACCTTCTGTACAAGGTATATAGTTAAAAAAGGATCCAAAAATGGCGCATGTAGCGCGCTAAAAAAAATATTTTGCAGTGCAAAATCAAGCAATTACAAAAACAGTTTTAAAAATGTGTATGTTTTATGCTCACTATGGTATGTACTTACTTTCTGCGGCCTGGCTGACCGACGTAATGGAGGACTCGGTGTCGTCAAAGTCCTCCTGCCCCATGGCACCGCCTCCTCTTCCTTCTCCTCCTCCGGCGCCGACGCCGGTCAGCAGAGACTCGGTCTCCTCGGTCGTGTAGTCGCCGGCGTTGTTTCTGCCGCCACTGGAGTTAAGAACAAGAAGAAATGAAATACCACTAGAGCCACACCAACGACTACGCCTCTAGTGATCATTAGTGATGGGTTGCTTGGGTTGCTCTAACGGCTATTTTTTTTCTCACTATTTTAACCCCCGCTCTGACGTTAGGACAACCTATCACTAAATGGATGACGATATTGGTTGGGGTGTCTTGTTATGCCCGACGGGACTTTTAAACATACGAGCGTAACAAATTCAATTTAAACATGTCATGGAACATGTCATTAGAATACCACATATGTCACACTTTTTTTCGTAAATTTGTTACGCTTGTAAGTTTAAAAGTCCTGTCGGGGGGTGGGTGAGGATGACGGAGAGGCCGGGACTCACTGAAATGAGGGTGGCCTCGTTTCGCCCACCCCTGGCCCCCTCTCCAGCCCCGGGGGAGGCATCCCGAGGCTGTCGGAGGCGGCGGACTCGTCCTCCTCCTCCTCCCTGGCCTCTCCTCCTCCCGCGCTGTTGCCCGTCCTCGGGTGTCGCAGGCTGCTGAGTGCGCCTGCGGGGCCGACTGAGCCGCCGTTGGATGCGCCGCCCACCACGGACCCGGCCTGGGACAGCTCCAGGTAACACTCCACCTTCCCGTTGAAGAGGGGCAGCGGAGAGGAGTCCTCCGTGATCTCCTCCTTCACGAACCTGTGGTGCGAGAAAGGAGGGAGGGGGAATTTTTTTACTTCCTGTTGGAAAAAAAAAAGATCTCGAAAAACACAACGACAAGAGCAACAAGAAGGAAGAGCACCAGGTGCAACAACATCCTGCGGACCCACCCAAAGTCGTCGTCCTTGGCCTTGAAGAAGAACTTGTATCCCTCCCGCTTGATGACCGTCTTGAGGTCTCCCAGCGTCACCCTGGAGGGCGGCACCGACACCTTCACCCGGTAGGGGGTGTCCTCCTCGCCCACGTGGTAGATCACCTTCGTCTCCTCCAGATCCATTGTGCAGGAGAGGGGGCGGGGGAGGCCGGGCAGTCGCACAAAAGCTTGCAGTTGTCCACAGGAGGAGTTGCCAAAGTCCTCAGTCCGCGTCACTCCCACCTAGATCTCGGCATTCTATCTATGCACTGACCTTTTTTGGAGGGGGTCACTGCGCACCAAGTATTAACGATTTTGGAGGCTGGGATCGCAGAAAGAGGCGTGAAAGCAAAAGGATGATGCTCTCTTTGCTACATGGGAGACGATGTAAGAAAGTATTTTAGTTTATATAGACTTTCTTTCTTTTCTCCCCCTCCCGCAGCCACAGCCAGCCACAGTTTAGTTTACTTTCTTGTTCCCGACGCTAGGGCTGCCAGGTCTAATAAAGCTGAAATAGTCCATCCAACCCTGGAAATGGCCCTACCTAGACCCAAGAGCAGTAAATAAGCCTATGCGACGACACAACCTATAGTATATAGAATATAGGACACAAACCTTAATAACCTAAAAAAAAGCGCTTTTTGTAAAATAGACATTTATAGACAAAATGTGTATAAAATAGACCATCTGGCCACCCTGTCCGCCACTACCTAGTGCTGCTGTACTGCAAGAGCAAGTGCAAGCCAGGGCACAGTGGCCAGGGCCAACAGA
>JAAUYM010089929.1_pt1 | contig 17242 bp, 12 predicted proteins | sample 7278001 | NCBI WGS metagenome assembly JAAUYM01 (sample SAMN14350224, study PRJNA611818) | marine sediment metagenome | isolation source: surface marine sediment (1.8m) | place: French Polynesia: Moorea | collected 2018-08
AAGGAAGAAAGGGAGAAGCCTTTAAAGGCCAGTCTTGGGCGGGGGTGGGTGGGTGGGTGGTTGACTGGGGAGCTCAGAAACTCCTTTCTTTGAGGAAGGGGTTATAGGGCAGAGGTGCTCAACCTACGTCCTTACATGGGGCACCACGCCTCAAAAGTGGGTCGGGAGTGGGTCGCATTCAGGCGCCCTGGGCTAAATGCTGTGTACTACTTGGAAAACAAAGAAGCAATTTGTCCTTTTCCCTTCTCCATAATACAGTAGTAGTGGGTCACTGGTGGTGGGTGCTCTGAGGGAATCTAAAAAAAAAGTTGAGAACCAGTGGATTAGGGTATAGGAGAATCCTCCCTGGATGGTTGAGCTGCAGGAGGGATTTTTCATTTTTTTTCTCTCCCCGCCCCCCTCCCCTCTTCTTCTTTAGAAGATTGAATTTGGTATGGAAGGAAGGAAAGGGCAGTCTCGCTTTTCACGCCAATCTTCAATTTCTTCCGCTACGTTCGTCCAAGATTTTTTTTTCTCATGAAAAAAGGAAGGTTTGGATCCCCCTCCCCACCCCACACACCCCCGGGGAGGGGGCAAGGTGTGAAAAAAAGGGGCATGAAAGAGGAAGAAGCTCCCCTTGCTCCTGTCTCGATCCTGCCTTCGGGCGATATCGAAATTCGATGCGTCGTGACGCAACGAGGACGAGGATCACTTGGAGAAAGCAACCACTGACTCTGAAAGCATTCCACTGACTCTGAAAACCTTTGGAACTTCATAAAAACGGTGGAAAAAATGGTGCCAAGAATAAAGTGAATCGTCTAGGTGTGACCAAGTAGAGTTTTCCAATCTTATATCGAGTAGCATATAAGGTACTGTAGTACTAGAGTCCTTAGAAAGGCCGAATGTGACCAGGTGTGACCAGATGTGACTAGATGTGACCAACTACAGTTTACAAACTCATAGCAACATGTCTGCATAGAATCCTAAATAAAATGTGAACAGGTCTGTCCAGATGTGACCAGATTTAGTCTTTCTTCTTCGGACCGAATTTATTCTCTCATTTTTTGCCATGGTTAGAGGTGGTAGACAAGAACCTTTCCCTTTAATGTGAGGGAGAAAGGAGGGGGAAAGCGCGCTTGGCACAAACATTACACCTTCTTCTTTCTTCTATTTCTCCGATATTCCTTCCCTTCTCCCTACAATAAAGTGCTCCTTTCGTACGGGAAAGCGGAAGGAGACTTGTTTTTCAAGGAAGAAAGAGAAGGAAAAGGTACAGTGGAATCTCGATAATACTAGTCGGGCGTTCTTGTTGGTTAGCAGGAAAAGTAACGTTAAAAATAGTACTGTATATTGAGATACTACTGTATGTATGTACGTACGTAGTAACAGTAGCATTTTGATAGGTATGAAAACAATGTCATTGTCTGAGATTCGTCGAGATTGCACTGTACTACCTAATGTGCGCTTTGAAGGCTGTTTTTTCTGTTTCCCAGCGGCACCTCCACCTCCTCCTCCTCCCGACGGGACAATTTGCTCATTAAAAAAAAAATGTGCTTCTTCCTTTGGTTTCGTTCCCTAAATGAATGTCTGTCTTAACAAACATGCTAGTGGCGGGAGCTAACAAGTTCTGCTGATTACATGTTCCAAGACTAGTTTTATTTTTTTAATGTTATCATGAAACATGTCTTTGCATCTTAAAAGACATGACATTACACTACCACGTATCCAAAATAATTCGCCAAGATTTGTTCTTGAAAACATGTTTCTTAATCCTGAAAAGTTCCGTCGGGCTCTCTTTTCTGCCATGGAAAAAGAAAGGGGGAGCGGGGGGGTGGGGTGAGGCAAAAGAAGGAGGCCAATTTGGTGGTCGGGTGGTGGGCGCCTCCGAGGAGCCTCTTGAAGAACACAGCTCCAAAACTGACGTGGGCCAAAGAGGGATGCAAATGAGAGTATGTAGCATTTCCTGCGGGCTGCCACTGACTCCACTCGGCATCTCTTGTCTGCAGACACTATGGGCAAAATAAGTCTGCGAATGGCTTAGCTCGGTAGTCATCAACCTTTTCGGGCCAGGACCCACTTGGTGACTCCATACTACTGTACATCATATTAAGTACGGTGCTACAGTATACCTGATTCTCTAGCGATCCACTTGGAAAAGTACAGGTTGAGTGAGAGCCACTGGCTTAGCTACTGGAGAAAAAGAGAGAGACAGAGATGTGGTACCAAAATCAATGTACTTTTCTTGTGTTAATGGCCATCATCATCATGAGGAACTTCGGCACCCCCGTTCACGAGAAGGAGAAGTGCAAATTCCACCTCCCTTAATCTCTCTTCTAAAAGAAGGACAAGAAAGAGGAGAGGGAGAGAAAGTACGTACAGTACAGTAGAACCCCGATATGTAGTAAAGTCAGTGCCTTGGCAACAAACTTTACTTTATCTGCTACTTTTACAAATTTGGAAATAATTGTAGATCCTTACATGTAGATGATTTTTTTATTACATAGCGGAAGTCCACTGTACCTACTGAAGGAGGAAAGAAAAGCGCTCCCTGGGGGACATTCTGCTGCAGGAGAAGAAGGAGAGCTGAAGTTTCACTTCAACTCTCTTCCTTTCCCTCTCTGGCACAGAAAAAAGTTGGCTCATCTCCTCACAGGAAGGAGAAAAAAAAGTCTATTCCTTCTGCCGTCCCTTGCAATTACGAGTAGAAGAAGAGGAGACGTTTGCAGCTGGATTTGTCGGATTTGCCCTCCCTCCCTCTTCTTTGTGTGGAATGAGCGGAGGGAGAGTTAGAAAGCAGCATTGCCAGGTGGGCCATTTTAAAAATAGCCATATTTGGCCACGACTAGCTACATTTGGATCTTGCGGACTGGAATTTTTTTAACTAGAAAGTGCATTAATGCGCCTTTTCAAAGTTGCTTACCTAAAAACTTGGCCTTTTGTGAGGTCTGGATTAGGGCATTTTTTTTAGGGTATTTCAGACCTTCAGGACCTAGCAATCCTGTTTCCAACCCTTCTTCTACTGCTCAAGAACGAGTAGCAGTCTGGAAAAGTTTAGGGAAAGTAGGAGGAAAAGGAGGAGGAGGAAGAGAAGAGAAGAGAAGAGACGACACTTGTGTGTGAGGAGTCATAATCAGCTCAGACAGAGAGAGAGAGAGAAAAGTCCACTTTGATTTCTCCTCCTCAAGCAAGAACATGTCTGAAATCCCATTACGACGACCTTCAAAGAAAGTTTTCTCTTCTTGAGGGCATGGGGGGAAAAGGTACGGTAGAACTTTGATATGGCGATGCATCAATTTCACAAGGAAGTTAAGAATTGGTCACCGGGGGGGTCATCGCCTTAAAGAAATTACTTCATATCGAGATACCACTGTACTATCTCCTTTTTCCTAACATGAAACTTGCTTTCATTCCATCTGAAATTTCTGCTTGAGGCTTTTTTCCCCCCAGATAAACCAGGATATATTTTTTTTGATGGGCAATTTCTCTCTGGCAGCAACTTCCGCATGCTCTCAGCGTTCTGTGCGCATTTCAGGGGGAGGGGGAGGGGGAGGAGAGAGGTTAGGAAGGGCTGAGGGAGCGCATTTATTCCTCGCTACCCTACTCTTTCCCTACACGGCAGTACAGTGGACTCCGTTTATGAGAACACCAAGTAGTGGGTGTTCTGCTCTAGCCTCAAGTTTACCTGGTAGCCAGTCAGTTTCCTACTCCATTGAACTCCCTACTTCTCCCTACTGCTCAGTGAAGGTGCTTCAGGCATGAGAACACTCCACTTAGAATAAAAAGAATCTGCTCTGTTCACTGAAGGTGTGCTTGCTTGTAAACGTAGCCCACTGTACTACTGGCAGTGGAAAAGTGGAGAGGCTGGCTTAGGAGTGAGAGGTCAGCCCCCAATTCGGATTTTGCCCTCCCCCTCCCTTCCTCCTCTCTCCTCCCTCCTCCCCTGCTTCTCCCGGTCCATCTGGGCCGCCGCCGCCGCTGCCGCCGCCGCCGGTTGAAAATTCTGCTCTCGATCTCCTGCTCTTGCGGATGTGTTGCTACCACAGCCGACTTTGCGGACGTGATTTCCAGACGCTTCCCCTCTCCCCCCCCTATCCCCCGGCATCCAAGACAGGGTGTCCCAAAATAAATACCTCAAAAAGTACAAACTTTTAAAGAACCTTTGATCTTTGAAACTGATGTTTGATCTAAGCTATCATGGGATAAAGTAGCACTTTTACTGTACTATGTAGTATCATGTTTCTCAGAATTTGAGACACCCTGTACCACTACTACTACTACTGGCACACTAGCTACCACCCCTCCGCGGCCTCCTGAGGACGCAGCCGGGAGAAGAAAGAGAAGGGGGAAAAATCCGAGGCCGGTGGAAGGGTTTCTGGAGGATGATAGAGAATCTTTCTCTTCCCACACACCTTTACTTCTTCCACCCACGGAAGGAGGATGCTCCAATGTGTATTAGGGCGTGGCCAAATAACTATTTTTAAAAAATAATCGGTTAATGCTAACAGCTCTCCAGAGAGAAAAACAAATCATACATAGTACAGTCAATGGCAAAAAATAAAACAAATATTTTTTCCTACAGTAAGAAACTGTCAAGTCCAAAAAGTTGCCAAGACTTAAAAAAGTGCCTATTAAACCAAACATCGACTGTAAATTGATAAAATTTTGAGCAATGCCGGATATTCGGTTGTTCTTTCCTTTTTCAAAAAACCCTACGCCGTTTGGTGTGCGGACAGAATTTTAAAATTTCTTCTTTTTACCTCGGCAGAAAAAAAGCAGGATGATCAACCACAGATCGACAAACACGTAGTACATGTTCAGACAGAAGAGAGGGGCGGGGAAGTCGCTCTGAATGCTTGTCGCACATGGGCGAACTGGGGTGGATCAGGTTGGGTGTCCGACCCTAACTTACCCTGGTATTGAGTACACTGTAGCCCCCTTTCCCAAAAACATTGTCCGAATTGTTGGTAAAAAAATGCACCTTTGACAGCCGTTAATGCAAATCTTACCCCCCCCCTCCTTCCTCAAGACTGACCATGTGTGATGCCTTGTCATCTCCTACTCGCACTCAGCAACCCGAAGTGAGAGAGAGAGAGAAGCATCCCTTTGTGAAATCTACGCCTGCGGCGCACCAGGCACGCGCTGCCCTTTTTTTGCATCTCGAAAAAGAAGATCGCGAGTCGAGATAGGAACGGAGCATCAAAGTGTCTTTTTTTGCACACAGAGGCCTCCGGCTTCTGTGGCAGCGTGTCCCATCCATTGTGGTCTGCATCTTGGAAAAAGAAAGTAGAAAAAATATTTTGAGGTGGGTTAGCCATCGTCTCACAAGATAGACTTGCCCATATTTCCAGTCAGAAACGCAAGAAACAAGAGATTGGAACACAACGACTGGGACACACGCCCCCCCCCCCTCTACTATTGAGCGGAGAGCGAGGGGAAGGAACTGATGGACATCTCGAGATGGGAATCAAGCCCTCTCTCCGTCCCTCCCTCAGTCCAGGGTTGCCAAGACTGCTAGGCATATAAGTCGAAAAACAGCCAAACAGCAAGCAAGACATTGTCAAAAAGAGCCAAAAGCCCCGCCTTTCCCCCTTTCCCCAAACTTTACGGTACTGTTTTTTTTGTTACCAATTTCTTGGCATTTTTTAAAGGCCAAACTGGCATCCCCGCCAGCCACTCCCCCGAAAACGCCTCCTTTTGGCTTGTGCACAATGGCTCTCCTCCCCTCTTGCCATGAATGGAGGGAGGACGAGGAGGAGGAGGAGGAATCAGGAGAAGAAGCAGTAGCAATCACTGTTTGCAAACGAATGCTCGACTCCTCCCTCGCCTGACCAATTCCCCAACCTTTTTTTGTGCGCCGAGAAAAGGGGGGGAAGAGGAGGAAGAGAAAAACAAGAATTCCTTTCAGTATCCGTCGGAAAAGAAGAAGCAGGTTTCCTTAGGAACCGGCAAGTCACTTCCCCGAAAAAGGGGGCTTGAAAGAAAAGAAGATGTGGATTGATCACGAAGCAAGGAACAGGGAAAACAAAAAGTTATGTACTCTGCTAGGAGATCAGACCTCCTTTCGTCTGATTTTGCGTTCGCGAGGAGTGCGTAATTAGCCGCACTTGAAGAGAGAAATGTCAATGCGTACAGTCAAATCTCGATATAAGAAACCTCGATATAAGAAAAATTTGCGATGCAAGAAATTTTTGGCCGCTTACCAATTTTTTACTACATAGCAAGTCTCAATATAAGAAATTTTTGAAAAAGTCAAGTACCAATATAAGATTTTTTTTGGCAATATTTCCCAATATTCCTAGTCACAAAGCAAAAAAACAATCGTTTACAACAACAAAACAATCAGGCAGTGGACAATTTTTCTACTCAAATTTCACCATTCAGAGACTGAAAGAACTTGAAAATGCTGTATGTGTGAAAGAGCTAAGTAAGGAGAAAGTGCAAAAGTGTATTACGAACTACTTCCAGTAAGAGTTCATATGTATGAGCACAGGAAATCTGGTGTAATATTGCATTTCCATGCATTTAGTTTCTATGCTGTGAGAAAAAGCAATATATGTATTCAAAAGTAACGTAAAACTCTGATTTTTACTGTTTCCCATGGTTTTATAAAGGATTTTTCCTGAGTATTAATATAAGAAAAATCTCGATATAAGAAACTGTTTGCCGCTGACGAACAAATTTCTTATATCGAGATTCGACTGTATAGAGAAGTTGCATTTATTTATCAGCTGATGCTCCCAGCGACAAGGGCGCCCCTGGCAGGGTGCAATGAGGTCCAGTTCAGCAGTTCCAGTCAGGACTAAAGCTCAAACACATTCTAAATTTAAGTTATTTAACCCCACTATTAAAAGAATATCTATAGCTTTTGCTACTTTTGCTTTGTTTGCAAGGAAATTTAACGGGTCATTTCAGCTGTCATTTACTATAAGTTGAGTCAGTCACTACTTTCATGATGAATCAGAGAAGAATTCAGATATTGCACAAACATGGAAGCAAGTTTGGACACATCTTCTTCGCTTGTGGCACCTCTACTTTTAGTGTATGCTGTGAACTGTCTCTTGATCTTGGAAAGTTTTGCCATGTCCCAACACTGGCTTCCAGAGGGAAGATGCACACGTTCATCAGTCCCAGGAACCACAATGGAATCAACAGGAAGCGATGACCGCTGCGCTTCCAAGACTGCAGAAATGATATCCTTTGTGACCCTATACACAATAGAAAAGTTTAATCTCTTGTAGTATAACTAGACTAAGGAAGACATAAATGAGATGCTTACCTATCAAGTTTGTAGACAAACGAGGCTGAGGAGAGGGGCTGACACTGTGTAGACTGGTTTGGTGGAGGGGCAATGTGATCAAACAGTGCCTTGGCCGCTGAGGCACAGTCTAGGGGTCTCTGTCGCAAGGACAATAGTAGTGGCTTGTCCCACCTGTTGTGTGGAGAGGGCGCCTCATAGCGTGCCACTAGTGCATCAAAGGTCTCCCTCGTGTAGCAGTCAGCACTTGGAAAACATGACTCATTCAGGGCCCATGCATCCTCAGGACTGAGATCGCAGTACACTGTGCACTGAGTGGTCTTTGCAGACTTGCTGGCACAGTATAGCTCATACCTGGCAAATCAATTTTAACATCAAGTTTTAAACATCTTTAAAACTTAAAAATGTACCACATCCTACCTGAACCCCTTAATGTAATTAAGTCCATCCACAATGACGACTCTGTCCTTGTCAAGTAGTCTGATGACGTCTTCCTTCAACTGTGACCTGATGACCTTTTCCTTGGTCGACTCTGCATATGTCTCATTCCTGTCCTCTACAATACAGTTTTCACTGACCACCTCCACATGGCAGCCACGCTTCTCCTCCAGGTAGGCCTTCAAGAGAGAGGCTGTTGTGGACTTGCCGCTTGATGGAAAGCCTGTAATCACTACCAGGGGCATTCTGCTTGAAAGGGAAAAAAAAAAGATTGTTATTCTTTCAGTGTCACAAATAGTCTGGTTTACAAAATTTTCCTCTGCATTTCAACATTTTCTTTTCTCTGGTTACAGTAACAAAAACCATGACACTTTTTTTTTTATTTACAAGAAAGAGAACAAAGACTAGTACACGTGCACACATCCGTAGACAAGTGTCCATATCAGAATGTAGGTGAAGACGTTCTCAAACACAAACGCAGTGACGACCTGCTGCTTGTTCAGGAAGTGAACTGCCTCACTCTTGGCCTCCCTGAAATTAAAAAAAAGAAGAAACATTCAGAACATGAGCATCATCTCTCTTAACTTTTCGTACTAGTGGTACAGAGATTAAATTTCCCCCCTGCCTGAAGAGGTAGTAAACTCCAAGAAATCCCGAGACCACAAAGTAGAAGAGGAAGCCATAGAGTGAGGTGAGTCCAAGTATGCCGGCCACCCCGCCCGAGAGCACCGACAGAGACGTCCGGGCAAAGTTGAGGGCCTTGTTGTTGAGCATGACGTGCCGCGGGTTCAACGGGTGCAGCGGGGGCCGGTAGGAGGGCGCGGGGACGGCGGAGGCGGAGGCGGAGGCGGAGGGCGGCGGCGGCAGCGGGGAAGGAGGGACGGCACGAGAAATGCTCATGGTGCTGCTCTCAGGGGTGTCCGGCTACTCCGGATGCGGATGAGGATGCGGATGCGGATGCTCCCTCACGTGCACCACACTACTCAGTCACGGACTCACGGCCAGGGCAGGGGCCAGCGGCCAGGGCAGGGCAGGGCAGGGCAGGGCAGGGCAGGGCAGAGCAGGGCAGCTGCTAATCTGCTTCTGTTTACTCAAATTAGGCAAGAGGTTGGGTGAATCCCATTTCATTTCTTCCGTCCGTCGACGTCATTCTTCACTCGCCTCTTCTCCCCGGCAGAACAAGCTGGCGAAATCAGCAGAGCTGCGGAAGAGGAGGGAGGGAGCTTGTCTCAGTTGGACAACTGCAAAAAAAAAAATTGCACTCATCGTCATCCACACATACTACAGTAATATCTTCTCCCCCCCTCACTCGGTCCCATCTACTACAGTTTCCGCCCTCTTTTGTGAACCCAACCCGCTCGCAAAAGGTTGAGGCGATCTGGGAAGACTTGCACATCCCCCCCTCCTCCCTTGCCTCCCACTCCCATCGCCAGCGTAGCACGATGTTCTCCTCTTTGTGTCTGCTGCTCCTCTTGTCCTCCTCCGCGCCCCTCTCCTCGGCCGAGTGGAGCACAAGCGAGTTCATGAAGAGGGAGCACTCGCTGGTCAAGCCCTACCAAGGTGAGTGAGTGCATGAAAGGAGGGACATAACACTTAACTATGTCTCATGTCCTGCAGGTCTGCAGATACTTAGAATTCAGCAAAGACCTCTCCTCTTCCCCCTTTTTTTGCTGCTTATAGTTCATGCTAGCAGAGATGAAAAAGAAAAAAAAACAGTATCGTGGGGTGGATGCACCTGTTCATCATCGTCATCATCCATCACTGCACACCATTTGTTCGTACCTCTTCCTTTGTGCATGTCTGCTTTGTCTCCAACCTTTTCTTTTTGATGAATAGCTATCTTCTATTTTTATTATAACTATATTGGATTTATAAATAACTGTATATTTGATTATAAGTGTCATCCATCGGAGCAAGCTTAATGTCTTCTTGTCACACGGTACTAACAACCTGAGGCAATTACTAGTATAAGCAAACGTAAGCAATAAGCCATTCAGCCTCTGCAGAGCAGAGACTAGTCGTCTCTCTCTCTCTCTCTCTGTCTCTGCCCCTCTCTCTCCGTCGTCAATACGGCGTTTGCAAATCCGCTGCGGTTCCAAGTTCCCGAGATCGAATTTCAGCGCCAGAAAAATCCTTCTCTTTCTACAGTGAGCGAGGAGTTTCCTTTCTCTGTTCTGTCCTCTCGCAATTGTGCAGGGCAAAAATTAGACCACTATTGGGAGCTCGAGGAAGGAAAATTGCACGCAAGACGTACTCCGGTAGATACAACTCGAGTTGTCTCCAACCTTTTCAGGAGGCGGGTTCGGCATCCCCAACTGGGACTTCACCGGGGCGACGGTGGTGACGGGCTCCCACATCAGGCTGACCTCGGACACGCCCAGCCAGTTCGGGTCGCTGTGGAACAGGGTGGTGGGTGTCTGGACAAGACGGGATTTGTTTTAAAGTACAGAGTTTGTCCGCCAAGAAAAACTGAATACTTCTTTTCCGAAACAAACATCAGTTTATCTGAGTTGTTCAGTACACAAAGGTAGCAAATCAAAATGAGGTACATAGTTTTTTTTTAATGGGCACGCTCTACACGCCATCCACAGGGGGGGGCTAACTTTTTGTACTTTCGCTTGCCCCACTCACCCTACGTACAGCCCGTCTACATACGGAACTGGGAGATCCAGGTGCAGTTCAAGGTGACGGGCTCCCCCAAGGATCTTTTCGGTGACGGGTTCGCTATCTGGTACGCGCGGGACCGGATGAAAGGCGGGTCGGTCTTTGGCTCCAAGGACTACTTTTCCGGGCTGGCCGTTATAGCCGACACCTACAGCAACCACAACGGGCCCCACAATGTGAGGGAGAGAATTTCATACACGTTTTTGTTTTATTCCTATTCCTATACTGTACATATTCCATGTACCTGCTATTCTCACTAACTTGATTTTGTTAACGTAGTAATGTATCTAGGCTAGGAAAAAAATTCATACGGCAATCTATGCCGTATGATTTTTTTTCCCCTTTGCCACAAAGGTTTTTACTTCAAAAGTTAACCTTATTTTCTGCACCTGGACTTATACCCGTCTGAGATTAAGTTGGCAAATTTCAATCATTCCGTACTATTTTGTTGTACGTATTACATATTATATTAACTTGTATAGTCTTGGCTGCAAAATGCACCGACTAGTAGATTGATAAAGTGAATGAATGTATTCTGTGATGGTCAGTTGACTCATTCTACTACTTTTGCAGTACCATGATCCCGACGAGCATGGAACAGGGATGGTGGTGAATTTCCTACCTCCTGTTTTCGCTTAAATGTTTCGAATTGCACCTTCTACTACGTTTTGCAACTGGCGGCGGAAATGTTACTCTTGTCTCTAAGAAAAAAATCCTTGGGTTTTTCAGCACCAGCACCCGTACCTCTCCGGCATGGTGAACAATGGCAGTCTGCACTATGACCACGACCGCGACGGCACCCACACCATGGTGGGCGGGTGCGAGGTCAAGTTCCGCAACCTGGACCACGACACCTACGTCTCCGTCCGGTACGAGAACGACGTCCTCACCGTCTCACACGACCTGGGCAACCGCCGCGCGTGGGAGGAGTGCTTCAAGGTGGACGGGGTCAAGCTGCCCACCGGATACTACTTCGGAGTATCGGCCACAACGGGTCAGTGGGTTGGAAGAAGCGCAGTCTAAGGCAGTGTTGCCAACTGGCATACTGCATACCCAAAAACTTCAAAACAACCATATTTTAATTTCTTTCGCATATTTTCTTCTTACGAGTAAATTTTGACTGTTTGGCAGTAATTTTCAGGAGGGGCTCATCTGTTGTTTGACAAGCAAAATTTTTGCATGTCACAGTAGATAAAATCTGGCATATTTGGCTGGAAAATTCGACATATGCTCCTGGCTCGGACTTGGCACACTGGTACATAGACCTTTTTTATCGTATTTTTTCCCCTTTTCTCTCTTCAGGGGAGCTTTCCGACAACCACGACGTGATCGGGGTGAAGGTGTACGAGCTGGAGGTCCCGGCCGGCGGCGATGCCGAGGACCGCTCGCACATCGAGCCCTCCTCCTCCTACTTCGCGTCTCCGCGGGATCACGTGGAGGACCCTAAGCCCTCCTCCATGTCCGGGGTGAAGACCTTCTTCCTCCTGCTGCTGGGCGTCGTCGGGTGCGTCGTCTGCGTCATTATCGGTGTCATGATATACCAGAAGCAGCAGGACAACAGCAGGAAGAGGTTCTACTGAGCACGGCGCAGAAGGAAGCGATTGAGACGCCGGTGATCTAGCGAGTTTTAAGATTGGGCGGGAGAGAAAGAGATTTGTGGGGGAAAAAAAGAGTGAACATGTTGTGCTTGAAAATTTCCTTTTTTTTTTTTTTTTTTTTGGTGAGGTGAAAGTATCGGTCGTCTTTTCGTGGTGTGGCCGCCTTCTCACTTGTGCGTGTGAGAATTGAGAGCATACAAGTATATAGTATATGAGGGTTTTTTTTTCGCCCATCAAAGTCAGAAAAGTGAAGCAAGGTGGGAGGAAAACAAGGATTTCTTGGTGTGTGTGCTGAAGGCGGGGAGAAAGACAGGAGTGGAGTACGAAGCAAACCTGAAATTGAGCTGTGAATTACGAACTGAAGATCGCTTTTTCTTCTCCCCCTTGTCTGTTAAGCACAGGCACCTGATTCAACGAGATTTCCACCGAATTGGACACATGTCTTGTGGCGATTAAAAAAAATGTTCACCGTCTCTCACCGTTTCGGAATCCAGTGTAGTGTCATCTTTTGTTGGTTTTTTTTTTTTTTCACTGCTATCAAGTGTTTTGGTAAAAACAGAAAAAGCATCCTGCTATGCTATGATGTCGGACGGTTTTGCATTAGGAACGTGTTTCCGTCACAATAAAGACTTGAATTGAAATCGTGCCATCTGGCCATCCTTTCCTCCCCAATCAGAATTCTCTTTATCGCATTTTTTTGTTTGACGAGATGGACCGTTGGACCATTTTAAAATTTACGTAGAAGGGAAAAAAAATTGCAGCTATGATCATAGAGAAAGGAGGGCATAAAACACATGCTTGGGAAGGGGTGTCTAACTTTCCTCACTTGATGGGGTTCCTCAAGCTCCCCGGTATATAGAGTGGCGAAAGGAAGATCCAGATCAACTCAAACCTCCAGAGGAGAAGGATGAAAGAAGTGGTCAGAAATGGCGGGAAAAAAAATCCTGCTCGACTCTGGAGTCCGGATTTCTGATTGGGAAACGTCCGAGTCGAGTTAAATCGTTACATGGCACAACAAACAATCGAGAAATACTTTGCCTCACAAGAAAAGAACTTGCTGGTGCTTTTTTTTTTCAACCAAGGGCAGTGTTACCACACCTTGCGAAATTTCGCAAGGTGCGAAATTTATATCCTTGTAATTTTTGGGGATCCTTTTAGCTCTTAGAACTTTTTTTAAGAATGGTCAATTTTTACTACACAAAAATAGCTTTTTTTTGACAAAGCTAAGGTAAGGATATGTCCTGGGTTCGTTTTTCTTAGCGAACTTTGCGACTTTTTAAGAGCTCCTTTGCGAAATATAAAACTTACCCTATGGTAATATTGGCCAGGACTGAGAAGAGGAAGTAGATTTTGTTTTTATTCATCATTATTATCGTTATTATTATTTGGTCGTCGCCCAAAATTTGTCTGAGAGCTCCTTTCCTTTGTTCCGTGATGTCCTCTTTCTCTCCCTTGGAGAAGTGGCGTCTTGGAGAGCGTTTCGCTCTCCCCGAGGACCCCTGCGTCGTCCTCAACATCCTCAGCTCGTCGGACTTGGAGGTGGATCCCGACGGAGACATTTCCGCACAGCACCTGAGACACTTCGCCGTGTCGGTGGAGGAGCTGCCCAGGTACGTCGTACACCTGCCTTATCAGGTGTCACCATCCCCTTCCTCCCTCCCTTCCTTCCTCTGTTCCCAGGGTCCGTCCCCAGCTGTCCCTGCCCGTGGTGGTCTCCCCCGGGTCCTCCCCCGGCGCCCCCACCACTGTGCAGTTCCACGCCGCCCCGGTCTCCCCTCCTCCCCTGTTCGACGTGTCCGTGTCCTGCACCTACGACGACCCTGACCTTCGCCGCAGCCTCCCCTTTGACGTGGCCGTCCTCTGCCACCGCGGCGGGGTCGTCAGGGCCCACAGGTTCGTCCTCGTCTACCAGAGCGAGTTCTTCCGCACCAGGCAAGTGGAGAAGCACAAGTCCGACTCCTTAAACAAAATTTTAGTGGATTCATCTGACTCATCGCAATGCATCAGGTTCAGAGCAGGCGGAGGAGCAAATTTTGGCCCCGGCAGCACGGGCAGCGTCGACAACAACGTCAACAACAACGGCGTCGACGACGACGACGACGACGACGGCGACGGCGACGACTTAAATGACCTTGAGAGAGTTGATCTTTCCGGGTGCCCGCACGCCACCCACTCGGTGGTGGAGACGGCGGTGAAGATGCTGTACAAGGGGTGCGCGTCGCTCCCCTTCCTGCGCCTGTCCGACCTGATGCCCATGATGTACCTGGCCGACTACCTCCGGCTCTCGTCCGTGTCCAGCTTTTGCCAAGGGGTGCTGTCGGCGGTGCTGCGCAGGGCCGCGCCGGACTTTGTCATGATGGTGTCGGGGGTGGCCGAGCAACTGGCAGTCGACGGGCTCATGGAGCTGGTGGAGAACAGGCTGATGCAACTGAGGGAGGAGCCTGCGGAGTTGAATCAGGTACACTTCTCCATACTTCTAACTAAGAGTCCCGCTTATGCGGTACTAGAAATCCGCTTAGTAGAAGAGCCAACCCCCAAGGAAAAAAAGCAAAATGAAGGTTTACCAAGTATTTTTTTTTTGCTGTTGATGAGAGCAGTGCTTTCCAGTTTCCACTTACTCACCACTTGAAAGAGTAAAAACAAATGTAGTATTTTCTAAAGGTTGTTACTGAAAATGTAAAAATAGATTGTTAACCCTCAGAAAACTTTTGAAGCTATCTTCTTTCCAGTGCAATTTCCTTCAAAAGACTTAGTATACTACAGGAGTTGTAAAGCACTGTCAAGTAGCATAGGTAGTTGTATATCTGAACTTGCACCTCGGTTACTCCCCGGTCCCGAGGCTGTTCTTATTAGCGGGGAGTACGGTGTCTTAGGCTATTTGTACTCGTATTTTAGTTTTGTCAAGCGTTCGACATGTCTTTTTTTTTTGCTCAATTTACTATTAAAAATGTTATGAATAGAGTAGAAACTGATTAGCAAAGCTTTTTTTCAATTATTTTTAAAACTTCTGAAGAAAATAACGGTGTTTTTTCATTGCCTCCCCACACCTAAGAAGCTTAAAGCAGAACTGGTGGCGCTAAATGCAGTTTTTTCCAAGAAACTGAATGATTCTTATTGGCAAGTTTCTCATAAGTTATGAGATACTTTTCAAAGGAAGCGATTTTTCTACTATTTCCTCAGGTATCCTTGCGGACAATGTTTGCCCTACTGGAATGTCCAGAGAAGTTCTCCTTCGCCAGCCTGAATCCGATCAGCGGGATGTCCGTCCTTGCCAGGGAAAAACATCTACTACATCTAGCTCTCTCCTTCCTTGCCTACGACCTGCCGGCGCGCCTGCCCCACGCCGCGGACCTGCTCTCCAGGATCAGGCTGGCGTACGTGGTGAATCGTCTCGGTGACGAGGAGCTCTGTGCCAGGGGCCTGGCAGACCTGAAGAAGGACGGAAGGGTGCGCGCCCTCTTGGTGCAGGCGGAGCTGTGCAGGGCCGTGGACGACTTTTACGCGACGAACTTGCCTGTCTCACTCTGGCAACCGAGGCCTGGCTCGTTCAAGTACAGCTTCTGGACCACCAAGCGCTTCGGCAGCATCCGATTTCGTCGCAGCAAGGGCGACAGCCCCGAGATGGTTGCCCGCATTCGCTCCTACAAGCCCTGGACGGTGACCATGGCCAGGTGCAGCGACGACGCCAGGATCGCCGCCATCGACGTCTCCACCAGGCTGTTGGACGGGCACGAGGTCATAGACGGACTGGCGCTGCACTGGACGGACGGATCCAAGGACGGCGCTGGAGCGCTGGACAGAAGGTTTGTCGACAAGTCTGGCTTCTCTCCTGGCGGGCGGCGGCATCGCGTCCACCTGGCCAGCTACGAGGGCGTGCAGCCTAGGGTGGTCGCCGGGGACCTCATCAGAAACGTCCTCTTCGTCACCACCAGAGAGGCGCACCACTACAGCGGCGGTAGTGACGCCCCCAGCGGAACCTCTCTCCTCCCTGACGCAGTCTTCTTCACGCCGGAGAGGGGCACGGTCGACGAGGACGGGCGACGGCGATGGGGACCCTTCGGCACCCACCGGAACATGGGAGGCTCGGTCCGCTTCGACCACGCTGTGGGATCCTGCAAGTACCTCGACGTCAGATGCTTCCTGGACGGGCTCAAGGTGACCAGCGTGATGGTGGGAGAGGCGGGGAAGAGGAAGCCCGTGCTGACGGGACTGCGCTTCAAAATGTCCGTCATGGCGGACGGACCGATGGAACACCTCACCTCGGAGATGGAGAAGCATCCCACGTTGAACGTCACCTCGGCGGAGAGGCCAAGGGAGATGCCGAAGACCCGTCTTAAGAGGGCTATAGTTTCCTCCTCCAGTCTGAGTCTTTCTGCAATTACCCAGTGAAGTGAAACAACAACAAAAATCCAGTCATGTGTGCAATTGTGAGAAAATTCGTGTGATCAAGTGTCTTTAGATAAAAACAACAAAATAGTTCTACGGTTATAGGCTAGCACGGCTTAAGATTTCTTGTCGGAGCCATGTGAGCTAAAAGTATTAACTGTGTCATATTCTATCTTACTGTGCCACTAATCTGTTTTATGTGTCACAATTTATCCCGATCTTGTACTTTTCCAAACTGTGAATTTTGAAGAAAGACTGAAGGTTGTCCTCAATCTGTTTTTTTTTCTGTCTCTTTCTCTCTCTTTTGTAAGTACTAGTAGAAATACACCGACAGGAAGAAATATATCATAGTAATGGCAAAGGAACTGGATGCAGGAAAGGAACTGAATGCATTATTGAGCGCAGATTCGAAAGCCACAGCAAACTCTCTGAATCGACTTAATAATTTAAGATTTCGTGCTTAGACCGCAAGTGAGGATTGGTAAAAGAAGAGAGGAAGGGCTTTTTACATTCTGCTTTTGGTAATAGTCAAACACACTGGTCCAAGCTTCGAAGGCACACTCAGGACGGTGGAGAAGCTTAGTTTTTGTGGAACTTCTCTCCTTTCTTGGCCATGTCCTGGAAGAGCTGGCATGGGCTGAAGGCAGAGGCATGCACCCGATCGAACCTCTTCATGTGATCCACCAGCCACTGAGCCCCCTTCGTATGCACGTACTGGTATGTATCTGGGGGGAAATGAAATCACAATCTGGAAAATTCTGCCCCCCCCCCCCTCCCCAAAAAAAATGACGGGTTAAAAGTGTGTACATATTACAGTGCTCCACGCTTAATTGTGCCACGGTTAATAGTGCAACTCACTTAATTGTGCAATATTTTGGAGTCCCATTTTGAGATTTTACTTCATAAATCTCCTCGCTTTATT
>JAAUYM010136135.1_pt1 | contig 17237 bp, 18 predicted proteins | sample 7278001 | NCBI WGS metagenome assembly JAAUYM01 (sample SAMN14350224, study PRJNA611818) | marine sediment metagenome | isolation source: surface marine sediment (1.8m) | place: French Polynesia: Moorea | collected 2018-08
AAAAATAGGTAATTATTTTTTTACCTTTTTTTCCGAGCCTTAGTAATAACTAATAAGTATAGGAAAGGAGGAAAAAACGGAAGATAAAGAGACTATGGGAGCTGAGGAAATGCATAGGTAAGGGAGGAAGGGTAAAGCTAAAGAGGAGAAGGAGAGCGGGACAACATTCCCTATACTATGAAAAAAAGCCAACCAGCAAAAAAAAACCAATCAAAAAGAGTGTGGGATGCAGTGAGTGTGTAAAAATGAATTAAAAATGGAACGCTTGTCTCTGATACAAGTTGGACGTAGGATTTTTAAGAAACAAAATTGAGCAATAATGAAGACAGGGAATCTGAGGAAAACATGTCACTGATAGACGTGAAAAAGAGCAAGGATCACATGGAGAATGCCATCAACATGGTGGGCAGCAAGCTGCACAATGCCGGGAGGAAGGCCGGCAGCATCACCAGGAGCGGCGAGCGGTGGCGATGATGGCCAGCAGCGTGGGGGGATGCCACATGGAAGAGCGGCGGGTATGCTTTTTGGCGAGAATTGAGCACCCGCCGTGCGTATACTTTCTCCAACCCTCCTTTTTGGCGAGGAGAGAGAGAAAGAGAGAGAGAGACAGAGAGACAGAGAGAGAGAAAGAGAGAAGTAGTGGCTACCCAACCAATATCGCTAGTGGTTGGCTTTCCGTATGGTTTAGCTCCCCATATTGCTTACTGGAGAGAGAGAGAGAGAGAAAGAGAAAGAGAGAGAGAGAGAGTATACATATGGCAGGTGCTCTCAATCCTCGCCAAAAAGCAGGGTTGGAGAAAGTACTGTATACTCACGGCATATCCTCGCCAAGAGGCAGCTTCCCCGGAACAACACCTCAGCCATTATGGCTGCTGGCCTCTGTGGCCTGGCAGGCTACCTGGATGGTGGCGGTGACGATGATGGTGGGATGAGCCTGGGTGCCATGGTGGCCTGCACTGTCCTGGGCCTGCAGCTGCTGGAGCACAAGCACATGGTCTTCCTCCCGTAGAACATCGGCTGCCCACCGTCACACCTAGAGGGCCACCAGTTCTTCAACAGGCTGCGAGAGGAGTGCGTTGGGTCGGCCATCAAGGCCCTTGGCAGGAGGCCAAGAAGATTGCCAGGAACAACTTGGGACTGACAATGGGCTTCTCCGACGGATGAATACTGGTTTATCTCATGGGAGGAGGAGTTGGTGGAGGAGGAGGAGGAGGAGGAGGGTCAGGGGAGGAGGGAAGGTAATAGTAAAAGTGAGAAAAAGTACAGGGATAGGTGTACCTACTACCTATAATCACCTGCATACAAACAACCATCAGCACCAAAGAGAGCAGAGGCTGGTTCTTTAAAAAAAAGTTTATGGGTTAAGGTTAATCACCGAACTTTTTTATGGGCTAAGGTTAATCACCGAACTTTTGTCTTCCCTTTAACTACTTACAATGTTAAATGAATAATTGGAATTTCATGTACTGTATAAGAGCTTCTTGCAGTTAGAGAACCTTTACATTTATTGTCTAAACTATTTAAATAAGTCAGAATGAAAGTGCAAAAGTTGGGTGCTTTACTTTAATAATGAAATAACTTTATATTTAAGGAACCCGGCCGCGGGCATCGCCAGTCCCGATCAGATAAGACGCGAAAAAGTATCCTATCACTGGAAGAGCCTTGTTCTGCCACGTTTATTAGCACTGCTCCGGTCTGGTTGTTCACCACCTCCGGAAAGGCCACCGGCAGAAGTTCGTCGCCGAGGCGTTGCAGTTCGCCCTCCCCCAAAGAGCTCCCCTCCTCCTCCTCCTCCTCCTCTCCGCCTTCCTCCACCAGCTCCAACTCTTCCTGCTCGACCTCCCCTTCCTCGTCCCCCCCCATCTCCGCCAACATCACCCCCGTCCACTTGGTCACCTCCGTTCCGAACGCCAACTTCAGCAACTCCGCCACAACTCCACGAAGCTCTTTCAGTCCTTTCGATCCCCTTGATCCCTTTCCTCCCGACTTGCCCCTTCCTCCCTCCTTTGATGCCCTCTGCACCCTCAGGCTTGTCTTATTGTTCCTGTGAAAGAGAGTCAGACAAACTGTGGGTAGACCCATGTACAGTATACACCATATACCGCTATGTGCACGAGCAGCTAGCACATTTTAAACACTACTTACCTGCCAGGAACAGCTCCTTTTGAATTTGACCTTCCTGCAAAAAAAAAATAATTATGAACTTATCCTTGCACTAACAGCATTTTTATTTCATTTTATGTACTACCGAATGTGTTGTGTAACGCACCTCACCTGTCTCTTCCTCCTCCTCGATTCCCACCTCTCTTTTTCTCCTCTTCCTTGCGACTTCAAAGCTCTCGCTCTCGCCATCCCTTCCTGGCCCCTCCTCCAACTCACTGTGTCCCTCCTCTTCCGAGGAGTTGTCTAGCATGTCCTCAGCGGAGAGATCTTCATCCGACGCGATCGACGGACTCCCGCTGATCTCGAAGCTCTCCGGACTGAACCCGCTCCCTCCTTCCCTCCCTAGTTCTCTCACTCCGCTGCCGTCTTCCCGAGGGCGCGGCGGCATCCTGCCAGAAGGGGGCCCCCCGGAAGAGAATTCGACCCTGGGCGACAACCCCGACGAGGACTTCTCCCCCACTTTCGTCTTGGCCGTCTCCTTCTTCTTCGCGCTGCCTAGTAGCGGCGCCCCTTTCTCGCCCCCCGGAAGTTCCTTTCCGGAGGAAGTGGGCGAGCCCGCCTTGCCGTGCTGCTGGTCTTTTGAGGGCCCCGGAGTCGACGGTCCTTTCAGGCCCCAGGGAGGGGAGGGGACCATCTTCTCCAATCCGGAACTTGCACCTGGCCCCGCCCCCGGACTTGGCCCGCCCCCCGATGCCGCCAGGCTTTTCTTCCCTGCACTCGGCGACACCTTCTTTGGTGGCGACGGCGACTCCGACAGGGGGGAGGTGCCGGCGACCCCGCCCACTTTGGCCAGGTAGGACAACTGCGTAACTGAGAAGTGCTTCACGTTTTTGAAGTCGCTTCTCTTGTTGCCGTTAGGGAGCTTCCTATTATATAGAACTGGGGCTGGCGGCTTCTTCTGTGGGAATGAAGGAGGGGCAGGAGGGAGGGGCAGAGGAGGAAGAGGTGCTTTCGCCCCGTAGGGAGGGAACCCTGGGCCAGGAGGTGCTGGAGCTGGAGGGGCCGGTGCTGGAGGTGGCGGAGGTGGCGGGGCAGGTGCAGGTGCAGGTGCAGGGGGAGGGGGCGGGGGCGGAGGTGGAGGAGCTGGGGGAGCAGGAGCAGGAATAGGAGGATGCTGCAGTGGCGGTGGTGGAGGCAGAACTGGGCCATTTTTTCCGTTGACGTTCCTGCTGACGAGCGTCATCTTCACGTCCACCTTCGTGTCTTCCCTCACCGGGAGCATCATCTTAAGTGCCGTGCCCTTCCCCTCACCCCCCGACCTGGAGGTCTGGGTGCCGGAAGGAGGGAGGCTGTCCATGACCTTGGCTTCGCGTTGGGCGTGCCTGTTCATCTCTTTGGAAGGTGCTCCCTGAGAGGAGCCACCTTTCATTTTCGGCGGATGGACAATGTCCTTTACGACGTTGACCGCCTCAACGCTATCGCTTATCCCGTAGACATCCTCCTCGGCGTCATCTTTGTCGCCAATCTGGCCACCCTTTTGGACGTGGCTCTTTCCTGCAAATGGAGATGGTGATAGTGTTGTTTTTGCCTCACTTGCCCCCTTGGCTGTGGAGGTCTTGGCATGGCTCCCCACTCTCGTTGTCGTGGAGGTCAGCTCAGGCAAGTCTGCCTTGAATTCTTCCACGGGAGTCTCGTCCAGCTTCCTCCTCTCCGTTTTCTCTGTCTCTGCGTCCTCCTGCTTGCCCCGTGCTGGGGGCAGCAGGCCGTACTTGTTCAGCTTCTCGTCCCTCCCCACACCTCTCCTCACCTTCCTTTTGCCCCCTCCCCTGCCCTTCCTCCTCTTGATCTTCTTGACCTTTTTGCCCTTGACGCCTTTGGATGCCTTGTTCTTCCCCTTCCCTGCTGCGATCCTCTGCGTGACCCTCTTCTTCCCCTGGCTGTGGCTGAAGGTGACGCTCTTGCGCTTCCTGTACAACTTTCCCCCCTTCTTCACCACCCCCCTCCTGTTCATTTCTATCCCGAACGGCTTCTTCGCGCTGTTCTTGACCGCCTCCGTGCTGCCAAAGGACTCGATGACTTCCTCGGTCGATCCTCCCTTCCTCCTTGGCCTGATCACCTTCTGCCTTTTCTTGCTTTTCTTCTTCCTCTTCTTCTTCCTTTTCTTCTTCGTCCTCTTCCTGGTGTCCACTTTTTCCGAGAGCAGCCTCCTCCCGACCCTGACTGTCGAGGCCCCTTCCTCAGCCCTGTCCTTCTTCGCCTCCAGGCTGGCGATGTTGCTCGCCTTGCTGAGATTGTCCACAAAGTCTTCGAAGCTTTCCGCTCTCAGCGGGAGGTCCGAGTGCACCATGACCGAGCGACGAGGCAGACGGCTGTTGTTGCCCTTCCCAGCTGTAGAAGCTTTCTCCACCAGCATCCGGTTTAGTATTTGGCGGCCAACTCCCTCCTTTGGCGGACCTTCCGGAGACCTTCTCTCCCGGTGCTTTAGAGGTGGTTGATGCTGATGCTCCTGATGTCTTGGCTGTGAGTGTTGCTTTTGATACTCTTCTTGGTTTCTATGTTTACCCTGCTGCATTTCCTGTTGGTCATCTTGCAGCTTCTGCTCCTGACCCTGTTGTGGTTCTTCTTCATGCAGCTGCAGCTCTTGTACAGGTGGTAGTTGCGGTTCCTGAGGAAATGGCTGCTGTTGCTGGTACTGTTGGACCATTTGCTGCAGTTTATTCCAATTTGGGATATCTTGGAGATGGACGCCTAACCTCATGTTAAAGGCAACGACTTAAGTGTTAAGCTGTTATATGTATGGGTAACTGCAACAACACTTACCTGTAAAATTTCCTTTATCCAAGAAGCTTCCAGGTTGCATGAGAGTGCTTGGGACAAGGTTTGCTAATGAGGACATTCCTGCCTTGCCTGATGATGCCAGATTTAGGCCAGTCAAAGCTGCGGAGTAGGCCATTTACGGAAGTTATTTCAGGACTCAGCTTACTCCTTTCCTGCTACTTAGTACTGTATTACAATATTACCCTTGGGAGCAGCCGCTTGGGCCATCTTGTTCCAAAGGGTAAAGGAACTGGGATTGGAAAAGGCGACGGAGGACGTGGGCCACAGACTGGCTGGCATGCTGCCAGCTCTGTTGTACAGGGCGAAGGAGGAGGTCGAAGGTGGCGGCCCCCACGGACTCATCATCTGGTGTGGCAAGCTGCTGTAACCAGAGTGGTAACCGAATCCGGAGGGGCTGGACACGTAGCTGCCGCCGGAGTGAGAGGGCATGCCAAACATGAAGCTCCTGATCCCACCGAGGGAGGAGGAGGACGGGGGCGGAGGAGGAGGCCAGAAGGAAGCGGGGCGATAGAATGTCCCGCGGAAGCCCCTCCTGAGAGAAGGGGAGGGGGAAGAGGCAGGGGAAGGGGTGTCAACATTGGCGCCGTGGCGACTCTCGAGGTCACTCGTCATCACTGGTGGCAACTCTGTGTGGTTCTTTTTCGCGTCCAACATACCATCATCCACTGCTTCTCTCTTCTTTCCCATCTTGTCTACTGTACCGTCCTTTGCCCACCTTCTCTTCTTGGTATCCAGACTGCCTTTCTTCTCTTCCTCCAATAGGTACTTAATGATCTCGTTCTCCTCCTCCTCCAGGCTGCTCTTCCCGTTTCTCCCGACACCCTTCTCACTGGCAAGAGAGCGTAAGATGCCTGCAACATTGGGACTGGCAAGAGCTCTCAGTATCCGGTCAGAATCTTCACCTGAAAAGTTTACGTCGCTAATGTTGGATGCTACATCCATGAGCATAGCTATAAGAACGCACCCTCTAATCCCGATCCGTCCCTAACCTTGGCGACGATCCCCGTGAAGACCACGTCCAGCAGCCAGGCCAGGTACTTGGAGATCATCTCCCAGTCGCCGGGGTCGATCTCGGCGAGGGCCTGAGCAAAGTTCCCTCCCAAGCCTGTCTTCCCTCTCTTCCCCTTCTTCCTGGTCATCGTCCCCTCCCTCCTCTTCTCCAGTTGTCCGTGTTCTGCCCCCTCTTCATGGCGGCAGTTGCTCCCTCCTTTCGCCACCCGCTCCAACATCACCTCCTCCCTCAGCAGCCTCATCTCCCGCGTCAATTCCTCCAGCCTGCTTCTGACCTCCTCCTGTCCCCTCCTCACCATCTCCTCTGCCTTCCCCCCTTGCCCGCTCTTAATCCCTCCACCCTCCTCTTCCACCTTCATCCCCATGAGCTCTGCCAACCGCCTGCCCATCCCGTGCTCCACATCATACACCGCAATCTTGTACTTGTCCAGCTGGTTCTCCAGCTTGGACAGGGAGGGCTGCACGGCCCCAGGGGACGTGAAAGGAGGCTTCTCGGCCTCCTCTTTCCACACAACGGTTTCATCCGCCATCTTTCCTCCATCAGCGGGGATCACTTCCTCCAGGTCCCTGACTCTGGTTCCAGACCTGCCGCGTTTCGTAGCCTGGTGCAATTCGGGAGTCCTCCGGGATGGCGACAGTGTCGCCAAGTGGTGCTGCCGCTCAGCCGCCTCTTTCAACACCTTGGAGTCTCGAGGCTGCCTGACGTGAATTTCGTCCTCGTCTGAGGCCAGCGGCAGATGAGCAGCCACTGAGTCGTCAATGCCCTTTTTCGGTACATTCCTAGTTTACGCCCCTCCGACAGTGTCCGACAGAGTTAGACAGCGCTCGACAGAGCTCAGCTACATCTGGACTATATCTCTGTGGTCTAGACCAATGGTGCTCTGACATAGTACAAAATTTGGGCCTAAAGTGGTGCCTTTTCCTGATCATATCAATATTTATGTACTATATTGCTAGTGGAGAGGGTACCGATGTACTAGATGTTAATTAAAATGTGTTTGAGACTATATGTAGAAGAACTTATACTTGTAAACTACAAGTTACTAGTTGTATACATGTGGTTTTCTCAATTGTAGTCTCTGTTGCTCTCCTTTTCTTCAGACCCGTCCCCCCTTGTACCTACTACGTACATATACTTTAACACCCCTTTGGGCTGCCAGCACTGTCGAGCGCTGTCGGGCGGACGCAAAATAGGAGGTCCCCTTTTCCGGGATGATCTTGTCTCCGCTCCTGAAAGTGGAGACCACTTTGTGTCGCTCCAACGGCGGCTGCGGCAGTGGCGGCAGCGGCGGCGGCTTCAGCGGCACCGACTCCACCATGACTGGCGGCTCGTCCACCACCACCGCAGGGGCAACTGGATCGCTCATCATCACCTCGACGCTCTTCACTGGTGGGATCGGCTTCATGGCCTCCACCTCTGTCTTGCTCCACGACTCCCCCCCGTGCCAGTGCCACTTGCTGTTGGTGGCAGTCGCTGCTGGGATCTCTGCAGGCACCTCGCCATCCTTGGACATGACCTCCACGGACCTCCAGGCAGACTTCTCGGCAGGAGATGTTCTGTCGGCATTGTCCGCTGCCTTCTTGACCAGCGATGACATCTTGGTAGATCTGGAGGCCGACACGTCTTGTCCGCCGTTGGTGGCCTTCTCACTCTTTGTGTGGCTGTTCCTCCCGCCCGTCCTGCCGAGGTATCTATTGCTAGTGTTCGTCACCCTGGTCTTTTTACGGGCCTCCTCCAGAATCCTCTGCAGACCTTTGAGGCCCTCTTTGTCGCCTGCCTCCTTCAGGAGAGACCTCAAGATTTCCAGCTGGGCTTCATCTGACAGGTCCTGGGACTTTCCTCCTCTTCTGCCCTTTCGTGCCAACTCTCCCTTCACCCGACTGCTCGATGGTGTCTCCTCTCTTCCTTTCCCTCTCTTGTCCATTGGGACCAGCCTTCCTCTCTTCATCTTCCTCCTAGTCATAGTAGTCCTACCCGCACTCTTCCTTGCCCTTCTCTTTTTCCTTCCCGCTGGGCTCTTCTCTGCCACCGCCATTGGACGTGGGAGGTGGGTGACTGCCAACACTTCCCGAGCTTCGTCACCGCCATCGACACTTTCCCTCCCGTTGGCCCATGTTGACTCGGCATCGGGAGGATGTTCGTGGAATCCGAGTTGGCTGAGCAAACCAATGATCTTCATCAGGCGGGCCTCCATTCGGTCCTCCTTTGTCGTCTCTTTCTCTACCGGCGCAAGCTTGCCTGAACGAGACCTGTCACCAGGCACTTCCTCCTCCTCCTCCTCCTCCTCCTCACTTGCTTCCATATCCTTGGATGAATGTACGAGTAGATCTTCATCAGCTGACAGGTGGTTTCCTTGGGAGCTCCCAAGAGCCGAAACCGAGCCCAGAATGCAGATTCCGACCGATACCGCGGTAACAACATGCAGCCGCCAATTTGGCATTGGGGCCTCTCGCTGAAGCTGAGCACGAGATGTTGTTGTTCACGGGGGCCAGAACATGACCGAGATGGGCAAAGTTTGACGGCAGGACTCTCGAGCCACTCGAAGGAGAGCTCGACTTTATTCATTTTTTTTTCTTCTTCGACCTTTATTTCTCCCTTGTTTACATTAGAAAGAAAAAAAAGGTCAATCAATCAATGAAAACAACTGCATCCTTGTCACTCCGCATCTCTCGATCAGCCGTACTGATGCTGCATTCTCTGGCGGTGTCTCCTCTGTGCGGCCTTCTGCAAGAACTTCCTCCTGATCCTGTTGTTGACCTTGCCGTTCCTGTTCCTCCACCTCCTCCTCTTCTTTCTCTTTTCGGAGACGACAATGTCGTGCACCAGGTTCTTGATGCGCTTGGCCAGGTTTGTCTCTGCCGTTGGAGGGAGCGTGCTCAGCTCTGTGAGAAAGGACGGCATAAATTTATGACGTACGTACTATGTACGTATGTGGATAGGTAGAAGATTACTGAAGGTCACTGAAGACTGTCCGTTTACCGGAGACGGCGTCCTCCTCCCCCTTCTTCCTCTTCCCGCCGTTGATGGTGATGACGTTGCGCACGGACACCTCCAACTGCGGTGCCTCCGTCGTTCCCGTGCCCACGTTGCCGCCGCGGACACCGTTGCCGTCTCCGCCTTTCCCTCTGGTGACACGTGCCAGGTTCTGGTTCAATCGCACCGCCTGCCTCTCCACCTCCTGCCTCCTCTCCTTGACCAGGATTGCCTTTGAGCCTCCTCCCTTTGTCGACCTGCTCCTCCTCTTCCTCCTCCCCTTACCGGTTCCTCTCATCTTTTCCCTTTTGACTCGGGCCACCTTGCTTCTCCAGAGGCGCCTCCCGACCCTGGGTGCAACCCTCTTAACCACTTTGGCATCCTTCCCCGCCTCCAACTGTCGCCTGATTCTCCTCATCGCCTTTGGCCACTCCAGCCTCCTCCCTTTGCCACCGTGGACTCGTCGCTGCTGTCCCGACTTTCTTCTCTTCCCCTTCACGGCCTCCTCCTCCACGTCGGAATCTCTCTCCTCCACTGCCAAGTTTTCCTCATCGTCCACATGTAGTGCCCTCCTCTCCCGCAAACTGGTGTAGAGCGGGGACTGTGAGCTCCCGCTGTCGTCCCCCGTGCTCTCCATGACAACCGCACCGGCTGCCCCTGCTGCCCCTCCTCCTCCCGCGCTCTGGTCATCATCCGATACCTCTTTGCCTTCTTCGTAGCTGTCCCGTCCTTCTTCCTCCTCCTCTTCACCCACCTCAACCCCCTTCACTTTCTTTACCTCGTCGGCGTCCGGAGTCTCTGAGGAACTGCAAAGATGGGCACATCCGTGGAACAGTCAAGATGATGCAAGAAAAACTGAACTTACACTTTCCTTCCACCTTCGTCCTTTATGATTGATTTCGTCAATCCGCTTTGACTTTCTCTCCCCCACTCATCAGTGTTTTCTCCCTGCCTTCCCTCCTCAAACTCTCTCTTTAACAAGGAGTTGATCAAGTTCTGGACAGGAGAGGATGAAATCCCGCCTTCTGCATGCATCAAAGGCTAAATATGCAATCGATGTCTGTTTACGAATCACAGTCACCTTGGGCACTTACGATGGGACTGGAGCATTTCTTCTTCACTTCTCCTCCCTCTGTGGTCCTGACGTTGTTTTCGGCCATATTGTTGTCGCTGTTCTTGTTGTTGTCGTTGCTCCTGCTCCTGCAGTTTTTGTGCCTGCAGGTCTTGTGGCTGCTGGTGTTGCTTGGGCTTGAGGTCAAGTGGGCCACTTTCGTTTGTTTCAAAAGACATGGGCTGTCCTGACTGCGGTTTGTCTTATAAGGGGAAAAAAAATGTGCTCTGTTTTCATAGCAACGTTTTACAGCATAAAACAGGACTTCTCATAAATACCGTCTTTGTTACCTTCCTCATAAGACGCATTTCTGTACTCCACTCGTGTTCTTCTGGGAGCCTCTTCTTTCCTCCGCTCCTCAGGGTCAGGCAGACTCCCCATCTTTCCCGTCCTCAGTCCAAGGATCCTCCTGATGGTGCCGAGGTCAAATTCTTTCTTCTTCTTCTTCCCCTTTCCCTTCCTCCTCCCACGTCTCCTCTCAGCATCCTCCAAGCGGAACCTTCTCTTCCCTCGAATTAGAGCCCCACGCGGAGGTGGAAGATACTCTGAGGCTGGTCACGAGAAAAAAAAAACACAACCCAGTTTAGGTCATGCCCTGGGAACCGGTCACCTCATCCCTGAGGTGTCAAGCGTCTCTATTGCACCGTACTGTACGCACACACAAGTTGCAGTCGTATGTACTATTTAATTTTCCGTCGTCGTCTATGTTGCTCCCTCTTTGCACCTACCAACCTCTTTTCTCCTCTTCCTGACCGAGAGGATCCTCTTCTCCATGGCGTCCAGTCGCCGCCGCAGCCGCCGCATCACCCGGTCGACGATGTCCTCCTCCTGCGAGTCGGTCAGAGTGATTCTTGTCCTCGCCGCCGTCGCCGCTGCCGCCGCCGCCGCCGTCTTGGTCTTCCTGTCGTGCTGCGCGACGCGGTAGGCATTGAGGATGCGCCTGCGAGGATGCTTCCAGAGCGGACGCTTGGTGGTGATGAAAGGGGTGCTGGTTTCCGCCTCGGCCCACTCTGCCCCTCTGCCCTGATTGAGCGCATCCGAGTCCCTCCTGCCGACAAGAGTCGAGTCCCGCTCCCCCGGTCCCTCCGCTTCGTCGTCCCCGTCCCTGACCATCTTTTCCAGGGTCCTGATGATCCCGTCGAGGGCGGCGTCGATCGACTCCCTGGCGGCGGCGGGGGACAGCACTTGGAGGAGAGACGTCCCGTTGGACGCCTGGGGGACGGGAGCCGGAGGGATGTTGACCTTCACCTCGTTGGGCCTGAGTATGCTGACGCTGGGGCTTGGCCCGGGCTGCTCCTGCGGCGGCACCTCCCAGGGCGAGGGGAGGTCCTCATTGTCCCAGAGCTTGGCAGCCAGCGAGTCCCTCTTCACCTTGTTGCTCGAGAGGAGGACGTCGCTCGCCCTCACCTCCTCCTCCTCCGCCATATCCGGGGAGACCAGGCTCAGGTGCACGGGGCTCTCCGAGGGAGGCAGGGAGGGCGGGGAGAGGTGCTGGCGGGAAGAAGACTCCGCCTCGCCGTCTTTGGACCTCAACGGTTGTGGAAGTTGCCCGTGGTTTGGCGAAGGACCTGGCAGTGTTCGAAACGAGTTTTGCATTCTTCCTCTGCTCTCCCGGAGGTCTTCCACCAGAGGTTCAAGGTCGATCTCCCGTGAGTTGATCGTGAGACTTTCCAAGCCGGGCATCCCTGGAATCTGCTGATGTGAGCGTTTAATTAAAGACCTGTTCTTCAAACCGTAGTAATGGTTCTACTGCTGCTCTCTTTTTAATCTGCTTGATGCTGTTATGCTTACTGCTGCTGACTTGTTAATAAGGTAGGACTATTGTTGTACTTGCACCTATCTACTATGGAAGTCCTAAAAAAAAAATACCCCCCACCTGTTTTACTGTACTAATATTCCCATATTTCTCGTACCCACCACCACTGCTTGGTGGATTCCACGCATCTCCTCCTCTTCCGTGTCTCCGCCTTCTTTCACCGCTGCTTCAGTTTCCCTGTCGTCGTGGCCGCCGTCACCGCGGCCGCCGCCGCCGCCGCCGCCGCCCCCGCCCCCGCCCCCGTCAAACTTGAAGCCCTGGTGAGCCAGGACGGTCTCGCACGCGAGTGGCAAGAGGAGGAATAAGAGAAGAGGAAGTTGGAGGTCCTTTCCGCGGCCGCCGTCCGTCTCCGTCAGCATGGTCTCCGTCGTCCGGCTGTCGGCGGCAACATTGCTCAGTCACCTTGAACAAGGATGCTCAAGTGGTGTGCAGAGCGCAATGGTGCTGTGTCTGGTCTCCTCAGCCATTGCCTTAAGCGACTTGGTGGAGATGAATGTGAGGGTTGAACGCGTACCACTGCATAGTGTCTCTTTTCTTACTCATGATCTGTAAATTCTGCGACATGTTTACAAAACACTGTGTAAGCAATGAATCAAGAGCTGCTGTTTTGTTGAAGAAGCTGTACGTGGTGAAAGTTGAGATCTCAACGGATGCTACTTACTCAAAATTGCTATTTATACTAGTACTAATCAGAACAGTTGAAATACCTTCTTCTTAGGTACTTTTTAAGATGCTGTATGGCAATATCAGCATTGGTTAAAACTAATTATTCAGCAATTAAAATGTTATTTAAACAGCCGCCGTAGAAATACCGTCAATTTATGTACCGTAATACTCCGCTAAGGCATCACAAAACCCACCTAGGACGGCATTTCAAGTACTTATACATGTACTACAATACTAGCAATTAGTAGATTTCTTCAAAACGCCGTTTAAATACCATCAAGAGGCCGTCACAACCACCAGTCGGGATCGTACTATACATCCATCTGGTACCATCCGACCACCATCAAGTAGAAGAAGACCAGATACGTTTAATGGATTTCACTCTCCTCTCCTCTTCTCCCCCTCTCTCTCTTAACTCATCAACCCCAAAGTCAATATGAGGAGAGAAAAAAGAAAGGAATTCGGTTGTCGTAGGTCGTGTATACGTAGTAAGAGCCCGGCTAATAATCAGAGAACGACCGTTGCAGGTGCTGCAGGAATTTGTTGCCCTTCTTTCCAGTGCTGTGGCTCCTCCCCTCCTCCCTCCACTCCCCGGGAAAGATTTTCATAACTTAAGGAAGGAAGGAAGAGGAGGAGGAGGAAGGGGCAACAACAACCCTCTCCTCTCCCTCGCCACATCATCTCAAGATCAAGTTGTACAGTAACTTACAGTACTACGTACACAACAAGCGCACTTAGTCGCTCACTGAACTTACTTAGTCGACTCCTCAATAATACCTACTTTGAAGGAATCAGGACTAAAAGTATGTCAGTTTTCTCCTATGAGAAACGTGCTTTTTTCCTGGGGCACCCCGTTCATGTGATTAGGCTGGATCCTCAATTTCCTTACATCTCCCATGACTCCGGCCCACTCCCCGGTGAAGTCGTGCGGCCCGCTCTTCTGATAGACGCCCCAGTCATCGTTCGGGTCCTTGTAGCTGTACGGGGTGAAGTTGAACATTCTGGCCAGCATCACGAAGCTGTCCATGCTGGCGCCGAAGTTGTCCTGGCAGTTGTGGCCCATCTCGTCGCACTCTCCCACAGTCAGGTAAGGTGCCCAGGTCATGGAGGTGGAGACCACAGGCAGACCATGGAGGTCGTAGGTCTCCTGCAAGAAAGATGATGGTGGCAGTTCAGGCAAGTGCAAAGTTCTTTTTATGCCTTGAGTTCAACGACATTGTGTGGTTGCTCAAAGTTTGGTTTTTCTTCTTCTCTCAACTCAACTGACCTTGATGCAGTAGTTGCCCTCCTCCACAAACTGGAGAGGGTTGACCACTGTTTGTTCCTGCTCTTGAATGGTGAGCACCTGGTACCAGGTGAGTTCACCCAGTGACAACCCTTGCTGCAGGTGCAGGACGTAGAAGAAGGAGCTCACCTTCTCCGCAGAGGCAATTGACCTAAGAAAAGCAAAACAAAACAAAAAAACTTTGAGCAACCACACAATGTCGTTGAACTCAGGGCAAAGTTGCAACCTGATCATGTCAAGCAGCTTCTCTGTTGTCTGGTGAAACCCATGGACGACCAGCAGTGTCCTCCGGATCTTGGTTGATGATACCACCAGGAAGATCTCTCGGAGGACTGTGAATACAAAAATTAATTTTATGAGAACAAAATTTATCTGTACATAAATGCTTCTCGAATGGGTTGTTCCATTTAGGAGGGATTTCTACTTAAGCAGGTTCAACTGTACTAGTACTCTTAGAAGAAAAAGCATCTTTCTGTTCCATAGTTACCCGCGATGGTCTCCTCCCCACCCTCGGCGAGTCCCACGAGCAAGACGTCGAAGTCCGCCTTGTAGTACTTCTGCTGGTGTGCCTCCTGCCCGTCCCTCGAGGTGATGTCCGTCCAGGCCAGCAGCCTCACGCCGGCCCCGTTGCCGAGGCTGGCCTTCAGGAGGCTCCTGGCCAGGGCCACCGACGCCAGAGGCAGAGACGGGTCAGAACTGGGACAGTGGATGGAGAGTGAGTGAGAGAAGAACAAGAACAGGTTTTGGTCCCATCACCTCATGTTCCTGTTGGCGGTGGTGGGCATGGACGCGACGTTAATGACGTTGTCCGAGTTGCAGGCGACGAAGTCGGCGATCATCTCGGCCGCGTCCGCCACGGGACTCGTCTGCCCCGCTGCCGCCAACCCTGGCAGGAAGGAGAGGAGGAGCAGGAGCAGGAACAAGTCCTCCTTCATGGCTGTTGTTGTTGGTGTTGGTTGTTGGCCGCCCCTCAGGAGGCCCATGACCAACTGAGATTTGGTCGTTCCAAAGTCATGAAAAGTTTTGTTTTTTTCTTTTCCCATAAAAAGTGCCGTCAAACTATCTCAAAACTATCCTACAGTATATTGTTTTTTTCCCGTCTTTTCTAGTACACAGTGTGTAGTACACATACGTACCGTACGTACATCAGCGATTTCCGATTCCAATTCCTGTACTACATATGTTAGTGCCAAGTAAGTTCTGGTGGTGTGCCACAACATGGGAAAGTGGTCATTCTATTCTTAATGTGGAGCAACAGAAAAAAAGGTTTGGAAGCCCTGCCCCACATGGAAGATGAAACAAAAGTTTCTTTTAACTTCTCTGTCCCCCACTGATGATGGGGCAAGCTTCTTCAGAATAGGATAGTATGCCCAACCAGACAGTTGTAATGATAAATTCGTTACTTTTTTTTAACTAGCTAAGCAGCTAGAACCAACGCTTATGTGCCTATTTTGACTGCCATATGTGTCAACTTCAACATGAATGTATGTCACTCCTGTGCTTATTTAATGTGTCCTACATGTAAAGGGTAAAAATATAAAATTATGCATAATTGCACACAGGTGTCATCATGTTTGAAATATGCTTGATATGTATGTACAGACAAGACAAGGGTACATATGTCTGGTCGGGTATGCCAGGTCATCATAGTTGTACAGGAAGCATCTTATTGCCGCTAGATTCTCTACTACCTACGTAGGTACAGTATGCCTCCCGAAATATACATGAAAAAGGCATGATTTAAGAGCAGAACTTACTATAATTTTTTATAATTACTATAATTTTTTTAACATTTTTAACATACTCAGGTATGTTGTCCTACAAATTTTAGGCAGTTGGGACGTTTACTGGTTTTGACTACTAGTATGTAGCATAATACTGTACATAGCAGAAGTCTACTTACTGTACCACCTGGTCAGTTTTGTTTAAATGATGATCCGATCCCCTCCCAACTTCAAATTTCTGAACTTGTTTTTTGTTTGCTGTCCTTCAACATCCACCCAGAAAGAAAAAGAAAAGAGATTGTCTCCGGAAACTATCGGAGAATCGAGCATCACAGTTGCGTGCTCATCACTTTCCATCATCTTGGAAGCGAACAGATTTCTGAAGAAAGAAAATAATATTTCCTTAAACTTTATTTTTCAATTTTAAGGCAAGCAATTTCCCGCTTCTTCTTGCATTATTCGTTCGTCGCAGTCACTTTTGCTTGATTTTATTTATGGTCGGGAGATGCTGGAAGAGGAGGAGGAGGAGAAAAAAAGAATTCCGCTTCAGTCTAATCTCGGCTATTTATTACCACCCTCCTTTTGTCCCGCGAGCTTCGCGGTCTTAAAGTCGTTTTTGTTGTCTTTTCTTTGTTAGAAATAGATAAACATCTCCAATACTATAAAAGAAAAGAAAAGAACTCATGCGAGCAGTTTAGAATGGTCTGCACTTTTGTTTTTTTTTCCTCCTTTCTCTTCTCTTCTTTCCTCTTCCTCTGCTAATTTGCATAAACTTCCACCCCCTCTCAATGGGGGTGATTGAAGCTTGCAAATTTGTCTCCCTCCCTTTGCAACTTGGGAGAGAAAGGACGGAAAAACTTTGAGAAAAAGATTTCATTTCGAGGAGCAGCTAGCTAGCTCGGATTCGTTTGTGTGACCGGCGCCATCCTCCATTAATCGTGTGGCAGTAGTAGGTGACAAATGTGAGATCCCTGCCAAGTGAGAGAGAGAGAGAGACCACCAAAAAAAAAGTGGAGGAAGAGGAGCCGGCCGTCTCTGGTGCCAAGAGAGGGAAGACATCTTCATCATCATCTGAGAGAGACACAAAAAGGAGCAATAACAAAGGGAACTTTGTGTCATCATAACCAGCAATCGTGAAAGTACTAGGGGAGCAGGAATTAATACAACACTCTGCTCGTGTAGGACCACTGTAGTAGTAGTAATATATGCACGTGGGTTGGTAAAAAAAATATACCTAGGTGCTGCATTTTCGGCAAAAGAGCAAATAAACGTACAGAGCTGGAAAGTAGAAATATTTGTGTAGCTCCCCCTCCTTGGTTGACCAAGTTGATGCAAACCTCGAATGACCACATAGAGAAAATTGCGTTTCTCCTCCTCCTCCTCCTCCTCCTCCTCCTCCTAATCTTATCACTCTCCTCAATCGCAAGGGTTGGCGCATTGGTAATCCAATCAATTTTCATTTGCGGGTATTGCGAGGGGAAAAAAAGAAATGGGGACAAACACGTCGGCAAAAAAAGGCAAGCCGATCCCAATAACAAATCCCTTTTCACACAGAAAAAAAAATCAATATCCGATTTTTATTCAAAATATGGGAAAACCCACACGTTTGTTAACGAGGTTCTTTTCTTTGGGAGGTGGGGGAGGGGGGAAAGAGAGAGAAGTAGCTTAGCTGCATTTCCAACTTCTCCTCGCCATCATATTTGCATAGG
>JAAUYM010081074.1_pt1 | contig 17232 bp, 12 predicted proteins | sample 7278001 | NCBI WGS metagenome assembly JAAUYM01 (sample SAMN14350224, study PRJNA611818) | marine sediment metagenome | isolation source: surface marine sediment (1.8m) | place: French Polynesia: Moorea | collected 2018-08
CTGACCAAAATAGTCAGGATTAGTTCACCAGATTTACGAGTCTGGATCTCTGTAACTCCTCGTCTCAGTTGGTCAGGAAGGAATAGGGGCCATTAAAAAGCCGGAGATAAGAGGTATCTTTAATTCAACCGCATAATGGAATATGCGATGTTGAACTGCTGCCGCAGATTAAATCTTCGCATCACGCTCCCACCCAAAGCAGTATCTATCTTACCTACGCTGTCAGCTAGCAAGCCCATGGACACGCAGGGTATGACCTGCATGTTTTAGCAAATGAAATGGAACTATCCCGGTTCGAATACATCGATACAGAATCGGAATAAGGCAATGGCTATGAAATCGACAACTAAAACCCTGGTAGGAATCGCAGTCTCTTTGCTACTCATCTCTGCCTGCACGCACAACATCTACCCTGAAATCGATGAGCAGCAGAATCAGGCTGAGATCGAATCTTTTCATGGCGGACATATCTTCTCTCTTCGGCAGAATGTTTCGGTATCCTTGTCTGAGCTGCTGGCGCAGATGACCGAGGCCGATTACGTGATGCTGGGCGAAATCCATGACGACCCGACACATCATATTTTACAGACTGAATTGCTGGCGGCATTGGTCGATTCCGGCAAGCGACCGGCTGTTGTTTTCGAGATGTTCAATCGAGAGGATGGCGGCATTATTAATTCCATGGCCCGCCAATTTCCTGGGGAGCCGGACCGTATTGCCGAGGCGGTCAATTGGCAGGAGTCTGGCTGGCCGGACTGGCAAATGTACCGGCCTATTGTACAAACGGCGATGGATGCCAGTCTTCCGATTATCGCCGGCAATATTTCGCGCGCTAAATTACGCTCGATGGCGATTTCAGGTACTCCCTTGATCAGTGAACGCACCAGCATGCAGTTGGGCCTCGAGCAGCCGTTGCCAGAGATGATGCATATGCATTTAAAACAGAAGCTGGAAATGATGCACGCCGGTATCGTTCCATCCAATTACATGTCGAGTATGCTGACAGCCCAGCGCTATCGTGATGCAACCCTGGCTGATTCGATGATCGGGCAAAATCGGGGTAATGGGGCTGTATTGATCGCCGGTCGTGAACATGTGCGGAAAGATTATGGGGCACCGTTTTACATCGAACATCGCGAACCCGATGCGCGAATCGTAAGTATGGCTTTTGTCGATGACCTGGCCGGATTGGACGCGTTGCAGAGCCAGAACCCGGATCAGCCGGTTTATGATTTTGTCTGGTTGAGGACAAAGCCAGATAGAGACCAGCAGCCTGACCAGATGAAAGTAGTGCAGCATGATCGAGGCAACTGACCACGCGATTAACTGCTAACTTGCTTGATTCCACCAGTATCGATAGAAAGTTGTCAGCTTGATATTCTCCACAGTAGCGAGCTCCAGCCTCTTCAGGTACCAGCATTGGTCAATACATTGATCAGCAATCCCGTTTGCTATTGCGACAAGTCAGCGTTTGCGTATTGAATACCTGCTGCAGAGGACTTATGTGCAAGAAATGACTTAGGTACAATCTGCCAACAAATTTTAATGCGAATCAAGCACATAACAACCTTAGAGCCCGTAATCCATGAGTGTTAAAACTTTCTGTTCAATATTGATAGCTATCGGCTGGTTGCCGCTGGTCAATGCTCAGGCTGCCGAATTGCAGCCATCTCGAGATCTGCAGATGTCCAATCTACAGCAGCTGACTTTCGAAGGTGATAATGGCGAGGCCTATTTCAGTTTCGACAGCAAGCAGTTGATCTTTCAGTCCAACCGGGGCGGCTATGCCTGCGACAAGATCTGGACCATGAACATCGACGGCTCCAGCAAGAGGATGGTTAGCCCGGACCACGGTGCGCATACCTGTTCATTCTTCTATCCCGGCGAACAGGACATAATTTTTGCCTCGACCAGTCATCTCGATGGCGCCTGTCCTCCCAAGCCCGAATTGCCCAGTCATATACGTTACGCTTGGCCGTTGTATCCCTACGATATCTACCGGGCGCGGGCCGATGGTTCCGGGCTGCAGGCGTTGACTGCGGATAATCCCAAGTATGATGCAGAACCGATCATGTCAGCAGACGGCAAGTCCATCGTGTTCGGTTCCCAGCGCGATGGTGATTTCGATATTTATTCGATGGATGCCGATGGCGGTAATCTCAAGCGCCTGACCGATAAACTTGGTTATGATGGGGGTCCCTGGTTTTCCCACGACGGCAGTAAGATCGCCTGGCGTGCCTGGCACCCGCAAACTGAGGCGGAAAAAGCCCAGTGGCGTGAGAACATGGAAAAGGACTACATCCAATCCACCCCCCTGGACATCTGGGTCATGAATGCCGATGGCAGCAATAAGCAACGTCTGACCAACAATGGTGCGACCAACTGGGCGCCGTCCTGGCATCCGGACGGCAAGCGTATCGTGTTCTCCAGCAACATGGACGACTGGCGCGAGGACTATAAAACCTATGGCCACAATTTCGAGCTGTACCTGATCAACAGCGATGGCAGCGGACTCAAGCGCCTCACCTACAACAAAGTGTTCGACAGCTTCCCGATGTTTTCGCCGGACGGAAAGAAAATCGCCTTTGGCGCGAATCGTAATCCTGCCAAACCGCGCGCCACCGATATCTTTATCGCTGACTGGAATGAATAAATGAGCAGATTCCTGTTGCTGTTAGCGAGCCTGTTGCTTGCGCCGGTGCCTGCGCTGGCTGACAAGGGACTGTTGCATCATGATCTCGAAGTGAAGCTGCAGCCCGGGCAGAAGTCGTTAACCGCTACCGACAACATCACCCTGCCGAGGGCAGTTGATCGCCTGACCCTCGATTTGCATGTCGGGCTCGAACCCGTGTTTTCATCCAGTGCCGGCCAGGTCGAAGTCACCAGTCGCAAGACCAGCCGCTACTGGCACCGCTATCAGCTCAAACTGCCGCAGCCGGGCTCCGCGCTGAAGGTCGAGTACAGCGGCAGTATTAACCATGCGCTGAGTTCCAGTCGCGCAGAGCAGGCGCGTGGTTTTCGCAGCAGCGCCGGTATCATCGATCAACAGGGAGTATTTCTATCCTTCAGCAGTTTCTGGTATCCACAACTCGTCGATTATGACTACCTGACTTATTCATTACGAGTCGAACTGCCGGTCGGCTGGTCGTCGGTAAGCCAGGGTAAACGCCTGCAGCGACAGGGTGACTCTGTAGCCGCGCGTGATCACTGGCAGATTGACAAACCGCAGGAAGAGATTTACCTGATCGCGGCGGAATTTTCCGAGTACAGTCGCGACCTCGTATTGCAGCAAGGTCCGGCCCAGGCCCAGGTGTTCCTGCGCGAGGATGACCAGAAACTGGCTGATAAATACCTCGATGCGACCGTCAGTTACCTGAAGATGTACGAGCAGCTACTCGGCGCCTATCCTTATAGTAAATTCGCCCTAGTCGAGAATTTCTGGCAAACCGGTTTCGGGATGCCGTCATTCACCCTGCTGGGTTCACGGGTCATTCGCCTGCCATTTATCATCAATTCCTCCTACCCGCATGAGATCCTGCATAACTGGTGGGGCAACGGGGTGTATATCGATTTTGCCACTGGTAACTGGAGTGAGGGGCTGACCGCTTATCTCGCCGATCACCTGATCAAGGAACAGCAGGGGCCGGGCGCCAATTACCGTCAACAGAGCCTGCAGAAATATCGTGACTACGCGGCCAAGAATCGTGATTTTCCGCTGACCGAGTTCAAGAGTCGGCATAGCTCGGCGACCGAGGCGGTGGGTTACGGCAAGACCCTGATGCTGTTTCACATGCTGCGCAACAAACTGGGCGATGAGTTATTCACCCTTGCCTTGCAGAACCTGTACCGTGATTACCAGTTTCGTCGGGCTTCTTTCAGTGATGTAAAAAAGGTATTCGAGCAAACTGCTGATCAATCCCTCGATAGATTTTTCAGCCAATGGGTTGAACGCACCGGTGCACCGGAATTGCAATTGACAGACAGCCAGCTGGAAAAAAATGGTCAGGGCTTTCGACTCGAGCTAAGCCTGGCCCAGGTCCAGCCGGGTCAGGCCTATGAACTGGATATTCCGCTGGCGGTTTCCCTGGCCGGGCAACGCCAGGCCCAACAGTTTGTCGTGCAGATGTCGAATAAACAGCAAAGCTTTGCATTCGAACTGGATCAAGAACCCACCCGGGTCGACATCGACCCCCAGTTCGACCTGTTCCGCAAGCTGGCGGTGGCGGAGACGCCACCTGCCTTCACCCAGGTGTTTGGTGCCAGCGAGTTGTTGGTGGTGACTCCATCCGCGACCAGCGGCAGGATGAAAGCTGCCTGGCGAGCCTTTGCCGAAGATGTTTCACATATGGGGCCAGAGCGGGTCAAGCTTGTCAGGGATACCGAAATCGATGAGTTGCCAGCGCAACAGGCGGTTATGGTTCTGGGCTGGAAAAATCGCTTTGCTGCTCAGCTGCAACAGGAACTGGCGCAACACCCGGTTAAATTCGAGACCCAACAGGTTAAGGTTGGACCGGGACAGACCAGCAAGGATGACCATGTGTTTGCCTGGGTCACCCGGGTCGATGGCGCTGATAACAAATCCTATCCACGAGCTTTCATTGCCGCCGACCTGGCAACAGCCTTGCCGGGTCTGGGGCGCAAGATACCGCACTACCACAAGTACAGTTACCTGGCCTTCGAAGGCGACGAGCCGCAAAACCGTTTGAAAGGCCGTTGGCCAGTCACCGATTCACCGATGTCCGTGGTATTGGGTAAAGATGCCGAGCCGGCACAACTGAAAAAGGCGGCCGCCCTGGTTGAACCGGTCTCTCCGTTCGATCCCGAGCGCATGTTGCAAACGGTGAAATACCTCAGTGATGAAAAAATGCAGGGCCGGGGGCTGGGCTCAGCTGGCCTGGAGCAGGCTGCCGAGCATATCGCTAGCGCATTCAAGCGATTCGGATTGCAAGCGGCCGGGGATAACGGCAGTTATTTCCAGTCATTCAATGCCGGTGGTGAGGATGGCAAGCAACATCGGGTGAAAAATGTTGTGGCGGTAATACCCGGGCGTCATTCACAGCTAGCGAGTGAGAACCTGGTGCTAGGTGCACATTACGATCATCTTGGCCTGGGCTGGCCTGACGTGCGCGCAGACAACAAGGGCAAGATTCACCATGGCGCGGATGACAATGCGAGCGGTATCGCGGTGATGCTCGAGTTGGCGCGGATCATGGGCCGCAGCCAGCCTGACCGCAATATCGTGTTTGTCGCCTTCAGCGGTGAGGAAGCCGGCCGTTTGGGTTCGAAGCACTACGCAAAACATGCCACCGAGTACCCGGTTTCCAAATCCATCGGTATGTTGAACCTGGATACGGTGGGCCGGTTGTTCGATAAACAGCTGATGGTCTTGGGCTCCGACAGTGCTACTGAATGGCCGCATATCTTCCGCGGGATCGGTTTTGTCACCGGGATCCAGAGCGTCATGGTCAGTGAGCCCCTGGACGCCAGCGATCAGATCAGTTTTCACGAAGCCGGGGTACCCGCGGTTCAACTTTTTTCCGGACCCACGCTGGATTACCACCGCCCGGGTGATACCGCGGACAAGATCGATGCCGATGGCCTGGTCAAGGTGGCCGAAGTGAGTAAACAAGTTATTGATTATCTGGCTTCACGCGAACAGCCGATGACAATTACGCTGGCCAATGCCAACAAACCTTCAGCGGCCAAAGGCCCAGGCCGCAAGGTCAGCCTGGGTACGATTCCCGATTTTACCTTCCAGGGCCAGGGTTACCGTCTGGATGGTGTCACCCCGGGTTCGCCGGCGGAGCAGGCCGGCCTGCAAAAAATGGATATCATCGTGCAGATCAACCAGCAAAAGATCAGCGGCCTGAGAGATGTGTCCCAGGCACTCAAATCCCTGGCGGTCGGCGATGAGATCGAAATTACCTACCTGCGCAACAACCAGAAACAGGCAGCCAGGGCGCTATTGATCAGCCGCTGACTGCTGACCTGAAAGGATATAAATCTGCCTTAACTGAGACGACCACCTATTGCCGGGTCGAATACTCAAGCCTTCTCCGGTTGTTCCTCGTCCACCGGCGGCATCTCGGCCGCTGCGGGTTTGCGGTGTGGCAGAATCAGGCTTAGCAGGATCGCGGTCAACCCTCCGGAAGTGATGCCCGAGGTGAATACGTTCTTGATTTCCGGCGGCGCGATATTCTTCAGGATATCCGGCACCATGGTCACGCCCAGACCGATACCGAGGGAAACCGCAACGATGAGGATTTCGCGCGAACCCAGATGCTGGGTGGCGAGGATGCGAATCCCGGCAACCGCTACCGTGCCGAACATCAAAATCGTCGCCCCGCCGAGTACCGGCTCCGGCATGATGCGGAACAATCCGGCGAGCAGGGGAGACAGGCCCAGGAACACGAAGATACCGGCGATGAAGAATGCGACGTAGCGGCTGGCGACACCGGTCAGCTGGATCACCCCGTTATTCTGGCTGAAAGTGGTATTGGGAAAGGTACAGAAGATTCCGGCCAGCGCCGAGTTGATACCGTCGGCCAGCACCCCGCCCTTGATCCGCTTCATGTATTTTTTGCCGGAGACCGGCTGGCGTGAAATCATCGAGGTCGCGGTCAGGTCGCCAATCGATTCCACCGCCGTGATCAGGTAAATGATCGCCACCGGCAGGAACACGGCAAAACTGAAATCGATACCATACTTGAAGGGTACCGGCATGCTGAACACGCTGAGACTATTGAGCCTGGAGAAATCGATCATGCCCAGCATTGCGGCGACGACGTAGCCCACCGCGAGCCCGATTACGATGGAGCTCATCCTGAGAAACGGGTTTTTACTCATATTCAGAAACAGGATGATCGCCAGTACCATGCCGGCGATACTGAGGTTGGTCAGGGTGGCGAAAGCATCCGGCACATTGGTCATGACGTAAAAGCCACCGCCGATGGCAATCAGGCCAACCTTGATCAGGGTCAGGCCAATCAGGGTCACCACCACGCCGGTCACCACCGGGGTGATAATTCGCTTCGCCAGGTGCAGAAAACGGCTGAGGAATATCTCGATAAAGGCACCAACGATGATCACGCCAAACATCGTGGCCAGCGCGGTTTCCACCCCGGCCTCGGCCTGCACCGCCAGGGTGGCGCCAATAATCGGCCCGACAAAGGCGAAGCTGGTCCCCTGCACACTCAATAGGCCGGATCCGACCGGGCCGAAGCGGCGGGCCTGGATGAAGGTGGCAACCCCGGAAACGAACAGCGACATACTGATGATATAGGCGGAATCTTCGAGACTCAGCCCCAGCGCGCTGGTAATGATCAGGGGTGGGGTCATGATGCCGATCAGGCTGGCGAGGACGTGTTGCAGGGCAGCGAAAAAGGATTCGGCCGGGGGTGGACGATCATCCAGATGATAGATCAATTCGGTTGTTTGCTTTGGCTTGCTCATACTAGTCTCCCTCGCCCTACCGGGTTGTGGACATGAAATCTGATTTCATTTACCGGAATTGGCTTCTGGTTGTCAAAATATGCTCAATCGAAACGCTTAAACTGCTGGTATTACCTCGTCACTGCTGTCATTTGGTGCAATCTTAATTCATCTTGGTGCAACAACCCGATGGCGGCTCATTGGCTTATCAACTGATCCAGGCGAATCTGTGCAATCCTGCCGATTTGCTCGATGCTGGTTGCCAGTTCCTGCTGCTTATCGTTGTGCAGCCGCAGTTGCATTTGTTGCAGTATCTGTTGACGATCGAGCCCGCTGACCGCAATCACAAAAGGAAAATCGAAGCGCTCCAGGTAGGCCCGGTTTAACTCACGGAGTTGGGTTAATTCCCCGGCCGAGCACTGATCGAGTCCGGCACCGCGCTGCTCGCGGGTGGATTCCGCGGTCAACTGCCCGGTTTCCGCTTCCTTGCCAGCGAGCTCGGGATGGTTGCGGATCAGGGTCAGTTTTGCCTGCTCGGTACTGTCATCGACCGCGGCGACCATTGCCGCATGCAGGCGCTCGATCGAAGCGAAAGGTCTGAGCTTAACGACTTGTTCCGCCACCCAGGGAGAATGCTCGAAGATGCTGCCCAAGCGGGATATGAAGACATTTTCATCACAGCTATTGAGATAATCCAGGGTCAGGCTGTCGGTCATGGCTGGTAAGGAAAATGCTGGCGCCAGTGCTGCGCGATATCGACCCGTCGGCAAATCCACACCCGCTCATGAGACTGCAGGTAATCGAGAAAACGTCTGAGTGCGGCAAAGCGACCGGGTCGCCCGACCAGTCGGCAATGCAATCCTATCGACAGCATCTTGGGCCGATCCAGGCCTTCCTCGTAGAGCACGTCGAAACTGTCGCGCAGATAACTGAAAAACTGGTCTCCGGAATTGAAGCCCTGAGCCGTGGCAAAGCGCATATCGTTGGTATCCAGGGTATAAGGAACCACCAGTTGGGGTTTTGCCGGGGCGCTGGCATCCGGTAGATCGACCAGGGTCCAGAATGGCAGGTCATCACCATAGTAATCGGAATCGTAAAGAAAACCGCCTTCCTCGGCGACCAGGCTGCGGGTGTTGGGGCTGTCGCGGCCGGTATACCAACCCGCCGGATGTTCCCCGGTCAGCCGCTGCAGGATTTCCACCGCCTGCTGCATATGCCGGCGCTCGGTGTCGATATCGACCTGCTGGTAATGAATCCAGCGCAGGCCATGACAGGCTATTTCGTGTCCCTGCCTGACCAGGTGAGCGGCGAGCTCGGGGTGACGCTGCAGGGCCATGGCTACCGCGAAGATGGTCAGCGGCAGGCCACGTTGTTCGAATTCGCGCAGAATCCGCCACACCCCCGCCCGGGAACCATATTCATAAATCGACTCCATGCTCAGGTGGCGATCGTTGTAAGCCTGGGCACCGATGATTTCGGACAGGAACTGTTCCGAGTGATCGTCGCCATGCAGTACACAGCTCTCGCCACCTTCCTCATAATTCAACACAAATTGCACCGCGATGCGCGCATCATCGGGCCATTGGGGATGCGGCGGATTGGCTCCGTAACCGATCAGGTCGCGTGGATAATCTGACTCGTTAGTCATGGCTGTTGAAATATCTGTTCAAGATCAGTGGCTGGTTCCGGTGCTTCATCGCTGAACATACCCTCCAGTTGCTGTAGGTGTTGCTGCATGATAGCAACTGCAGCGTCGCTGTCACCCGCTTCCAGGGCATCGATCAGGTTTCTGTGATCGTGATTGATGCAGGCCCGGGTCGGGTCCGGTTGGGACAGTGACATCATGACCAGCGGGGTACGGTTGATAATATCCTGCAGAAAATCCAGTAACACCCGGTTGCCGGTCAGTTCCGCCAGTTTGCGGTGGAATCCGGCCGACAAACCAACACCTTTCAGGCTATCGCCGATCTGGTAGGCCTGTTGTTCCCGCTGGATATACTCGCGCAGGGATTTTATCTGCTCATGCGACAAGTTACCGCTGAGCTGCCGGACCACGGATTGTTCGAGGATTTGCCGGGTCGCAAACAGGTCCTGGCCGTCCTTCAGGCTGGGGCAGGCGACCTGGGCGCCGACGTTGGGAATATGGTCCACCAGCTTGGCACTGGTCAGGCGAGCCAGGACTTTTCTGATCAGGCCGCGCTTGACCCCGAAGATATCGGCCAGCTGCACTTCACGTAAGCGGGTGCCGGGCGGCATGCGATTTTCCAGGATCGCCTTTTCGATGTACTGATAAACTGTTTCTTCCTGTTTCATGGTGCACTAATCTAGGGCAGGTGAAGCATTGTCAACAATTTGCATAATTATTGTTGACAATCTTTTAGCATGAAGTCAATCTTTTATCTTATCGACAGATTAGGATTTGAGCATGGGCCTGACCACGCATGTTTTGGATACCGCCAACGGTTGTCCGGCTGCCGGCGTCTCTGTGGCGTTGTATCGTATCGACAAAGATCATCGAGAGCTTCTGCTGCAGACCGTGACCAATGCTGATGGCCGCACCGATCAACCACTGATTGCTGCGGAAGCCTTTGCCGCAGGTCGATACGAGTTGGTATTCGAGGTTGCCGAGTACTTCAGAAACCAGGGCAACCCACTGGATGATCCACCGTTCCTCGACCAGGTAGTGTTAGGTTTCGCCATCGCTCATCCCGACCAACATTACCACGTGCCACTACTGGTCTCACCGTGGAGCTATTCCACCTACCGGGGTAGCTGATACGAGGGCATCGGGATGAACACTAACTCAACAGTTCGCTTCATTCTCGATGATCAGATCGTCGAACTCAACGATTTCGATCCAACCCGTTCGGTATTGCAATACCTACGCGAGGACCTGCATAAGTGCGGCACCAAGGAAGGCTGTGCCGAGGGTGACTGTGGCGCCTGTACCGTGGTCATCGGCGAAGATGTCGATGGCAGGCTGCAACTCCGCAGCATCAATGCCTGCCTGTTACTGCTACCGATGCTGCATGGCAAGTTGCTGATCACTGTTGAATCATTGCAGGGCGGCCTGTCCGAGTTGCACCCGGTACAACAGGCGATGGTCGATTGTCACGGCTCCCAGTGCGGTTTTTGCACGCCCGGTTTTGTCATGTCGCTGTTTGCGCTGTATAAGAACCAGCCCAATCCTGACCGTGACCAGATCAACGATAATCTCTCGGGCAACCTTTGCCGCTGTACCGGTTATCGGCCGATCATCGAGGCGGCCGAAAAAATGTATCAGCTACCCGCGGGTAAAGGTCCGGCCTGGCTGTATCGCGAGCAACAGGCAACGGCCGAGCAGGCCTTGCTCGAACAGCTGCAGCAGATCAAACCCGAGCATTCACTGGCAATCGAGCACAACGGTACGCGGTTTTTCGCGCCGATGACTGTCGCCGAGCTATCCAAACTGAAACAACAGTATCCCGAGGCCACGCTACTCGCCGGCAATACCGATGTCGGGTTGTGGATGTTCAAACAACTGCGCCAGTTACCGGTGATTATCTACCTCGGATTGCTGGAAGATTTAAATGGCATCGAAGATAACGGTTCACAGCTCCGTATAGGTGCGATGGTCAGTCTCAGTGAAGCCTTTGCCCTCATGTCCGATTACTTTCCAGCGTTGCGCGACCTGATCCGCCAATTTGCCTCCTTACCGATCAGGAATGCCGGAACCCTGGGGGGTAATGTAGCCAACGGTTCACCCATTGGCGATTCTATGCCTGCGTTGCTGGCGCTGGATACCAGCGTGCTGTTGAACGGCACAGGCGGCCAGCGTGAACTCCCGCTGGAAGAATTTTACCTGGGTTACCAGCAACAGGATCTGGCCCAGGATGAATGGGTCGAGGCCCTGCTAATCCCTAAACCGGCCGAGAATCTTCAGTTGGCCGGATACAAGGTCAGTAAACGCTTCGACCAGGATATTTCAGCGGTTTGTACATCGTTTGCCATCCGACTGGATGACCAGCAGCTAATCAAACATGCCCGTATCGCCTATGGCGGCATGGCGGCGATACCCATGCGCAGCCACCAGGCCGAACAGGCCCTGGTGGGCAAACCCTGGAACGAACAAACACTCGAGCTGGCCTGCCAGGCTATTGCCGATGATTTCACCCCGCTCAGCGATTTGCGTGCATCCTCCGCTTATCGCATGCAGGTCGCGCGGAATCTGTTGCGCCGGTTTTACCTGGAGACGGCCGTGGATATGCAGGATCAGCCACTCAAACTGCTCGACCTGGCGGAGGTCAGCGCATGAACGAAGCGATCGGACAACCAACCAGGTTGTTGTCGTCAGCGCTGCCCCACGAGTCAGCGCACATGCACGTCGCCGGCTCCGCACTGTTCGTCGATGATATTACGGTGGCGGAAAATACCCTGTATGCGGCGCTGGTTCCGAGTGAACATGCACACGCCCGAATCCTGTCGATCGACAGCGCCGAGATTTTGGCCTCGCCAGGGGTGGTCGCGGTATTCGATGCCGGTGATATTCCAGGCCCCAATGACTGTGGCCCGATTATCCACGACGATCCGATCCTGGCCGATGGCGAAGTGCAATACGTTGGCCAGCCAATCCTGATCGTGGTCGCCGAAAGTTACATGCAGGCCCGGATTGCAGCGCGCAAGGCAGTTATCGAATACGAGGCGCTGGACCCTGTGCTGAGTCTGCAACAGGCCTACAACCAGCAGTCTTTCGTGCTGCCACCGATGCGTTTGACCAGCGATGCTGTCAGTCAACAACTCGCGGACAGCGAGTTATCGCAAACCGGGGAATTCGAGATCGGCGGCCAGGAGCATTTCTACCTCGAAGGGCAGATCAGTTACGTCCAGCCCAAAGAAGACGGTTGCCTGCATATCTGGACCTCTACCCAGCACCCGACCGAGATGCAGCAGGTGGTTGCGCACATGCTGCAGCGTGATGCCAACCAGGTGGTGGTCGAGATGCGGCGCATGGGCGGCGGCTTCGGTGGCAAGGAATCGCAATCCGCGCTGTATTGCTGTGCCACGGCACTGGCGGCGGACCTGCTGCAACGACCGGTCAAATGCCGGCTGGACCGGGACGATGACATGCTGATGACCGGCAAGCGACACCATTTCGGTTATCGCTACCAGGTGGGTTTTACGCCGGATGGCCTGATCCACGCGTTACAGTTAAAGATGTTGGTCGGTGCAGGCTTTTCCGCCGATTTATCCGGACCGGTAGCGACCCGTGCCCTGTGTCACGTCGACAATGCCTATTTTCTCGAGCAATCGGACATCAGCGTTTATTGCTGCAAAACCAACACCCAGTCGAATACCGCGTTTCGCGGCTTCGGCGGACCGCAGGGAGCATTTGCCACCGAATATATTATCGATTCGATTGCACGTGAGCTTGGCCTCGATCCGCTCGATGTGCGCAAACGCAATTTCTACGGCAAACAGGAGCGTAACAAAACCCCATACGGCCAGGTCGTCGAGGACAATGTAATCCATGAGTTGGTTGACCAACTGGAAACCAGCAGTGATTACCGTCAGCGTCGCCAGGCGATCAAAGAGTTCAATGCGCAATCGACGGTAATCAAGAAAGGGATTGCGCTTACCCCGGTCAAGTTCGGTATTTCGTTCAATGTGCGCCACTTCAACCAGGCCGGTGCCCTGGTTCACGTGTATACCGATGGTTCGGTGATGGTCAATCATGGTGGCACCGAGATGGGCCAGGGACTGCATACCAAGGTAGTGCAGGTGGTGGCTCATGAACTGGGTATCGCGGTCGAGCGGGTGCGCATCTCCGCTACCGATACCAGCAAGGTTGCCAACACCTCGGCTACCGCGGCGTCGACTGGGGCCGATCTGAATGCCAAGGCCGCCCAACATGCGGCCCAGCAAATTCGTCAGCGCCTGATCGCTTTCATGGCTGATCGCTTTGATCTTGACGCAGACAGGGTTGTCTTTGCCGGTGATTACATCACGGCAGGCGAGGGGCTGTGGCGCTTCGATGAAATCGTCCAGTTGGCTTACCAGGAACGAGTGCAGCTGTGGTCGGACGGATTCTATAAAACACCTGGATTGAGCTGGGACATGGATAGCCTGACCGGCAATCCGTTTTATTATTTTGCCTATGGCGCCGCGGTGTCTGAGGTCGCGATCGATACCCTGACCGGCGAGAGTCGACTGTTACGGGCCGATCTGCTGCATGATGCCGGTAACCCGATCAACCCGGCGATCGACATTGGCCAGGTCGAGGGCGGATTTATCCAGGGCATGGGCTGGCTGACCAGCGAGGAACTGGTGTGGAATGATGCCGGCCGCCTGATGTCCCATGCCCCGTCGACCTACAAGATTCCGGCGGTTAGTGATTGCCCGGTGGATTTTCGCGTCGAGCTGTTCGACAACCGTAACGTCAAGGACAGCATCATGCGTTCCAAGGCGGTCGGTGAGCCACCATTGCTGCTGGCGTTCTCGGTATTCTTTGCGATTCGCGATGCGGTCGCCAGCGTGGCCGATGGGCGAATCAACCCGCCGCTGTCCGCGCCAGCCACTGCCGAGCAGATCCTAGCCGCGGTAGATTATTGCAAGGAGCGGCAGCCATGACGGGTTGGTTACCCAGCTTGCAGGATTTGCTGGCTCGCGGCGAGGACGTGGTGCTGGTGACCTTGAGCACGGTCAAGGGGTCAGCGCCACGCGCGGCCGGGACCCGGATGCTGGTCACTGCCGGGCAGAGTTACCTGACCATCGGCGGCGGTCATCTCGAGTACAAGGCGCTGGAAATTGCCCGCCAAATGCTGCAACAGGACCACAAGCGGCACGAACAACAGTTTTCTCTTGGTGCCAGTCTCGGTCAGTGTTGTGGTGGCGTGGTCAAACTGCTGTTCGAACGCCTGCACAGCAAACAATCCTGGCTGGCGGACGCGGTCAGGCTGGAGCAGTTGGGACAGCCTGGAGTGCTGGTGCTGCCGCTGGATGAAGCTGACAGTCACCAACGCCTGTTGTTCGATGGATCAGGTTCTCTACTCACCGGAAGCATCAGGTTGCCGCAGGAGATATTCGATCAGTTATCGGCTGTGGTTCAACAAACCCTCGCATCCCGGCGGGACTATGCTTCGCATGTGCTCATTGATGCTCAGGACCGACAACATCGATTCGTACTCGATCTGATCCAGCCACCGGCCATGCAGGTCTACCTGTTTGGTGCCGGCCATGTCGGCCAGGCCCTGGTCCAGATATTGAGTATGCAGCCATGCCAAATCCACTGGATCGAAACCCGTGATAACCAGTTCCCGGCGCCGACTCCGAACAATGTGCTGAAGCTGACGACGGATACCCCGGAAGCCGAGATCACCGCAGCCCCGGCCGACAGTTATTTTCTGGTATTGACCCATGATCACGAGCTCGATCTGCGCCTGACCATGGAGATCCTCAAGCGCGATGATTTCACCTATTTCGGCCTGATTGGCTCTAAAACCAAGCGCAAACGCTTCGAACACCGACTGTTGCAACGTGGATATCAAGCCGCGCAACTATCGCGTATTATCTGCCCGATGGGGATAGAGGGAATCGATTCGAAACTGCCTGCCGCGATTGCGCTGGCGGTCAGCGCCCAACTTATCCAGATCGAGGAATCTCGGCAGCAGAAGCTGCAACCCGAAATCAAGATTTATCAGAGTGCGTGACGACAATATGAACGAAGCCGAGCACAACTTAATCGAACTGAAAGGCATGACCAAGACCTTCCCCGGGGTCATCGCCAATGAAAATGTCGACCTGGCCCTGCGCCCAGGTGAGGTGCATGCTCTGCTCGGTGAGAACGGAGCAGGCAAGTCGACCCTGGTGAAAATGATCTACGGGATCCTGAAACCGGATGCCGGGGAGATCCTGTTTGAAGGCCAACCGGTGGTCATCGATTCCCCGGCGCATGCCCGTGAACTGGGTATCGCGATGGTGTTCCAGCATTTCTCGTTATTCGATTCATTGTCGGTGGTAGAAAATATTTCGCTGGGGATGGACAAGAATGTGCCAATGGAGATTCTGGCCGAAGAAATTCGCGAGATCTCGGATCGTTATGGCCTGCCACTCGACCCGCACCGTTATGTCTACACCCTGTCGGTAGGAGAGCGTCAGCGTATCGAGATCATTCGCTGCCTGCTGCAACAGCCGAAGTTACTGGTGATGGATGAGCCGACCTCAGTATTGACCCCGCAGGAAGTACAGAAACTGTTCGTGACCCTGGAGCGCCTGGCCGACGAGGGCATGGCAATCCTGTATATCAGCCACAAGCTCGATGAGATCAAGGCACTTTGCCATCATGCGACGATCCTGCGCCTGGGGAAAAAAGTCGCCGAGGTCAATGTCGATAATGAAAGCACCTCGACCCTCGCCGCATTGATGATGGGCGAAGACCTCGCACCCATCGTCAAACAGGATCGTGGTTCTTTTGGTGAAATCCGCTTACAGGTCGAGGGCCTGAACCAGCCGGCATTCGATTCGACCGGCATTTCGCTGGACGAGATTCACCTTGATGTCCGGGCCGGTGAAGTGGTCGGCATCGCCGGGGTCGCCGGCAATGGCCAGGATGAGTTGCTGCGCGCACTCAATGGTGAGGAAAAATGCCGGAGTCATGAATGTATCATGATCGACGGCCGACATGTCGGTCTGCTCGATCCCAATGCACGGCGTAAAGCGGGCATGGCCAGCGTGCCGGAAAAACGTCTCGGTCATGGTGCGGTTCCAGATATGGACCTGGTCGACAATGCTTTCATGACCGCGTTTCACCGGATGGGCCTGTTGGCAAGGGGCCTGATTGATTATCCCAAGACCCGGCAGTTTGCGGACAAGGTGATCGATGAATACTCGGTAAAGACCCCGGGCTCCCACGTGCCGGCCGGAAGTCTTTCCGGCGGTAACCTGCAAAAATTTATTATCGGCCGCGAATTGCATCAAAGTCCGGATATCCTGATCGTATCCCAACCCACCTGGGGGGTGGATGCCGGGGCCGCGCAAACCATCCGCCAGGCCCTGCGTGAGTTAGCGGCGAACGGGGCGGCAGTTCTGGTGATCTCGCAGGACCTGGATGAGTTGATGGAGATTACCGACCGCATCGGCGCGATCTGCGGCGGACGCCTGTCTCGCTTCTATCCGACCTCGGAAATGACCATCGAGAAGGTTGGTTTGCTGATGGCCGGTGTGGCACTGGAAGGAGATTCGCAAGATGCTGCCTAAACTGGTCAAACGTCCGGCACCTTCACGCTTCATGGTTTACCTGTCGCCGGTGATGGCGTTATTCCTGTCACTGCTGGCAGGTATCGTGTTGTTCCTGGTCATGGATGTGTCACCATTGGCGGCACTGCATGCGTTTTTCATTGCACCGATTTCCAGCGCTTACGGTTTATCCGAGCTGGCAGTCAAGGCCACGCCATTGATCCTGATCGGGGTGGCGTTATCACTGGGTTTCAAGGCCGGGGTCTGGAACATCGGCGCGGAAGGGCAATTGATTGTCGGCGGCCTCTGTGGCGGCGCGGTTGCGCTGTATTTCTACCAGCAGGAAGGTTTTCATATCATTCCGTTGATGATGCTCGCGGGCATCATGGGCGGTATGGCCTGGGCCGGGATCGTCGCCTTTCTGCGGGTCAAGTTCAACGCCAACGAGATCCTGACCAGCCTGATGCTCAGTTATGTCGCCAGCCTGTGGCTGAACCTGATGGTGCATGGTCCACTGAAGGATCCCGAGGGGTTCAATTTCCCCGAATCACGCATTTTCAGTAGCTCGGCGCAGTTGCCAGTGCTGCACTC
>JAAUYM010056643.1_pt1 | contig 17180 bp, 16 predicted proteins | sample 7278001 | NCBI WGS metagenome assembly JAAUYM01 (sample SAMN14350224, study PRJNA611818) | marine sediment metagenome | isolation source: surface marine sediment (1.8m) | place: French Polynesia: Moorea | collected 2018-08
CTATACGTACGTACATGTAGTAATTCGCGGGAGGTGGGGGGGGGGGGGGCACGCAGGGTACAGACAGCATTTACTGTGTATTGCGTCGGAGGTGACTAACCGACTGTAATAGTACTTGGAAAAATTCGTGCTAGACATGAAGATAAAATGTGTTGAAAAAGGTTTTTTTTTGCAATGATCACCACACGACGCACTTCTTCTCCGGGTTCATGGGCGCTCCCTCCGGGCAGGCGAAGTCGCGGGCGAACAGCTTGGAGTTGACAGCGACGCCGTTGATGCGGAACTCCATGGGCGAGTGCACGCTCGTCTTCAGCTTCATCTCCATCACCCTGATTTGAAAAAGATATGTACAGGTACATATTGTGCACGCGCGCAGAACAGCCTCATCTTTTGCTGACCTCGGCGTGACCTTGGAGCAGAACGTGTGTGCGTGGTTGATCCAGAACATCTGCCTGGGCCCGTAGCGCTCCAGGCCAGGCAGCAGCGGCTCGGACGCCTCGCCGTGCTCCTTCAGGATGCGCTCTAATACCAAGACTTTTCTTTGCGAGTTTACCCATATTTTGATCAAGTATATTTTGAGGCATACCGTATCCCAGGTAGTTGATCTTCATCCCCCCGTTGTCCGCGATGTTCTCCCCCAGGGTCAGCTTCCCGTTGACCTTCTTGCCCACCTCCTCCACCATGTAGGCCCCGTACTGTTTCCGCATGCACTGCGTGCGGTTGATGAAGCTGGCCAGCGTCTGCGGGTCCCACCAGTCCCTCTTGCTGCCGGTGTGGTCAAACTTCCTGCCGTTGTCGTCGAAGCCGTGCGTGATCTCGTGGCCGACGATTGACCCGACGCCGCCGTAGTTGACGTAGAGCGGCAGCCGCGAGTTGAACATGTTCCCCTGCAGGAAGGCCGCCGGAAAGCTCATGCGGTTGGTCTTGGGCTGGTAGAACGCGTTGACGACGATGACGAAGCTGCTCTTTCGCCAGGAGGACTTCTCAGGGTCGTCGTACATCTTCTCCACGCACTTGAGGTCGTCGAACAGCTGGATGTTGAGCACGTTGCGGAAGTATCCGTCGCGGCTGATGTTGAGCCCCTCCAGGTACTTCTCCACGAAGGATTGGTTGGTGATGAGTCGCGGGTAGACCACGTTCTGCCGCATGTTCTTCAGTTTTTTCTGAGCGAATTCCCTGAATTTAAAGAAATATGACGAGTGTCATGCACAATACTGGTAGCGTGTAAGAAGCAGTACCTCGTTGAACAGATAAATATGCTGCATCAGCAGCATCAGCATCAACAGTATCAGCAACAGCATCAGCGTCAACAGCATCAGCAATAGCATCAGCGTCAACAGCAGCATTTCCTTCCCTCACCTCGTCTCTTCGTCCATCCAGTCGGCCTTCCCGATGACCTCCGAGAAGCTGTCCCTGATGGAGAAGATGATGTCCTGCATGATGTCCTTCTCCTTCTCGTCGACGTGGTGGCGCACGAACAGCGCGGCGGAGAGGACGGCGATGGCGTGGGCGTTGTAGTTGTTGAAGCCGAGCGCGTGGGTGCAGCGGTGCCACCGCGGCGCGTCCGTCTTCTTCCCCTTGACGGCGGCGCGGTACTCGCTCACCACCTCCCGGGCGGCGCTGTGCAGGTACGGCAGCATCTGACAAGGGAAATACTAAATTTTAGCTTCTGACCGCCTTTGCTACGTTAGTATATAGAAATACCTAGTACGACTAAATAGAAAATATAGGAGTTCTACTGTAGCATATTTTAATAATTTCTTGATCACGTGGTCGACGATCCTCCAGATGAAGTAGTTGACGACGACGCGCCCGCTGGTCCTAGCCAGGAGGGCATCCACCGTGCGCAGGTAGGAGGGCTTGACCACGGTCACCTCGAAGTCGTCCGTCACGTTCAGCCTCCGCAGGAGCATGGCCGACACGAAGTCCGTCCAATTGGACGGGAGACACTTCCCCGACGGGAGCTCCCCGAGCCTGTACGGGTGCTCCCGACTGCCCTTCTTTCTCTCCCTCCGCGCCTGCTCGGCCTCCTCCCTCCAGTGCCGGTTGCGCTTCTTGCCAGCTTCTTCCTTGGCGTCTCTCACCTAGTTTTTTCGAACCAGTTGACAGTTTAATTTATCGATTATAGTCGTACTTTTTTGCATTTTTTATTATTGAAGCTTTCTTATCCATGAGAAAGCTTATACTGTAGTCGATTTTTTAATCGGTCGATCAATTTTTTTTTTGCTTCTAAATCATTTTTAGACAACTATTCACTTTTGCTAACAGCTCCCTTTTTGCGCGCACCTTCTCGACCTCCTTGACCTCCTCCTGCACCCTGGCCAGTTCGCGCTCGAAGTCCAGCGCCCGCGACATCTCCCTCCGCGCCCTCTCCTCCGGCGCGCCGAATGCCACGGCGGCGCGGACCATCTTGCGCAGGTAGTGCACCGTCGTCTCGTGCGCCGACCCCTTCAGCAGCGCCTTGTTGGACAGCCCCAGCTTGGGCGGGCTGAGTCTGAGCACGTGCCGGTCGGCGTACCTGGCGTCGATCACCACGCCCAGGCTGACGATGTGCCCCGCCGTCAGGCCGGTCTCCACCAGGCGCTCCTCCAGCTGCCACCACTGCGGGTATCGGCGGCCACCCTCCTCCTCCTCCTCCAGCACTGGCCACCCGCCAACGGGCTCCAGCGCTTCCAGCATCGGCCTCACTCCTGCCTCCTCCCTCCCTTCCTTGTCCATGCAGGCGCGGAAGTGGTCCCTGGCCAGTTGGTACGTCGGCCAGTCGTCGTCCTGCACACCTACAAAACCCTAAAGCCGGTTGTAGCAGCTTTAGACTTCGGAATCCTCAACTTGGATGTATCGTAATTTTACTACTCTGCCCTACCTTGTATTCCTCGTCCAGCAACTCCCTACCCTTCGTCATTAGGTTCTTGTTCATGGGCGTGAGCATCTCCAGCTTGGACGACCCCTTGGGGATCTTCCCCTCCTCCAGGAAGGTCCCGCAGGCGAACCTGTAGAAGTCCCTGCACGGGTCCACCTTGGGGTCCAGCGTCTCCAGCAGGTTGTCCGCCGCGCGCTTGCACGCGGCGGAGACGCACACCTTCTTAGAGCCGCCGCCACCGCCGCCGCCGTCCCCGCCGCCATTGCCCGCCCCGCTTGCCTTGGCATCCCTCTCCTCAACCAGAGTATCCGCTCTGTCTTGGGCCAGCGCGAGGTCGGCCTGCTCGTCCTCGTCCTCGGCATGGACTCCGCCAGGGAGACCGGAGAGAGACGCCTTTCCTCCTCCTCCGGCACTGGCCTTGGGCGAAAGTGGAAGCGTCTCTGAAGGTGGAGGAGGCGGGGGCGGGGGAGGAGGTGGCGGGAGAGGAGGTGGCAGGGGAGGAGGAGGGGGAGGACCGCTGGGGTGAAGGATAATCCTTCTTCCTGTGTCATGGCCTGCAGGAGAAGAGCAAATTCGAAATCGTTGTGACTAATAAGATTATGCTATAAAAAAAAACATCCACTTTCTTTCCTGGCTCCTTCTTTATCGGCGGTGGCGGCGGTGGGGCATCCTAGAGAAAATTTAGTATGCGTAATTTTTTTTCTCTTCCAATGCGCGTCAAGCCCAGAGGTAAAACTTTTTGGAGTTTCCCTCCCTCCCTCACCTGCACTTGCGTCTCTGCCGCTCTGAGATGCCACCCGACCAACAGGACGGGAAGGAACAAATGGAAATGTGTCATAACACATTCCGAGCATCATTTCATTGGCTGGACGCTCCCTTCAGGGAGGAGGGAAGGTCCTTGGACCTAAAAATGAATGAATGGACATTGGACTGGGAGGGAGGGGGAAGTTTGTTTATGGAGGAGGACGTCAAAACACTTCGTATCTACTGTAGTACACGATGTGTATGTCCCGATATTTAATATTTATTATAAGATAATATAATAGTTGTAATGAATTACATGATAGATGGTATGCAGAATAATGCAAAACTCAAAAAGACTTGATCAAAGGATGTGAATTGTGAAACTTCGGAACATTTGCAACTTTATGGCACGTCATTGTAAAATGGAATTCGCAACATAATCAGCACGTGCGACTTTATTATTGTTTTGGTTCTAGTGCATGACCCGTTATAATTATTGTTCCTGCTTATGTGGTGTTGTTGCTTTGGATGATATTTATTTATTTTGAAACGTGCTAAAAAAAAGCGACTGTATGTCAAAGTAAGTAAATGTACGTACTAGTAAGTAACTGAATGAACTTTTCTTGTCCCTGTCGCAAAGTCAAACCTAACCATCTTTAGGTTTACAGTATGTGCCGTATGGAACGACAAAATGGAGGTTTGGTGGCTGGTTTTTGGATTCTTGCGCGGAGGGCTCCTCCCTTTTCTTCTCTTCCCTTCCCCTCCCACTGCTGGAAATGGATCCATCAGTCAGCTCTGCTCAGTGCTCAGTGCCTCTTTCTTTCCTTCTTTTAGTCGGTGGCCGCGCGGGCAGGAACACATTCGCCGGCCAACACACCCTGGTTTTCATAGAGCGTAAGTAGACGCGCTCAAGCAGTCTAAAAAAAGTGTTGACGAGGCATGGATCAAGGTGTCTAATTTCACTATCTTGGTGTGCTTAATAAAGCATTTATTATATGGGGAAGTAATTGTCTTTTTAAAGCCCAAATAAATTTCGAAAAGTGCTTATTTTAACATGAAAGAATAGATAAATTTTCTTCGGAGGACTCGTTAACGCAGTTTCTCCTTAATTTAGGTTTAACTCGGGAATAAATTAAGTGTTCAGATGTTTTTTGGGTGGACATGTCGCAGAACGTCGTCGAAATGATGCTCATGTTGGCTTAATTGGTTGTGACTTTCTCCGAGTTTGTCTATGTTGTCGTTGCCCTCTTCTCCCTCCTCCCCTTCTTCTTCAGCTTTGTTGCGGCGTCCAGAGGAGGAAGGAAGGAAGGAAGGTGCAGAGGAAGGAGGAGGGAGGAGGAGGCAACCAAACGGGAAGAGGGAGGAAAGAAGTAAAAGGGGAGGAAAGGAAGGAGCCGACACAGGAAAAAGAAAAAGAGAAAAGAAGAACAATAAAGGAGAAAAAAGTTTTTTTTACAAAGTTTTTAATTCTCCCCCCCTGTCCTCGGTTGTCGGGACCAAAAAGAGGCGAAGATCACCGAGTTGGCGACTTCCTCCTCCTCCTCGTCCGAGGCCAGCTTCTCCCCGGCGGCGACGGCGGCGTCGGACGACCTCGAGTAGCTCGGGGGGGGCCAACGGGAACAACGAGTCCAAGGGGGAGAAAAAAAAATGGGTGAGTTGGTGCGGCTCGGGGCCTATCTGTAGGTTTACTAAATCCCGGTTGTAGTTCAACAACATCAGGTTTGTTCCAACCCGACCAACACACAGCGCATACAAATTTTGGATGTGCCACATAGACGGAACGTAGTAGGACATATTACTTGAGGTCTGTGTGATGCTTTGTGTGGTCTATGCAGTCTCCGGTGGTCCGGCACGTAGCCAGTGTGGTGACCAAAGCATGTTGAGTGACCAGATGTTCAGGTTCTGTTCTGCCACTGCACAGAATATGTCCTGTCACACGTCACAACATGTTCGGCCTTATCCGCTGTGTGTTGGTTGGGTTAAGTTTGGGCTGGTCAAGGGAATGACAACATTCTATCTTATCAGTTATCACCAAAGACCGGTTCTTAAGTTCCTGCATTAATATTAAGCACCCAGCTTTTATAGTATAATGCTGGCTTATATACAGTAAATAGTTTGTGGAAGTATTAAGTGTTAAAAAAAAATAACTGAAGTGTCACACAGTGTATTATAAGTGTATATTATGTTAAGTTCCAGTCAATCTGAGAACAGTGGAGATAGTTGAGAGGAAGACAAAAGTTTAGTGGTTAAACATAATGCACGAACTTTTTTTTAAAGAACCGGCCTCAGGTATCTTCTATGTACTTCCCTTAGTGTCATTGCTTTTACAGTTGTGGTTAAAGTCCAATCCCCTTAAGTAGAGCAGGAAAGTCTGGCTTTTTCCGGGATTTCCTAATCCACGCAAGACTGTAGAGCAGTTTCTTCAAATGTTTCTCTAAACATTGTCCCCGTCGAAGTGGGATTCCCACGTAAGAAAAAAAAATCAGCCCCTGTTCTGCAATTTTACCCAAAATTGCACTTTGCCTGGTCGCACAGTTTACACATGGCAAAATCTTGTAGAGGTTGCAATTATACAGATGCATCATCTAGTTAGAGAAGAAAGGAGATCTCCAAAAGGTTGGGCCCAACAGTTGACCAGATTTTGTGATGCTCAGCTTCCCTCCGCCACCTCTTTTTTGCTCCTTCTTTCCCGGCGAGAGAGCATCGGGAGAATTTCCCCATGAGTCATTGTTGTACATACTAATACAATCACTTTCCCTTTTCTATCTTTTTTTCCTCTTCCCTCCTCCCTCCAGCCGAGGTTGAGGTCGAGTTCGACTACGACGCCGAGTTGCCGGACGAGCTGAGCATCCGCACCGGCGACGTCATCAGGGAGGTGCGACAGATGGACGGAGGATGGTGGGAAGGGACGCTCAACGGCAGGAGGGGACTCTTCCCGGACAACTTCGTCAAGGTAGGAAAGGAGAAAGGAAGAAGAAAGGCTTCTAGTTTTATAATTGAATAATTTCTTGAATAATTCATTATTGAGTTAAAAAAAGACATTAGACACCGTCGTACCAAAGGAGGCTTAGATGCAGTAGAGGTTCTGATGTTTCAGTCTTGCGGGAGAAAGTAGGTAGACGGGAGGGAAAGATTGATGAGCTACACGACTGAAGTGAAGGCTCCGATATCTGGTATTGGTTCCAAATTAATTTTTTTTAGCAAAAGGTTTTTTGCAGTAGGAGGGAATGCTTGGAAGTCGTGAAAGATAGCATTCTTACCGAACATTTGTATTTTTCTTATGTTGCATGTCTACTGTTAGGTGAATAGTTAGCAGTACTTGGATTGGGCGTATCTTTTTTTCCCTTACGTAGGCAGGTTTTTTGCCAACGTAAAAAAGTGTCGGAAATGCATTTCCGTGCATTGTAACCGCTACGCCCCTGATATGGCACTAGATGCACCTACGTGTTCTTGGCACTGCCGTAGTAAGCCTCTTACTCATGACTCATGTTACCCGACGGAATATTTGGGGCGGCTGGGGAATCCTGATTCCTTCAGTAAATGATAAAAATCACACTAGGGACAGAATTATTGCTATTTAGATGCATTATTTAATGGTAAGATCCCAACCCCTGATTTTTTTTCTAGTACCTCCAGGTATTACAGGAAGAATTATCAGTATTTTGTTGGGGACTACACAAAACACAGAATGACACCACCCCCTGTAGGAGAATGACAAGTAGGATATGTCTCATGTGATACTAAGTGAAAAAAAGTTTTGACGGGTAAAGATGTTAAGGAGAGCGAGAGAGATATGTTGAGATACTCCCGTGCAGATTTCGAACTCACAAGGCAGCAGCAAGCAAGATCTTTTTCAAGGACGCCGCTTTTTGCCTTTGAACTCTCTCTTTTCTTTCCCTTTCAATTAAGACATAGTCGACAGGTCGCTTCTTTATCGCCCCAGACCGCAGCTCGACAAGCACTCTTCTGCCACGAAGGTGGCAAGAGTTCGATTTTTTTTAGGAGGACGCGCTTTGATTTAATTTGTGCTCCCCCTGGGCAAACACTCGTGACTAAAACTTTGTCCGGGAAACGTGGTGAGGCACTGACTGTCTGGGAGGGAAGGAGGAAACAGGGGGAAAATCTTACGTGTTCGTTCGTTCTCCTCCTCCTCCTCCTCTTACTCCTCCTCCTCCTCCTCCTCCTGCTCCTTCCCCCCAACCCCGGCGGCCCCCGCCCCCTTCCGACTGGAGGAAGGAAGCTCCGTAACAATTTTTCAGTGCTTCCATTTTGGCGAAATCGGAAGTGGCCCTTCCCCCGTCTCTCTCTCTGCATCAGGACGGGTGGCTTTTGTGTGCCCTTTTGCTCCCCCGCTTTCCTCCTCCTCCCTCTTTTCCTCATTGAGGATGCCACCACCGCCACGGTTTAAGCAGGCAAAGCGCCCCACTTGTGCCACCGCCACCTCGCACTCCCTCTTTTCCTCCATTGTCATTAGGCCATTGTAGTAGTACTAGGTAGTCGCCAGGAGTTAGAAAACAAGCGAGTAGTAAAATGGGGGAAAGAAGAGGAGAAACAAGTGAGAAAAATTGCACTCTGTGTGTGTCTGTGAGAGAGAGGGGGAAGAGGGAGGAAGAGGACGTTGTGCTACTCGCACGAGATTCGGCTATTTTTCATCACTTTCTCTGAAGGAAGAAAAGAAGGAAGGTGTATGCAGTTATCCGTGCGCAGAGCAGCGGTGAGAAGAAGAGCAAAGCAAAGATAATTTGTGCATTCGCAGCAGCTTAGCTAGGATTATTTCATTTCGTGGGGGGCTACTCAGTTTTTTGGGAGGGTGGGCTAGAAAGCCCAATAAACTTTTTATTCTATTTTTGGGCCACTTGGAAGCCAATTTTTTTGGGAGGGGGGCTACAGCCCCCCTTGCCCCCCCCTCTTGCTACGCCCCTGATTAGAATGACGAGAAGATTATGTATTAAGGCGTGTGAGGTGCGGGGCTGTTGCCCGCGCCTCTGGTGGAAACAAACTGGTCGCGAAAATACACGCTCGTTAATCAATCTTTCCTGGGAGGAGGAGGGGGAAAAATCATGGCTGCTCCCTCGTGTTCAAAGGAAGACATTCCTGACGGGGGAAGGAGAGGGTTGCCGACCAAAGAACAGAAAAAAAGGAGGGAGGGGCAGGGGTGTCTCCGTCTACTACTAGTAGAATGTGCCTGCTTGACTGAATGACAGTCGAAGGCAGAAGAAAGAAGAGATAGAGGAGGAGGCGGTGCCTCTAGCAGAGTCGTATTTCGAGCCCTCCTCCTCATCACCTGTTGTCCGACTGTTTTGTGTGCGTGTGTGTGAGTGAGTGCGACAGTTGCAGCTAAAAGGGCCTTTAAAATGAAGTGTCGGAATCCACTGCGATTTCCCACCCAATTCATTAGTCTTAAGCCGGTAGTAGGCGGGGGAAGGGAAAAGAAGGAAGGCGTGAGAAGGTGAGAACGGTGTATACGTACTGTTGCACAGTACGTAAGGGGGGGGCCTGGTGCTCTTGCTTTGCTTCCGGATAGACCGAGGAGAACGTTGGCTCGCTACTGTTACTTTTTTTTTTTCCTCGACGTCTTGTTCGTCCGCCGTCGTCATGGTTGAAGAGGCAGTGAACCGCTACAACTTCGGGATCGGAAGGAAGGAGGGGGAGGAAGAGAAGAAGGCGAAGGAAACGTTGGAAAGTAGCCGCCGAGGAAGAGGAGGAGGAGGCATGCGAAGTCGGAGTTTCGGACGTGCCGACGACGACGACGAAGGCGAAAGAGGAGGTGAGCAGAGGTGGAAGAAGAGTGAGAAGAGGAGAAACCTCTCCTCCAGAGAAGAAGAGAAGGAAGAAGAAGTGAAGTGTCAGTTCCATGGCAGCAGAGGCAGGAGGAAGAAGGTCAGCGTGGTCGGCGAGATGCTGTCCAGGCGCAACGTGTACCAGGTGTCCTCGCCGGGGGACAGGAGCCACAGCGAAGACCCCAGGCTCTACTGCCAGTGCCCGCTCCACAAGAAGCAGAGGGAGAACATGCAGAACAACAACTACGGCGGCGGTGGAGGAGGAGGAGGAGGGAAGCTGTTCACTTCCTGGCTGTCCAACATCCAGCTGAGTCGGGTCCCTCCTTCTCGGACGCCCAGCGCGAGAGAGTCGTCGTCCCAGTCCCACTCGCGCTCACCCGGGAGCACGCTGAGGTCGTCCAAGTCCCTGAAGGGGGAGCGGCCGCCGCTCTCGCTGGAGTACAACTCCAGCCGACGCTTCACCGGGTCGTCGGGGCAGATCTATGACGACTCCGGGGGGGTTGGCGGCGACGGGGGCGGCGTCGGCATCGGCGTGGGCAGCGACGTGTCCAGGCCGCAGGTGCGCCTTCAGGGCATCACCCGCAGGGGAACCATGTACCCAATGAGGACCAGCGTGTCGTCCACCGAGTTCGCCGCGGCCTCGCTCGGGCTGAGACGGCGGCACTTCCAGCAGCAACAAGAATCGTTCGGGCTCACCCTTCCTCCAGAGGTCTGTGGCCTTGCTGTAGTATTAATATAAAAAAAACTCTGCCTCTGTCCTCTCCTCCCCTGTTGCACATATTCATGGTAGCGGTGAGATGAATAATTTATTGGTGCTGATGTGGGGGGAGATCGAGATGCGTGTGTGAGAGAGAAAAGTCCCCCTCCCTTGTCTTCTCTCTCGGCCTCTGTCGTGCAGCTGATGGCATCAAATATTTTCTGGACGGGACGTTCTAGGGAGGAGGAGGAGTGGGAGAGGGAAAGGTTGTGGCACTTTTTGCAGGTGTTCAGAACAAGTGTTGCTTTTAGCGATGACACGCGTTGCAGCAGAGACACGAATACGCAGTAGCAGGAGGGGCCTCTACGAGGAGGAGGAGGAGGAGGAGGAGGAAGAAGAAGTTTCCTGGTCTGTCCTGCCTTTGAAGGTGCTCAAGAGCTGTTGCCTTTGCTCCTCGTCAGCCACCAGATACGGCGGGCGACGAGGCCCCGAGGTCGCCGCCGCCGCCTCCTCCAGGCCCGTCACTGGCAACAGGGTGTTTCAAGTGCGGCCGCCCCCTTTCGAAGGGAGCTTCCGACAGGAGGAAGGAGGAGGAATCTGGTTTTACAGGGAGAGAGTAAGCAGGAGGAGAAGGACGACGAGTAGCTGGGTTAGAGAAAATAAAACTTCGCGCCTCGATATCTTATCGCGGAGGTAGTTACGACCTGGGATTGCAGCGGTGGGGAGGGGGGGGAAAGGGGGGAGGAGGAACGGGCCTTGCCAACTTTTTGAAAGTGTAGCGAGTGTCATTTCTCTCAAGTGGAGCAGAAAAGTGATCCAACGGTAGTTCTGGCTCAGGAAAAGAAAAAACACAACAACTACAGTACAGCGGTTGTGTTTTGGCAGCAGTTTATTGCTCTCCGAGAGAAAATCGACAATCACTGCTCTTCCTCTGCCCTTTTTCGGGCTTGCGCTATTTTTCGATTTACGATCCGCAGTTCCATTCCTTTCCTCCTCCACCCCACCCTACTCCACCACTCACCAGCCACCACCGTCTGCTGTGGTGGACGGGAGGAAGGCAAGAGGATAATTAGGCCTTCCTTGTCTGTGGGACAGGCAATAAGAGAATAAAAACATGGTAAAAACTTCCCTGTTGCTGGAAGTTCAAGTACTACGCCGAAAGTTTGCCAAAAATAGAATTCCTCAACGTCTGCTTTACTTCCCCCCCCCCCCCCAGGTGTTGAAGGAGAGCGGGAAGAAACCGCCCCTTCGAGCGGGAAGCGCGGAGGACGACTCCAACGTCAACTCGTCCTCCTCCGGCCCGGTGAACCTCCGCAAGAACTCCAACCCGGCCTCCGCAACCACCTCTTCTCCTTCCTCCACTTCCGTGGGCGGAGGAGGCAAGAAGCAGTGCAGGGTGCTGTTCAGCTACGCGCCCGCGCACGAGGACGAGCTGGAGCTGAAGGTGGACGACGTCATCGAGTTCCTGGGCGAGGTGGAGGACGGATGGTGGAGAGGACACATCAAGGGCGCTGTCGGCGTGTTCCCGTCAAACTTTGTGGAAATGATGGCGTCAGGAGGAGGAGGAGGAGGAAGTGGAAGTCCCGGCAGGCCTCCCCTCTCCTCCGACAACAAGACCGTCGTCGACAACAAGAACAAGAAGAACGAAAACATAACAGGTAATGGCGAAATTTTTTTTTGTTAGCACTGGCAGAATGTGATTTTTCTTCTCTCCTCTTCTGTATGTACATAGTAGAAGGAAGAGTCCGCGCGCCTTCCAAGATCTCCAGCCTGATCCAGGAGGCCGAGGCCAAGTCCAAGTCGAAGTCAAACGAGGCACTCGGATCGTCAGGGGTCGGGCTCGGCGTCGGCATCAACCACAACAGGAAGAGGAACAACTCCTCTACAGAGAACGTGAACCCGAGGGGCTCGTCCTCCTCTCCGGCGCCGACCAGACAGTCGCCCCTCGGAAGGGAGTTAATGCGCGCCGGAGGCGGAAGCGGTGGGGAGGCGAAATCGTCCTCACCGTCCTCGTCGTCGTCCGGCATGGCCAAGAAGGCCAGCGGCGTCAGCGAGGCAGCCAAGAACGGAGCGCCCAAGCTCCCGCCAAAGCCAGGTAGGATCCCCCGAAGTTGGTGATAACTACCCGACGGGACTTGAAAAAACTGTAATCAAACTACTAACGTAGGTACATTAATGTCACGTTTTTTTTTTGTTCTGAAAAAAGATCAAAGTCCAGTCGAGTAGATAATTGGTTTGGTATGAGGTGACGAATGATGTCAGTCAGTCGATCGTGGTAGTTAGATTGCTTTTTTCCCTGCTAATCACAGTTCACAGTGCTTCCTAACCTAACTCGCATGCTTAGAAAAAAAACACCTTTCCCTGTCCCTTTGTCCTGTCCTCTCAGGTGAAGGTGCTCCCTCCTCCTCCTCCTTCTCCTCCTCCTCTTCCCCTTCCTCGAACTCCCTTAACCACTGTCAAGTGCGACGTCCAGTGCCCAAGCCAAGAGCTCCTTCCCTCGCTCCTCCCGCCTCCACCGCCTCCTGTTGTTGCCTCTCCTCCCCGTCTGAGGCGTCTGAGGCGCTCTGCCTTAAGGGCATCAGCAGGGTCGACTCCTTCCTGCTGTCGGACGAGAGCGCGCAGTTCGAGTTTGACCTCAAGGACGCCAAGAACAGCAGCAACTGCTCCGTCCTGTACTTCACCGAGCACGAGTCCGACAGAAGAAAGAAAAAAGGCGGCGGCCGCGACGACGACCAGAAACTGTTTGGCCGCGCCCGTCGCTTCTTCCGCCGCCTCTCCTTCGGCAACTGGGGCGGGTTGAGGGCCAGAAGCGCCAGTCCCGCGGCGGCGGCGACCGGGGCCAGCGTCGTCGGCACCAATTACCTGAGGAACGTCAGCTTCAGCAGCCTGCCCTTCCAACAGAGGACGGATTCCGCGTTCTCCTCCACCTCCTGCCACTTTCTCGACAAGGACACGCGGACGCCTTCCCCGAGACGCAGGCAGAGGCGCCAGATGGTGGGCCCTTCCGTCTCCACCCCACAGATGGGAAAACTGTGCAACTCCGGGGACGCCAACAACTCCCCGATCCGTCGTCCCCGCGCCAAGGAGAAGGGAGGAGCGGCACTTCGCAGCGGGAGGAGCGTCAGCGAGTTCTTCCAGAGAATCTCCCCGTCCTTCCTCGGAGGGTCGGAGAGGAGGAGGAGGACGAGGAGCGGGCGAAAGTCCCCGTCTTACGACAGGATGAGGACGCCTCCCAGCAGGTGGAACTCGCTGGAGGACTTGAGGGAGGCGGGAAAGAGCGGGAAGATGCAGTTCAGGCTGGTTAAGAGCGAGAGGGACCTCCCCAAGAAGAGGAGGAGAAGCGGCAGCGAAATCTTCAGCTCCGGAGACAAGTCACAGCTCAGGCAGGGGAGCGCACAGAGCAGAGAGGACAGGGTGTCAGTCACGGATGTCGGCGGCGGCCTCCCCTCGGCGGCAACGACAAGGTCCGGAGCACTCTGCGGAGTCGCAAGCATCTGGAACGCCAGGCACAAGCAGAAAGTCTCAAACCTTCGCCATGATGACGGGCCTGTCAGTGCAGTCGGGAAGAAGAGTGGTGGTGGTAGTGTTCACCAGGTCAACCTCTCTAGGCGGAGCTCCAGCGTCTCCACCGACAGTTTCGAGGGGTTCCTGTTCGAGGCCACCTCGAGGATGGTCTCCTCCCCTGCGACGAGGACGTCAACCCTGCCGCCCACCAGGACGCCTCCCACCACGCCGACCTCGAAGTCGCAGCAGATAATGTCGTTTTCGCCGCCGCTGCCGCCGCTGCGCACGGCCTCCAACCTCGCCGCGGAGGAGCTTCCGTACCAGAGGGCGGCGGATGAGGCGCCCGCGGCCCTGTACGAGGTGCCCTACAGCACCCGACTCATGTTCAGGGGCAAGAGCGTGGTCGCTCCCTCCAGGATAGGGGCTGTGCAGGAGGAGGAGTTGGAGGAAGAGGAGGTGCGCAGGACCAGGATTATCACTAACGCCAGGGCCTTTATGAACATGCTCAGGAAGGAGAAAGAGAGCCAGGGCAACCTCTCACGACAAAACTAATACTCGTTGATGTTGAATAATTCGCTCAAATTGTTTTTTTCTCACTTTTTTTTTTCGAATACTCTTATTGTACCACCGCTAATTACTATGTACTGTAGGTGGGTGCCAGGAGCAACCACCTCTCTACTATGTTTGGGTTAAAGTTATTTGTTAAAGCAGTTGAAAATTTTCCGACTTGTCGATTTTCCTCGGATGTTCCACGCCCTTCCTTCATTTTTCCACCTGCCTTCCCCCCCCCCCTTCCCCTGTACCTAGTACGTACTACGTACTGTCCCTGCCTGGCGTGATTTGTCTGTGTGGAAGGAGATAAGAATACAATGTGGCAAGCTATCTGGAGCGATAGGACGTTGCATTCGAGTCCGCCCCGCGGGCCCCAGCGGACTGAACGAGCAGGAGGAGGAGTCGTAATCTGCCTCAAGAAGCAATCTCTCTCTCTCTCTCTCTCTCTCTCTCTCTCTCTCTCTCTCTCTGCCGCCACCTCCCCCCTTCTCACATTCTTCTTAGTCAGTCTTATTTCATGTGTTTAAACAACATCGACGTGTTAAAGAACCAGCTTCTAGTGGGGTGTGTGCTGGAGAAAGAAAAAAGAGATTGTCTTGCTCTAATCTAAGAGAAGCTGAGAAGAAAGGGGGGCATCAAATTCCGGCATTCATGACATCCGTAGCTAGTAGTACTGCAAGAGAAAGTGAACAGTAATATATATCTGGAAACGATGAATCGAGGTAGAGGGAAGTCTTTTTTTTAATTTTTTTAAATATAGCTCGCACTCAAAAGTGTTTTTCTTCCTCCCTTTCAGTGAAGGAGCAGTGCATAGTGCTGTTCCCGTACACCGCGCTGAACGAAGATGAGCTGTCGCTGTCCGAGGGCCAGGTCATCAACATCGTCACCAAGGAGGTGGAGGACAAGGGATGGTGGAAGGGGGAGGTGGACGGACGCGTCGGGGTCTTTCCGGACAACTTTGTGAAGCTTATCGTCCCTCACGCCGGAGGAGCCGGGGGCGGCAGCAGCAACTCCGCCTCCGCCTCCACTTCGTCACACGGAAAGATCTCACATGACGAGGTGGGGGAAAGTCTGGCAAACAAAGTGCCAGGGTAATTGAGGTCGTTTACCTTCTTGTCCGCTCATTTCTGTCCAGGTTTCCTCCTCTAAGAGCAAGAGGCCGCTGAGGCCGCCCAACAGCCCCGCGGTGGCGGCGCTGAAGGAGTCCTCCAAGGCATCCAAGGGCGGCTCCGCCTCCGTCAACAGCTCCAAGGACCTGTTCGCCTCGTCCGGCAACAAGAGGGGCTCCCTCGTCAGCGAGGAGACGAACAAGGCATCCAGCAGCAAGGACAGGTTGGGCATCTCGACTCCCTTCGGCGGCCGGGCGGGCAGCGTCAAGGTGCCTCTGGGTGGGTCGTCCGGGTTCAACAAGGAGCCCAAGCGGATGAGCAGCCGGGACAACATGAGCAATGAGAGCGGGACCAGGTCCCTGATGAGCGGGTCCACCACCTCCTCCGGTTCCAGCAGCCTGTCGAGCTCCGCCGCAGGCAAGAGACAGTCTTCCTTCCGGACCAACCCGCCGCCTAAGCCGAAGCCGCCTCCGGCGCTCTCCAAGCCCACCAGCAACAGCTCCTCCTCCCTGCTCCATCCCCAGGGTTCCACCGAGAGCTCTTCCAAGAGCAACCACCTGACTTCCACCACCTCCTTTACCGCCAAACTGTCCAGCAAGTTTGGCGGGGGCGGGTCTCGCGTGCCCGCCACCTCCTCCTCCTCCTTCCCGACTGCCGGCCCCGACTCATCCGCGAACACCAGCAGCAGCACCGCCAACAGCCCGCTGTCGGCTGGCGGGGACATCCAGCGGACCAACGTCGCCGCCGCCGTGACCGCCTCAGCGTCCGCCGCCGCCACTACGGAGGCCGCCGAGACCGCGCTGGACTTCGACAGCGTGGAGGCTGGGGAGAGACTGACCCACCCGACCGCCGGGCGCGCAAAGGCCCCGAAGCGGCGCCCGCCCTCCTCCGTCTTCGTCAAGGAATCTGTGAGTACAGGAGAGAGAGAGAGATTCGTCTTTGGCACTGCTTGTGTGCATCAGGCCTTGTTGCACTTGGGTTGTTGTTTTGTCAAACTTTATTTTTGTAGAAAACTGTTATCAGGTTAATACGTAGTTCCCGACAGGATTTTTTTTTTCGTAAAGATCACACCAAACCAATTCTGAACATGGTGTGTGAAATTCACTGAAGTTATGAAGTATGATACTACTTAAGAGTTGTTGGAAATAATGAAATGCACCTTGAAATACCATGTAATAGCCTGTGAGACATTTCCAGCTGTTGATAATCATTTGTCAGACTCTCACCAAAAAATACGCAGATTGGGGAGAAACTGTTTCGCTCTCAGTACTGTAGTCTCTATGCTGTCGGATTGTGACCTGCTGGAATGCATAAATTACGTTATTTTAACTTTTGCTAGCATGCATGCAATTTTTGTTCTGAAATATTTTGTGACCTGATATGACCTGCTAGAAACATTGCTAGTGCTGCAAAACAAGCATTTTTTCAACATTTTCCTTAAATTGTGTTGCAGTTTTTATTATTAGATTCGACAGTGTCTGCTATTCGTTTCGTGTCTGGGTCCTTGCTTCTATAATTTCTCCCTAAACTTCATTGCCTGCTGCACTTTCTTTTCTCTTATCGTCCTTGTTGTGTTCCGTTCCTGTACTGTACGGTAGCGATGCACGCACCCACCCCACCATCTTTCCAGAAGTCCCACAGCGACGTGTTCAACTTCTCTGCGCCCTCCACCACCTCCTCCGCCGCCGTCTTCACGGACGACGACGACCTGCCCAAGGAGACGGCGGCCATGGCCATCGCCGCCGCGCTGAGCAAGAGCCTGGAGGACGTGGCCGGCGGGAAAGACCGCTTCCACCGGGGCAGCGTGGACCACCTACCCGCGCACAAGTTGGAAGCCAGCAAGGGCAGGCTGTCTTTCAAGTTGGTTCGACAAGTAAAGGTTGGTTGGGCATCAGGTTGCTGGTTGTGACTTGGAACGAGTTTGTCTGCATGAG
>JAAUYM010177083.1_pt1 | contig 17179 bp, 22 predicted proteins | sample 7278001 | NCBI WGS metagenome assembly JAAUYM01 (sample SAMN14350224, study PRJNA611818) | marine sediment metagenome | isolation source: surface marine sediment (1.8m) | place: French Polynesia: Moorea | collected 2018-08
CATCTCCATGCATTTTGGGAGTGTCAGTGTGGATGCAGGTCACCTGTGTCAGCGAGGTAGAAAGTGATGCTGGCAATGGAATGAGTCTTGATCGTGCAGTTGTCATCATTACATGGCCGGCAAGTGAGTTTAGCAGGAGGAGTGACCGATGCAATGAGCGGAGCATCTCTTATGGTGTGCACAAGGCAAAAGGCCTTTAGCCTTGGGATCAAGGTTCCTCTCACTAAGAAGCTGGGGAATGGTCTGCTGTACTGTACAACAATTGGGACAAGGAGGCCAACGATACTCGAGAGTGGGTGGGAGAGCGAGCTCGGAGGGAATAAAGCCACCACAACACATGAACAGTCCTTGATGTACTGTTGTTTACTGTTGTGCGTACTGGAGCAGTGCGACCAAATGCCATCAAGCAACATCGCATAGCCTTTAAAAAAATCAGAAAAGTCGCAAAGCAAGTTGCAAAGCAAGTCGCAAAGCAAGAAAAAAAAATTCCTGCATATTGTTATTGTTGTTTTAAAGATTACTGATAGGTAGAAAAAAAAACACTGTAAAAAATGAGGTAAGTAGCTAGTTACTTGAAGGAAAATTGTTGGGTTTTATATGTAAGCTAAAAAAAATCTTGCCTGCTTGGCAGCTCTGTTTTTTTTTGGCGCATGCGTAATAGCGTGCAGTAGAAGGACAAAACTCTAACTATGGCAGAGAAAACATTTTGTTTTGTTTGGGCTCTGCATGTAGCCTGTGGAAGGAAAATAAACTTGTTTCCGGTAAATTTGCAGAACAGGCAACGATTCACTTTTTCGTGCGTGCAAGGGGGAGGAAGAAAGCATGACCATAAGACATCCTTTCAACTCCATGGCAACGAGGAATCCGGTACAGTGTACAACATGTAGATCGAAATCTGCGGGTGCGGCAGCCACCAAACCACGCCGCCAGCCCAGCCTTAATAATCCCTCTGCGCATGCGCCACTGTAATTTAACAGAGTTCTCACACTTCTACACCCAAGGATTAACATTATTACTGCAACAATCCAAGCAAAACAGCTAACGTCTCTTTTCTGTACCGCAGCGTATGTGCCACTTAGAGTGTGGATTACTGGAATTATATTGCATAAAAAAAATTCTTACGGAAAGAACAAAAGAAAAGACGCAAACCCAAAATGGGCAGTAACGCAAACGGATTTCCAAGCTGTATCTCAATCTGGTAACTATAACTTCCTACGCTGCGCTGCAGGGGAGAAAGCGAAGCGGCCGCCGCCGCCGCCGCCGCCGCCGCCGCAGCAGCAGTAGCACAGCACAGCAGCAATCGAAAAGCCGAAATCCAGGGTAGCTTAAGACCGAAATCTGATCTGGCTGGAAGCTAACTGCGATTAACCCGGCAATTCGACGCCTTCTCCTCGTCGGGTGGGCCATGTCCAACAAACGCGGCGCCTCCGGGGACGTCTCCGGGTCGGTCGGCCCGCCGCCGGCCAAGAAGATCGTCTTCGAGCCGCTCCAGGTAAGACGCCGTGCCCTACTACCAAGATGCGACCTGACTTGGCAAGTTGCTGAGTTGTTACCGTCCTTTTCCTCCCTTCAGTTGGGTCCCATCGCCAACCTGGAGGAGCTGGAGGTGAAAACGCTGCAGTTCCAGAACCAGAAGCTGGCGCTGCGCCTCAGCCAGCGGGCCCACATCGAGGAGGAGTTGCGCCAGAGGGTGGACCAGCTAGAGAAGAGGCAGACACAGGACGACGCGGTCATCAACGTCATCAACAGATATTGGAATCAAGTAACTACTGACTACTTGTTTTCCTCTTTGGAAGGTCCTACTTACTTCTCCCTTTTTTTTCCCCTTACAGTTGAACGAAGACATCCGTATCCTGCTGCAGCGCTTCGACGCCGAGACGGGAGACGAAGGGGAGAAGCAGAACGAGCACGAGTCCACCACTTCTTTCCTCTCTCAGTTGGCAACCTGGCACAAGGAGGAGCTGGACGAAAAGCTGGCCAGCAGGGTGCAGGTCTCGCAAAGGGCCGTGGCAAAGATCATCCAGGTAGCGAGCCCGTCAAGGCCGTTGCGTCAGTTCTTACCAAGACAATGATTTTTTTTTAAATGCCCACTGTGTTCCAGGTATTTGACCACCTGAACCAGCGCAATGAGAAGCTGACTTGCCTCATCAGTGGGACCGACAAGACTAAGCCCCAAGATGCCGGCGCAGAAGGGAGTGCGGCCGCTGCAGACGGCACAAAAGCCCTGGATGGTGCGGACGGAAAGGACGGAGATAAAAATGCCGACAAGGAGCGGAAGGACAAGGAGAACGAGGGTGAAGGAACCAGTCCAGGGGAACTTGACACAGAGGTCCGGGAACTGAATGCTCGCCTACAGAAGGAAAATGCTAACCTTCATAGGTAAGGCCTAGTTGGTCTTCTAGGACATGTACGGTAACTGAGTGACGCCACATTGCCTACGTTTAAATACCTTTTAGGGTCAACACCTCGCTGCACGAGAGAAATCACTTCCTCCAGCTCAAGTACGCAGAGTTTGAGGAGAGGATCGCGGCAGAGGAGACGAGAAAGGAGGAGCTGCAGAACAAGGTGGACGACTTCGAGTACGAGCTGACCAAGTGCAGGATGCGGAACGGCAAGCTGGAGACATCGCTGGCCGAGACTCAGGAGAAGCTGAAGATGTATGTGGACCGCGACGGCGGCACCAGCATCGACCGCAAGGTGGTCTTGACCAATGCCGAGCGGAAGACTGTGGAGCAGCTCAACAACGACCTGGAGGAGCAGAGGGAGCTCGCCACCAACAGGCTCCTGGAGCTGGAGAAGATGAACGGGCTATACAAGGACTCGCTTAAGGAGGTGGAGAAGCTCAAGATGGAGCTGAGCACCTTGCCCGAGCGCGTCGTGGTTGAGACCACGGAGCACAAATGTCTTCAGTCGCAGTTCTCCGTTCTCTACAATGAGGCGATGCAGCTGAAGACGCAGTTGGAGGAAGCTAGAAATCAGCTACAGGTCTGGCATGTTATTTTTGATTGCGTCTAACAGGTCACATAGCATCTTTTCTTCCACATCTTAGGTTGCTAAGAATGCTCACATGAGACAAATTGAGCAGATGGAGTCTGAGGAACTCCTGGCACAGAAGAAGTTACGTACCGAAGTGATTCAACTTGAGGACATGCTGGCTCAGGTCCGAAAGGAGTACGAAATGTTGAGGATCGAGTTTGAACAGAACCTGGCGGCCAACGAGCAGACGGGACCCATTAACAAGGAAATGAGGAACCTGATCACGTCTCTGCAGTCTCACAATGTTCAACTGAAGGGAGAGGTGAGCGATCTTTTATAAAGATATGAACCCGCTATTTAGCATCTTGTAGTGCTTACTAATACAACGTACAACGGGTTAATAACAAAAATGTTTAACTCTTTTTCAGGTATCACGCTACAAGCGCAAGTGCAAGGAGATGCAATCCGAAAATCTGAAGCTCAGAAAGGATCTGGATGAAATGAAGAATGCGGAAATCAAGTCGTTGCAGCAACAGCAGCAGCATTCTGGGGTCAAGAAAGTTGTGAAAGAGGAAATCAAGTCGGAGCTTGTGGAGGGACAGGTCAAGGAGGAAGCTCCGGAAGAAGTTACTGGAGACGCTGCGAATGCAGAGAAGGTAAAGACCGAGAGTTCTTCCTTGGAAGAGGCACGTTCTCAGGCAGGAGAGGACAGCACTTCCGCTCTGGATGACACGTCACAAGAGGCTGCCTCTGTCAAGTCTGAAAGCGACGTCATCACCATCAAGGAAGACAAGGCAGCTACCGACAACTCCCTCGTCAAAGAATTGAGGGATCAGTTGGAAGAAGCGAATCGTGTTCGGGCCAAGGATCAGGAAGCCATCAAGGACCTGAAGGGGCAGCTGAAAAAGGCTCAGAACGACTTGAAGGAGATGAAGTTGCTTTTGGATATGTACAAGGCCTGCACCAAAGAGCAGCGGGAGAAGACTCAAATTATGGTGGCAGAGAAGAAGGCCAGGATGGAGTTGGAAGACGTCAAGCAACAGCTGAAGAAGGTCCATGAGGCCAAGAAGGAGGAGAAGAAGAAGCTTGTTGACGAGGACGCAGGGAAGCGAATTCGTCATCTGGAGGAACAGTGCTCTCAGCTGCAGAAGCAAGTTGCCAACCATAAGCAGGAGGAAGAGGCACTGCTTTCTGAGATGGAAGTGACAGGAACGGCTTTTGAGGACATGCAGGAGCAGAACTCCAGGCTCATCCAGCAACTTAGGGAGAAGGACGATGCCAACTTCAAACTGATGTCTGAGCGCATCAAGTCCAACCAGATCCAGCGCTTGGCGAGGGAGGAGCGTGACATGCTCATCCAGCAGGTGAACACGCTGACTACACAGGTGGAAGCCCAGAACCAGGTTGTGCGCAAGCTGGAGGAGAAGGAACGCCTGCTGCAGAACAACCTGCAGACAATGGACAAGGAACTGAGCATGCGACAGCAAGCCATGGAGATGCACAAGCGGAAGGCAATTGAATCTGCGCAGTCTGCGGCGGACTTGAAGCTCCATCTGGAGAAATACCACGCTCAAATCAAAGAGGTAGTAACGAGTGGACAAGAGCTAACTTTTTTTTTTCAGTGGTCATATGCATTTGTTACTGTTGTCACTCTTGTTTCGTCCTTTCAGGTGCAGCAAACGGTGGCTGAGAAGACGAGCTCCTTGGAGGCCGAGGCGTTCAAGACGAAGCGCCTGCACGAGGAGCTGGTGCTGGCCAAGCGGAAGGTGGAGCGGTTGCGCAAGATCGAGATGGCGTCCGACATGGACGAGATTCTCAAAGAGGAGATTCGCGAGTACAAGGAGACCCTGACCTGTCCGTCGTGCAAGGTGAAGCGCAAGGACGCCGTCCTGACCAAGTGCTTCCACTGCTTCTGCTACGACTGCCTCCGCACGCGCTACGAGACCAGGCAGAGGAAGTGCCCCAAGTGCAACGCGGCATTCGGCGCCAGCGACTACCACAGGCTCTACCTGGCCTGAAAAGGAGGGAGGGACGGAGGAGAAACACTTTTTCTCAATATGTACACAACTTGTTTTTATACCTATACCTACGCAGTAGTTTGAGACGTTTCTTCTTTCTGTGGAGCGACACGTAACGGGGCAGTAAGAATCGGTTTGAGGAATGACATTCTTAATATTACTACTGAAATATATACTACTACGATATACTGTGAAAGAGAAGGTTCCGTCACAGTAATTGAATATTAATCTCTCACGACAAAAAAAAAGCACGAGATGACGCTAGTAAAGAAATTCTTAACTTGAAAAAAAAACTACATTTCCGAACTACCGCAGATCAACCATTGCGAAACTGTCCTGTGCATCCACAAAACCATTGTGGTACCAACGTAGTATGTAGTAGTATGCCATCAAATATCACTTCCTTCCACTCTTGATCTTCAAGATGTCCTTGGCGCTCAACCTGAGCATTCCTCCGTTGAACTTGCCGACCTTGGCTTGCAGCGAATCTGATCCTTTCTTCTTCGTCGCTTTCGCCTTCTCCTCCTTCCCCTTCGCCTTGCCCCTGCCGACCACGTTTTTCAGCCCGGACAGCCTCTCCATCTCCCGCCGCTCCCTCTCCCTCTCCCTCTCAGCCTTCCTCTCCTCCTTCAGCTGTGGATAGTCCACCCTCTTCTTCTTGGGAGGCTTCGCGCCCAACCTGACGAGCGAGGCCACCTCGGCGTCCTCCCTCTCCGTCCGCCCGAAGCCGGACACGCCGAACTTGTACACGTCGAACCGCGCCTGCTTCATCGACACCTCCTTTCTCGAAGAGCCTTTGGCTGTTCCCACCGTCTCCTCCTCCTCCTCCTCTTCTTTCCTCTTTCTCTTCCGCCTGCCGTCGAGGTGCTCCACCACGTCTACCTCTCCGCTCAAGCCCAGGAGCCTGGAAGCCTCCGTCTGCACCATCCTGGAAGGGTCGCTGGCACCAGCAGACCTTCCTGCACTGGTCGCAGCCCTCTTCTTGGCCTTGGCTCGCTTCTTCCGCTCCCTCCTCCTGGCAGATTTTTCCTTGAACTTGTCCAGGCCTAGAAGTGTTCTTATTGGTGAATTTCTAGTTATCGTTATCATCATCGTTATTATTACTACGACTACTACTACTACCTAGTATTATGGTTATCATCATTATTATTTGCTGAATCATAATAGTGATTTAGGTACGTATTTTTTCCTTTTCGTTAATTACCCAATGCACTGGACATTTCTGTAAGGTGCCTCATGCCCTGCACCCTGCCCGAGCCCGACGTGTTGTTCTTCTCGCTGTCGGACTGGTTGAGTCCGAGAACTGGCTTCTCCTGCACGTCGTCGTTGTCGTCTGCATCCGAGTTCTCCTCGAGGTCTGAGAAGCGGAGGTCGTCGTCGTCGCTTTGGTCCATGATGTGTCCTTGTGGAACGGTGGATTTTGTTTGTGTTGTGAGGTGGATAAGGAACGAGCCAGGATCGAGTCGGTTCGTAAATTTAGCTGGTTAGAAACCATACAGATCATAACAAAAAAAAAGTAGTAGAGAAAATACACACAAAAAAAGGTGTTCTTTTTTTTTCTTTTTTTTGCTGGGCCCGAACAAAAATGTCCGGCCCGTGGTCATCCCTAGTTCTTGAGAGATTGCGGGATCGCTCAACGAACTACGAAAAACCACAAAAATCAAAACAATAACAGAGAAGAACGTGTAGTACCAGATCGTGAAAGTCCCTGCCGTCGCCGCGCCTGAAACGGCCAGGATGCGTTACGGCCAGCTCGTCATGGGTCCCGCCGGGTCGGGCAAGAGCAGGTACTGCTCCGTCATGCAGGAGGCCGGTCAGGTGGCCAGGAAGAGGCCGGTCCACGTCGTCAACCTCGATCCGGCCGCAGAGCACTTCGACTACGAACCGATCGTCGACATCAGAGAGCTGATACAGGTTGCACACACAACAGGTTAATCTCCCTGCTAAACTACTCATATCTCCTCTTGACTCCCTTCTTCAGCTTGAGGACGTAATGGAGGACGAGGAGCTGAGGTTCGGGCCGAACGGGGGCCTGGTGTACTGCCTGGAGTTCTTGCTGGAGAACCTGGAGTGGCTGGAGGAGCAGCTGCAGGACGTGGACGAGGACTACGTCCTGTTCGACTGTCCCGGACAGATCGAGCTCTACACCCACCTGCCCGTCATGAGAAAGTTGCTGGACGCCCTGCACGGGTGGAACTTCCGCGTGTGCGCCGTTTTCCTCGTCGACTCCCACTTCATGACGGACGCGGCCAAGTTCATCTCTGGTTCCACCGTCGCCTTGAGCGCTATGGCCAGCCTGGAGGTGCCCCACGTTAACGTGCTCAGCAAGGTGGACCTGCTGCCTGCAGCGGCAAAGAGGAGACTAGACACCTTCCTGCTGCCGGACACGCGCGAGCTGGTGGAGGAGGCGCGGCGGGCACCGTGTGGGGACAGGTACGCCGGGCTGACGGAGGCGCTCGGGAGGGTGCTGGACGACTACAGCCTGGTCAAGTTCCTTCCGCTGGATATCCGGGACGAGGAGAACGTGGCGGACGTGTTGCAGGCCATTGACAACACCATCCAGTACGGGGAGGACCTCGAAGTGCGGACAGAGAGCCAAGAGGATCTGAGAGATGACGAAGACGAAGTTGCCGGGGGAGACGAATAAAGACATGAGGATGAGAATAATGACTGTGATGCGGCGTATATACCTACTCGTATAATCATATTAAAGAGAGAAAAGTGTCTATCTCAACTATGTCAATTCTTCACGTTCTGGCATGTTTTTCAGACTGCAATCGTGCGCGCGCGTGGAGAATGGGCGTCCAAGACGTCATCTCTGGCCTGTCGGATAATCCCTACTTCGGGGCTGGCTTCGGCCTCTTTGGCCTGGGCATGACGGCGGCGCTGGCCAGGAAGGGTGCCGCGGTGGGCATGATCATGTTCAGGAGGCACTGCATGACCACGGTGGAGGTCACCTGCAAGGACAAGAGCTACCCGTGGCTCCTGGAGTGGATCTCTTCCAGGGGTGCTAGGGAGACCCAGCACCTGAGCTTGGACACGACCTTCGTGGAATCTGAGTCCGGCAAGATCGACACCCGCTTCGGCTTTAAGCCGTCGGTGGGGGTCCACGTGATGAGGTACGGCGGGACCTGGTTCCGGGTGGAGCGGACCAGGGAGCAGCGGATGATGGAGCCCTGGGAGACGGTGGAGCTCACTACCTTTGGGAACAAGAAGGGCGTCGTGGTGCGAATGCTGGAGGAGGCAAGGGAGATGGTGAGAACTCTGTACATGATTATCATAAAATAATAACAATATTTAAAAAAAATATATTTCTGTTCATCCTAAAAATTTTAACTTAACATTAAGTTACAATATTAGATAATAAATAAATAATGACTCCCTTCCTTGCTCAGGTGATGTCCCAACACCAGGGGAAGACGGTGATGTACACCGTGATCGGGACCGACTGGCGCCCTTTCGGCCACCCTAGGGCGCGGAGGCCGATCAACTCGGTGGTGCTGGACGGCGGCGTCGCCGGGCAGATCCTGGACGACGTCAGGTCCTTCATCGCCTCCGCCTCATGGTACAGGCGGAGGGGAATCCCCTACAGGAGGGGATATCTGGTGAGAGAGAGAGAGGAGATGGAAAGGATCAAAAGTAGGTGGATTTATTGCCCATGAGGTATCCGGTGAGGAAGCCGAGCACGAAGACTGAGTTGAGAGGCATCCTGTGGGGCTCGAAGCGCCTGAGCACGGCCAGCATGTTGATGAGGGTGGGGACGAGGCCGAGCACCAAGCAGCTGAGGACGGCGTAGCCGGTGCGGCGGTGGTAGGACATAAGGAAGCCCACGAGAACGCCGGTGGCCAGACCGATGGTGGAAAGCAGCAGGATCAGGTTGCGGGAGAGGAGGGCCTCCCTTAGGGCGGACGCGCAGCTCGCTACGCCGCCGCCTCCCCGGGGTTCCCCTGTGCAGAAGTAGGGCTGTTGTCGATGTTGAAGGTGGTGGCGCCGCCTGTCGCAAGATTGGAGCTGAGGACCAGGAGGAAGTCCTTTCTTGCTGCCGCCGTCCTCGTCTTTTGTCGTGGAGTAATGAAAAGCACCGGGAGAAAAATTGCAAGCTGATTGCCAAGTGCTCATCGTAAAAATGTTGAATCTGAGGGATTTTTATGCTAACTGCATTTTATTTTTATACTGATGCCAATTCCCAGAAAATTTCAACAGTTTAGCTAGTGTTGCCAGATTCTGCTAAAAGAGAACAATTCAAACTTTCTGGACAGTCGAACTTTTATTGACCTCCAAAATTTAATGAGGACACTAAACTTAAATTTCTACCATGGTAGTTACTGCAGTAACTTTTTTTTAAAACGGTAAATTTGCCATCTCCCGTCATTCCTGCAGCTCTATGGCCCTCCTGGTTGCGGGAAGACCTCCTTCATCACCGCCCTGGCGGGGGAACTGCACTTCTCCATCTGCGTGCTAAATCTGGCCGACCGCGGGATGACGGACGACCGCCTCATGCACAGGTTGGCCGACGCCCCGGAGAACTCGATCATCCTGCTGGAGGACGTCGACGCCGCCTTCGGGAGCAGGGTAGCAAAGTCGTAGTAGCACCACCTGAACCACGTTGACTTTGTCTCGTCCTGTCTGTCCCGGGCCAGGAGTCTAACCCGGCGATAGAGGCGGCCTACCAGGGCCTGAGCCGACTCACCCTGAGCGGGCTGCTGAACGCCATCGACGGCGTCACCTCCACCGAGGGAAGGATCCTCTTCATGACCACCAACTACGAGGAGAGGCTCGACCCGGCCCTCATCCGGCCAGGAAGGGTCGACTACAAGTCAGCACATAGCAAGATCTCGACAGACGTCGATTTGCCCGTAAAAAAAATGCTTTCTTTCTTTTTTTTTTCCTCCTCCTCCTTCAGGCAGCGCATCGGTTTCTGCTCGCGGCAACAGCTGTCCGCCATGTTCGAGAACTTCTACCCGGACGCGGCGGTCGGCTTGTCGTCCCGCTTCGCCGACGCCGTCTCCTCCAACTCCGGCCGGGTGAGCGCGGCGCAGGTGCAGGGGCTGTTCATGTTCTACAAGCACAGCGCGGGAGAGGCGATGGACAACGCGCACCGACTCTACACAACCAAGGCGGAAGCAGGAGAGGCGGATTGCTCAATGACGGGGTGTCTTGAATAACAAAGAAACTTTTATCATCATCATTATCGTCATCATATCATCATCATTGTCATCATCATCATCGAGAGCCTTAAAACGTAAGTCATAACCGATCAGGGAGAAAGGACACCCCGTCACATATTTATTCCCCCACCTCCATGTGATTTACTAGCTTCCAGTCGTCCACGAGAAATACATTCTGTTTCGTAACTGCCAAAGGCGTGTTGTAGTAAGTAGTGTAGTGCCCAACTTGTGAGCTTACGATAAAAAAAATCCCGTGTACCAACACCCCGCATCTAACTTTGTGTTAAAAAAAATAGCCTAAAGCTCTCGCCTTGCTGGGCAAGCTTTGGCAATGACAGAAGATCAAATTACGTATAATTAGCCACACTGGGATCGGTTGGCCCTCAGCCTCAGGTCTGCCAGATGTTCACTCACTCACTTCACTCGTTGCCCATAATATAAATTTAAAGTTTTGGCCGTTAATTGGGCACCCCTTTTGGGCACACCTAGGTATAAAAAAAATGGGTGGTGAGGACATTCGCCTATAGTGTGCACATGTACGTAGATTCTGCTAGTGATGATCGTGGTCGTGTCCGAACGACAGGACCAGGGCTAAGTAGCCCACCCACCCTAGCACCAGCAAGCCCAGCTTGGCGGTGACCATCCACCACCTTCCTCCTCCTCCTGCTCTTTCCCCTTCACCGCCATCCTGACTTGACCTTCTCTTGAATTCGGTCGGGATAATGCCCATGAAGATGAGGTGCAGGAAGAGTCCGACGGAGGCCGATTGGAGAGCGGCCGACGCCAGGAGCATCGTTGGGGAGGAGGCGTCAGCCCTGCCAAGGGAGACTCCGACGGCCATGCCTACGGGGAAAAACCGAGTGTGTGGGGAGAGAGAGGCAGGTTGCAGGTGAGAAGGGGAGGGGGGCACTCAAGTCACCTATAGGGCGCATCAGCACCATGGCCCCCAGGACTGCGGCCACCTTCGCCGCCGACCACCCGGCGGCCACCCAGGCGGGCACGGCCACCAACGCTACGGCTACCGCCATCAGCGCCGCGTGTGACGCCACACCGGCGAAGAGGGCCTTGGCCGTGGAAGGGTCCGTCTGTACACCGAGAGAGACGCCCTGTAAATAGTAAAAGCAATAGCATGTCATATTGATGGGCAAATTATCCTAAGTATAATTATTCTTTCATTGCGCATTTCACCTCCAGCACGGTGTGCCAGGAGACTACGAAGACGAGAGAAAGGGTCTCGAACACCGTCATGTGTTGCCCGGTGCCGACTGCCAGAGCTCCTCCTCCTCCACAGTGATCCCCAGTCGCCTCTCTCCTCCTCCTCCTTGTCCGTCTCCTCTCCTCGATTACTTCCGCAGCCTCGTGCAGCATGGCCTTCTCTCCAGGCCAAGAGTCTCCTTCTTCTTCTTCGTCGTCGTCATCTTCCTCGTCTTCACCTCCCTCCCTGTTGTCACTGTGGTTTTCCCGGTGCTGCTCTTGGTCCTCCCCGCCGTACCTCGCGGAAAGGACGTGCTGCAGGGAGAAGATTGTGGAGAAGCCAAGGAGAACAATGATGTTGTGCCACGGGACCTCCGCCCTCATCTCCTCCGCCTCGTCCTCCCCGTCCGCCCTCGTCCCTAGCCTCTCCTTCCTGCCTCCCGCGGCCGCCGCCCCCGCCACCTCCAACCACTTGGACTCTGCCGCGGGCCACATGCCCAGGAAGCAGGTGCCCAGGAGGATGCCGCAGCTCAGGCTGTTGGTCAGGGAGATGATGTGGCAGTGCCGTGACTCCCCCGAAGTCGATGCGTCTTGAGCCCTTCGCTGCAGTTTACCCAGTTTACTGAAGATTGTGGCAACATGGGTAAATTTTGTCTTACCAGCAACAGCCAGTAGGGCAGGAAGTACGCCAGTCCGGTTATGAGGACGAGCGTGACCAGGAAGAACCCCTGCAGCTCCAATATCCCTTCCATTTTTCTGCAAGGTAACTCCCCTCCCTTCCCCCGTCTGTATTTGGTTAAGGAAAGTGCGTCAGCAGCGGAGCGGAGTATATTAGACTAATCTAAAGAGAGAAGTGCACATGTGTGTGCCGAGTCCCCAGGGCCCACTCCCTTTTTATGGGAAGGAAGAAGGAACTACGAGTACGTAGTACACCGAGAGTGTCGCTGCTCTCTTTGACTTATGAAAGTGGGTGGTCTACCGGTATAGCTATAAAAGGGAGTGCAAACACTTGTTACCTCCTCAGGACTCGCTTAAGTTTGCCGTTTTAACCCCTGTCTAAAAAAACTTCTTTTTCTCCCCTCCCCTCGAATGTACTACACTACTACATGGTACAGTACATATACTCGACATTTCATGGTACGAGAAGCGCTCTTTAATCTCGATTCTCTATCTAATCCATCGCAGTGTAAACTCTGAATCATATTAAGCACTTTTGTTGCAAAAAAAACCTGGGAGGAAATATGGTAAATGTTGCTGTACCTACTTTGCAAATTTTCTTTAAAATTTAGGGAACATAAAAAGCACGAGTTTAAGAACTTGTCAAGTTGTAGTGCCTCTTCTTCGGCGGCCTCACTGGCAACTCTCCTGACTGTGGAGGCGAAGGAGGAGGCATGTAGCACCCAGAGGGGCCTGCCTGAGGATTAGGGCTTTCGGCAGCTTCCTCCGCAGAAGAATCTCCCCTCTCACCACTAGAAAAAAAACCGCAATATATAAATCTGATGTTTCTAGCAAAAGTTACTATCTAGCATAGACACACACACACACCTGGAGGTAACAGGGTCAACCCCTACCCCAAACGGTGCGTCGGCGGGGGCGGAGGAGGACGACGATGACCCCGACGGCCTCCTCTCCCTCTTGATGACCTTGAGCCTCTTGGCGGGCGGGGCGTTCCTGGCCTGCTCCACGATTTCGCTGGCGTCGTAGGGGCGACTGGCGGACAGGTAAGACTCCTCCAAGAACAGATTCTCCTTCCTGTTGGGCAAGTTGGGCCTGGAGAAAGGAAGGTGGAGAGGAAGAAAGAAAGGAAAGAAGGAACTGACATGGTGAAGACGTAAAATGTAGTAAACATGCACTCACTTCACGGCGGACATAACCGCCGGCCAGAAGAAGAGCGCCTTAAACCTCTGGAAGAGCAGTTCGTCGGCCGCCTTCTTTGCGCCCCTCCCGACCTCCTCCTCCCCCTCTTCCTTCCTGTCGAAGTGGGAGGGGGATTCTGCCTGAGCCTCCTCCTTGTCCGCTGAAGCTCTTCCTCCTCTGTCCAAGATGTCAGCGTGGTAGATCCCGTGCCTGAGCACGGTGTCGGCGTCCGGGCGGTACCGGTGGCACAGCTTTGTCGGCGCCTGGGACTCCGAGGCCTGGCGCAGGTGGCGCTGGTGCAACAGCAGGCCGCGGAAGCCGACCAGGGTGGCGTGGCACGGGGGAATCAGGCTTGTGGTAGGAGCGGTAGGAGGAGGCACCGCAGGAGGCAGAGGAGGAGGAGGTTGGGCCAGAGAGGAGGAAATCGTGGTGGTCGTGGCGGCGACCTTCTTTTTCCTCGTGTAGGTCTTCAGAACTTTGGCAGGTGCAGGTTTCTAAAAGAAGCTTTGACAGGTGTCTGCTAGGCCGGCATGCAATTTTGTGGTGTACCTTCGCTGCAACAGGAGTGGCGACTGGCACAGAGGCTTGGCCGGCCGCCTGGTTTTGCTTCCTGAACACCAACTCCTCGGTGAGAAACCTGTCCGAGTTCTCCATGTCGTCGAGATCCTCGGCGGTGATCTTGGACAGGTCCAGCCGGTCTCCCCCGCATCCGAGGACCTCACTAGCCGCCTCCATGGAGTTGACCACGTAGTTGATGTCCCGAGCGCTGGACACTGCAGTAGTTTATGAAGGCTCTGATGCTAGCTGGGTTTTAAACTGAATCAAAGCCTTTACCCCTCCTGCGCCCCCTTTTGCTGCTCCAGGACGGCCTGAAGAACTGCAGCAGCCCGTTGCCAATGCGCTTGATCCTGGTGTGGGGCACCGGCGGCCGGCCCTGTATCGACTTGGGCAGGGTGAGTACCTTGCCACTAGGGAGAGTCCTCACCTGTCAAGTTCCACAAAAGGTAAACGAAAACAAAACTACAAGAATTTGCAGACTTTCTGCTTGCCTTCAGTGGCTTCGACTCGTACAGGCCCAGCTTTTTGTCGGAGAGCGAAATCGGCTTCCTCTGCAGGTACTCTGGCACCTTCTCCACCCCGGGGAGCTCGGCCTTCAGTTCCAGCATGAAGTCGTAGAGCACCTGGTTGGGTATTCTCACCCCGTCCGGCGTCGTGTGGTAACCCTCCAGTTCCGCTTTCCTCACCCCGGTGGCCTCCTCCTCCTCCTTCAGCACACGCTGCCTGTCCAGGAACTCGGACAGCTTCTGGTCCAGCCGCTTGAAGATGGCGCTCTGCCGCTTCTTCTGCAGCGACGACGACCGCATCTTGTTCAGGTTGAAGTTTTCGGGGTCTTTCTCATACCTTGTACAGTTAAGAGAGAAATGTTTTAATTAAAAAAAAAGTTGCGGAAAACGCGCGCTGGGAAAAAGTTTCACACCAGTTGTATATGACGTGGAATCGGTTCCTGCACTGGGTGCGCGTCTTTCCTCCGAACTCGGAGGCCACCTTGACCCAGTCCCTGCTGCCGTGCTCCTTAACCAGCTCGAGCAGCCGGTAGTCGTCCCTCGGCGTCCAGGACTCGAACGTGACGTTGAGGAAGGCGTTGTACCGGGAGTGCAGCTGGACCGCCGTCCGGTGCGGGATGAACCGAGCGATCTTCACCCAGCTCTCCCCGAAGAGCCTGACCCCGACGACGATCATGAAGTCCTCCTCGTCGGTGAAGGCTCCCTTGCGGAGGTTGTCCCGTAGCGAGTACTGGTGCCGCTGGTAACACTGCTCCTTCGTCCTCTTGTTCATGTGGTAGGATATCTTGGACCACGGCACGTAGCTGTTGATCCGGCACCGCTCCACCAGCTGCTTGAGCCTGTCGTCCTCCGCCCTGCTCCACTTCAGCTTGGCGCCGGCGTGGCTGTTCTTCTGCTGGTAGCGCATGAAGCAGAGGAACCCCGTCCTCCCGGTGTTGAGCTCCGCGGCGATGGTGTCCCAATGCTTGCCGCCGGACTCGTCCGCCAGGGCCAACAGCATGGCGTCCTCCTCCTTCGTCCAGGTCCCGTTGTTGATGGTCGGGTGGAGGAGGTTCTTCCACATCAGCTGACAAGACTTGGGCGTGACGGAGCCATTGAACTGGTGACACAAGCAAAATTTTGTTAGGGCGAAGATACTCTTTCTTCCCCTCAAATTGCAACCTCACCGTCTGCACTGATATCCTCATCCAGTCAAAGTCCTCCTCCCTGTTGTGGAAAAGTTCCTCGTCCGGCATGGACAGCACCTCGTCGCTTCTGGCCTTCAGATCCCTCAGCTGCTCCATGATCCGCTCCTTGCTCTTCCTGGACGCCCCCCTGGCCTTGCCTTCCTCCACCAGCGCATCCTTCGCCTCTATCAGCGACTTCATCCTCTCTCTGAGAGCATCCTCCTTCACCGCCCTCTTCAGCCGAGCTTTCTCCGTCGACGTCCACTCCCGAGGGTTGGACAGGTAGACGTCCAGCTCCTGCCTCTCCCTCTTGGCCACCGTGTCCGGGTTTGGCGGATGGCTGAAGCCACGGGCGTCCTTGAAGTAGGGCGGGTTGAAGACGGCCAAGGATCTTTTAGCCATGGATATGTTGTCCCCTCCTCCGGTGCCCCTAGCGGCCTTATCGCCGTCCCTGTTCCGTTCCTCGATCTCGGCCGTCACCTCCCGCTGGCGGAACAGGTTGTCCTCCAGGGCCTCCCTGGCGCTGGAGATCAGGTCCTGGAGCGCTCTCTGGTATCTCTCGTTGAGCAGCAGCGCGTTGTAGTAGGACACCGGAATGTCCGCGTCCTCCTCCTCCTCCTCCTCTTCCTCGTTATCGACGTTTCCGGCCTCCGCCTCCAGCAGCAGTTTCTCCTGCTCGCCCTCCTCTAGTCTGGACGGGGCCCGGCTTGTCTCGGCGGAGGAGGCGGCCGCGCTCGAGCCGACCTCGGAAGAGGAGGGCTCATACAGGCTGGCGTCGTCGTCGTCGTCGTCCACCAGCCCGATGATCTCCCCGTAGGTGGCGAAGACGTCCTCCGCGTTAACCACTACCGGCTGTTGGACCCCGTCTCCTCCTCTGGTCACCCCGGCGGGCAAGTGCAACTCAGGAGGGTGGCGAGCGAGGTGGAGACTGGCAACCTCCTCATCTTCAAAGTCGCCGTTATCATCTTCTTTCTCTTCGATGTCGTCGTCCTCCTCCTCTTCTTCCTCCTCTGACGAGTGATCCTTGGCCAGTTTCGTCAGCTTCTCCACCTCCTCTTCCTCCTCTGACAAGTCCATTGAGTCTATTGAGTCGGAAGCCATCCTGGCCTTGATACCATCAGGATGAAGGCAAGAGTTCCGGTGTGTCGAAGCCTCAAGTCCAAAGTTGCAAGAAGCAAAAAGCAAATTGTTTCTCTGTTTTGTTTGGTGCACTTTACTTACAAAGAAGTCTTGCTTTTCTAAAAAATCAAGTTTGCCTCCAATGCCGTTAAGTACAAGCAAAATTTTATATCACAGCAATAACAAGAACGTATTTTACAGGACATGTGTAAAATATATAACATCATAATTCTAAAAAATATATACTATCTCACCCATTTTACTCTTGCCGACTTCTTTGGCCTCCCACGTTTGTTTACATCCGCGCCTCAATCCAGGCAGGTTTCAGCTGCCACCCAAGAAATCTTCCTTTTCCTTTCCTCTCCCCGTCTCCTCCGGTTGTGCTGTTCTGTTCGGACCTCCCTCGCCACCATCATGGGCCGGTACGCCGCGGAGCCCGACAACGCCACCAAGTCCGCCAAGGCCAGGGGGTCCAACCTCAGGGTCTCATTTAAGGTGAGTGCAAGCAAGAGTGAGAGAAAGGGGGGGGGGAGGAAGATTCTCCACTACAACCTTGGATGGACGGGGAAGCGTGCAGATATGCCAATATGTTGAATCGCCGTTTTTTGACGAGGAAG
>JAAUYM010039178.1_pt1 | contig 17172 bp, 22 predicted proteins | sample 7278001 | NCBI WGS metagenome assembly JAAUYM01 (sample SAMN14350224, study PRJNA611818) | marine sediment metagenome | isolation source: surface marine sediment (1.8m) | place: French Polynesia: Moorea | collected 2018-08
AACTGGTTATTACGGTTGGGCTAACAACTATATTGAACAAATTTACCATACCTACGTTCACTTTATCGAGATTCCACGATGCTAATACTGTACATTACCAAGTGCCACAGCATTCTCACCCTGTACACTGTGTTCTCAGCCAGCAACCCAGCGAAGAAGAGGCTCAATACGAACAAGACAAAGAGCGCAAACAATTTTGAGATTCCCATTTTTTCTTTCTTTAAAAATCCGAATTGATAGCACTAAATTTTGTCTCTATTCCTCCCCTACCTTAGCACCTTAAAAAAACTGTTATCAGAAATATTTTGCAGCTGCTAATCAGTCCTCTCTCCTCTGGAGGCCCGGATTCCGGGATAAGTTCTGCGACGTAACAAGCAAGAGGGAAGAAATTATGAGTAATTTGCCTAATAAAGTACGATAGTAAGAACCTTGTAACAACAATTAACTTGATAATCTTAACTTAGCTATACTGTAGCAGCTGCAACTTCTTACAAATTGGCGCATCCTTTAGCCATTTAATTTTAAGATTTCTTAAAATGCATTTCATTCGTTCTGTTTGCTTTTATCCCATTTTACAACTCGGAAGAGATAAGCGTTCATCACTACAAAGCGGATGTTGAGAGAGGGGACAAAAAATGAAAAGAATGATAAAAAAGCGATGAGATAAAAAAAAATATGAATTTGAATTCTGTCTCAGATTCAGGACTTACGGAGGAGCATAAAAATTTAAAGGGGAGACCCACCGAAGAAACAGCAACCACAGCAGAAAATGAGCAAGAAAAAATGGGGCTTGTCTCAGTAGGATTTCTCTCAGACGTCTGGGTTTACTTTTTACCACACTTTTTAGGAACTTTATTTGGTACACACACGTGACACAATTTTAGGTGGCGTCGTCGTCATCTTTCGTATTTGTAGGACTCGACCCGCTTCACACAGTAAAATCTTCCGAAGACTCTCTTCCACCTTTCACAGCGAACCTGAAATCATTCACCACATTACTAGTAATTTTTATAAATAGTATCATCATCATAACCTGTGCCTGTTTAAATTAACATACCGTATTTCTGACCCTCCTTCGCCCACTCGAACTCGCCCTACCAAAGCCACCCTGGGCAAAAAGGGGGAAAAGTCGCATTTCCCATACTATGTTAATTTGACCCCACGCATGATATACCGTTGCTCCCCCGATCCCGAAGAATAATGCTCCTCCCGCCCCTGAGATGCCTCCGTTGTCGGCCGCTGGCATGACAAAAAAAAGTCAATGAAATTTACCAATTAGTTTTTCACAATTACCCAACCTTGAGGTGGGTCTCCGCCACTTACGCTTCGTCGTCTTGGGCGGGCTGATCCTGCACTCGCAGACGGGGCATCCGTCCTTGCCCATCTCGGCCGGCGACGCCACGTCCAAGTCGGGGCCACATTCGCAAACGGGACAGGAGGAGGAGGACGAGAAGAAGAGGAAGAAGGCGAAGAGGAGGAGCGTTGGGAGGCGCATCTTCAGTGTCTGAAATGTAGCGAAATTCCGGAGTCTTAAATGTCATTTCACACATCCGCTTGTGGAGGGGAGAGCAACGATAAGCTGTGCCGGTATAGCATGTAACTGACGATTGCACATACTACGTATATGTAAGTAGGTAGTACTAGTGGGTCCATACAATAGAGTGTCCTCTAGCAATGATGACGACAAGTTTACAAGAAGCAGGACTTTACACTCTTCCAAAAGTTTTTTTTAAAAAATTAAATGTTGCGGATTTCTACGAAGGTTTCTTTTTTTTTCTTTCTTTCTTTCTCTCTCCCTCAGTTTCCGTCCGGCCCAGTTCAGCGTCCGCGTTGGCGAGTGGGACCGCTTCGACTCGGACGACTACAGCGAGGAGTTCCGCGTGCTGGACTACAAGGCGCATCCGGAGTTCAAGCCCAACGGGTTCTACAACGACGTGGCGGTGTTCACTCTCGACCAGCCGGTCAGGTTCAACCAGTGAGTGGACAGACATTTGAAGGGGAGACTCAATTTCACTCGTCACAGACAACGTCTTGGGATTCGTTTATCCTTTGGTCTGAAAAAACATCAAATCTTCCATTTTTTTTTTGCTGGTTGTCTGAGAGGTCTCGTTTTATTGGGTTGAAATCTGCAGACGCTGGTCATTCATCAAAATCTCCCGATTCCAGAGTTGTTTACTGGCTGTTTGCAGAGCAATTTTAACCCCCCCATTTCCTTCATTATCAGATACATCCAGCCGATCTGTCTCCCCGCCGGTCGCAACTCCCGGCGTTCCTTCGAGAACTCCCTCCCGGTGGCGCTGGGGTGGGGAGTCACCCACTACGGCGGGGAGGAGGTGGGCAAGCTCAGGGCGGTCGCGCTACCTGTCTGGGGAAACAGCAAATGCGACCAGGCATACTTTCAGGTCAGCAGTGGGGAAAAGGGCAACAAAACTGCCCAACCAATATCGCTAGCCTGAATTTAGTGATGGGTTGTACTAGTGCCAGGGCAGGTGTTATAATACAGTACGTAGTGGAAAAAACACCCTCCCTAAGAGCAACCCAAATTTTGGCCCCACCATTAATTAGCACTAGTGGTGTAGCAGCTGGTATGGCTCTAGTGGTACCAATGTTGGTTGGGTGGTGACGACGAGATATGTCAATTATACTGTAAACGCTAAACATGCTTCCGCTTGTTCAGCCCATCACCGAGGTGTTCCTTTGCGCCGGCTACGCCACCGGCGGCCGCGACGCCTGCCAGGGCGACAGCGGAGGGCCACTCATGCTCTACGACGAGGACACGCAGAGCTGGATGCTCATTGGATTGGTGTCCTTTGGAAACAGGTGAGAGAAAATGTTGTGAAAATGAAAAAGATAAAGATATTTTTTTAGGCGCAAATCTGGGAATTTCTCTGCACATCTCATTTAACGATCGAGAAGCAGTTTGGAACTTCAAACAAGTGTTTGTAATGTGTATCAACTATCTCCGGACTCTTCCTAGTTCTGGGCGAGTTGAAGCAAATTTTTTTCCCGATTCCAGATGTGCTGAAGAGGGATATCCGGGGGTGTTCACCAGGATCACGCACTTCATGGATTTCATAACGTCTGTTATGCTGTGAAATATCGACAAGAATTAATGACAAGGACGGAAAAAAAGAGTAAATAAAGCGCTTGCCTTTTTTTCCATCCCCATAATCGAACATTAACCACCAAATTCCGCTCGATTTTTTTTTCCTACAATTTCGAGCCCGAACTCGGTCTGCTCCGTCCCCTATCCACTTTCTCTGCCGCGAGAAGAGAACGTGACGCGTGGAAAAGGGAGAATCGCCTCACGCCGTGGCTAGGGCTAACCACAGGAGACATCATACTATGATCAAGCCAGCAAAGGCGACGACCACATCAAAGTAGCACAAAGGAATTTATAGAGGCGTTGCTCTCTGGTAATGAGCGTCCCAGTTAGTCGCCATTAATGCAGTCCTTCCTCTTTCTTATCAGTTTATCAATATACAGTGGCGGGAAGCAAGAAGTTAATCGCTCGTTATTTCCAGTCCTCCCTTTTTGCTCTATCCATCGGTGATGACGACGATCGAGAAAAGGAGGAGGGGAAGGGGGGGGCCTGGGCTGGGCGGGGCGGGGCGGGGCGGGGGGCCGGGGGGGGGGGAAGGGAGCAAAGGGCGTGCGTTAGCTGTAGTGGAGAATGGAGCGAGCAAGTGTTTATTACGTGAAGAGCGAGCAAGTGAGTGCACCTTCTCTCTTTCCATTTCTCAGCAGCGGCTGCGGCAGAGACGCTTCTTCCGCTCTCTCTTCTCTCTCTCTCTGTCTCAGGCAGTGCTACCACACCTGGCGGAATTTTGACAGTCTCCTTGGCGACTTTCAAAAGTGCTCCGGCTACTGGCACCAACTGGCCAAATTTGAGGGTGAACTAAATTCACTACGTATACTACGCCAAAATAGCTTTCATTTTAGAGCAAGTGGTTTCCCCCCCCCAAGTCTTATACTTGGCGAATTGGCGATATTTTGCCACCTTACTGGCGAAATTTGAGGCTGATTCTGTGGCAACGCTGGCCTCAACCTTTTCTTGTATCTTCCTTCCTTCCTTAGGCGACTTCTTCGTTCGTGCTCCCTCCCTCAGCCTCAGCCTCAGCCTCAACGCCTCTCTCAGCCTGCAAAGGACGAAGAAGAAGAGAAGGAGGAAACTCTGGTGGAGGTCGCCAAAGAGAGAGAGAGAGAGAGGGGGGTAGTAGTGGTGGACAGAGCAGCTTCATCTGCGATCAAGGCCAGGATTGAGGTGGTGGAACATTTCTGAAACGTGTCCAGGAGGGAGAGGCTGTTGGGGGGCATTCCCAAGCTTCCTCTAAAAGAAAAGGGAGAGAGGGGGCATCCCCCAAAGTTGGGTAACATGGTGACCTGAGGCCAGCAACTGACTACACCCTCTTTTTTGGCCTTCTTCCCAAGTGCAAAAGACCTTCCTCCTTCCTGCGCCGCGCTCCCTCTCTCCTCCCCCCCCCGGTGGCTCGCCATCGCGATGCCTCCCTCCTCCAGGGGCTTCTTCCGCCCGCGCGAGAAGTCGCTCATCATGCTGGTGTTGGCCACCTTCGTCTTCGTCTGCATCGGCTCCATCTTCTTCCTCCCGGACCGACTCTCCTCCTCCAGGGGCCGGGTGCAGCCCGGGGAAACTGACGGCGCCGGCGCCGGCGTCGCCATCATCGGGGCACGCGGCGCAGAGGGAGAGGACGCCGACCGCGCTGGCGGAAAGGTCTACAAGGTGTACAAGGAGCTCCGCGAGGCCGGTAGGGAGTTCATCCTGCCTCCGCCGCCGCTGGACCAGCTGGACAACCCGAACGTGCGCCACGGGGTGCTGGACGGGCCAGACCCGCACCGGGTAGACGACAGGGCGAGGCTGATGGCGCAGGTGGAGATGGACTCGGCGGTGGAGGAGCTCAGGCGGAGGCAGCAGCAGCAGGTGCTGCAGAGGCCGAACCTGGATCCGGACAAGGACAACGCCCGCAAGTCCTCGCCCTCCTCCTCCTCTTCGCCGTCTCCGCCGGCCAAGAAGAAGAAGAAGAAGCCTGATCCGGCGTTTCCTTCGGGTCCGAGGAAACCGCCGTCGGGGTCAGCCGTCCAGGAAAAGAAGCTGAGCGAGCCGATGGTCCAGGGAGGAGACGACCCAGATCCAGAGATGAAACAGCGGAGGAACAAGGTGGCAGAGGTAAGTTGGCGGCCGACAGCATGTAGGATAAAGTTCTATGCATGTATGTCCTGGAATCCGTTCCAAATGGTCCCAGAAAAAAAGGACAAACTACGGCGGGGGGAGGGGAGACTGCAATATTATTTTTCTTCGTGTTGGAGGGTTTTTACTCTCACTCCTACAGCCTTATTCACTACTATGCCCTTCTCATCCCTGAGGTTACTCCAGGTTCTTCTAGGGTGTTTGGTATGCATTGTACAGCATGTCCATTAGAAAAGTACATACCTTCTTTCACTACCTAGGTGTGTTTAATAATGCATTTATAACATGTTTAAGTGCAAATATATTTTAAAGTAGTCTGTAAAAAACATGAAATATTTTACATTAAGTAATGTTCAAATAAATTTATGCTTGATTATGGAAGCAACCAAGTGTTCAGTTTTTTGGTGGACATGCTGTACTATGTACCGTATGTACTGTCCGGAATTGTCGCGTAGAAAACCCGAGGTCGAAATGTTGATTCCGGCAGGCATACGCGTTGCCTCGTTCGCAATATTTAACTTTCAAGTGTATCAAATTACGTGTGCAAATATGGCGTCATCAGCTACAGTGCTCTTTGATTTATGAAAGAAGCTCAGTAGCACTTCTTGAATGAAGAGGTGTGACAGAGCAGCAGCGTTTCTCGATGACAATCTTCATATATCGACTAGCGGCAGCAGCATCTTCCCTCCTCGCGCTTTTCCCTTCTCCTCCGCCTCTTTCTCCCCGGAAGCTACCTGATTACTCAGTCTTTATTGGAGTGGTCCGTCCGCGTGTGTAATGGGGTGCCAGTGGCAGCGGACCATCATACCCCCCCTCACCCCCGACCAGTCCCAACCCTAGCAAGTGCCACGTCCTCATTTCATTTAGGAGGGTGATAATTAAGTTCCGCTTGCGATTTATTTGCACTTGTGTGCGGCGAAGGAAAAAGCAGATTCCTTGGCGGTAGACAAACGTGCTCTGGCCTCGCGTTACAGCTTCGATCGCCGTTTGTCATGTGTCGTGACAGGTGGCGTGGCTCTCAATGCGGAGAGGCTAGAATTGCCCCCGCTGCAATTGTACAGATCATCGAACACAATTGAAAGAGATGGGAGCCTTCCTCCTCCTCTCCTTTCTTCTCCACCTCCCCTACTCCTACTCCTCTCTCATCTGGCGTTATGACGAGCTAGCGACGGCGCCGAGAGATGAGCCAGTTACAACTCAACTTCCCTGCGTGTCTCTGTGTCGCCCTGTTCGGGAGTGCACATACAAGAGTGTCTCTTCCCAAAAACGGGCTTATCATCTTTGCCACGTCTCACCCGGGACCGGGGGAGGAGAGGAGGGAGAGGAGGAGGGAGGGAGGGGAAGGAGTGTTTGCAGTGACCTCCCCTCCCCCTCCCGGTAAGAGGCTTCTTCATCAGCTGCGGCGAAGTGTGTCGCCCGCCACCGTCATCTCCTCGGTCTTGATGACGATGACATTCACTGAGCGATGAGGAGGAAGACGGCGGCGCTGTTGCTGCTGGCGGCGGCCTGGATGGTCATCCTCCTCCGCCTCTACGGCATTTCCTCTTCTCAGAGAAAGGTGAAGAAGGACTTGGTTGTCGGTGGAGACCTTGGTAGGGATGAGAGCACAAGAGGAGGAGGAAGAGACGGAAGCGATAGTGCCAGAGTCGCCTCTCGTTACGACGACGTTCGCCTGCAAGTTGTTGGCGCGCGTGATGGAGACCCAGGAGATACAGAGACGACCATGAGGAGAGAGCACATTAAGAGAGTACGGAAGAAAAGACATTACATACTGTATGTATATTTTTTTTTCCCCTGTCATTGCCAATGCCGATGTCGGAGTACATACTTAGTAGAAGACCCGTCTCCCTCATGTTGCAACCATTTCAACCCTCCCTTTCCCCATTAAAGGCAACGTACGTGCTTGCTTCCTTTCCTTAATTTGTCTGCTGCTAAAAATAGGAGGGGTTTTGCCTTTCTCGATCAATAACGTGAAGGCGGATATGGGGGAGGAACCGAAACGAAGGAAGTTGTTGATCGTTGTGGATATGAACAAAATTAGCCTGTGTCCAAAGAGAGAAAAGTTTATTGCCGTCCTCTGCTGTGAAGTCAGAGACAGACAAGCTCGTTTTGTTGGGCAGAGGGGAGGGGAAGGAAAGAGGGGAACAGCCCGGACAAAGTATTGAACTTGTGTCGAAATATTTAATCACCAACTTTATTTGCGAAAGAGAGGTCGGATCCATTGAGACGCTAATAATATGATGACTTGCCTCTTTCTTTCAGATGATGAAGCATGCTTGGGACGGCTACGCTGCTTACGCTTGGGGCAAGAACGAGGTTCGTCCCATTTCGAAGCGCGGCCACTCCGCCTCCATCTTCGGGTCCAGCTCCCTTGGCGCCACCATAGTGGACGGACTGGACACACTCTTCATCATGGGCATGATGGAAGAGTTCCAGACAGGAAGGGATTGGATCGAGGCGTATCTGGATATGAGCCACATGGTGAGGAGAGAGGGAGAAAAATAATTGTGTGTGTGCGTGTGAAATTTTCACAAAAACTCGCACAAAAAGGGTTGGAGGTGTACGTAGACAGGTGGCAGATTGCACAAACTGGATCAAGACGAAATTGCAGTTGAGGCAGTCTCGTCCTTTAGAGGCAACAGAAAGAACTTGACCAGTGTCATTAATGTCGCTTGCTCTTGTGTTGCACGAAAATAGACACATAGCAGGGAATATTGATTTTTGGAGCACCATTATAAAAAGATAAATCACATTCTCCTCTCTCTCTCTTTTTCTCCTTTTAGACTGGCGACGTCTCGGTGTTCGAGACCAACATCCGCTACGTGGGCGGACTCCTCTCCGCGTACGCGCTCACGGGGGACGAACTCTTCAAGGAGAAGGCCGTTCATGTTGCGAGCAAGCTCCTTCCAGCCTTTGACTCGCCGACAGGTGAGAAAAAAAACGCATTGTAGTACGTACAAGAAGAGGGAAAAAGGAGGAGGAAAAATAGTAGACTACCGTAGTACATCAGAACACTTGTGTGTGCTGTGATGAATAGATTTTTTTTTCAATGATCCGAACAAAAGCAATACGAATAGTGGAGAGTGTGTTTTCATCTTTTCAGGCATCCCTTACGCCCTGGTGAACATGCGGACAGGAACTGCGAAGAACTTCGGTTGGGCCAGCGGAGGATCCAGCATCCTCTCGGAGCTGGGCACGCTGCACATGGAGTTCGCCTACCTCACTGACATTACGGGTGACCCGGTGGGTGGAAGAAGACGATAAGATAATTTTGGAACGCGAAACATTAAAAAGGTGAAACCTTTTTTTTTGTTGTTGTTGTTGCAGATTTACGCCAAGAAAGTTGAGCGAATCCGCGAAGTGCTCATCCAGGCAGATCGACCAAAGTCTCTCTACCCGAACTACCTGAATCCCAAGACCGGCAAATGGGGCCAGGCCCACACCTCAATGGGCGCGCTGGGCGACTCCTTCTACGAGTACCTGCTGAAGGAGTGGCTGCGATCGGGCAAGAGGGACCTGCAGGCAAAGGCCATGTTCGATTCTGCCGCTCTGGACGTGGAGAAGCAGCTGGTGAAGACTTCTGCCGGGGGGTTGCTCTATTTTGCCGAGTACAAGTACGGAAGACTGGAGCACAAGATGGACGAGTTGGCCTGCTTTGGAGGTGAGAACGAGAAGCAGGAATAGTTGTGGTGAAACCCGAGGAAAATTACCACCCTGGCTTGTTTGCCTCTCTTTCTTAGGCGGCATGTACGCGCTGGCCGCCCACGAGGAGCAGGACGCCAACTCCGACCGCTGGATGCAGATCGGCGAGGGCATCACCAACACCTGCCACGAGGCGTTCGACCGCACGGACACCAAGTTGGCGCCGGAGGCGTTCAGGTTCTCCGACTCGGTCGAGGTTCGCGCGCTCAAGTCCACCGAGAGGTACTACATCCTGCGGCCGGAGACCTTTGAGTCCTACTTCTACCTGTGGCGGCTGACCCACGACCAGAAGTATCGGGACTGGGGGTGGGAGGCGGTGCAGGCCATCGAGGCGCACTGCAAGGCGGAGGGAGGGTACACCGGGCTCAAGAACGTGTACGACGTCAACGGACAGAAGGACGACGTACAGCAGAGCTTCCTCCTCGCAGAGACGTTGAAAGTAAGACACCCAACTCAACTTATGCGGATACCCAGCGCAGTTCAATTCAAAGTACAAGTAACTTGTTGAGAAGACAGCATACTACATACAGTAGGTACCAGCGGGCTTCTTATTGTGAATACAGTGATCAAATTCGCTGTTGTAGTAGGTTACAAACCATGCAACTTACCCTAGAATAATTCGACTCTGCTTTCGCTTGCAGTACCTGTACCTCCTGTTCAGTGACGACGACTTGATCTCCTTGGACGAGTGGGTGTTTAACACAGAGGCGCACCCTCTGCCCATCAGCGGCAAAAACCAATTCTACCGCGCGGCCCCTCACAAGGCCAGACTGGTGGCTCAGGTGGCACCGCGAGACGGGACGGGCACCGGAGGAGGAGGAGGAGGAAGGAATCAGAAGATCCTCGACGTGGATGTTAACAAAGTCGACAACGAAGACGACGCTGCCGCCGTAATCTGAACGGCCAGTGGCGGAAAAAACCCTAAAAATGTGATAGAAGTGAACAGATGAGACTTCCCCCCCCCTCCGCCAAGGACGGTGATGGCGAGAATGACGGTCTAGACAAAGAGGTTCGCCACGCACACGACGGGGGAGAGAAATACTCCGTTTTGCCACATTGGCAACTGCAAAGATTTAGCAGGAGACAGATTTTTAAAGAAAAAAAAAATCTCGATATGTGATGATGCATTCTGCTCCCCCCAATCCCCACGCTGATGCAGGCCATTTGTTCTTTGGGTTGAAATAGCATTTGACGTTTCGTTCTCCGTTGCTCTCTAAGTTGTACTACTTTTTTTTTCGTCCGTGTTGCTGTGAAACCAATCTGATTGATTTCCAGTTCTCTCGGTTTTTACATCTTATTACCGGTACTACTTTTATAGTTCGCATCAGTGCGTTGTTCCCTTCCTCCCTGGTCAAACCCATACTATACCTAATTGTTATGCTTCATTATGCCTACTAGGAGAATAAAAAACTATTCTAGACTGTGTCGCTTAGCGAACAACTGTACACTTTATGTTAAGCTGTACTACTGTTCCGGAAATAAAGAAAAATACACATTTATAAATACACATTTAGGATCACATTACATTATGACGGGTCTACTACGTCCTGTGGCTTGTCCTGTGCCATTTGCATCCGCTTCCTCTGGAACCAGGTGGGAGGCTTTTCGTCGCTGAGGTAAACTCTCATCTGGTCTCCACATTTGAGCCTACGCGCGTACTGATAAATGAACCTGCAAAAGCAACGTGTGCGTCAACCCGCCTCCCCTCCTACACGTAAATACATCCAACAATGTCTTTTCCATGTTCTTTTTCCCCATGTACTATGCTTACTTGGCGTCTTCGTCGGCGCCCTTCTTTGCAGCCAGGTACTCTTCCAGCTTCCCTCTGCTCGTACACATCCTACAGTAGGCCTTGTGCTTCTTCAGAAAGGGGGTGCTGAGCAGTCTGGGAAAGTGGGCTCTGTCGTCCACTCCCTTGCCTTAAAGGGAGATGATTATAGTTACTAGTGTTTAGGATATCGCAAGTACCACAGTCCGCTTCAGATTAGCGGGATTTTCGGATTAGGGAGAAGATTCTCTAGAAACAATATTTTATGAAGTAAATTACTTCTGACAAGAGGAATTTCCAAAATGTTGTAGTACTTCACATTAGCAGGACTTTTTTCATGATCAATAAGCTCTCATGAATAATTTCATCGAAAGTGTGAAAGTACTGTGATCTGTGAAGTGTATTGTAACGTATTGTGAGTGTGTAAAGCATGTACAGGTAGCCTGATGTGAAGCATTAAAAAGCTTATTGTACCAAAATTAGAATTCTTCTAACAGAAAAAAGAAACTTTGGTTGATCGGAATTTCAGAGTAGGGAAATTTCTTCTTGGTTCCCAAGGAGCCCCGCTGATCTGAAGTGGACTGTAGTAGTAGTATGTACCCTACTGTGCCGGTACGTACACCACCACAAAAGTACCTTTCTTGAAAACCAGATAGCTGAACCTGTGAACCGAGGCGAGGTCTCGTATCTCCTGCGGAATGGAGGGGAGCTGAAAGGTTTTGTACCGCACGTCGAAGTTGCAGGGCACGACGTCGTGGAAGTATCGCGGACAGCCGCTGGAGTGAGGACACTGAAAAAAGAAAAGGAGGACGACCTCTCACTGCACAAAATGGGCGGCTTGTCATGCCAGCTGACAGACCGGAGCAAAGAGGTTCCCTTCCAGCTCCTGCGTTCTGGTCCTGGAGTCTAGTTTCAGCTTTGAAAGTTGGATAATGTAGTCCCTGGCCTCTGCCAAGACCTGCATACAAAAAAAAGTAGCCTTTTTGAAGATCTTTCCTTTCCAGATCTGAGAATTCCCACGACTATAGGTAGTATACTGACCTGAAAGCCTGCGTTGGTCCCGTCTTCTATGAGGACGAGAAAACCACTCGTTTTTCTCCACAGGTTGTCGATGGCAGTCAGTCTCGCCTCTTCGTTTGGAAGATCCAACAGAGAGTGTGTACAAGTGACCAGGTCGTACGTCAACTGGAACAAGTGTCACATGCATTTCTAAAAGATTAAAAAACCATAATTTGCAACTCACGTCGTTTGAGCTAGGAAGGGTCATCCTAAAAAAGGTCCCTGCTGGCAAGGAGTGAGTAGCCTTGCCTTCCAGCAAGATCAGTCTGCAAATGCAAGATCAAAAACGGCTTGGTATTAAGTTCATCACATGTGACGCATCACATGATGTAAACATCTGTAAGGTACAGTAGACTCCGTTCTAAAAAACACCCCTCATCTGGTCCATAAAACAGGTTGCCAGTTTCCTTTGAGAAGCAAATATTGGCTCTCTGTTAGAACCAGCCCAATAGGGCAATGAGGGGTAGAACAATCGATGTGAGTCAGAGTGAAGTCCCCCTGAACCGGCCGTGGGGGGATGTGGTTAACATCACACCGCAGTCACTCTCCAACAACATCACACTTCAACAACAACAACAACAAAAGGCTTGTGCTGCAGGCAGCTCTCATACATAGTAGTAGGTACAAATGTAATAATAATACGTATGTACTGTAGGTAGATGTACCTATACCTACCTGGCTAAATTATTCATGTCTGGGCTGGTGTCGACGGCGAAGATCTCTGTGAAGGTCCCGAAGGTCTCCTGCGCCGCCCAGATGGCCGACCCGACGCCCGAGCCGTAGTCGAAGATCGTCCTGGGCTGGAAGTCCGGCTCCCTCTCCCTGATCTCGGACATGACCCTCAGAGCCGTCGCGTAGTCGAAGGGGCTCTTGGCCAGCAGGTAGGCGTAGCACGCGGCCTCGTCGTACACGACCGGCTTCCAGTGATGGGTCCTCCTCTTGACCTCCGCCTCCGCCCTCTTCTCCATCTCGGTCTCGATCTCGTCCAGCTGGGAGGTGCTCAGGGCATCGTTGCTCAGCTCCGTCGCGTCTTAAAAAGAAAAGGTCGCGTAAAGATGTTTCTATTTTATATTTAAAAAAAAAACCAGCTGTGTGTCTCACATTCCGCTTCTAGCAGCGACATCTTTACTTGGTTGATCCTCTCTCGATACACCGATTCCTCCTGCAGCAAAAGCATCATAGGCATCATTTCTCTAGTCTCCCCTTCTCTCTCTGCGCACTGATCTCCCCCCCTCTCTCTCCCACCTGTGGCGGATGTCTCCCGTGGAGATGATTCCTCAACTTGACCCCCGCTGCCAAATACTCCTCGACGTGATTGCCGACCTCACGATTCACTGAATCAAGGAGGAAAGAGAGGTGGATTTTTTTTTATCGCAACGCCTTCCTTCGTGCCATCCGGCTGACCTAACCTTTCCTCAAGACGACTTGGACGTTCCTGGTGATCCTGTCCGGCGGCTGGACGCACGCTAGCACGCCGGGTCGCCCCGGCGCGCCCACGCGCTCCCCACGCAGCAGGGCACCCTTCACGGAGTCGTCCAGCCTGGCGCCGGGCCGACGACGGGGGTCGAAGTTCTGTCGGGAAGACAGAAGGAGGAAGAATGGAATGGGGAAGTGAGGTGATGGCCAATGTTGATATTGAAGACAAAATGAACCACCAGAGCTGTTGTCCCAACCAATATGGTATCGCGTGCACACTCATAGTGGTAATTACCTATGGGGTCGACATTTCTATTGTTCTAAGGTTTTCATATCATATCACTAATATATCACTTAACGTTATATAACGTTTGTACGCCAGGGCAGGTGTTAGAATAGTGAAAAAAAACCAGTACAACCCATCACTAAATTCACGCTAACGATATTGGTTGGGGTATCATTCATTGCACGATTCTTACGACGGTCTTGGCTGCTTGCTCCCCGGGGTCGTGGTGCGGGAGGAGCCGGGCCGTCCTCACCTGTGGCCGCGTTGACGTCGCCGTGCGACTCAGTCTAGACAATGTGGGCCACATTGTAAGGGGACGAGCCCTCGGGCCTTTGTCCCAGGCCACGAACTACCATACAATAGGTATATAACCTAGCCCAAAACTTTGTTTCTTCTTCTTCCCTTCGAGCCTAGTTTTTCACCCTTTTGCGCGTATCAGCAGAAGTTTTAAAAAATGCGCCTAATGTGTACAATTGTCCCACATGTGGCAGCACTGCTGGGAATTGTTCAACGCCCCACGCACATCCACCCCGTGCAATTGCAAACGCACTGTGCTTTGTTATGATGTCTCGCGTGTTGATCATGATTGAGTGGCGGGATTTTCAAACATTCATTTGAGCACAGTGATCTTTCCCATTGTTGGATTCGGGTTCTGCCAAACTCACTCTTGGCAACTCATCATCCTAACTAACCACCAGCCTGCAAAAAAAAATACTACTACTACGGTATAGTTCAGAGGAGACGTTAGCAGGCACCTTGCTGCAATGAACACATTTTATTTGAACAGTCCAAAGAGAAGAGAGCACCAAATCAAACAAACGTCGTCTTCGCCTTCGTCTCCGTCATGGACGGCGGAGGTGGTGTCGTCGCTGCCCTGCGTGGGGTGGCTGCGCTGCGCAGCACAGGAAAGCCGCAGAACGAGTTTTTCTGCTCTTGGCAGCTGGATGGATGGACGAACTGCTCCTCTTGTTTCCTCTCCTCTCCTCTCCTTGCCTTTCCTTTCTTTCTTTCCTTTCCTCTCCGTCTTCGTTGCTGCGGGTGCGGCAGGGCAGCGTAGTTGCACCCCTCCTTCCTCCTTCGCTTGATGTGTAGTGTGACCACGGCCTCCATTACTGCTATCCTTGAATCGTCCTCCCTCTCGTCCTCCCAAGGGCAAGGAGAGTCAAGTGCTGAGGCTCCTTGGCTTAGGTCGGACGGACGGTGGTTCAAGATGAGAAGCCGCAGCAATTCGGCGGTCAGACTGGACACCTACCACAGGATTGTCTACAAGACGGTCCTGCGGCATCAGGTAAGAAATCACCCCGGAAGTGTGGGGGGGAAAGATCAATTTACCTTTTTCATTAGTGATGGTTGTTCTGCTTCTACTACTTTTTGCTTCTGCTCCTTAACACGTACTTTTGTGGAAAAGTTGGCTACTGTCACAGTAGCTTAATCACGCAATGAGATATAACTGCCATAATTTTGCTAATCTTGGTGCTGCTGTGACTGCCGCTCGTTTCCCCCTTCCTCCTGCCCTCGGAAAAGTAATCAAATAAGTTTTTTGCTTCTTTTTCAGAATGCCGTCACTGGCCTTCTACCTGCATCCGGTGAAAACACTCATGCCTGGATAAGGGACAATGTGTACAGCATTACGGCGGTCTGGGCCCTCTCACTTGCCTACAAGAAGGCGGCCGACTTGGACGAGGACAGAGCAAAGGTTAGTCCAGACCATGTTTCCTTTTCTTTTTTTTCTCTTTTTCTGTGGCAACTACGCATCTGACAACTTTTTACCTGCAGAAGCACGAGCTCGAGCAGTCCACAGTAAAGTGCATGAGAGGCCTGCTAACGTCGATGATGCGCCAGAGGGACAGGATTGAGCGCTTCAAGGAGTCTCACGATCCCCTGGACTCCATCCACGCCAAGTTTGCCTACGACACCGGACTTCCCGTAAGAGAGAATGCAACTTTTTTTACTTTTACCACCGGCTGGCTCTGTGCGTGCCCGACGCAACTTTTTTAGGTGGTTGGAGATCACGAGTGGGGCCACCTGCAGATCGACGCCATCTCCATCTACCTCCTCATCTTGGCTCAGATGACCGCATCCGGACTGCAGATCATCTTCTCCTTGGACGAGGTGGCCTTTGTCCAGAATCTGGTCTTTTTCATCGAGTCCGCCTACTGCACGCCGGTGAGTACAGCGCAGACCCACAGGTCTTGTACTACATGCTGTACGTACGCAGCAGCAAACTACTATGGTAGTACGTGGAATACCTAGCACTGGCAGAAGTAACCTCTTCCAAAGAAAATTCCCACCCCGACCCACACCAGCATTGACCCCACGTAGGGTAGGACGTCTGCCCTGTCGAACCAGCTGTCGTCTCTCCGAGGGACTGCGGCGGTGGCGACGGCGTCCCTCGTGATGGGCAGGGCGTCGATGAAGTAGGTGGGCTTCTCGCCCGCACCGGGCAGGTAGCCGGAGCTCGCGGGCACTCCCACGGGAGGCAGGGGGGGCGGGGACACATGGAAATACTCCGCCCCCTTCCCTCTCCGATTTCGCGGGGGTGGCCGAGGGAGGAACTGGACTCCCTGACGGGGCGGAGGAGGGGAGGGAGGAGGGCAGCGGGGCACTCGCTGAACGCACGCAGCGGGTTGCGCGGGAGGCGCGTCCGCCGGGAGGGCCCGGGGCACGCTTGCTCTCTCCCTCCGATGCTGCTGACAACGGGGAAAGTCCTCCAGGAGGACCCGGCCTCCGCGATGGGGCCAGCACGGTTCCGCGTCCACCGTCGGCCCCGCCTGCGGCATAGGGAGGGCGTCCCCGCCCACGAGCGGCGGCGGCGGCGGAGACGCGGCACCGCTGGGCACCCTGGACGGCTCGGAGCCGCGGAAGCACGGGATCCTCCTCCTGGCCTTGTCGCCGGGCGCGTCCGCTCGCCAGGTCTCCACCACCAGCTTCAGGCGAGACAGGTCGTCCGCGGGGTCGGCCTCTCTCAGGGTGAGGAGGACCTCGCGACTTCCCTCCGGCTCAATGACGCCCTTTGGCGGACTGACCCGTAGTGCCATGCCCCTGCTCTCGGCGTTGGTCAGGAACTTGTAGGTCATCTCGTAGGTGGTGCTGGGGTTTATGAGTGCCAGCTGAGTTTCTTCGTCGCCGTCTTCGTACGGTGACGCCTCGAACACCACTTCTGACTTTGGAAAAGTTATCACCTTTGGTCTGCCTTGGTAAGGGCCTATATAGTCATAGTTATCCATAGCTAATTGAGAAAAAAAATGAGCACCTCTTGTGAATTTTTTGATCCGAGCAGTGTTGCCAGATTATTCATGAAAAAAGACGCATAGTTACAACAACTGTGCCATTCTGTTTTATTATTTTGCGTTAATCTTATTGTAGTATGTTGGGTTTCGGAGGAAAAGAAGAAAGTGAATTCTCCCTACAAGGGGTCGTTTTGGTCACTAGCTAGGCAGACCTTAAATTACGGCAATGTGGCACAATTGTTTAAATACTGGCAACTTTGTTGGCAACTTTATTTTCCCATGTAAAATTCAAATTAATAATGAAATTGTTTGTTTGTTTTCAACTCCCGGACCTACTCTCGGATTTTGTCCCGGAGGGTCCCTAGCCCATTCCCACCATGGGGATTTGGGAGGAGTAGCTGGATTTCTCCCTCCAAAGCCTGTAGAGGAGGTCACAAGGAACTTGGCAATGCTAGGCACAAGTAACTTGCAGTTTGCAGCCCATTCACCTATTTCAGATCTGGAT
>JAAUYM010038398.1_pt1 | contig 17171 bp, 29 predicted proteins | sample 7278001 | NCBI WGS metagenome assembly JAAUYM01 (sample SAMN14350224, study PRJNA611818) | marine sediment metagenome | isolation source: surface marine sediment (1.8m) | place: French Polynesia: Moorea | collected 2018-08
AACCTTGCCGCCAATAAAGAAAAGAAAGAGAGACCAATTTGAAAAAAAAAAGGGTGATGCCAGATTGTATTTTCGGATTAATGTTAGATAGATACAAAATTTAGCAACCGGTACTTTGCCAATTTGTAACAGATTGATGCCTTGTCAGTGTGCGGAGGTGGCCTCAGAAGTCACTGTCCTCCGGCGTCCCCGGGAGAGACCTGGCCGCGAGCTTCTCCCTCACCCTCTTAGCCTGGAAAAATGCAAAGAAAGCAAAAAAAAAAAAACTGCGTTATAGCCTTTTTGGCCATCATTCCAGCCATGCCACCACCAGCAGCAATTTTTTTTCCAAAAAAAGCGATAAAGAAATCTCTGAGGCATTCAGTAACAAAATGCAAGCAAGGATAAAAAAAAGAGGTAATTTGGGAAAGCAAAAAAATGCGCAATTCCGTGTCAGCGACGTAGCTCTTTCCCAGTGCCCCGGCGGGCGCGAAGACCTCACCATGTCCGGCGGGATGGTCTGCGACTGGTCTAGCTCGTCACGGGTGGGCTCGGTGTAGCTTGCCGGCGCCTCCGCCCCCTCGCCGGGCACCAGGGGCGCGCCGGCGCCGAGCTTCTCCTGCACCCTCTGGGCCTTCAAACGAAAGCGGCATTCAGAGAAAAGAGAAGTACTAGAACGGCAGCGAGCTGCCTTCCACCGTACTAGTCTACTCTACTACCCGTCATCAAGAACACCAAGAACACGAAAAGGAAGAGGAGGAGGAGGTCTCAGAGGCCAATACGAAAGTGCAAGGAAGGAAGGAACTGAGCAATTAATTTTTTTTTAAAAAAGCATGCTGCAAAAGCTTTAGAGCATACAAACAATGAAAATGATGCCGCCTTCTAAAAACAGCGCAGTTCCCAGGCCACTTCAATTTTTAAAAAAAATCGCAGGCATGTCAGGCATGTCCTGAATCGCAAAGCGCAGATTGTCGTAGCAATTCTTTTCAATCTTTTCAATATACTAGTTGTCCAGTGTTGCCAGGTCCGGAAAGTATTAAAAACTCGGCCAGACTTTGTTGCAATTTCGGGCACCACAAACTACTACATAAACTAAAGCCAATTTTGGCTAGATTTTGATGCGTCTGTCTTGGAATAAAATAGCCAAAATTTGGCCAAATCCGGCTTAATTTTTTTTGCTCAAAAGCTGAAATTGTCCATGTTTAGAAAATCTTGCCAATGTTTGAGCAAACCAAAACTAGGAACAATCTTGTTCAACAGGAGCAACACCAAGAAAGGAGAACACTGGCGGACTGCGCTGCTCGGAGGAAGAGCAAGGTCTCATCATGGCAGTTTCCTTCCTGTACTTGCATCATCATCGACGCCTGAGCGGCTCGCGCGACTGTCGCCGCTAGTGCCGCGTCCCTCCACTCCCTCCTCCTCCTCCTCCTCCTCGACGTCCTGGCCCGCTCCCGCCTCCCTCACGGCCCTCACCATGTCCTTCGGGATGGTCTGCGATCGGTCGAGCTCGGACTGCGTGGGCTCGTCGTACTGTGCCGGCTCCTCCGCGTCCAGCTCGTCCAGCCGCACCATCCCCCTGCTCTGGCCCTGCAGCGACGACGAGGTCATGGACTGGTAGTTGTAGACCGTGGGCATGTACGCCGGCACCGCGTTGGGCCCGCGACCCTTTACCTTGGACATGGACTGGTTGGTGCCCTCCAGGGACTCTGGCAGCTCGAAGGAGCGGTACGTCGGGGGCTGCTGCGTCGTGTTGGAGCCCTGCAGGGAGGAAAAAATTACAGTAAAAGCGCGGGTGGATGCGTAACGAATATCCTGTCGGGCGGACATCTGCATTCAATAATAAACTTTCTCTGGTGAAAAAAAAAATTAAGATTGATGAGCTCAAGTAGCTTGATGGAGAGCGGGGGAAACCGTCGCATTCATCAAAAAACTTCGCAGCTCGCAACTTTTCTTTCACTTTTCTTCCCCTGCTGCGTTAGCTCCTCCCATTGAGAGGAACAGTCAGTGATCAAGGGGGGCAAAGAGAGAGAAAAAAGCCCACTGATGATGTCTCTGCAAAGAAACTTTTAGCCACGGCGGATGAAAGAAACATAATCAAAGTCTTTTGCAGAAGAAAAAGCTGTTCATTTTCATTATTTTTTTTTCTCCTCACCATGAGCAGCGGTCCCGAGTGGACCTTGTCCTTGCCCTTCTTCCTCTTGAGGCACATGGCGACGACGACGAAGACGACGACGAGGAGGACGAAGGCGCAGGCGATGCCGACGATGACGGCTATGGCCAGGTCGTCCTTCTCCCCCTTCTCGCCGCCGTCGCCGTCGCATTCGCCGTCTCCCACCGTCACGCACTGCGCCGGGACCTCCATCTCGTTCCCGTCAGCGTCGTACTAAAGACAGAACAAGAAGGTTTTTTTACATTTTTTTCATTTTTTATGTGTGTGTGTCCTCCTCCCATATCGTCTCCTCACCAGCACGACGTCCCCGTCCTTGAACATGTCGGCCAGGTCCGCGTAGGACTTCTTCAGCTCCCCCTCCTCCCCGTCGTCGTAGGCGGCCGCCTCGAACTGGACGACGACGGAGCCGCGGTCCAGCCGGAGGTCGCGCACGTTGAAGGTCGTGGTGTCGAGGAGGTCGGCCAGCTGCTCGCGCATGGCATCCTCGAACGCGTCCTCGTCCGGGGAGACCACGTCGTCGTAGTCCTCGTTGATCCTAGCGTCAAGTTATAGTACATAGTAATGTGTGTGCAGCACCCTCCAAGCATCGCTAAAAAAAATCAGCCATTTAACGGTGTGGAGCTTACTTGAACTTCATCCTCTTGCTCCAGACCGGCTCGTACTCCGGCACGTGGATGTACTCTCCGTCGGCCAGGCGGAGGAAGACGCCGACGTAGCCGGGAACGTCGCAGTCGCAGTCGACCACGCCGGCGCCGTCCGAGTCCGTCTTGAAGCCCGACAGCTCGCAGGAGTCCTCGTCCCACGTCTCGTCGGACTCCATCCACAGGCGGCACTGAAAAGTTGGAGGCAGAGCGTGTCTACATACTCGTGTATAACATTCTGTACGAAATGGATCTATCTATCTATCCATCAGCACTTCTTTTACCTCTTCACTAATCTAGTAGGACAGATATAAATTGAAAGGCTCTTACAGGTAAGGCTGCTCTTTGAATGCGTCACTAGTTAACAGTAACAGTGTGTCATTGTGTCATATGTATTTAATATGGTAATGATAACAAAGATGATGAATATAAGCTCTTTACAGTACGTACTGTAGTAGAAATCTTTGAAAACGTTTAATGTAACTTTTTTCTTTTCCAGACATAATAAGTGATAGAAAAGGTTGATGAAGTACAGTACATATGTACAATCAGTCTTTCATAGCAGTCTGTTGTATCTCTTTTATCTTTTAAAAATTCCTCTCTTTATCATGTCCAGGAAGGCTCCTCCAACCGTGATCTTGATTTGGGGCTCGTTCTGGATCGCCCTCTCTAGCTTCTTCCACACACGCAGAAGTAGCGCTTCAAGTTGAGCTGGATCATTGACGTCCCCAGAAAATTCTTTTTGTCCAACAGCATCTTCCTTTCTTGCAAGGACCAGTGGAACTCCAAACATGGCAAACCAGAAACCAACAAATGCATACTCATTGAAATCCAAGAGGAGCTGTCTGAAATTTCAGGTTGTGTAATTTACCACAGTAAAGCTCACTTTTTTACTACCAATTCGATCAATTTTAAACAGATTTACTTAGAGCAAACTTTTTATCTTTTATTTATAAAAAGTATGTTCAACCTGTAAGGATAGATGGTAGCATCTTCCCCAAGCTCCCACAGGCATTTTATTAGTGTATCGTGGTAGTAACCCAACATTTCCTCCATGTGGGTGGCCCTAAGCATTGGTGATGTGGATGAATACAGGAAGTAGGCAAGATCTGCACAGGGAGAACCCCAAGAGCAGAAGGTTATATCCAGGAGAATAGCTTTTACCGGAATCCCGTCATCATCATGCCTAAATATGGGCAAGGGTAGAGAACTAGTACATATGTAAAAAACTGGATACATTAAACTCTTACTTGAAAAGGATGTTGTTGAACCAAAGATCTCCATGACAAACAACGTTAAAACTGTTGTGCCTTGGCTTGTACAGCATCTGAAGTAGCTCAAATGGGTCATTTACAGCCTGAAATTTCTGGTAAATAGACTCCAGATCCTGTCCAGGCTCTTCAACGCAACCAATACTCTTGACGAAGTTGACATTGGTATACCCCTTGAAAAACTTGCACAGTCTCGTAGGCGGAGTTGTATTTAGGTAGTTGGTAGTGAAGACAGCGTTATCAGCTTTTCCTTCTTCAAGTCCATTAGGGTAGCTCTTGAGATATGCATAGCTAAGGGCATGAAATCTGGCAAGCTCTTCTAGTGCCACCTTGGTGTGTGCAAGTGACAAGCCCTTTTTCTTATTTGGAGGCTCAGTGTACCCATGAGACAGCAAGTTCTCCATCACAAGAATCGATCTCTTCTCTTTTCCACCATGGTATTCAGCATATGGAGAGACAAAATTGTTAGTTATGAAAGGTGCACCTCTTTCTGCCGCCAATTTGTTCCACTTTGGTAACATTTCCTTGTAGTACACGATCTCTTTTTCTTCCATGTGCATTCCCTTTGTGAACTCAGTGACAACTGGCTCAATTTTCACCATCCAGTGATACTCCTTCTCCTCTTTGTTTACTCTCGCAGTGATGTCACACTTCAACAATTCGCTGATGAAGTTCTCGCCTTGTTCCGTGGCTGGCATCACTGAGAAATGCAATATCTCTACTTTTTTGCCCATCTCTACGGTCTGGAGTATTTCCAGAAGTTTGTTTCTAGTCAGGATGTTGTGTTCCTCCATTTTTTTTAAAGAAAAGAATCTAGGTGTACTACAGTAAGTACGTACGTCCCTCTTGTTTGGTGGACAGATGCCACGTCAATGATTCTTCTTGATTCACGTGCTTGCCTTTCGTATTAGGACTCTTCTAACACAGGCACATCTGTTCTCAATTGCACGTAAGACTACGTACGACTCCATACACATACACAGTACATCTCTACCCTTAGATCTTATCTCAATCTTTCCGCTCACACCCGTAGTACTGTACAACTACCTACGTACTGCCTCTGCCTCTGCATTGCCTCTGGAACGAGCTCCCAACACGTTTTTGTCCTCACACCTCTTCGTGTCTCACAATGCTCGTCCAAATATGCTATATAATAAAACAGCTTTCTTTTTCCCGAAAGGAAAGCAAGCAAATCATTCCTCTTTTTACTAATCTGTGGATCTTAAAAGTCCCTTCTGTGTTCTTGAGCAACCACTCGAGGTTACAGTCAACATCAGCCATAGTGAAAACTTCTCTGAATTGTTAATTTTTTTTCTTTGCCACCCGCGTTCTCTCTACTACAATGTGGAACAACTTCAAGTAGTGATATGTTCTGCTGACGACGGACTTCACCACGTCAAATGTCGTTGACCGCACTGCGTACTAAGTACAACAAAGGAGCACTATTGTTATCTCACGAGCAATATTCTTACGCCATTGTTGATCCGTGGTCATTAGTACAAAGTGGCGAGGTGGCGGGGGGGGGGGAGGAGGAGGGAGCCCCTCTTCTTATTCATACAAAAGAAGAATGTTAATGAACGTAAATGGCCGCGCCGCCGTTCGCCCCGTGGGAACCAGTGTTGCCAGATATACCTACAAGCCGAGCTTTAAAGGATGTAAGTAGGTCTTGTGAAAAAAAATGCCAAATCACTTTGTACGTAGTGCCTCTCGAGCATTTTGCTTGAATTAAATCATCCAAACGACACCATCTCGCAATTCTGTCCACCCATCATCTACCGTATCATAAAGTAAGCTACCTGCCTACGGCTCCTTCCTTTTATGACTGCATTCAGGAATGCTGAAAAAAATCTTTTTCCCCGCATTATGCACCAAGTTGTCCAGTCTTCCGGAAAAGGAAGAAGGCTTTTTTTCCCCCTCCGCCTCTTTCCTTCCCACGCACTTTACATAATAATACAAAAAAACCTTTCCTGCTTCTTCCTCTTTTGTAAGTCGAGAATTTCTGAGTGGCCTGCTACTTACGACTATGTTGAAAGCAAAGAGAACTTAAGCTGCTACAAAAAGGTCCAACTTTCTAACTCCGTAGTGCGTAGTAGTTGTAGTATAAGGTGGACAGTAAAGAACTCAACGTCAAGACACAGCAATAATACCATATATCTTGCGCCCCTAAAAAAATGTCTGCTACTTTCGGAGAGGAAGAGGAAACCCCCTCAGAAGATTTAGACTACTGCGCTCAAGTTTGTTGGAAAGCAGCAGCAGGATTTAAGCCTAAGCCTCAATTTTCATTTTCCCTGAGCCTTCTTCCTCTTCCCCCCCCCCCTTTCTTTATCGCTTTTACTGGTATAGGAGGAGAGAGAGAGAGAGGAAGCGAGAGCTAACCAGCCAAGGTTATGTAGTAAGCCTCTTACTCTCGTCTTTGGTGCTTGATGTTGGTGGGGAAGAGGGGTGAGAGGGGAGAGAAAGGAAGGAAGTGGACTACTACGCACTTTGTAACTAAGGGAGATCTCAAAAAGTCTGTGTAATGTGCGCTTCCGCTCAAGGGTCGCGCCTATTAAAGTTTTCCTTTCGTCTAGTACGGTATAAAGGAAGTTGTACCAAAGGTATCATCAGTGTTGCAAACTTTGGTAATTGCATACCAAGTAGAAAATATCCTGCTCTGCAAAAGCAGCAAACAGCAACAGTAAACAGCAAACAGCAAAAAAAACTTTTTTAACATACTAAAATTCAAGAAGGCCACATCGGTTTTTTTGGCTATGAACTACAACACGTGCCAGTTGGCAACTCTGAAAAGGTATGTACGGGTAAGCAACTGCTACTCACCACCATCACGTAGTCGTCCACCCCGCCGCCGACGGCCCTCTTCCTCCTGTCGCTGCCTCCTGACGATGACAACTCCTCCGGCACCTCCGGGATGGGAATGGAGACCCGGAGGGGCACCCGGAGGGCGTTGGCGCCCTGGAGACTGACGGTCAGGTCCTCCCCGGAGTTGGAGCGAAACCTCAGTGCGTGCACCTTGCCCAGCAGCCTCGGGGGCTCCTTTTCGTCGTCCTCTCCGTCGGCGCTGTCGCCTTCGCTGAAGCTGGCCTCCCTCGGCGAGAAGAGGTCGCCCTCCAGGAGGCCGAAGGCAGAGCAGAACCCGTCGCACACCAGCCCGAGCAGACCCTCGTCCTCGGGCTCATCCGTGCAAAACGAGCTGAACGTCTCGTCAAAAGAAAACTGATGGAACAAGAAAAAAAAAAACATGCGAGATCGAAGTCACTCTTACAACTATTACCTAATATGCATAATTCTCTTTACCCTGCTTCCTTCGCTTCCGAATTCGATCGCCTCTCCCGGCCCCTCCAGGAAGCGGTCCGTCTTCATGACGGCCACGTCCACCCTCTCCGTGTGCACCCTGGACGGCTCGCTCTGGGTGGTGGTGTCGGAGCAAATGCCTAAATCGGGACGCATCAGTTTCTCATATCATTTTCCCAAACTGCTCAGTTGTCAAGTCCCTCCTCACCCGTCAGTGTGTCCTCCAGCTGGTCGAAGAAGGAGACGACGGCGTCGCTGTCCAGCAGGGAGTCCAGGAAGGTCTCGGCGAGCCTCAGGAGCTCCACCCACTGCAAAAAAGATGATTGTTTCCGTAGAAATTTAGCGTTTTTCTCGGGGTTTTTTTTACCTGGTCCTGGCTGAAGAACTGCTCGGTGAAGCCCAGAATAAGGTCGAGGATCCCGTCCGCCGAGTCAGCGGCCCTCCTCCTCCTCTGACGCCTCCACCTAGTCAGGAAGTCCCGCTGGGAGAAGGCGGACCTCTTCCTCCTTCTGCGGTCGGACTCTCCACCCTTCTTCTTCGAGGCCTCCTTCACAAACTTCCTGATCGCCTTCCGCAGGTCCTCCACGCCCTTGGCCGCCACCTCCAACTGCTCCTGCAGGTCGGACGCCTCCTCCGTCGCGTTGCCGCCAGCTCCAGTGGCGTTGGCAGCCAGCTTCGCGCACTCCGAGCCGGACAGCGAGGCCGCCACCTCGACGGCGCGCGAGAGGTCCTCCGCCGTCGACAGCTGCGCCGACACCTCCCCGAGCACCTGCGCGTTGATGGCCAGCACCAGCGAGCAGACCAGCTCGCCGTAGAGCCACCAGTCGGGCGGGGAGGAGGCCAGGCTGAGGGAGATCTGCCGCGCGAGGCTCATGGCGCCCAGGTGGTCCTTCTGGGACGCCAGCAGGGAGACGTTCGCGGCGAGACCGCTGGGACAAAGAAAATGGTACTTAAAACTTAATTGCTTATAAAACTCCACAAATTAGGGACTCCTTCCTCCTTTTGCTAAATTCGGCGACCAGTCAAGTAGAAACGAAGTTAATCAACGACCAATACATTGCCATGGGGAATTATAAAGTGACAGATAGGTAGTGCGGTAGCTATTCATGCACAAGTTTTTAAGCGCCTGTGTGTGGGTGGGTGAGTTGAAACGGGTCGGTCTCACATGATGAAGTCGTTGTCAATCTCTCCCATCCTGGAGTGGACCCCTCCCTCCACCTCCACTTCCGCGCATGCGTCGTAGGAGTTGCACGCCTCCACCCTGATGTTCAGCGGCTCCCCCACGGGAAGCGTCGTCGTCAGCTCCGCCGCGTCCGCCCCGTCGGCCTCGCCCAGGGAGAGGTCGCGACCCTCGGTGAGGTCGCTGGACGCCCAGAAGAAGAAGGTCAGCTCTTCCCCGGAGGGAGAGAAGCCCGAGCAGGAGATGGTCACCGAGTCCCGGAGCGCCTCGGCTTCTTCCACGGAGGTCTTGACGGATATGGGAAAAGTGTAATGGTGTACTTGTCGGTTATTGGTTGCCGGTTGGGACACCAGTGGTGCCCCAAGAAATTTGCTCTTACCCTAGTATGAACTTAAGGTGTGATCTTTATACGTATACTCGTACATGTACTACGGTAGTATGCCAAAAGTTCTTGTTTACTACCTACACAACAGTGAAAGTGTGGCTGAAGGTTGTAAACCCCTGGTTTAGTACCTCACAAGATCCTTCGGTGGGACGGTTCATGGTCTCCACGACGGTGGTGGCGCTCCCCTTGCCCTCCTTGTTGGAGCCAACGGCACGGAACTTGTACCTGCTGCCGGCCTCCAACACGCCGCCAGGGATGACCAGGTGGAACCCCCTGACGGACTTGCCGGAGGAGAAGCAGACGCTCTCGGCTGACTTGGAGTGGGCGGACAGGTCCACGCAGAGGGTGTCCTCCTCCTTTACACACTCCCAATAGACGCAAGTTCCTTCGGCATTTTCCACGGCAGCTGAGATGTCGGAACACGCATCAAAATTAGTTGCTTTCCTTTTCCCGTAATAATAGTAAAAAAAAAACAAGAGCCAACCTCTAATTATGACCTCCTCTGCTGGATTGACAATGGTCCCCTTAGCGGCCAGGAGGAAGGTGGGCACCTTCCCGGCCTTGACGGACACCATGAGGCTCTCACAAGATTCCGAGGCCTCCTTGTTGACGCAGAGCGTAAAGTTGAAACTGAAAGCAAGGAAGAAGATAAGAAAGGAGAGGAGGAGGAGGAAGGAAGTTTTTTATGGAAAAATGGAGGGAGTTCTAAGGAGGTCTTTATTGCTTTTTCTATCTCTCCCTCTCAGCTCTTCCGTTTTTTTCCCACCTTCCAGGTTGGAGCAGGCCAGGCGGAATGATGGGCTTCTCCTTCTCCAGCTCCCCTCCTATCACGTCTTTGAGAAGCTTGGTTTCCTCCCCCTCGGTCACGTAGCAGGGATTGCCCATGCGTGCGTCGGTGCACATCCAGTTGTACTAGGAGGAAAAGGGGGGGGGGAAGGGGAGAGAGAATTTGAGGCGGAGGCCTTTCGCGCATGAATGGAATTCCGCCAACAACTCCCGCTACTTTCACAACTTAAAACTTTGTCCGTATCGGAATTTCTGTACAGACTAGAAAAGGAAAAAATCTAAATTAGTATCCCAGAAAGTTCCAAAAACATCTCACGAGCAGGTCTCCGTCGGCGTTGTCCCTGTCCTTGGAGAGCGTCCCGTCGAGCCTGACCGGCCCGTCGGCCGCGAAGACGAGGCTGTCAGCCGCCAGCCCGGCCTCCACGCCCCTCGACCCGACCCGGACCCGCGCGGGGGCCACCGCCGCCGCCGACGGGTCGCCCTCCGGCACCACCTGCACCGAGAAGACGTAGGCGGCGCCGCCCCTCAGGTTGCCCGGCGGGACGACCAGTCTGCTCGTGTCCTTGTTGGCCGTGAGGTCCGACGCCCCCTCTGCCAGAGGTCCAGTCACCTTCCAGATAAACTTCAGACACAGCGGAGGAGAGGGGGAGGAGGAAATAATGAGAAAAGTTTGTTCGGGGGAAAAAAGAAATTTAATTTTGACTTTGGGCGGGAACCCGTACCTTGAATCTCTCCTCCGCCCTTGCTCTCCTCGCCTGCCTGATCTTTCTCCTCTCTTCCGGGCTGAGGTCTCCGCTGTTGCCGTTCTTCTTCCTGCTCTGGTTCCTCCTTCCCTTGCCGCTCCGGTTTCTCTTCCTGCCACTTCCTCCCTCTTCACTGGCGTCCTCCTCACCGTCGTCCTCCTCCTCCCTCTTCTTCCTCTTGTTCCCTTCGTCCGACTCTTCTTCTTCCTCCCCTGCGCAACTCCGGGCGGACGCCCTCAGCCTGAGCCTGCTGTCGGCGTATATCTCGCCTCCCGCCCCTCCGCCCGGCGCCCGGACGTTCGCCACCATCGCCTGGCCGTTCGGCGCCACGGAGAACCCGGTCTTGAACGCTCTCCTCGGGGTCTCTTCCTCCTCCTCCTCCCCTTCGGAGTCGGCGGGGACCCCAACCGCGAACAGTTCATACGCGACTCCGGGCTCCAGCTGCAAACGATAATAATAATCCGGAAATGAATGCCGCTGCTCTCACTACTGGTGTCTGTTACTTTAACATCAGGGGTTCTCAACCTCGTCAGACCGCCACCCACTTAGTACCGTAGTAGAGACCTCCCCCCACATATTCTGGCGTTTTGCTATATGAAATGATGCTTCGTCTACCATTATTGGGTTCCCACCCATGGGTTGAGAACCTCTGATATATAACTACCTAGTACAACTGCCGTCTAATGGCCCATTTACCGTCTCCGTTTCGAAGGTAACGACTGTCCTCCTCTCCCTTCCTCCTCCTCCTCTTCCTCCCTTCGCCTTCCCCGTCCTCCCTTTCTTCTTGCTGCCTTTCTTCTTCTTCCTGCCTCTGTGGCTTTCATCCGCAGCAGAGTCGTCAGCAACGTCTTCTTCTTCTTCCTCTCCTCCTCCAATGACCTCTGCTCCCGACAGCACCAGCTCGCCCAGCTCCTCCCCCTCCTCCTCCTCTCTGCTGTCCCTGTCCACGGCCTTCCTAACCTCCCACCGCACGATGTCTCCCTTCTCGAGGTCCCTGTGCGCGTCCACTCTGAACCTGCCGGGGGACCCGAAACAGACGTTGGAGTCCCCATGGAGGATGACCGAAGGGCCGTCCTCGCTCTTTCCCTTTCGTCTTCCTCCTCCTTTTCCGCTTCCACCACCGGTCGTCTCATCGGGCAGCTTCACCGTCTCCTCCGGAGAGACTGCGGCGGCAAAGTCCGGGTCCGATACCGACCCGGAGAACAGATCGGCGTCCCCGGCGAACTTGAGCACCGTCGCCGGCTCCGCGTTGGAGGCCTCCGACACCCTCAGCCGACTTCCCCTGACGGCGCAGGTGGCCCCGTCGCCCAACAGGTTGACGGTGGCAGTGTCGAAGATGTTCTCGCACCGCCCGGTGGCACTGACCACCTTCTGGTCGAACTCAATGACGATATCGCCGGACCTGGCGACCCTGACGGACGTGACCTTCGGGCCAGGGGCGGTGACGGTGACCTCGGCCGAGGGGAGGAGGTCCCTCCTGCGACTGAGCATCTTCCTGTCCGGACTGAGCAGCACCCCGCAGCCGAACCGTCCCCCGGCTGGGAAGGGCAGGCTGCCGCACCGGACGATGGGGTTGGAGTCTTCGTCGCTCGACGCTCGGGCGGCGCCCCTGGTGAACCTGGCCCCGGAGGAAGGGTCGGACGCGTCGTGGCAGAAGCAGGTCAGGCACTTCTCCTCTTGGTCGGGCACGAAGTTCAGTCGGAGAATTATCTGAGAAAACGGAAAGTTTTTGCTGATTGCGACAGTGGGAAAGGCAAAAAATGCTCCCATTTTTCTAAAGCTTTCCTGGATCCTCAAAAAGATGCTACCACTAACTATAAAGTAAGATTCCCACTTAAGCGAGCTCGACTGTAATGCCACCCCATACTTTTCCATGCACCGCTGCAAAGTTCTCCCTTTCCCTCACCTCGACCGCTCCGCCCTCCGCCCTCTCCGCCCTGGCCTCCGCCACCTCCACCTCCTGCGTGTCGACCACGTGCAGCCAGCCCCGCCCGCCGCTCTCCCCCGTGGAGTGCGTCGTCACCGACCCGTCCGGGGCCCTCGTGGTGCAGACGACCGAGTAGGGTGCCGTGGCCGGGTCGCGGAAGGTGGCCCTCAGAGAGCCGTCGCGCACCTGCACCGAGGTCGACTCCACCTGGAACAAGAACAGAGTGCTAAAAAAAAAAAACAATTCCAAAGAGACGGGTACCCCAAAAAAGTGACAAACTTACACTTACACACACTTGTATAAGTTAAGAAAGCTTACGTCTGGTGTCTCCGTGATGGCTGGCTTGAGGGTGCAGGAGGCCTCGTCGGCGGTGGACCTGTCGATGCCCGGCTTGGACAGCAGCACGCTGACGTCGTCGCTGCGCAGCTTGTCGAAGCAGACAGAGTCTGGGGTCAGCAGCCTCTCAGAGTCGGGGCAAGCTGCAGTATAGAAAAAAAAAGTTGAAAAACTTGGCCATCAGTTAACGTTGCTTCATCAGTGCAGTGTACTTACGTCCCAAGTCCTCGTCCGGCCTGACGCACCTCCCGCAGACGTCCATGGTCTGCTCGCAGTCCTCGCACCCCCACACGACGGTGGACTCCTCCTCTCTGCCCACGGGCACGCAGTACCCGCAGTCCGAGCTGATCCCGGCCGTCGCGGGCAGCCCGGCGGACCCGCCGACGCAGACGTCGCAGTCGTTGAGGGTCCCGTCGCACCCGCCGTCCGACGGCTTGCCGCCCCAGGGGCCAACCTGGGGCTCAGCGATCGACTCGCACAGGTTGGTCTCCTCGTTGACGGCGTACTGGTGTGTGCACGTCCCGTGGCAATCCTTGGCGCTGGGGTCCGAATTCAGGTGGCAGATGCCGCACTCCATGATGTGGTCTGCAACGCGCATAAATGTCTTTGACCTGACCTACGTACTACAGGGGTTCCTAACAAGTTCGTTGCAAAGTCTTTCCAAGTAACGAGCGGGAGGTGGCTCAGTACAAAAATTAATAAGCAATTGCCCTTGTACTGGAAGCAATTGCCCTCCCCAATATTTTTACTTAGTGGAGAAAAAGGTTGAGAACCTCTGTTTCCTATTCGCAAAGGGCGTTGCTGCTGCTCTTACCCCCTCCGATTTCGTTGGCGCAGTCCCGGCAGGAGGTGCCGTCCCCGCCGCAGACGCCGCAGTCGTCGACGGCCGTCAGCTCGCCCCCGATCACCTCGGCGTCGTCGCAGTCCTGCTTCACCGCGTACACCGTGCTGAAATCCCTGGACAGGCTGCCGCGATTCTCGAAGGCCTGGGAAATTTGTTTAAAAAAGAAACAAATGAAGTAAGTTTTTTTTTCCAAAAGGCTCGTCTAGCGAAATGGGGGCAAAACTTTTGCGTGCAAAGCTTCTTTTTTTCTCCTTTCCCCTTCCCCTTAGCCCCTCTCCCCCTCACATCCTGCCTCTTTCCCAATTTTTTTTTTGGAAGGACGACTTGTTGATGGGCTTTGTTGCTGCTTTCTTTCTTTCCTCTTTCCATACTCCTTCCTCCCTTAAACGATATTCTCCAAAAGTCCCACTCACATAAAAAACAAAAAACAAAAGAGAACCCTTTGCATGCATCGCACTTTTGCCACAATGTGTTTTGTGTTGGTTGCTTTTGTCGTTTTTCGAGGCGTCCCAGCTGCCTCAGCTTTCTTTTTTTCCCTCCTCCTCCTCCTCCTCCTCCTTCACACGCAAAGGAAAGAAAAGAGGAGGGGAAGGAGGAGGAGAGGGTGAAGCACGACAAGAACGGCTCGTGCCATTCCGATCTATCGCATGTTGGTTGACCCATACGTAAATTTCTCACACTAAAATTATATACAAAATCTTCTACATAGTTACATCACTGAGAAAATTTAAACTACCCCTTTTTTCTTTGGTTACCAACAAGACAATCCGTTCTTGCGCCACCATGCTCACGGTGCTAAAGGGGTCGAGTTGGAGAGGGCAAAAATAGAGTCTTTATTGCCCTCAACCGTCTCCCCTCCTCCCTTTTCCTAGTTTTCTCCTCCTCCTTCCTCAGCACTCGTCTTTGTTGTCCTCCACTTTAGTCGATGGCACACCACAGCGCATGCCAAGGGGATAAGAAGGTCCTCCCTTTTTTTCACGGAAAAAGGAGGAGGGGGAGGAGGAGACACATGTCATTGTTATGGGACAGAAAGAAAGAGGGGGGGGGAAAGGATCTCCACTCCTGCTAAAAGGATGGGGAATTTGCCCTTGCGAGACAAGTGCGTTTATCATATGAATGGAAGTGTGTGGAACTTTGCACAAAATTTCCTCTCATATCAAGAATGAACAGGAAAAAAATCCCCTTGGGCTCTTGGGAACAAGAAAAGGAAGGAGGGGCCTTGAGCATACACATGCGGAGGTTGCATATCCTGAAATAGGATCCTTCATATGGGCAATGCTTACACAGTGCGACGACAACTAGTACATTATTTAGTACAGTAATGTATATAATGATAGTTTGAACTTGTTGTCAAGACCTGGCAACTCTGACAGACCCACCTGGTCCAGCCCGAGCGGCATCCCCGTGAGCTCCGCCCTGCCGCCGTCCTCGCCCCCGTCCGACCCGTCCCAGGCGGTGAAGAAGATCCTGGTCCCCGCCACGGCCTCCACGGTGCCCCAGGCGGAGGTGGCCTCCCACGGATGAAAGCGTAGGAGGGAGGAGGCGCGCAGCAGCAGGGCGGACATCTAGTAGGTAAGTGGGAGAAAGAAAAAAAATGGGAAATCGTCCGTTGATCGACTGGTCGATTGCGTGCGTCTTCCTACTAAAACTAAGTACTAGGTAAGGTCGTCCACATAATACTGATATTGGGATTTCCGGAACGGCGCATAAGAAAAGAAAAACTAATGTTAGACTTTCTCCTTGATGACGGCAACCTTGAAAAAACGCCTTTCCACAACCTTCGATTGAGTGAAGGACCCAAATTTAGTGCTTTCTACTAACTTATATACAGACTGAAAAATACATTTTTCGGGTTTTCAATTTAGTTTTTCTTTTAAAAAACCAGTAAATTTTCTCAGAAAAAAGAACTTGCCAACTTTACTAAACTGAAAGACCACTGTACGTACTACTTACCTTGTGCGTCTCCAAAGGCCGCGAGAGTCTCTTCATCTCCATTTCGTCTTCTCGTCCTCCCGACTCCATCTCCTCCTCCAGCCTCTGCAGGGCGATCGACACCCTCGAGTTGGACTCGCGCTTCGTCCTCCGCCGTAGCTGCTGCTGCTGTTGTTGTTGTTGGTGCTGCTGCTGCCATGGCATTATGACCTGTTCCGGACACAGGCCCAGGCGGATCTGGATGGGTGACAAGTAAAAAGTAGCTTTTTTTTAACCATTCGTATTTCTCCTTTGGCCAAATATTACAGTAAAACTCGGATAATGGGGCCAATAATTATGAAAGAATATTGTATGTCTGTCGCTCCGGGCTGCGTAGATTTTTTTCTTCCTCCCCTTCCTTTATTGTTTGGTCTTTCTCCTAGGCGCCAGCTAAAAAAAAAGAGAGATCAAGAGGGAAAGAAGGAGAAGGAAGACGCAGGAAGGGAAGTCTGATGACTTGGCAGGGAAGTCGATTCTCTTCACCCATCGTCATCTGAGCTCAGCTCTTTTCTCTTCCTCCTCTTTTTAGGATATGCAGACGAGGTCACAAAACTCTCCCATACAATTTTGTGGCCTCTGCATGCTGCCGTCGATCGCAAGTGCCAAGTCGTGACAAAACTCAGACTTTGAATGCATCGAAAATCTGCGTACATTTCACGCGTGAAAAATGAACATGATGGAAAAATTACATTAGATTACAACAAAAAAGTAGTTTTTTAGTGTCTCGACATAAAAATCTATTTGAAAAAAACTCGCCCTTACCGGCTTAAAAAAAAAATCTTAGACTATCACGTCTCAACATCACGTAGTAGAAACCATCCAGAGTTTGTCGACAAGGCCTCACCTCTCTCCACCTCCGTGCCTCAACTTCGGAAGAGGCGGCGACGGCGACGTCGGCCCCGTCCTCCACCTCGCAGGCCGCCCTCTCCAGGTACCGCCCGACCCTGACCGGGCCCTGGTAGGTCTTCTCCGTCATCAGTCCCGGCGGGACCGTCACCGTCTCCGCCAGCCACTCTGGCAGGTCCCTCCACTCGCCCTCTCCCCCCGCCAGCGAGTACTGCCACCTGCCGATCTGCCCTTCCGCCTCGCCCTCCCTCCCGTTGGCGGCCGGCGCCGCCAGCAGGGCCATCCCCAGGTCGTCCTCCCCGTCGCGGTCGCCGTAAAACAAACCTTGTGTTGTGTATAAAAAAAGACGTTTCGTCAGTCCTTCAGTTCTTCGCTTGTCCCAACGGGACGATTGGTCATTTCACGGGAAACTAATGTGTCATTCTGCTACATTTGTTTGCAATCACTAAAGAAGGGCCAACCTTTTTTCTCTCTAAATTTGTTTGTATTTATTAAATAAGGGCCAAATTTACTTTAGAAACATGCCGTTCGGGGTAGCATAACAAATTCTGCTGATTTTACATTCCAAGAGTGGTTTAACATCAGCTGTTAAAATATCCTGCTTCTGAAAAGTGGTTTAATGTTAACAAATCGTTGGACTACCACCCGTCAAAAACAGATTCCAATTTTAAGATACACGTAATTTCACCAAAATTTGTTCCTGAAGGTATGTTCCTCAACCCTGAAAAGCCCCGTCGGGACAGGAACGGAGGAACAACAACAACAACAAAAAAGCATTCCAGCGCATTCCTGTACAGTTCA
>JAAUYM010052281.1_pt1 | contig 17161 bp, 21 predicted proteins | sample 7278001 | NCBI WGS metagenome assembly JAAUYM01 (sample SAMN14350224, study PRJNA611818) | marine sediment metagenome | isolation source: surface marine sediment (1.8m) | place: French Polynesia: Moorea | collected 2018-08
CAGCAGCCAGCAGAGAAAGCCTCTTCTCTCTAACGTCTCTAGTGCGTGAGCAGGCCGCACGCCGCACAAGTTGCTGATTTTTTTCCAGCGTTGCCAGATGGCTTAGAAGTTTTCATTGAGTAAGTTAATAAACTTGCAATAACACGTTAATTGCCTTGTCAGCAGAGCACGGCGTATCGGGCAGCATCGCACTTGCAAGAGAAAAAAAATTGCATTCAATCTGGGTCGGAATTGGAATGTCTTTCTTCCCCAAAGAATCTGATAAATTGAGTCTGCAGGTCAAATTAACAATAAAGTCAACCAGCGGTAGCGGTAGCTTTGTGTCGATATCCCTCCCCCAGCTGAGTATTCAGATCTGAAATAGGTATTTGAGCTGTATAAAAAAGCCCCACAATGAGGCTAGCATTGCCCGCTTCCTTGTGACCTCCTGTGTGCCCTGGGAGGAGGTAAACCATGATATTCTTGTTGCTCTAAAAACACTTAGATTTATTAGCTGTGTCCGTATTTGCTACACAAGTTACTGATGCAATATTAGAAATACTTGTAGGCTGGAAAAAAAATACACATAGCAAGAATGAGCACAGGGGAAGAAAGAGAGAACAGAGCAGAGCAGGGGACAAAGTATAAGTTTGCATGATGAGCAGTGCTGGCGAGGAGGAAAACTTTTAGTCGAAATTTCGGCACCGTTAAAATTATGATCGCACGTATATCAGCACAGAGTGGTGAGTTTTGAGTTTGGTTTCATCTCCCGACTGCCAGCTCGTCTCTCCTGCTGTGGGTTCGGACCTTCCAGGGGGGAGGGACCAGGGACTCCTCTGCCCCCGCCGAGGGGGAACACGAATCCACCTGCAGGAAGGAAGCGGGAAGAAAACATGTACTACTGTACTGCTTGTCTTTTGCAACTTGGATGTGTTTGTCTTCTCTCCCTCGTACCTGCACTTCGAGCTGCGCTCCCTTGGCCTCCAGCATTTCCTCTATCTCGGGCTGTCCGTAGCGCCGTGACACCTTCAGGGGAGTCAGCCCGCGGTAGTCGGTCAGGTTCACATCGGCGCCTCTGAAATGGAATGGAATATACGTATGTGCAGAACTACTACAGATATATGGATGGATGAAAACTTGCAACGTGTGGTTTCCCAATTCCGGATCGAGTTTACATGTATGTAGTAGAGTATAAAAAGAGGACACATCTCTCGCTGTCCATTGAGAAGATGCAATTCTTTTTAAAGGGTGGTGTGGGAGACAAGACAAGACAGACAAACACAAGGTCGCCTCCTCTTCCTCTTCGTCCCGGCCTCCCGCCCTAGTTGTCCCGGATTCCTTTGTGCGGCGATGACGGAGGGAGCGGGAAGCGACACCGGACAGCGAGGAGAAGGGGAAGGAGCACGCGCACAGGATCGACAGGAGAGAAGAGAGAGCGACGACGGATGCGCTTTCAGAAAAAATGAGGTTGGAGAGGGAGGGAGGGAGGGGAAGGAAGAATAGGGTGTGGAGCAAGACCAAAGCGGAGAGAGAGAGGAGGTGAAAAGAAAAGGAAGAGGACTTAATGAGACCACTAATGAGCTTACTCATTAGTCAACTTCCTTCTCTCACTCTCTTCCCTTCTGGCCTTCCCAAGCCTCGATCCCCCTGATTTTAGCTAAATCTGCCCACCAATATTGCCAGGTATACCCACTCAGAGTCTTGTACAGTACACACACATATCGTACACGTCGTGACATCACCCGGGAAAGGTGGGCTTCACACAGAATCGGGACAAAAGTAGTACAATGTCCCCGGAGGCCGGGCAGCTAATCCAGATCGACATGAGCCACTCAAATTTGATTTCCTGCCTCAGTACAACTAGAAACATTTTGCCATCTCTTGTTGGTGCGATGTTGCATCGCAAGTTCATCCCAGCTTCATGCAGATATCTACATATCCCGACGGGACTTTGCGACGAGCGTAACAAATTCAGCTTGAAAACATGTAATGGAACATGTCATCAGAATAACGCATAAATGTCACATTTAAAAAAAAATTGAGAGTACCGAGAGCAGTCGGCAGTCTGCACGAGGAAGGAGATTCAATCCGACATTTCGCGACGTTGGGAAAGCACGACAGGAATTCGTAAGCGGGAAATGGATGGGGAGGAAAGAGAAAAAAAAACAAGAAAAGACTCTGTTAAAAGACCTTCGACAAGGATTTTAAGCAGAATTTGTCTAATAATTTCAACTATTGTTTGAAGTGAGCGTACCCAAATTAAACTCTTCCCGTAAGTGGAAATTCTGGGAGTGTGTATCCAAAATGCCGAAGTTGAACTTTGTCTTAACAAGAAGAAGAAGAACAACTCGTTGAGTTCTTTAAGACCTGTCGGCTTCGGTAAGAAGGAAGGGACAGACGGAAGGTAGGAAAAAGATTGTCTCGCTATCCTGCAGGCTTTCTAAAGGGGAGGGGAGGGTAAAGGAGAGAAGGAAATAGCCACGAGTACCTCAGTTTAATCGCAAGCATGCCACAAATTCACACAAAGCCTCATCTCGTCCTGTCGGTGGCAAAAATCTACTTTGAGGCACGAACCAAGTACGATTCTTCCCACAACTTCTTTTTACTTATAGGGAAAGCGGTCGGAAAGAAATAGGCAAAAAATACGTAAAATCTGGGCATGGTTTTTTTTTCTTAGGACATTCCTTTTGCACCTTTGTATGAGCTCTCTGGCGACGTCGATCCTCCCGCAGATGATGGCGTCGTGCAGCGGGGTGGAGAACCGCGGGAACAGCTTCTGGTTGACGTCCTCGCCCAAGTCCAGCCTCATCCGGACCTCCTGCAGGTTGCCAGACATGGCAGCCTCGTTCAGCGACGCAGACATCGTGGACAGAGAGGATCGATCGGGGGAGGGGGGGAGGTGAGGGAGCAGACAGAGCGACTGAGGAGGAATGATGGCCTTCACGTATTTGCAATCGCGGGATGCCGAAGGAAGGAAGAAAGGAAGGACGGAAGGACGGACGGAAGAGGAAGAAGGATTGGCTGCAGAAGGAAAGAAGGTGGGGGAGGAGAGCTACTACGTAGACAGAGAAGAAGAAAAAAAATAAAGAGAAGGAAGGAGACTGGGGACCGGGGAGGAGAGAAAAAGGAAGAAGATCGCTCCCGGGCCCTCCGCGGTTGGGTGGGGTGACAACGAACACGAAAAACATTTCTCAAGTTAACCGGTCGAGTTTTAGTAGAAAGCTGGAATTTACTCTCTTGAGGGAACAGGGTGCCTTGCTGCTGTTGCTATCTGCTTGGACAGGTTTCGACCTCTCCCGTGCGTGCGTGTCTCCGTCCGATCGCTGCGTCTTTTGCCTGGAGCGGGCGGCGCGGGGGAGGAGTGGGGGAGAGGCCAGCACTTCAAGGGACACCGGAGAAGGGAGGGAAGGGGGGAGGGGAGAAAGGCAGGAAGCATCGGAGATGATTTCAAGAGTTTCGTCTTACAAAGCGTCGGTCCCTCGGCAATTCGCTTTCGTTTCCGGTCTCGTCTGGGTCGTGCGCGTACTGTACTACTACAGGATGTCCACCAAAAAAGCTGATAATAGTAATAATCTTTCCTATCCTAATCCAGGGACATACTGGAGATCTTACGAAAGTCCCTGCCAAACAAGGCAATAGTAACTATATTGAAATATTTTTTGTCAATGTACATGATTTTAAATACCCTCTTTAGAAATGTATTTTGCACTTTGGAAATTCAGTTGTTTTGCCATATTATGCTTTATTTATCCGACCGTCGCCAAAGCTGTGAAATAAGGTATTAAGTTTTTAAATGGACATGCCGTAGGTGGGTGGCGGGCGGGCGGACGGCGTTTTCCCACATTCTTTTGGCGTTGTGTCACCCTTTTCAGGCCTAGCGAAGAAAGGAAGGTGGGCGGGATAATTGGAGCCGTAAATAATAGAGATGGGGCGTGGTTGCGTTGGACGGACGGAGACGGCGTTTCGAAGGGAGGGCAAGAGGTGGCTTGGGGGAGGGGGGGAAGGAAAAAGGGGTTTAAGTGGATGTCAAATGGAGGAAGACCGCTGACGTTGCCGCCCAAGGAAATAAATTATCTTTTTTTTTTACTTTTTCTTCTTCCGTCTTCCTTTCAGAGAATTTCTCTCAAGGACTGAGTCTCCGAGGGCGGAAGAGATGTGAAGGGCAAAGTGTGCGTCGGCGTAGCACTCTCGTTCTCGGTCTCACTCGTCCGAGTCACTCAGTTTCGTCTCAATTTGAGCAACGTCTTCCGAAATCGACCAAGCATGAGATACGTCTGTCTGCCTGCCTTTCAAACGAGCCGTTTACAGGAAGAAGGAGAGAGCTTTGACTTCCTCTGTGCGTGAGGAAGTCTAGTAATGCCATGCTTTTCAAATTATTGGAATCTTCATGATTCATGAACAAGGTGCTTTCCCCCCCACCCTCAGTCCGAGATGGACCATGAGTCGTCGTCGTCGTCAGAGGAGTCCTCCTCGGCGGATTCCTCCCCGTCGGAACCCTGGATCTTCCCGAATCGCTCGTCCATGACCGAGGCCAACACGTCTGCCACGCAAGTCATGTCGCGGCGGCGCATGCGTGACGGACGACGGCTAAGGTCGCCAACCTTCACCTGTGGGAGGAGATCATCATCCTGAAACCGCCATTACCCTCATGTTGCTATTGCCAGTTTTCTTCACCTTCTTGAGCTGCTTGCCTTCCCTAATCTGGCGAAGAAGGTCGCTGCGTTCATCAACTGGCTTCGGCAAATTGGCAGGGGCCTAGAGCAAAAATTGTAAACAAGTTAAAATGGAAAAGATGCGAGGCAAATTTATGCTACAGTAATTGCCCACTTACTTTCTTCAACTGCTTTCCTTCCTGTATCTGCCTGAGAAGCATGCTTCTAGGAACCACTTCCGCCGTGTCCTCCCCCCTGCTGTCGCAGGTGTTTATGCTGGACATGGACCCGGTGGTTGGCGGCGGAGGTGGCGGAGGAGGCGGAGGAGGTGGAGGAGGTGGAGCGACGGACGGAGCCTCCACCGGGAGCGACAACGGCGCCGGCGGCGGCTGCGCCGGCGGAGGCGGCGCCGGTCGCGTTGGTGACAATGGCGGTTGCGCTGGAGTCGACGACGGCGACAGCGGCGGCGGCGGAGGGAAGAACACCGAGCTCTGTCGGGGAGGTGCGGCACCGTCCATCAGCTGGAGGTCTGACAGTGGCGGAGGGGAAGGAAACGTGAAGTGGTCGTCTTCTTCTCCCGGAGTCTCCAGGAGGGACCGAGGAGGAGGAGGGACAGCGAAACTGTCCCTGCTGGGGATGAAAGTCAACAGTCGCATCTAATAAATAGTTTTTGTATTTCTGTTTTTTTGTAATTTTTCTGTACTACTCTAAGAAAATATACATACGTATACGGGTATACATCTAGGTACTTGCCTGTCCATGTTTGCAGTCTCTTGTATGGGGTGATTCTGTTTGTGCTGTGGCTGTTTCCTCCTGAGGATCGGCTGTTGGCCATCCTCCTCCGCTTGTTGTTGACTTTGTCCTCCTCGAGCCACCGCAAAGGAGACCTGCCTCCCCCCTTCTCCACCCTTCTTTTTGCGGGTCAGAGTGATGTTGCCAGCATTTGCTTCGCGCTCCCTAATCTTGTCCTGGAGGACCAGCAACCAATTTGGTTTAATTTTGTCATTTCTCATGGTGGGTTGTTGCTGTTGCTCATCGTACTCACAGCCTTGGTGACGATTTTTCCGACCTGCACCCTCTTCCTTCCGCTCTCGTCCTCACCCGCCTTCTGCTTCCTGAAGATTGCACAAGAAAAGTCCCCACTTCACGGCCATCACCTTTCTTATCAGCCACAACAATCATCTGCCGTCATCCACATCAACAGCAACGTCAGCACCATTATTTGGAGCATTAGTTTAACAAAAGACTTCGTTGCCACGCCAGTTAATAATCTCTCTGGTTCTCATACTACTACTAGTACGAACCTCCTCCTCCTGGTCTGCTTCCTCTGGAGTCTGGTCTTCTTGGCCGCATCAAGCATGCCGTTCTTCCAGATGGCGAAGAACATCTCTGGGTCGCTGTACAGCTTCTGGCAGTCGAGACTGTCCTGGCGGTAGACCTGCAACTCCTTCAGCCTGGGCGCCGCCTCGCAGCCGTCGTAGAGCGCCCTGACCGCGCCGGGCCTGGACTCGGGAGTGAAGAAGCCCGCGTCCGCCTGCGGAGACGAGCGCCACTCGGAGGACTCGGCAAGCAGCTGAAGGCGGGCGCGAGAGTCGTCGTCGTCGCCGACGCCGACGCCCCGACTGACGTTGCCTTGGAGAAGCATCCCGACGTGGGAAGAAGACGAGGAGGCGATGCCCAACGAGGGGCCAGACTACAGCAAGGATCAAGGGTACTTCTCTGATCTTACAGTAGTTACTTCTGTAGTATTCCTCAATGTCTACGTATATGAGTAGTACCTGCAGTTTTTCAGTAATGAGCACGATCCGACTTCCCACATTCTTTGAGCGAGCTCCTATTTCGTCGGCCTCCTTCTCCAACGATTCTGCCAAGAATAAGGGAGAAAGACCAGTAAGTAAATGCTAGAATAACAATGCTCCAAGTTTGTTCCAACCCACCGAATATCTCGTTTGCGTGTTCCCCCAGGCTGGCCAGTTGCCTGATGACGTTTGCGAGAGCGCGGTTGACCGCAGCCTCCTGCGAGGACAACAGCTCGGGAGAAAAGGAGGCCCTCCCGTCCTGAAAGAGGAATCGGGCACTCAAACAGGCTTGGGGATATGCACAACGTAGTAGGTGCGGAATTAACCTGCTTGGCGACGACCCTCCTCCCGACGCTGTTGGGCTCCACGCGACGCAGGTACAGAGGCATCTTTGGCGGAGGAGGATCGCGGAAACACGAGTATTTTAGCCAATTAAGTATGTCAGAGTGCAGACTTGAACTGTCAGAAAGAAGGCTTCCTGCTCGCTGTGCGGTGTTTGCGGGTTTGCAAGGGAGGCACAATCTTATCAGCTCTGCCTGCGTCGAGCCGCGGGCCGGGGGGGCGGGGGGGGGCGTGGGACCCAGGGACAGAGGGGACGGAGAAGGAAGGCGTGGAGGAAGGAAGAAGTTATGTGTTAAATTTCAACTTGTGAGCTAATACGTCGCTCTGCATTATCACACGCAGGAGGAAGGGGAAGGAGGAGGAGGAGAATTTCGGGAGCCAAAGAAGGAGGAGCTCAATCAACAAGTTTCAGAGAGGAAAAAAAAGGAAGAAGGGACTGGGAGACAAGAAAGAGGCCGAGCCTTACTTATATGCATAAGGAGGAGACCAGGGGGGGTCCACAGGGGAGGCAGAGAGAGAAAATGAACTTCTCTGTTCCCTCTGCGGACCCTTTCTTCTTCTCTTTTTTCTTTACGAGCGGCAGAAAAGTTTTCCATTTAAACATTTCTTGTGATGTAAAAGCTGAATTGTCGATTTTTTGGCTCTGTTCTTCCCGGTCGAACTATAGTTAAATGAGCAACACAAATAAGGGAAATCTGGTGATGTCAACTAGAAAAAAAATTACGTGAAAAGTCGAACATTCTGCGCTGTGCAAAAAAAAGTAGCATATATTCTTCATTTTTGCTTTCATGGTTATATATAGGCATGTTTCTATATATTTTTTAACCTATTTTCTATCTATAATATTTTTATCTACTAAATCTACTGTGTATGTATACATATTCCTATATACGAGTATAAAGTTCTTTTTACTTCGAATTAATACGCATGGTGCTCGTACATGTACACTACGCATAATCAGCTAAAAAAAACACAGTTTGCTGCATGAGAGTCTTGTATTAGAGTTCGCTCCACAACATCACAAAGATCAGTGCTATACCTTAGTGGCTCTTTTCAAAGAGTCACAAGAGTCACAATAAAAAAGAGAAAAATACTGGTATATGAACTTACTATACGTGTAAGTACCATGTACGGTACCGTATGTACAGTAATGAATATGTTGCTTCAGCACGTTTTAGCCTTCTTAAGATGCGTCGTCCTTCCTTCTTCGTCCTGGTGAGTCCCTGATGCTGCACCTTACCTGCACAAAACGCAAGGAAAGCATCAATAGTTTATGTTGTACGTACTACTATACGGTAGACTAGAGTTGTAGTAGCTACGAGAGCAGAAGAGAATCTCTTCCCTGCGTGGCTGCGAGCAGATTCGTTTAAGTGGGGTAAAAAGAACAAGAACAAAAGAAATTCTTGTTTGATGTGCGTGAATGTACGTACCAAGCACCCCTAGTAGGGAGCAGATGTCAAGAGTCTGGCAAGAAAGCAGTCTCGAACCATGGTGACAGTGGAACTCACCATGACGAGTTAACTGTTGGCGATGCTCGCAATTATTTTACAGTCACTCTCATACGCTTTTCCGCCGTCATCTTCATTCACCTTTAGATGCTTACTCTCTGTCCCCTTCCTTCCGCTGAGCTCCAATTCGCCCTGTTGCCGGGCGCCAAGTGCAAAATAGCTTTCTACTTCCAAGCAAGGCAGAAGAAGAGGCAGACTTCGACTTCCAGGCATGATGCCAATAAAAAGAAGAGAGGGAGTGCGTGGAGGCAATCTCTTCCTTCCCTTCCTTCCTTGCTTCCTTCCTTCTCCTTCCAACTCATGACTGTGACGTGTGAGGTGAAGACACCACTCTTCACCCGATCGCAGAAGAGATCGAAAGCATCCTAGGGAGTGGACGGACAGCCCAGCTCCCCCTCTTTCTCACAAACTTTCGGTTCCACCTTGTCTCCGTCGATCATCATGTCTGCTGGCCTGACTGTGGTGATCTGCGGTGGAGGCAACGGGGCGCATGCGTTGGCGGGCCTCGCACCCACCGTCAGCGACTTCAAAGAGGTCTACGTCCTCTCCACCTTTCCAGGAGAGGCGGAGAAGTTCACCGCGGCTGCTGCCACGCAGGGAGGGGAGATCCACGTCTGCCGCACCAAGGAGGGGCCCGGCGGGCAGGACGTCATCGTTAAGGGGAAGCCCAGCAAGATCACGGAAGATCCCAGCGTGGTGGCCAAGGCTGATGTCGTCGTCTTTGTGGTCCCGGCTTTTGCCCACAAGGGCTACCTTGAGGCCATCAAACCACACATCCGCACTTCAGGGAGCAAGGCTCCTGGTGGACATGTCATATTGGGCGCAATGCCAGGAGAAGGTGGCTTTGACATCCAGGCCCAGCACATTCTTGGAGCTGACATATTTAACAACATTACCGTCTTTGCACTGGAGACCTTGCCATGGGCTGTCAGGCTGTCAGAATATGGCAAGTCGGTGGACATCTTGGGCACAAAATATGCTGTGGACATGGCTGTTACTCCTTGGAACATGGGTAGAGCCACAACTTCAGTAATCCAGAAATTGGTTGCTCATGACCATCCCAAGCTGACTTTGGTACCCAGTATGTTGACAATCACCTTATCCAACATGAACCAAGTCCTGCATCCTTCGATCACATGGGGTCGCTACCATAAGTGGGATTTTGTCACGCCATTTGATGAACCACCACTATTCTATGAAGGTGTGGATGAGACAACGGGCGTAATGCTCTGGAAAGTCAGTGACGAAATTCTTGAGATGAAGGGTTTTCTCGAGTACAAGTACAAGTTGGACCTGACGGGATTGCGACACATCAAGAACTGGATGCTGAGATCCTACAGCGATGACATTGGAGACCAGAGCTCCTTCCACAGGATGATCAACACCAACAAGGGTTATCAGGGCTTGGTGCACCCCATGATCAAGACTGATGACGGAAAGTACATGCCCAACTTTGGTTACCGCTACATGACTGAGGACATCCCAGTGGGGCTGGTGGTGACGAAAGGAATTGCCGAGCTCTGTGAGATTGAGACGCCCAACATGGATGTCCTCATCAGGTTTGGGGAGAAGGTGATGAACAAAACCTTCCTCTCTCACGGCAAGGTCGACGGCCCAGACGTTTGCTTAACAAGGGCACCTCAAGCCTTTGGAATCAAGACCATTGAGGAGTTTATTGACAAACTTCGCTACTGAGGAGAAAAAAGTGGGTTTTTTTGGCAGGAAACTAATTTCAAGAATTGTTGGGACACTTTAAAGGCGTTACTTGTTGAATTTCTGGGTCAGAACAAATTATATAAATTGTTCGACTAGGCACAAAAAAGTTTCTCAAAAGCTATGACTGCCACGCTCCTACGTCCTAACTGCTAATTGCTAGTCACTATGAAAAGTATGAAATATATCAGTTGCATGAGAATGAGAGCTCCCATACTTTACAAATTGGTGCTTGCCTTGTCCTCCGCCACCACTAGAGATGACTCCAACAATTCGCATCTCTCCTTCTCCATCGACAGTGCCTTCATCAGATCCACCGTCTAAAAAAAAAACCGAATTATAATGATTTTACAAACTTTGCTAAATGTATCGCCCACCCTTTTGCTTTCCTGCTCCTTCAGCCTTTCTTTCTGTATCTCCTCCTCCTTCTCTCCGATTTTGGCTTTGCAGGCCTTCCTGCCGAAGGTCAACGCCATTTCCACCTCATTTCCAAGAAGGAAGTCAAGTCTGGACGATTCGTGAAGCCTAGAATTGTGATACAAGCATTTCTCTGAAAGATCAAAAACAGATCCATCATTTTATGTGGGGAGTGGACCAAAAAATCTTTTGTCTTTCTGACCGATTTCCCTCCTAACTTGTTGTGTAACTCCAGTGCCATCCATGTGGACCATCAGCAGCGTGTAGTTCCAGCGCAGGGCCTGCAAGATCGCCCTTCCTCCTCTGCATCCAAGAGGATTCCACCTAACGGGAAGCTCTTTCAATCCAGCCAGGCTGAGAATGCCCCTATTCACCTTTCTACCTCAGGTCCAAGATTCTCACTGCGTGGTTGTCCTCGATGGCCGCTGCGAGTGCGCGTGCGCAATCGTCCGTGAGCCCGTTGCTGCTGAGATCGAGGTGCGTGACGGCGGCGTTGTGGCTCAGGCCGGAGCAGAAGGAACCGCAGAAGGCGGTAGAATCAGCACCAAGTCCGCACCAATCCAGGGAAAGCCTGGAAAAAGGGGGCTGCTATTGGCTAATGAGTAATTAATGATGACGTGTGTGTTGACCATAATTGCGTTGCTGTAGCGGTTTAAGTTGCTGCATGGCGGCAGCTTACATGTGTTAAAAAGAAGCATTGTTCTTAACAACACAGCAGGAGCAGGAGCACGGAGTACATAGACGGTACTTGATAATGTACTTTGATTACATTACGGTACATGTCGTAATGTACTTGATAATGGTGCTGTTGCGCCTAAGAACGTTGGCCAGGTCCACGACGACCTCCGGCTCCAACTGGTTGCCCCTCAGGTCAAGGTGTCGGACATAAGGGGAGGACGATACTCCACGCAGAAGGGTGGACAAACAGTGCTGCACAGGAAATGATAATGATGATCAGTTTCACGGCCTGGCTTTGGCCAGATTCTCATTTTTAACCTGCGACAGTGCCGAATTTGCCAATTTCAGATGAAAGAGGTGACAGGACTCCTTTGTGCCGTCGTCCCTGTTGAGGCGTCGGGCAAGGTCAGCGCAAGACTTGGCTGATGGTGTGCAACTTTGCAAGTCCATTCAGGTTTTGCTCCTGCATTGTTGGGTCATGAGTAGGCAAGAATGATTATTCAAAAGGACATCCGCAGCAACTTAATCACAGACAATATCGAAAAAAAAAAACCATTACGCTTACCCAGATTCTTCGGCTACTCCGGGCCAAAAAAGTCTTTGGAAGCCTTGCAGTCGATCATCCAGGTATCTCTCGGACCTCTGTTGTAGTATTGTCTTATCGTTTCCTCTCTATTCTACTCTGCTTTCTCATGACGGTTCTCCTTCTTACGCTAATTGGGTCAAAGCAGGCAACAACGAAGGCGGAGAAGTGGACTCAGGCTTGCTAAACTGCTAACGCCCAACCACCAACGGCGGTATGCAAAATGGAAGGTCAGTTGGAATATATACACATTGCATACACGTTTTTTTTACACGTCTGGTGCCGATTTGTAAACTCAGTTGGTGCTTAACAAAAAAAATTCTGCATTGGAGCTCAGTCGGAAGTTTGCGAAGTTAAGAGTGCGTTGTTGGTTGGGCGGGTAACTATATGATAGCGCGCATACTATTTAGTATTTTCTTAAGTGCTCTGGCGGAAGTTTTGCCCTCTTGCTCCTCCGTGAGCTGTCGACATTGTTCAATGTATTACGTGGAGGTCTCCAAGTAATTGGCGACTGTGGAGACAGTCTTCGGAGACATTCTAAGCTCTAGCAGTACATTTCACTGGCACAAATACCGTTGACAAAGCATGAATCAAGTTAAGTCCGATCAGTCAACGAGTGAGTCTGTCTCACACGGACTGACTGGACGTGGCCACTAATTGTCTGCGTCCTCGTGGTCCGCCACGTAGTCCACCAACTTGGCCGGAGTCATCAGCCGCTCTGCGTGGTCGTCGGGGATCTCGAAGCCGAACTCGTCCTCTATGGCCATGATCACCTGCAAGATCAGGAAAAAGGATAAAAAGTAGTTCGGGTGTGGTCTCATTACGGTCAGGCAGCTAATGTAAAATTTTTAAACTTTTCTTCTATGCTTGCACACAAGACATCTACTAAAGGTTTATAAGAAGACAATATTTCATTGCTATGAAACCTATCATCAAGGAAAATTTGAAGCTATGTATGGCATGCATGGCGGGGGCCGAAAATTTTATGTCCTGCGGAAAAAAATTCGCCCTCCCCCCTTCCTTGCAAGTTCTTACATCTCCCTTCGCTCAACAGCCAAACTACCACCACAGTGCCTTGTGTCACCAGTGCCGATGTACTGTATGGTTGTGTAGGTAATGTGGTGAAACGCACCTCAACGTGATCCAGGGAGTCCAGGCCAAGATCCTTGATGAAGTGAGATTCCAAAGAGAGCTGCACAGGCACAGAGGGACAAGGAAGAGAGAATTAAGATTTGAGAAAAGCGAGCATCCTCCCTCCTTCCCTCCCTCGGGCCGAGAATCGCGCCTGTTCTGACCTTGTCTGCTGTGACCTTGTCGAAGGCCTTGCAGACCTTGAGCACCCTCTCCTGCACCTCCGACACCGTCATCTTGGCGGCAAACCCGCGCGACGGCGACAGCGGCGGCCAATTCGCCGCCGTCCCCGTCCCGGTCGTCGTCCCCGTCATCGGCGCCGACGCCCAGTGGCGCATCTTCCTGTGCGCGCCGACGCAGGCTGTCGCGGCGCTTCTCAGGAAGAGTCTTGGCGCAAGCGCCTGGAGCGACGGCGCTCCGATGCGCAAGAGGGACCCGGCGAGGAAGGCGGACATCGACATCGTGCGCCACCAGGGAAACGGCCTTACAGTTGCAGTTACAGACAGTTGCAGCAGCTGTGTGTTTTGCTTAGCGCGTCATGACTATAGGGATAAACGCGAGCCTAGCTTGCAGCTCAAAAGAGACCTTTTTTCCATTTGGTTAATCACTTACTCCCTTAATCGCGTGCCACTGTTTGTTACTACAATGCATAATCATGGTTGCTGGACCTGGACCTACTAGTGAAGTACAGTACATACCAGAATGTGAAGGCCAAAGGCAAAAAAAGGAAAGAAGCCTGAGGTGACAGTAACGAGAACAAGGAGGAGAGCAACTTCATTGACCATTTCAGCATCGAATAATTTTGAGAATTTCCCCCTCTTCAGTCGGTCTTTCCCCCCCCCTAGAGCAGCATCTGTCCGGGCAGTTTCTCCGCTGCCTCCTTTCCGGCCAACATCTCCACGAGCTTGACCGCGAAGGCGAAGGCGGTGCCCGGGCCGCGGCTCGTCACCACGTTCTTGTCCGTGACCACGGAGTCCTGCAGACACGGAAGAGACAAAGGCGCTACTACTACTGTTGTACTGTAGGGATCAAGTAAGTCACCTCCTGGTACTGGAAGTCCGCCTTGAGCTCGTCCTTGAAGGCCGGATAGCTGGTGATCTTGCTCCCCTTGGCCACCCCGTGCGCCTTGAGCGCCGTGGGGGCCGCGCAGATGGCCGCCACCACCCCGCCGGACTTCTCCTGCGACCTCAGGATCTCCCCGACCTCACCGGAGGCCGCCAGTGCCTTGGCGCCGGGACCGCCGCCTGCAGTACGAGAAAAAGGAGGGAAAGATCATCAGTCTGGGCTACAACTACCCAAACAATATTGGGGTCACTAGGGGCACAACTTCGGTGACGATACTACCTAAGTGGTAATTAGTGATGGGGTCGAAATTTGGTTGCTCTAAGGGTTCTTTTTTTTCCCCACTATTCCAACACCTATCCTAGTGTTAGGACAAGCCATCACTAAATTCACTCTAGCAAAATTGGTTGGGTATTGTTGTTGCTGCTGCTGCCGTCACTGCTCCTGTTCTTAAATGTCTTTCTACAATTCATTTATTATACGCCTGGAGTGTGAACACACACAACTTACCCGGCAGCACGACCGCGTCGAACTTTTCCCCCTTGACCTCCTGCAGAGCGCGATCGGGCAGGATCCTCACCTTCCTGGAGCACTGCACGGCCTCCGTCCCCTTCAGCCCGGCCACGGTGACGTCCACCCCGCCCCTGCGGAGGACGTCCACGGCGATCACCGCCTCCATCTCCTCCGCCCCGTCGGCCAGGATGACCAGGGCGGTCTTGGCAGACATCTTTGCCCGAGATAGTAGAAAGCAACTGTCGGCAAATGGCGAAGGCGGAAGGAAGGAAGGAAAGGAAGGAAGGAGATGCGAAGGTGAGATAGTTACGTAATAGCAGGACAGAGAAAACCAGGACGAAATGTAGCACAATAAAGCATCTTGAAACTTTTAGTCGCACATGAGATTACTGAGTCGAGCAATTTTCAGTTATATATGAAAAAAATTGTGCATCTCAGTGACATATACAAAAGCAATAACTTGAGAAGACTTGTTGTCCCTTGAAGTCACACCGAATTGAGAACTTCTGTTGCTCTGTTGGCCGCAATTTCGGCCTAAAGCAGAAATTAAAATCATGCAAAGCTTTCTGAACCGTATACACGTTGTGTTTCTAAGTGTTTTTTTTAGGCTCCTTTGGAGTAAACTTAATACGTACCAGCATGAGCATGGCCACCCTGTTTCTTTTAATTTCACTGGTACATGTCAACCCTGAAGGTCAATAACAAACAACTGTCTAGCGCGCCTGGCGGGAAAGGAAGGAAGAATCTACGATTGAACACTGCGGCAAACGTGTAGTTAGTCCATCTACACTTGCGTGTAGTTACAAGTACGTACACCACCACGAGAACGCAGAGGACGGAGACAATAAAGATACGTGATTGTAACACTTCTTTAGGTGAGGTTGGTACAGACCGGACAGGACAGGAATCTTTCGCCACCTTGAAGGCAGACACTTAAACGTTTAAAGTGTCGCTTCGGGCACACTGGGCAAACGATTTTTTTTTCCCGACATGATCCAAAAATGAATTAAAAAAGCGGTTGAAAAGACAGTGCACACTATTTTCTAGGAATCTAACCTATCCCAATTTTATAATAATTTTATATTTATAATTCGTCTTTTAGAGCACCAATATTGGCAACTCTGTTTCTTTTCAAGAAAAAAATTGCTGCCTTGGTTTTCCCAAATCTGTGTCGTCGGCCGGCACTTACTCTGCTTCCCTCTGTGTGTTTACTACGTAGGATGCCCGTGGTCAAATTCTCCCGCGTGGTGTCCTTCACCTCTGAGGACCCTCCCGCTTTCGTGGCGGACAACCTGTTGAGCTCCGACGGGGCGCGGAAGTGGCGCGGGGGCGCGCCACTCGGAACTAGGATCTGCGCCGTCATGGCCATGGAGACGCCAGCGCAGATCAGCGCTGTGCACCTGGGGAACTTCGGGTCGGCATTCGTGGAGATACAGGTGAGTCACAATCGCTATGGCGCAAAAAAAAGAAAAAAAGAAACCTCAACCCCAACCCCAACTCCCCCCCCAAAAAGTACCCAAAATCAGAGTTCAGCCACCTTTTCTTCTTCAGGTCTCCAGAAGCGGTTCCGAGAAGGAGGAGGACTTCAAGACGATTCTCCCGTCGTCGTCCTTCATGTCCCCGCTGGAGAGCCGCAACGGAGAGAACCCGTCCAGGGTGAGGATGTTCGGCGCCGACAAGCTGAACGCGGAGGTGGCCAGGGAGAGGTGGGATCTGGTGAAGGCAGTGTGCACCCAGCCGTTCAACGCCCACGCCAAGTACGGGCTGTCCTTCCTGGTCGTCAGCGCGACGGAAAAGAGAAGGGAGAAGGAGGAGGAAAGGAGCAGCGGCCTGGCAAGGTCCCCAACCAAGAAGTTGGGCGCCTTCACCCTCAGGGAGGAGGAGGGGAAGGAGGCCGACGTAGGAGGATTGAGAGTTGGCAGCCTCTTTGCCAAGAAGGCGGCCGAGGGTCCCTCCTCCTCCACGGCCGCAGCGGAAATCAAGTCTGCAACCACGCTGGCGTCACTAGCGCTGAGAGGAGGACGAGAAGGGCGGACGGACTCCACCGACAGGCCCATGTTCTACCAGCTGAAGAAGGCTCGCGAAGAAGGCGCGCCCAAGAAGAGGGCCGCCAAGCGCAGCTCGGGCAAGAACAAGGCAGCAGAGGACGGGAAGAGGGCGAAGCTGCCACGTCGAAACGTCCTCCCGGGAGAAGGTTCTCCCGTCGGAAAGGACAGGGAGCCGACCAGGCCTGACAGATCTTCCGAAAGAGCGCCCAGGCACTCACGACCTATTGCCGCCTCAAGGGCGACGAAGGGGGCGGAAAGGGAGAAGAAGGTGGCGGCGGCGGCGGCGTCGGCCAAGCCCTTCCACTTGTTGATGGAGGACGTGGTCTTCGTCATCTCCGGCTACCAGAACCCTGAGCGCGGTCACCTCCGCCAGGCGGCGATGGCCATGGGCGCCCGCTACCGCCCCGACTGGGACCCCACCTGCACCCACCTCGTCTGCGCGTTCGCAAACACCCCAAAGTTCAACCAGGTCCGGCGAGCGGGAGGCAGGATCGTGCGCAAGCAGTGGGTGGAGGAGTGCGGGAGGGACCGGAAGCGATACCCTTGGAGGCGGTTCTGCCTCGATCCCGCGGACGGAGGGGAGGAGAGCGAGGAGGAGATCTGGGAGGAGGAGCTGTTGCCGTCGACGTCGGCAGCGACGGCGGCGGCGGGGGCGGGGAGAGACAGAAGCGCAGTTCGTGAGGACGGCGAAGAGGAACTAGACACTGACGAAGAGATTGAAAGGGTGAGGGAGCAG
>JAAUYM010167288.1_pt1 | contig 17158 bp, 19 predicted proteins | sample 7278001 | NCBI WGS metagenome assembly JAAUYM01 (sample SAMN14350224, study PRJNA611818) | marine sediment metagenome | isolation source: surface marine sediment (1.8m) | place: French Polynesia: Moorea | collected 2018-08
CCCCCCCCCCCCCCCCCCCCCCCCCCCCCCCCCCCCCCCCCCCCCCCCCCCCCCCCCCCCCCCCCCCCCCCCAGACAGCGAAACTAAGTACAGTAAAATGTTTCTCTGCATGCGAAGGCTGTCGGGGGTTGTTGGGTGGGCGCGAGGGAGGAAACTTTGTTCTGTTGCTGGCTCCCGCGGCCGCACACGTCAAATCGTGTGTGCGCCATTTGCTTGCTTTTATGGCACATTTCGCAAATGCGCTAAATGACATGAGGAGGGGGAGGAGAAGGAGGAGGAGAAATGGGATATGTTCTTTAGAACTGGAATGGGCCTTTACTCCGTTTAAGTGGTCCTGTCTCTACGCACGTACTGTCTCTCTTTTACTGTACTACTGTTATTGGTGTCGTCTCTGCTGTACCTTTTTTTAAAGGCAAGACTTTATTCCCTCTTGCAAATTTAATTAACTCCCTTCTTCTAGCTTTAAAAAAAAAAGATGGGAAAGTGTACGGTAGTCATGAAAAATCTTGCAAGTCTTTTCATGTTCCGCACTTTGGTCGTCAAATCCGTGACGGCGAGACTCGGCTTCGATTTCTCCGGGGATTTGGATCAGTTTGCCAGTTGGAAGCTGGACTAAAAGACCCCGAAATTGGCCCTTTTCAACCATCACCACCTGTGAGAGAAAGCCATTTAAAGAAGACAACACTTTGAGCTCTCTCTCACAATCATCACCATTGCTCCCTCTCTTCCCCTCCCCCTCTCCCCACACCAATTAAAAGCTTGAGGGAAGGGAGAGAAAGAGAAGGAAGTGTTGGGATCTCCAGTCACTCCACTCTCTACTACACTCTCACCCTTGGGAAGAGGAGGAGAAGAAAGGAGAGGGCAATGAAAAGGGATGGGGAGGAAGAGGAGCAGGAGGGAAGGAGGAAGCAGAGACACTTTCTCTCCTTTTGTAGAGAGGGGGTAAAAGGCTCGTCAATCGTCGTCAAACCAAGGGATCCCAGGGGGGAAATCTTGGGTGGTGTGGATAGCAGCACGTACCATACAAGTATTATTAGTAGACAAGTACGTACAGCGGATCGTTAATAAATGACATGATGCTAGAAATAGGAGGAGCAAAACTTGCTCCTCCAAGACACTTTAATTTGTTTTTATCAACAAATTAAAGTGTGTCTTTCTCTACTACAATGCTACACCGTAATTTGTGGTATTGTATAGTATGTCCCAGGAAAAAAACCCTGACTTTTGGACCTTGCAGCGTACAAAGCAAGACTGATGCGAGTACTGTAAGGCAAATTCAAAGAGAGTTGCCAGTTTTCATTGGGACATCCTGTACGATAGAGCTGGAAAAAGCAATATGCATTAATTAGAGCTACGCATGCTTTCTTTTCTCGCATTTCTTTCCCCCTTCCCTTTTTGCACCTGTCCTTATGAACAAAACTCTCATGACTTCTTAATTGCAGGGCTTCCAGTGCGTTGTGCAACCGACCCCCAACCATCGGAAGAAGGAAAAGAAAAAAAAGAGACGGAAAGGACCCTTTTGGGATCGGGGGAAAAGAGATCTTCTTTGAGTGAGAGAGGCCACTGGAGGAATGAGTCAATTTGCAGTAAAGGGAGAGAGAGAGAGAGGTGACGTACAGTACTACTGGGTACACAAATGAAAGAAGTTAGAAGTGGTGGCCACTTTGGGACTGAGCGGTGGCCTGGCCACTCCTTTGCTATGAGAGATTATCGTCATGTCCCTCCGTGAGACACAAATGAGCATCGTGGACGGGCCGCCGCCGCCGCGGAGAAGGAGGAGGAGGAGGATGCGCCCGCTGTCGACCCTGCTGGCGCAGCTGTGCCTCCAGCTGCTGCTGCTGCAGCTGTGCCTGCTCCCCCCTCCGGTGTGGTCCGTGTCCGACACCATCGCCTGCGACTCCGAGATCCAGACCAACGTCTGCCTGCCCAGGAACTACTCCAGCATGGACATCCCGCTCAACGACAGGGCCAACAAGATCCTGATCGAGATCCACATCAGCGACGTCCTCAAGATCAACGACCGCGACTTCAGCATCACCTTCTCCCTCTACTTCAACGTGCAGTGGCAGGAGCCCAGGCTGCACCTCAACCCCAGCTTCTTCATCAACCAGTAAGATACATATGTCGTCAATGACAGACGGATTCTCAATGCAACTTGCATTGCAATCGAACTCGGTTAGAACTCGATTATATCCGAGTTCGATTGTATGTAGTAGTACCTACAATCTACTCGTACTACGCCTCAACAAGCAGGTCATCTGACACGGGAAAAATCATAGGAGAGTTCTTCTTCTTTCCTCCGAGTACTAGTAGTGCATGTACGTGTAAGGTACAGTGTATTGGAGTAGTTCAAGAGAAAGCAAATGACAAACCACTGCTAAGGGGACTTTTTGGAGTGATTGATTCACGGGGAGAGACCACACAGCACCACCCTAATTAGGTCTCTTTCTTGCTGCCTCTTGAAGCACTATTATTGCTCCTTACCCCACACTCTCAAGAGCTGCTTTTCATCATTCCCTCTCCCTTAACCTCTAGGACGATCGAGGACGAGAACCAGCTGAATCCGGTGGACCTCTACCTCATCAACGACCTCTGGGTACCCAACGTGTTTATCTACAACCTGAAGACCTTCAAGGTGGGTGTCTCCAACGACGTGCCCGAATAAATTTGGGCAATTTATTCGAGTTTGACAACTTTTTGGACTGGACCGTTTTGCATTACTAGTAAGAATTCGATTCGATTTAGGCAACTTCTTTTTCTTCTTCTTGATGAACAAGTTTCCTAAGCCGAACGCTGACTGAACAGCACTAGTAGGTACATATTCTGTCGTTTTGACGTAATTCTTGGTCGCAAGAAGACTACTGTACGTACACCTGAGCCCGTCAGAATTTCAGAAGGTCCCGAAGACCATAATAATGGTTATGGGTTGTTGTTCCTAGAAGAGTTGTAGAATACTGTAGGCGTTTCTGGACTTGAAGGAATACTTATCCATCTCATCTTTTTCCTTGTTTTCCTGCCGCATAATGATACGAAGCATACGTATATACTAGGTAGAAAGTGCCGTGGGGAAGTTGCTGTACGTAAAAGGGGACGCGTGACTTTCTCCACGCTTTCTCGCTCGCCAGTGCTGCTGCTAGTATTTCAACATGTCTATTTTTTTTTTATATAATTTCAGTACGCTTGTGTCTTCTTTGAGTGTTTGTACACATACCTACACTCTGTTGGTTGTGTTGCGCCACGTCTTGTGGCCGCTGCAACACGAATAATGGAACAATATCTCCTCCTCCTCCTCCTCAGTCACGCGTAGAAGAAGCTCCCCCTTGCAGTTGTTGTGCCCCAGTGATTATCATTGGGAAAGAAAAGAGGGGGAGGAGAAAGAAGAAAGAAAAAAGCAATAAACCAAACTTGCTTTAAAAAGCGGGGAAAAGCAACTCTCTAGCCTTGTCTTTTTTTTAATGGCAGACTGCAGAGGAGGGGAGGAAGGGGGGGGAAGGAGAGCATTGCAGTCGTAAAACAGTAAATTAATTTATAATCGTATCGTAGACAGAAGCGTATTGCCCCCCCTCTGACACTACTATACTACTACAAGAAAAAAAGAAATAATTTCCGAATACGAGAGTTGTGAGTTCTCTTCTCGTCCCCAGGTGATCGACGTCCTGTCCAAGCTGGCCGGGCTCTGGGTCAACTCGAAGAAGGAAATCATGTACTCCCAGGCCTCCCAGATCACCTTCATCTGTCCCATGGTCTTCAACAAGTTCCCGTTGGACACGCAGGTGGGAGGGGGGGGAAACCACCACGCATTTCCTCTCATGTCTTCTTTATTTTCAGGAGTGGGCCCAACAACTTTCTTATTGAAAAAGAAAGCCAACTCGAGTGAGAAGAAGACCCCCCAAAAAGTTTGGTCATATAGTGAAGAAGAAATGGGAATGTGTTTCTTCCAACCTCCAGAGTTCAGGGAAAGAGATTCTCGAATTTCCGAACGCTTGAATGGATACCCGGGTATTCGGGTGTTAAAATAATAAAGCATAACCCGGAACCACCCCGGGATTTCTTAGGCTTGTTTTCACCACTTGCTTCCCGCCAAAAGTGGAAAATACCCTAAAAACATGTCGAGTACTTGGGCAACCGGGTTCAGGAAGTTTCGCCCCATAAACTCTACTGTGGGGTTAAAAACTTTTTTTGTGTGTGGTGCTCACGCGGCATGCTTCTTTTTCCTCCGTCTTCCGCAGGTGTGCAAGTTCCAGGTCGGCTCCTACTCCTACAACATGGAGAAGATGATCTTCGAGGTCACACACCTGGGATATGCGCACACCTCAAGGTGAGAGAGGGAGAGAGGAAAAAAACATGCGTAAAATGCGGTTTGAATTCAGGACTCAGTTAATGGTCAATCTCGGTTAATTAAAAAAAACTAGGAAATATCTTAAACTGGTTGCTACTAAGTACATAAAGCCACCCGGTGAAAAGGAAAACTTAGATAACCGGGGAATTGGACCAGACTTGTCTCGATTATCCGAGTTGCACCGTAATTGATTTTTGACAGAAAAAAAGAAATTGCTATTTAAAATGTCCCGTGTGTGTGCTTGTGTGTGCGTACTGCATGCATGATGAGAGGAGAATTCCTTTTTCTTTTCTTTTCTTTTGTCTTCAGAAAGTTTTTAAGGCCGCAATGCTGCAACCGGCCGCCGCAAAATCCCCTCAGAAATCCGATGGAAATTTGGAAGAGGAGAAGGAGGGAGAGGATGGGGAAAGAGCACGAACAACAGAGGGAAAAAAATCTTGTGCAAAACCAGAGAAAGCAACATTCAACTGTCACACTTTTCTTTTTTCCTTGAAAATGAGGACTTTTCTTCATATGTAAAGAATTTAAGCTTCCATCTCTCCAACTTTTTTTTTGTACAAACTTCTTAACTGGTTGAACACTGAGCAGTTTCCTCTTCCGAATTCCGCTGACAAAAAAAAATATTGGTTCATTGGAGGAAGCATCAACGGGGAGGGTGCCCACGAGGCACACATGCGAAAATATTCTATAATCCACCTTGAGCAAATTATCGGAGGCCCACATATTCGGGATGGGTGGCTGGGTGGGGGGAAAGGGGGGAGCAGGTGTGGATGATGATGGGTGCTTATCTACTACGCACATAATTCGGTGGGGGAACATCCAGAGTGAAACTTTTTTATACGTATACAATATATGAAAACGGCTAGAACCACCTCTGTCTTCACCTGTGATAATATTGGCTTTGGGTGTATGTGAGAGAAGGGGAGAGAGCCAAATCCAACATCCATTTGCTACTACTAATGTGCGTAATTAACGGGTGAGTGAGCCTGCTTTTTTTTCGTCAATCAGTACAGTGTCTCCCCAGGGCCAGGGGCCACCCACGTCTCTCCTCCTGTCTAATCCCTCTCTACTAGAGTTATTAGCATGCTGCGTCCACTACTGACCATTCTGTTCTTCCTTCTCCTCCTTTTCTTCTTCTCCTCCTCCTCCTCCTCCTCCTCCTCCTCCTCTTCCTCCTCCTCCTCCTATCAGTGGCTCCTCCTGCATTCCACTCACTGCCACCAATCCTTCCGTTTGTGACGCCAAGTGGCTCCTTGACAGAGAGAGAGAGAGAAAGAGGATGTGTGACTGACTGACTCCGCGTTGGGAGAAGCAGGGACAAGTGTAATCAAAGCTTCTGCAGCAAGGGGGATAAACTCATGTGGGCGCGTTTTGTCTTGTTCTAAAAGGTCCAAGCGCACTGAAAAAAACTTCACAGTAGAACAGATATTAATGAGCACTTAATGTGTACTTTTTTTTGCAATCTATCTCCGCAAAGAAAAAAGAACTTTGCTAGAGTAAACTTTTGGCTGCTGGGCATTCTGTTCTTCTTTTTCCTCTATTTTTCCTTCTCTTCTTCCTCTTTTTCCTCCTCCTCCTCTTCCTACATATTGTTTATATATTACTTCCCCAACCACCCTAAAGCTAAGAACTTCAAAGATCAAGAGAAATGTATGGTATAGCTTTTAAAAAGCGTTATGGTATGGCACTAACCACAGTGCGGACACTGGCCACAAACAAGTCGTAGCAAAAAAGTGTGAGAAAGAGACTTCATTCATCATCTTGTTACTGAGACCAAATTTGAGCCTTCCTCTCTTCTTCTTTAATCTCCCTTGCCAGACGGCTTATGGCGCAGCCTCCTAAAAAGGGTTTTTTTTTTGTGTGTATGCAGCAGTTGTTGCCCCTCTCCCCTTTCCTCTGATTGTTGCCTGTGCACGGGTTATTACGCAAATGGCCTCTCTCCTTCTCCTCTCAATCCCACCAAACAATTTCCCCTGACATCTGGCCTCTCACTCTCACGTAGGGCATGCAACAGAATTATGAGGAACTTTTTGCTACCTATCCGGATACAAAAGCGGATTGTATCCTCCTTTTCTTAACTCGCTGTTTCCGGATAACGGGCGAATTTTGGCCAAAGAGACTCGGATATCCGGTTCTGTTCAAACATGTCCTACTCTCATGTAACCTAGCCAGAAGAGAGAAAGTGACTCGTGGGAAGGAAAGGGGAAGAAAGGAGGCGGTAGAAAAACAGGAACGCTGGTACGTCCACTGATTCTAATTCCATGGACTAATTCCATGCTCTCTCACATATCGTTACCACCAGGCAGTCCAGTGTTGCCAGATTTTTAGATGCCAAAAGATGCAAAAAAGATTTTTTTGTTGCACTATGATCATTTTTTAACCTATCCACTACCATTTATGGCAGTTGGGCATCAAACAATGCGAAGGGTGCAATCTGGCAACATTTCAGACCTTCTGTCTCCCGCTCCTTTCTCACTCTTGGAAAGTCCGAGAGAAAAGCCATTTATTGTTCAAGCCTTCATTGTACCTTATGCTCCCACAAACCAACACAAACCCAGTTCGAACAAAAGAGAGCCAAGGAGCTTTGTGTGCCCCACCTTAACTTGAAAGTACGTACTGCTTGGAAGTACGTTGACACACCGACCCTACTGTAATACTCGTACATGTGCTGCTGTACTACAGTGAAGTGCTGTACTGACGTCCACATACAGGTACGGTAGATACGCATACTGTTACGTCTAGTTTTAATGCCAGTTTCCTGAAGTCCCCATGTGTGACGTCCCACAAGTACTGTACAATATTCTGCTGCACTATTAGGACACGTGAGGGTAGGAGACTAAAAATCAGGAAGTGAGGGAGTGAGAGGAGATTACCTCACTCGCTTCTCGAGCTTATAAAGCCGTGAGAGAAAGGTGGAGGAGAATCCTGCGACTTGTGAGTGAGTGATTGCAGAGGATGTTTTGCAGCTACTAGGTAGTACCGTACGTAGTACTTTCTCCCCCTTTGAGAATTCTCTGGCAGCTCCTCCTGAGCTGAAATCTCGACAGTGAGGAGAGAGAAAGAGAGACAGCACCAACCCACTTCCATATTAGAAAGAAGGGGAGGGGGGGGGCAGAAAATTTTCTGCGAGGGCGAGAGAGAGAGGGGAGAGAAGATGGATGGCTTTATTTCTTCTCATCGCAGTACATTTTTCACTCCAGATTTCCTCACTCCCTTCTTTTTTTTTCCCCTGATAGTGAAGAAGCAAAATCTTGTGTGGGTGTGGGTATGTGGGTGTAACTTGTGTCTAAGTTCGTATAAGCACTATGAGGAACTCCTGACTAATTTGTCATGCTTGTAATTCCTCTCTGCCTCCCTCCCTCCCTCCCTCCCTGTGCAGAGGAATCGTCCTGGACTATGACATCCGGATCCACCGACTAAGGGAGGAGGACAAGGTCTTCCTGGGAGGCGCGCTCGGAAACTACAGCCTGGCGGGATTCGAGGTAGGAGATCAGTCAGTCTTTTTTCTTCGTACTTGAGTTCCACCGTCAAACCACCTTTAAGAAAAAAAACTCTAAAATTTAATTGTGCCACTTTGTACGGTATAGTTACTACACCTTTCGTGTTGTTGCACTGTCTGTCGGCCTTTCTTGTCTCCTTCACCTCCTTCTCATCGTCCTCCTCCTCCTCCTCCTCCTCCACCATATGTGCGCTACGTGTCTCGTATTTATCTTCCTCTCTCTTTACCTTCTCCTTCCCCTCTCTCCTCCTCTTCGGAGAAAAGGAGTAATTTTATCCAGGCAAATAAGGATGAGAGAACATCCTGTGCAGAGAATGCGAAATGAGCTGCAAATTGGACTCCTGCTGCTGCTTCTACTAATGCGCCGTAGCGCCATTCTATGCACTACTAGTACTGTTCAGAATGTTTGGGTAATTACACCGGAACTTGGTCGTCGGAATTTTGGAATGGTTAATTGGGACCGGCACCGACCTGTCTCGATATTCGAGACAGGTCGCTTGCACTACGACTGAATTCTCTCGTCCAGATGATCCTGGTCCGCCACGTCTCCCACTACATCATCAACTACTACCTCCCGTCCGGCCTCTTCGTCGTCGTCTCCTGGATCTCCTTCCTCGTCCCGGCAGAGATCATCCCAGGTCCGACCCCACCCACCCGTGTACTACGTACACAGCGTCTTTTAATTTTGACCTCTCTCCCTCCTCTTATGTATCTTGCAGGTCGCATGGCCCTACTGGTGACGCTCTTTCTCGTGCTGGTCAACATCTTCAACACTGTCACCACCAACACCCCCAAGGCGGAGGGACTCACCGCCATCGAGGCATGGTATGAAGTCTGCCATTTTCTAAGAGACGTTGTCAGCAAATGGAAATCTATTGTAACTACTATTTCAGGATGCTGGCGTGCATCCTGTTCGTCTTCGGCACCCTGATTGAGTACGCCTGCATCCTCTTCAACCGGGGTTTTGACGAGGATGAGTACGAGAGCGGGGAGGAGGAGGAGGAGGACGAGGAGGACGAGGAGGAAGAGGAAGAAGAGGAGGCAGTCAAGGAGGGAGGACGCGGTGCCATCTGCCACGAGAACAGACTCTTCGGGCAGGAGCCACCGCCGCAGCAACAGCAGCAGCAGCTGCAACAGCAGCTCCAGCAGATTCCCCTGCAGCAGATGGAGATGAGGAAGCTTCTCCAGGCCAGGGAGAACACCTGCAGGTGAGGAGATTGTTTGCATAGTGTTGCAGCGCGTTGCAAAGATGCAATACGTAGTAGAACCTTCTGGTCACGCATAAAGAAAAAACTATAACATATTATTTTGCTCCTGGTCGCCAAGCAATGTCTACAAAGTGATGCTTACCTATCTGGTTGATTAACTAAAAACGAACGTATTAAGCAGGTTGGTGTGTGCTGTCCGAGAACGTACCGAGCGATATGCAATGCACATGTACTACAGGTAATCGACCTAATCGTCCCCCTTTCAGCTCCCTGCTCTCCAACAATGCTCAAGACCCCCAGCAACAGCAACAGGGTGTTTCACCCTTCGACCCCAGCAGGCCGACGACTTCCGGCTTGGCAGCCCCTGCCGCCGCCTCGACGGGCTCCCCCTGTACCTCCCGCGACGACCACCTGGATGGCCGCTCGTCCTCTCCCGTGGACCCGACCACCGCGATGCTCCTGGGCAACTCGGGCCCGAAGCCCCGCCGCCAGGGTCGCCGCCGCCGCCGCCGCCGCCGCCACCGCCGCCGCCCCGGAGAGACCCGCCGGAGCAAGGCCGACCGTAGGCGCCTCCGGTACGCCCGGATCGACCGGTTCTTTCTCGTCTTCTTCCCGCTCATGTTTCTCTGCTTCAACCTGGTCTACTGGTCCGCCTACACCTTCGGGCAGAAGAAGGATGGACTGGCCAAGTGAGTCTTAGTGCAGTTCTTAGTACTACAGTTCTTGTTCATGCTGTTCAGCCACGACTTTTTGCCACGAATTTCCAAGAAAAGCGACTATGGTGCAACATGGTACAGATGTAACAGTTAACGTTAACTTAGGATTCCCAGTTTTATTTTGGTTTTTTCCACTGAAAAGGTTCTCTAGTTGGCAAATTTTGCAAAAACAGAATTGAGCAACCTGCGAGCGGCACAGAGTGTTTTCTTAATATCTTTTCAATTCTTGTTTCTCTCTCCTAATTCCAGCCTGATCGGCGGTCTGTTCTGGGACACGGACGACAACAGCACCGTCGACCTCTGGGAGAGGGACATCGAGAATGAGGACAGCGCTCAGTCAGACTGGATATAAAGAGAAAAAAACCTCAAAAATAAAAAAATGCGTAATCGTCATACAAAGGAAAAGACAGAAGCATGCCAACAACATATCAGTATAGTAGCTAACCATCCTGCTATGTACGTACAGTACAATAGGTACGTATAGTGTAGTAGTACAAGTAGTTGCAAGGAACCAAAAAATGTACTATGTAGCACCATTGCTTGTTGACATGATATTGTGGAAACATGCCTGTTAGAATAATGTTTTGTGTGTCTTTAAATCTTTAAAGGTGAACGTGTGAGCGTGTTCTTTTTGTGCCATGGAACTGGTGATGTACTGTATTCGAGCCAAGTAAGCGATCTCTCCCAGATTCTCCCTCCCCTCCCTTCCCCTCCCCTCTCTTTGTCTCTCTGTACTTGAAGTATGGCCACCCATACCACTCCACTCCACTTGTGCAAACAATAAAACCGCAGATCTGGCGACACGGAAATAAATCGCATGCATGAAACACTTGCAGAGGAAGAGGAAGTTGTACTACCATAGATCTCTGATGTACGTACATGTACGTACTACCGGTACTACATAAGCTGGTGTTCAACAACCAAGAGTTTACTATAGCACACGGTTTTTTCCCCACTAGGACAGCAGTCGATTAGAAAGTGCCTCCATTCCAACCAAGCATGGCTGGCTTTCACCATGCAAGGGGGATGGGGGATGGGGTAGGAGCAGAGTGAATGAGAGCCAGGTATTAAAGAAAGGCACAGAAATTCCATATAAACAAAAACAGCAGGCAGAAAAATAAGACTCATCTTAAGTTTCCTTAACATACTAGAAAAAATTTAAAGAAACAAAAATGGATGGCATGGCCGGGTTTGAGATCAAGGATGGAGAGTACACCAAGACCATCTACGGCATGGTCAAGGAGCAAAGGTGAGCGACAATCAACAATCAACTCGCCCTTTGGAAAATCAATGATTTTTATTTTGTCCAGTGCAATAACAATTGTCAAGACCAAACTTGCCAAAGTCAAATATATTGCCATAATAGTCGTAATGGCCTGGTCATAATAGAATGGCAGCCCAAAAGTGTTTTTTTCCTGAAGGTACAATGAGGCCATCCAGATCCTGTCGTACATCTATGACTCGTACCCCACCTCCAGGGCGGCGCTGTCGCTGCTCGCCTACTGCTACTTCTACACTCAGGTGAAACAGGGGAGAATCTCTGCAAAATTGGAAATTTTGTAGGAGGGACAGAACTTCACCCTGTTGAAGGGAAAACTTAGATGATTATGATAGTTTTCCAATTATCCGAGGAAGACAGTAAAAAGATGCAGTCAAAATCTTCATGCACCCAATGCAATATTTGACCCTCATTGCAACCAAATTTTATGCAGGACTTTGTCAACGCGGCGAACTGCTATGAGCAGCTCACTGTCTACTACCCGGACGTGGAGGACTACCGCATCTACTATGCCCAGGCGCTCTACCAGGCCTGTCTCTACGAGGAGGCCATGAAGGTCACCGTCCAGATCGACAGTCTGGCCTCTCAGGGAAAGGTGGAAGCAGCATCGCAAATTCCCATAAAAAATGCAAGATTTGCCCACTTACAATATATCCACTCTTTCATACAGTTTTCAAATCTCCATTTAGCAGGCTCAATTTAAGAGACTTCAAAAATTGCCAGTTTTACTAAATCAAAGGTTGACTGTACCATTTTACAGCATTCTCTCTTTGGTGCCTAAAAGCTTTTCTATGCGTGTGTGAGTTGTGCTGTAGCCTGTGGCATTTTCTCCCATCTGTACGCACACACACACAGACATCCATTTCCACTTTCAGCTTTTTTGGGGGGGAAGCCACTTATGTGAAGATTCACAGTGATCCTATACTATGTACAGTACACATACTACCAGTACATAGTATACCTAGTACATAAGATACAGGGTGTCCCAGAAGAAAGAAGACTTTTTTGGTCTTAACCTATTAAACAATACTATTATACTTATTAGACAATGCATATAAAAAGCAACTTTCCAATTAGTTTATTGGGACATCCTGTGCAATTTTTCTTTCTGAATCTTCTCCTTCCACCACTACGTAGATTCCTGCACCCAACATCAAAGAGGCTTCTTTTGGCTCACTATCCCAATTACGGCACTGTCACCGCCCTTTTGGGTACATCCTGATATACTGTAGACATGTCAGCAAATAATCCTGGAATGTTCAGTCTGTGAATTGCAACTTTTACACACAAATGGTGCATGAGCACAGTCGAGTTTTGCTATAGCAATTCTTGCTATGATAATAATTTTTGCTATAACAATATTTTCTGGGCAGACCAAATTTGGTAAAAATATTGTCATAGCGAAATGCATTATTTAAGGAAATTAAGTTTGGTCTGCCCAGAAAACATTGTTATAGCGAGAATTATTGCTATAGCGAGAATTGTTATAGCGAAACTCGACTGTACATGGGCATCAATTAAACAAAGAGGGTCAGAGATGTCAGCTTTAAAAGTCAATTTCTTGGCAAAAGTTTGGTTTTTTTTAACAAAGAGAAAAATGACATTTCACTTCTTTCATTCTGTATACTGTCTGGCATTTTTGGACCATTGTTTGACTTTGTGGACTTTGTGGACAACACTGCATTTCTTGGAGCCTTATTCGATCTTGAAAGAAGGCTCTTCATTCCACCATTACATCACGTCCTCATCTCTCTCTCTCTTTTTGCCCAAGAAAGATCATTAGTCTTAGCATCTCTGTCTGAAACGTGCACGCAATACTGCGCATGAATAAAAAATGCATGGTGTTGTGATATCCACACAAATCTCTCTTTCCCTCAATGTAGTGTAGTAGTATTAGCCTTCTTCTGCTTCTGGCTGTAAGACTGACAAATCACCTTTGCACCTTGACGGTCCTCTTTCCTTCTTCCCCTTCCCCTCTCCACCCCAAAAAAAGAGAAAGTCTGCATCATAGATGGTTACAGTTGAAGCAAGCACTAGAACAGGTGTTTTTTGTGCTGCCTTCCTTGTTTCACTGATTTTTCTTTCTCCCCATCCGTTTGCCCATCTATGAGCCGAGTGGTGGATGCTGGCAGCTAAGTGCTCTCACCATTGTAGGTACAGTGAATCTTTGATTTACTGCAGTAAAGTTGCTGCTCAGTAGCAAAGTTTTTTACTCTGTAGTAAAGGCAGACAAATAATTGAAAGTTTGGTGATGATAGTTGCAGTTTTTGATCAAGTTTACTTATAATGGAGGTCTACTGTACTAAGGTACCTTGCTGCAAAGGAAGACATTTTGCAGACCAGCAATTTTTCTCAGTTTTTACAATTAAGGTGCCTTACCCCATTTACATTTTTTCTCCTTTCTTTTTCCTTTTCTTTTCAGATGCTGAAGCTGCAGGCTGCCATTAAGTATGGTGAGGAGGATCTCGCCGGTGCCAAGAGCCTGGTGGACCAGTGCCCGCCAGATGACACTGACACAGAGATTAACAGAGGTACTAATGCACTACAGGAAAATCCCTCCTCCCAAGAGGTACAGTTCTACTACTAGAATTGCAATATGGCAAAGGCTTTGATCACTGACATAGCATGGATTTTGAAGTACTACCTACTAAAGTAGAGTTTGATTAAAATCAGAATTCTAAAATATAGTAATCTTTACTATAGTGGAGTTTACTACCTACCGTACTACATGTCAGCTAGTGCAGTTGTACGCAACCACCAAGGGATCGGAGAAATCTCGATATTCCAAGATCTATACAAAAAGGGCACATTTCCCACCGATATTGAATAAGGTTATTTACTGCCTTAACAAAGTCTCAGAATTTTGTCCACAAAATTCATTGGCAAAATCTTTGCAAACTTTCAGAACCTTAGAGTTCCGATATTTTGTTAAGGTAGTAAATAAATTTCTTCAAAATCGGTGGGAAATGTGCCTTTTCTTGTGTAGATCTCGGAGCTTTAGAAATCGGAGGTTTATTGGAGCAAAAATGGAAGCTTTCTTAACAGTCACTTGGTGGTTGGGTAGTAGTAGTTACTTTAACTACCAATACCTAGTTGCTTGGTGGATTGACTGTTGAGATCTAGTGTAGTACTTGACCTTTCCACAGGCTGCCTCCTCTACAAAGAAAGCCGCTTTGAGGAGGCACTGGGCAAGTTCAACAGCTCCCAGCAGATCGTGGGATATGACCCGCACCTCTCGTACAACATAGCGCTCTGCCACTACAGGTGAGTTTTCTGCCAATTTTATCATTTATAAATGTCTATTAATGCTAATGCTAAATATAAATGCTAATAATGCCTTTATGATGGTTACAGCAACGCCCCAAGATAGTCCTGGTCGACAAGAGAGAGAAAAAAGATAAGATTTCTTTCGTCACCCCTCCCTCCTCCTTTCCTACTTTTTATGAATCCTGTCACAGCAGCCTTCTCTCTTTCCTTGAATTATTGCCTGAGGGCCCTGCCTCCCCCCTCCCCCACGTGATTCATGTCTCCAGAAAAGAGAGGAAGAGAAGAAAGGGAAAAGAAATCTGGGTTTCTTCCTGAATAAGAAAGTCACCCATCAACCTGCAACTTTTCTTGTTCTTTGGGGCCAACTTTTTTGGTGGACACTGATGCGCAACGACAGCAAGAATAAACTTTTTGTGTGGAAGTACGCACAACAAAAGGCAGCAAAAGGAACAACAACAAAAAAATATGCAAAAAAGGCATAGAGAGATGGTAGAAAAGGAGATGGAGACCCAGGAAGGAGAAACAGAGTAGGGGAATTTATCTGGCTGCTTTATGTATGCATAGAAAAAGGAAAACTCCCCCCACCGCTCTACCCCCCACCAACCCAAACCCAATTTGCGCCCGGGCTTATACCCCTGTGAAGGTGATAGTCAAAGATGCAGTGAACTGTGATGGCAGCTTTGTCTGAGAGGGCAGTCTGGCTGGGCTCTGGAAAAGAATACCGACAGGAAATGACTTTTGTTGCCTCAAAATGAGAATTTGTCAAAATCCAAAAGGTTGCCAAGAATCAAACAAACTTTAACTGCATTAACCACGTTGTTGTGCATCCTTCCCCTCTCTCCATTTGCATTGTATGTCAGCCTTAGTAATACAGTCAACTCTTACTGCTGTACACATCAAAAGTACTAGGTAGGTATGTACATACCACTACATAACTTGGTTGTAAAAAAAAATGATAAGTTTTCACCTTATCAAAAGATGACTGTACTGTATGTAGTACATGGGAGAGAGAGAAAGAAAGAGATGGATGCTTCTTCCTGCTTGGAAAACTGACGCAACATTATTTTAGTGTGCTCTGGATATGAGAGAGATGGAAAGAGGGGGAGGAAGAGAGGGAGGAGGAAATAAATGACCCACCTGCCTCCGACCGTGTACAGCAGGACTAATTTATAGTAATGTACAGTACATAGGCAGTTTTCAGCAAAAAGTTTACTTCTGGAACATGCACTCCAATCAGCTAAAAAAGCAGGCATCTTTACTAACATCAAAGTTTGTATCCTATAAGGAAGCTTCATTGTATTTTGCTATCTCTATCTCTAGGATGAAGGACTTTGCTCCTGCTCTGAAGCACATCGCCGACATCATCGAGAGGGGCATCAGGGAGCACCCGGAGCTCAGCGTGGGCATGCAGACCGAGGGGATAGAGGTGAGGGAAGGAGGATCTAGTGGAGTCTAGTCCACTAGGTCCATCCCTTATTTTAGAGTTGCCATATTGTGGCAAATAAAAGAAGATGAAATCAGAAACAAAAAAATTGCAAATTATTTACTAACTACACTTTTTTTTTTGCAAAATAGCTGTACGCACAGTGTAATAGGGCAGTACAGTAGATCAGTAGATAGCCTGACTTGCATGTCACTCCTCCTTGCCTGCAGGTGCGAAGCGTGGGCAACACGCTGACCCTGCATGAGACGGCGTTGATTGAGGCCTTCAACCTGAAGGCGGCCATCGAGTTCCACTTGAAGAACCTAGAGGCAGCCAGGGAGGCGCTCACGGACATGCCGCCAAGGTAGCTGATTACTCCTATATCAAGATTCCACTGGAGTAATACTAAGCTGATAGTTCAACTTCAAAATTGCCTTATTTTTGTCTAATACCATACATGTAATAGTATACTGTATATCCTGTACCATGTGGGGAAAAAATAGGAGCATGACAAAGAAACTTTTGACTTTTTTCTTACAGTTTACAAGGAATGGAAGAATTAATAATCGAGACGTAAATCTTGTCGACTTGAGAAGTTTGCTTAAAGGTGGCTTTTTTGTTGCTAGTTATTCTCTTAAACTCCTTTTGTCTTGCTTTCGCATGTTGTTCTCCCGCTCTCTGTGCTACATACAACTATACCAGTGCTGGCTACCATGAATGTTTTATGTGGTTTTTTGTCTTAAAAGTGGTTGGTTGTTTATTCCTCGGACATACAAATGAGAAATCCACTAAGGTTCCATTGTAGTACGGACTCTTTTACAGGTCGGAGGAGGAGCTTGACGCTGTCACCTTGCACAACCAGGCACTCATGAACATGGAGGGGAAGGCCACGGAGGGATTCGAGAAGCTACAGTTCTTACTACAACAGGCAGGGAGATTTTCATGATAGTTATACAGTACAGTAAGCTCTGCTTTAAAGCCTCAAGCTCTTTGCTCGTATCTTGGTTCCACTGTATGGCATCCTTTTTCCAGAATCCCTTCCCGCCGGAGACGTTTGGCAACCTGCTGCTCCTCTACTGCAAGTACGAGTACTACGACCTCGCCGCAGACGTCTTGGCAGAGAACGCACACCTCACATACAAGTAGGTAGGGGGGAGGGAGAAAGGGTATGCCAGAGAACATTGAGTTTTTAAGCCAAAAGAAAGGTCAGACAATCCAGAGGGAAAAGAAATAATGTTTGTGTTCTTTAACCCTTATGGTTTTAATATTTGGGACAAATTTTTGTCAAAAACCACCACACATCTGATTTTTTAACCAGAGTGTGTGCCCTACATAAAGGTGGCTTTGGCAACTAATAAAGTCTGGCTGTCCAGGTATCTGAGTCCGCACCTGTACGACTTCCTGGAGGCACTGATCACCCAGCAGAC
>JAAUYM010152951.1_pt1 | contig 17151 bp, 15 predicted proteins | sample 7278001 | NCBI WGS metagenome assembly JAAUYM01 (sample SAMN14350224, study PRJNA611818) | marine sediment metagenome | isolation source: surface marine sediment (1.8m) | place: French Polynesia: Moorea | collected 2018-08
AAATCGTGCCAAAAACACCAAAATTCCCAGCAGACGTCAATGTATTATGTAACGTTACAAGACCGTGTGTCCCAAGAAGTCTTTTGTTTGTTGCTTGTTTGTTTTTTGGTCGTCTTTGTGTCTTTGTGCTTGATGCGTCACAACCACTTTTTGTTGTAATGCGCACGCACTACTTACTAGTGTGAGGAGAGGGGGATAAAAAGTGACAGAATTCTTACGCGCTCGCTGTCAACGGCTACAAACAGAGAAATAGCATCATCAGACCTTGTTTGCTGTTGCTGCTGCTGCCATTGCTGCTGCTGCTGTTGTTCTGTCCAAAGTTTTCCTGGTCGCTGGAAAAAAAAGAGTCGAGAAATAATTCTCCCGTGAAGAGATAGTAATTGCCAAGGAGACACGACAGCAGCGACGAGGACAGGAGGGAAAAAGGGGGACAGGGGTTTATTTTTCCACACCTTGGCTGGTCAGTCAACAGTAAACTTGGACAGAGGTGTTGCTTTTACCCTCTAGCACTGGAGTCAGATCGTTCTGGTGCAATGCAGAACGCTTTGCTCTCGTCCAGTGCTAGTGTGAGCACCAAATTGTCATCAGATGCAGTGGCAGATGCAGATGCAGGGTCGATTTTCCTCATTTGCAACAAGGGTGTTTCCTTCTCTTCCTCCATGGATTCTCGCGTAAAGAGTAATTGGTGAAATCTGCTGCGGGGGGGGGGGGGCTATGGTTGCGATGGTGCTCACAGACACAAAAAGAAAAAGGAGACACAATGGACTTAAAGGATGAGAAAAAAAGTTGCAGAGTTTCTCCCACATGTTGCCGACATGCGACACGTCCTTCCCATTAAAATTGTCTTTCCGTTTTTTATTAAGTATTTTGGTGGTGTCGTCCGCCCAATCGATCACATTCCAACACCCACAGCCCCCCGCCCCCCATTCAGCAGGGCCTGTAGTGAAACTACCTTTTGTCTCTCCTCAATCTTCCCTGCTCTCCCTCTCTCCGCAGCCTCTCTCTCCTTCTCTCTTCATTCTTGGAGCAAAACCTTTATCTTAAAGCCATGCATGGAGCTAAGAACTAAAAAAAACTTGCCATGACTTGAAGTGTTACAACTTGGTGACACTTCCAACAAGCTTTTCCTCCACCACCCCCTACATGTTGGCACTGTCCGTAGTAGTGGAAGGAACGATCAAAACTACTACCGTACATACGAGTACGCGGCCCATGTGTGCGCATAGAAAGATGCTAAACTTTGCGGTGTTGAAATCTTGAAAATTCCCAAAGAGACATGTAGTGTGGTGATCTCGACTGATTCGAGCTACTCTTCCTGGAGAGCCCAAGGTCTGGCCGGGGCTAGGGACCCTTCGGGATAGAAACCGAGAGTCTCGTAGAGAACAAAAAATGAACAATGAGACCATTGTAATTATTCGACGAATCTTTTGCTGCTATTCTCCCATAAAATTGCTGTTGAATATAGGATGACACACACAAAAAAAATAAAAGTATTAGAAGGAGATGGCGAGGGTGATTCTGGTCCGTCAAGTCGCTTTCCTGAGTTGTTCAAGCCTCGTAGTGGAAGATGCCCGGTCTGGAGAAGTACTGGAAGGGGAGGGTGCCGGAGTGTGCGTTTTGGGAAGAGAAGCCTGAAATAACGTTAAGAAGAAAAAAAATTGTACATAGCAGTGACCTGGCGGACTTTCTCACATTTTTTGTTGCGTTATTAGTCGCTCAATCACCGATGGGCGTGGCCTGGGCGGGGAATGAGCGTGGCTGGGCCGCCGTCACTGGCGGCGCGCGGACGCCGCCGCTGACAAAGCTGCCGACGCCACCGGAGGCGATCTCGTCCTCCAGGTCGTCCCAGATGGCCTTCTGCCAGAAGTACATCCTGGCTGGGTAGAACTTCTCCTTGTTCTCCGACTCCGCCTTGATCTCCAGGTAGCTTTCATTTTCCTATGTCGTGGTCGGATTAAGCTGTTAGTAAGCTTGCACTGCAAGATTGCAGCATTGTGAACGTTTTAACCTTTTTTGTAATTTCTTACATTGAATGGTTCCCAGGCAACGATGTCTCCGTCCTGGTAGGGTGTGGGATCTTGGTGCTTGGCAAAGTTGGTCCACATGGTAGTCATTTGATCAGCTACGGCCTTGTCCTCATCTGTTGCCACAGCATCGGTTATGTTCAAAATATCTTTGAAGATGAAGAAAAGGTCATCGCCATGAGTGACACCAAATTCCTCCTGGTCAGCTCCAGTGGCCTTGCCAAAGATCTCATTAAAGGAGCGGCTGGGTTTATGTGCCATCTCATACATGAAAACTGGCTGGGTGTTGGGCCTGGATAAGAGAAAGAGAGGGGGCATTCTTAACTGCTGATGATTTCCCATCACCAAACGGAGTAGCAATAGTGAGTACCCAACCACCAACTGTGGTATGCAAAATGGAAGCTCAGTTGGAATATATACACATTGCATGCAGTTTTTGGTAAGTTTGGCGCCGATTTGCATGCTCAGTCTGTGCTTATTTAGTTACAAAATTTCTGCATCGAAACTCAGTCGGAAGTTTGTTTCTTTGTTAGTTGGGTAGTTAGTGAGAGGTAACCGAAAGGACAATAAACACTCAGCAAATGCAGTAATGCAGGGAACAACAGTTAACACAAACTTATGTAATACTGTACCTGGCATGTAGTTGCATGGATTTGTAAGCAGGGAAGAAGAAGAGCAGATCACTGTAGAGATCAATCATGGCCTGCTTTGTGTCCGCTGTGAAGTTCTGATAGCCCCCAATGAAGAAGCGCTTGACAAGTTCTGCCTTGGTCATTTCTTCTTCTGTGGCTTCTCCAACAGGAGCTGAAAACATCAGCTGGGGTCCATAGATTGCAGTGAAATTGGCATTAAATGCTTCCAGGTTCTTCCAGTAAAGGAAAGAAAGAAAGAAGCCGCCATCGTCCTTGGTGTTTCCAGCCATGATAGGAACGTCGTTCTAAAAAGTACATGATTATGAGCCCATGGTATTAATGTACGTAGTAGAACTAAGGTTATTTTTTTTCTTTTGTTTCCGCACCTGTCCTCCTTGTTCAAGAATGTTGAATGGGTGGTCAGGTAGAAAGGGAGTGGAAGAGAAGGAATCAACTGTAGGGGCAAAGTTCAGGGAACCATTGCCTGCCATTGCAGCTTCAGCGTCCTTCTCAAAATCATCGTATGTAGTGTTGGCGAAGACCTTAAAGATCTCACTTTCATTTTTGCCCTGCAAAGTATTAAGAATGACAGCATGGTTTTTGTAAAAGAGGATGGTGAATGGATCAGCTGACCTGCAAGCATTGCATGACCCTGTATCCGTCAATGGAGTCACATCCAAGGGCCTTCACAAGTCTTTCGCTTTCCTTCTCATTCTTTCCAACGTTCATTGAAGGCGCCAACATCAGAGCTGTGCCAGACTGTAGGATTGCTCCACTGAAGAGGCCCTCAGCCATTGGCGAGAGGGTCAGCAAGTGTGCACTAATGCCACCAGCCGACTCGCCGAAAATGGTAACCTTGTCAGGGTCACCGCCAAACGCCACAATGCTCCTCTGCACCCACTTCAAGGCCTCAACTTGGTCCTTCATGCCCATGTTTCCAGGCACCTGCAAAAAGGGGAGACGACAACAAGTACAAGTAAAGTGGTCCACTTCCAAGTCAGTTCTGCAACAAACCAGGGAGTTGGACAACGAGAGGAAGCCAAGAGCACAGAGCCTGTAGTTGATAGTGACCACGACGACGTCCTTCTTGAGGAGAGGGGTGGGGTCGATCTCTCCGCTGCCGATGGAGAACCCTCCTCCGTGAATCCAGACCATGACTGGCAGGAGGGACGAGGCCGGAGGGGTGGAGCCAGCGAGTGCGCGGCCGAGGTCGCGGCGGGCGGAAGGCAGGCGAGGGGTGAACACGTTCAGGAAGAGGCAGTCCTCGGTGCCAGTAGCCTCTTTGGGCTTGCCGCCAAAGTAGTCCGCCTGTGGTGCAGGAAGAAAAGGTAATTGTGCCGGGGCTTTTCAACTGGTCCGTGATGGCACAGCCGTTACGGAAGGACCCACCTGAAGGCAAGAGCTCCCAAACTCGGTGGCGTTCCTGACTCCGGTCCAGGGCCTGAGGGGCACGGGATCCTTGAAGCGCAGGCGGCCCACGGGGGCCTGCGCGTAGGGGATGCCCAGGAACCGGTACTGAGTGAAGTCGTCCTCCTCGTCCTCCACCGTGAGGCCCTTCAGCATCCCGTACGGGGTCGAGATCTCCACGGTGTTGTCCTCCTCTTCCTCCGCGGCCTCCTCCCCTTCCGCCGGTGGCCCCTCCTCCTCCTCTTCCGGCCTGTCCTGAGGCATGGAGAGCGCGCTGGTGGCCAGCATCACTGTTCAGGGAGAGTGATTAACCGTAATTTTTGTTGTTGGTTCCGAATCTGTTTACCCGACCGGACTTTTTAACTTACGAGCTTAACAAATTCAGCTTTAACATGTAATGGAACACGTCATTACGTAGAATACCACATAATTGTCACAGTTTTAAAGCTGAATTTGTCACGCTCGTAATTTTAAAAGTCCCGTCGGGTATTGCCATTGCCGTTACTGATGTTACTGCATAGGTACAAATGCAAGCACGATCCTCCTTCTACTATGTACTGGTACAGGTGAGCACGTAATTACTACTACATACCAAACACATGTACGCGTTTAAGTATAGAGCTTACGAATCAGAAAGATCGCCTTCAAATCCATCTTGGTCCTTTCGCCTTCTCTCCCGTCTCCTCTCCTCTCAGGGGCGTCTCCAAGAAGACTCGTAAAAAAAAAAGAGATCCCGAAAAAGGTGCTTTGGGAGCGGCCAGAGAGTTGATGGGAGCTTCTCCCGCCTCGGGCGAAAATGAGGAGGGGCAGGAGAGAAGAGGGAGATGCACACAAGGCTTTCCTTAGAGGGGGAGGTTCTTGACAAAGGGTTCGTGCACCATCACCCCCCCACCCTCCCCACGTATGCAAAACCCATTTGCGGTATGAAAAACTTTTGCGTTTTATATACATAAATAATTGCGGAGGGAAAAGAAAATTGTGTTAGGAAGCCCTGTTCGAAAAAGGATCCTTCCTTCCTTTTTTTTCTCTTCCCATCTTGGCAACAGGTCTTCCTCCTCCTCGGTGCCGGACGCCCAAACTTGAAAATAATTTCACAGGGTGTTGCGCAAAGCAAGGAAACAATCTGCCACCTCATCGTGCTCCGTGATACGTGCTACAGCAGGAGGGGAAAAGGTGCGACACAAACCAAATTTGGTTTCGGCAAAAGGTACCTACCTTCCTTTGACTTCTTCCTGCTGCTACACCCGAGTGCGCACAGATATGATTGCGTAACCATGGCATGGAAGAAGAAGAAGAAGTTTCGATGAACCCTCCTCCTCCTCCCTGCTCGCCTTGGAGGGGGAGGAGAAGCAAAAACATTTCCTACGAAGACGTTGATGATTGGACGATAGAAACTCTTGGCTTTTTGGGCTTGCCCCCCCTCCTCTAAATGATCGACCGGTCTGCTTGAAACCAGACGTTTTAGGATAAGAATCGCTCTTCTTCTGTTTTATGTCCTCGAGCAGAGAAGAGGAGTAAGAAGAATGCGCAAATGTGTGGGAGAAGAGCAGGATGAGAAATGGGAAGGAAGGACTTTTGCATGAGTGCATCCGTCCTCTGCTGTTGTGAGGATGAAAAAAAGAGTGTCTCCTGCTGAGAGAGAGAGACAGATCTTTCCATCCATAGCTTACATTCTTAGATGCATTGGTACAATGACTGTCAGTTACAGAAAAGAAGAACAGCATTTTTTGCATTTTCTTAGTTTGAATGATTGGCGCTTGAGCAAGATCCCCCGTATCGTTTAGAGAACATTCAATCCACTTTTAAAAATGGTAAATGTACGTACATACTATGTAAGTACAAGACTTCTCTCTCAGCTTCCTTGTCCACTTGTCACAGTTTACCATTTTTTAAAAGTAGACTGACGCTGAATGTTCTCTATACGATATTGGGAATGTTGGTTTGATACGATTAAGGGAAAATCAAGAGACGCGATGTTTTAACTGCTAGACTGCATGCCACCTTGTGAATTTTACTTCCTTGAACTTTTCAATTGCATATCCAATGTTGCACCAACTTGCTCTTGCCGTATCTACTCGTCATCTTTAGATGTTTTTTTTCCTCCCGACTTTGCCTCCGCTCAGCCCTTCCTTCTTCCCTTCTTGTTCTTCTTTCCTCTGAGGGCCTTCTTATATCACTTCTTTTTCTTCTTCTTCTTCTTCTTGTCTTTCTCTGCAAAAGAGATCAAATTAGTAGAGCTCCTCTCATTTCATTCTCCCGATCCTACCCCCGTCACTCACTCTTGTTGGCGTGTCTGTAGTCCAGCCTGCAGGTCGCCGTGCCTGCCTGCTTGTCGTTGGTGAGGTCCATCGCCCCGCAGAAGTACTGCCCGCCGTCCGGGCGACCCGTGTTCAGCGCCAGGTGGTCCACCGACAGGTCGTCGCGGCCACTCTTCTTCAGGGAGACGCGGAGGCCCCGGGAGGCGTCCAGCTGCTTCCCCCTGCACCCGCCGAGCTTGTCCCCCTCCCACACCTCGTGGTCGCCCTGGGACCAGTCGTCGTGGAAGGTGGACTTCAGGATGCGGGTCAGGCAGCAGTCGTGCTGGTCCCTCTCAGAGCAGATGCTTCAGATAAGAAGACATAGTATAAGAGTATACTTTAATGTGGGCAAACGCACGGCCAGTGAAGATGTACCTCGCCTTGACGTCATCGTCCGTGCCGTCGTCGCCGATCCAGACGCGGATGGACTTGACGCTCTCGGAAAGAGAGTGCTGGACGCAATGGAGTGCCAGGAGGAACAGCAGGAGTGCCGACAGCGACGGTGCTCTCATCCTGCTCAGAAGCCTTTCTCTACGACTGAGCATGAGCGAATTTATACCTAAGCCACCAGAATGAACCAAGTGTCCATTCTGAAGCGTTCAACCAGAATGAATGTGTTGTCTGGGTTTTTTTTGGGTTTGTTTCATTGAACTCTGGGGGGAAAACTACGCGTAATTATGGTCGACGTGATGGGCCATGCAGCATTTCGACCATTATCATTCCAGACCCATGCAAGAAACATCCGGTTGCTGAGAGAACGACTCGTTAAACCAAGAGAAAGAAAAAAAAATAGAACAAAGATTTTTTTAAATTGAAAATAGCAACATCTTTATTGCCACATTCCCCTCCCCTCCTTTCTCAAAGGAAGTATCCGCTGTTGTACGGGTCGTCGTCGCTCGGATACCCGTACCCACCGTAGCCGTCCATCGCCTTCATCATCTCCATCACCATCTTGGCCTTCTTGTAGATCTTCTTGCGCATCTGGTAGCCCATGTCCTTGCGGCAGCGGCGGCGGCGACGGTCTCCGCCGTAACCTGCGAGGAGGGAGGATGCACAACAATTACAAAGGATCAACAGCCAGCAGCAGCAGCAGCAGCAGCAGCAGCAGCAACAACGACAAAAGTCAAACAGGTGCTGCTGTTGCTAGCTTCAACGCGAGCGCCGACCTAACCTTGGTTTCCGTATCCTCCTCCTCCTCCCCCGTACCCGCCCTGCTGCCCGTAGCCCTGCTGCCTCCTGTCGTCATTCTTGCAGTTGTTGTCTCCCCTCCTCACGCGCACCAGGGTCTTCTCCAGCGCCGTCGCCAACTCGGAGTCCGTCAAGTCTTCCAGCCCGGGAAACCTGGCATTCCTCTCTTCGTCTTCTTCTTCTTCCTCCTCCTCCTTCTGCCCGTCGGCTTCCTCTTCGTGGCCAATGATCTCACCGTCCTCTTGGTCCGGTTCAGCCCCGTCGCCTGCTCCTTCGTCCACCTCTCCTCCGCCGACTCGGGCCTGGTGCGTGGCGGCGGCGGCGGCGCCGGACGCGAACGCGAAGGCCACCATCAAGAGAAGCAAGATGATTGTTGCGCGCTGCATTTCACACCCCTAAACTGGAACCTTTCCAAATGTGGAGAAATCAAAGGACTGCGTATAGGGTCCCTTGCGGATGCATCCTTATTTATACTCGTGTTATGTTCCTCCTCCTTCGCTCCGCCGGAAAAAAAAATAATGGAGAAAGTGCAACAATTTTTCTGGGTAAAAGGAAGAAGGTGCAACACTAAAATTTCTCGCCATTTCCAATCCGAAAAGTGGAAAGAAGGAGGAAGAAGGAGAAGCAAAGTTCAACGAAATCCGGGGACCTTTTGCATTTCCGCTTCGATCTCTCCTCGAATTCGTTTAATTTGAATCCCAGAATTTATTCCCTCCCTCTCCTCCACTTTCGAGGTTCCCAGTCATAAAGTAAAGATAATCTTCCGAAGAGAAAAGAAGGGGAAGAAGAAGGGAAGGGAAGGGGATGACGTAAACACAGGAAGCAGACGAAATTAAGAACAGAGTGCGCAGCTAAAAGGTTGGGGGGAGGGGGAAAGGGGGAGCAAGAGTGCAAGATCACCTATGCTCACCTGTTCAGGGAGAGGTCAGAGACATTTATTTGCCTTGGTCCGTTGTAAGGCTTTGACGTGAGGGCCTCCAAGGAGACACTTCAACCTCCACAATCTTGGATGTTCCGCGCGGACGCTGCTGGAAGGAGGAGGAGGACTCTGAACCCTTTGGACCTGCTCTGGGTGCTGACGTCCGGGCCGTCCCGGCTGCTCTCCGGGGTCTCCCTCAACGGGGTCAGGCTCAGGCTCAGGCGGATATCCCTCGGGGGAGGGCGCTGGTGGAGCAGATTCACAGGGTGAGTCAGAACCCAACCACCCCTCTTCACCTGTTGCACCTCAGGGGCAAGGCTGGTCCGAGTGGGAGAGGACCTGAACTTGGCACCAGACGCCATTTTCTTCTCTCCTTCTCACTCCAGTCAGTTTGGTTTTTTTTTTTCTTTTTTTGGCGCAAATTTTGCGTAAGCAGTCTTGAGTACTTGCTCCGCGACGAAACTAATTTGGACTGACTCCAGTTTTCTTCAGCTGATTTTCTTCTTTCTCTCTCTGTTACTGTCTATCAGTGAAAGGGGGAGGAGACGGATTGGAAGGCTTAGCTTTGACTTTTCGGCTTTAGAACATTCAGATCAACAACCACACCTCACCTTCTTATCTCGCCCGGCAGCACTTTGCACGTACCTCATGTTGCTGAGTGTTTCTCTCCGAGTCTGTCTGACACCGTCTCCACTCCAGAGAGGTGAATCAGCCTCGGGAAATCAGCTGTAGCGAAATCCCGTAAAAAAAAAAAGAAAGAAAAAAAGAAGAGCACCCTGTCCTCTCCTGCGTGGACAAGTTGTGAGAGGCGGGAAAAATGTCTGGAAGGTCTTTCAGGGAGCCCGGAAAGGGCGTCAAGTACGCGAGACTCGAGAGGTGAGAGCTATGAAAGACACAGCGCTGTATCTCACTGGGAAATTATACTTTGTGTTTAGTAGGGTGCTCCAAGTAAATAAGCAACACGTGTTCAAAGATTGTAAACATGGGAACAAGTGGAGACAGCCTCACTCGAGGCAGGTGTTGCTCCTTGGGCTCCACCGCCATACTCGCTGGGAAGAAAGTGTGCTACAATGCAAAAATATGTCTACATGTATAAAAAAGGTGATCCCTTGAATTAGTAACACGCAACCATGAGTAAGTAACAGCTGAAGTCCACTTACTAGGTGGTATCTTTAGTCATTTAAAATCCTTTCCCTTTCCCTCTCTTTCAGCACCGACTTCGATGTCAGCATGGGCGGTTCCCGCCGCCATCGCCTGAACAACAACGACGACGGCTCCGGCGGAGTCGGATTTGGGTCCTTCCTGGACGGCCCACCGGCCTCTTCAAACTCATCTATGGGCAACGTGGACTCCGCCTACGGGGGATCTCCCGCAGTCAACGTTAGGCAGTTTAGGTATAGCAGTTGTTTTTCCTTTGTAAAAGATGGTCTGCAGAAAAAAAGCAAATCTTTTTTTTTTAAGGTTTTCAATGCGGGTTTGCGGCCCCAAACTGAGCCTCTGCGGTGTCCTGCTGTCCGTTTGGGGAATCTTGCAGCTAGGCTTCATGTGGATCGCCTTGAGCGTAAAGTAAGAACGATGAACACTTGTGCAGCTATACAGGCATTAGGCAGAAGTAAAGGCCGGATTGTTGTGTATATTTTAAAACTGAGTATCTTAAGCTTCCCCAAAAATTTTGAGATCTAATAAGGGTATTTTTTGGCAACTGAGTGCCAAATCACTAAGTCGATATCGGTTGTTGCTGGACTTTGTTCGTGGATCGCTTTCGAGGCATCAGGTCCATGCTGTTGGTAAGTTTACCATAGAACCAGTGAAGAAAGTGTACAACCGATCTGGTAGACTTAATGGTCATACTTGCTGCGGTTTTCTGCTGACTTCCACTTGTAACTCTCATGGTAATAGCCTTTCCCTGCAGTACTTTCATGGCATCCTCATCAGTCCTGTCATCACCAATGTATATGACTCCCACAGTTTTGGCCCAATCTTTTCCATATAAATGGTCCAGAATGTCAAGAACGGCACTACCTTTGTCGGCAGAACTGTCAGATTTGCACTCCACGGTATCATGACCAGAAAATGATGTAAACTTTTGCTCTCTAGCAACTTTTTCTATCTCAGTAATTGCTGCCCCCTTGTTGGCGACATTGACGTGCTTGATGTGAACACAGACAGTGTGACCTTTGTTTTCTATCCAAGATCCAGGGAACCTCGAATCAACTCTCGATGCGAGGGATTTGACAAGTTTTGAAACTTGAGAGTGATTAAATCCTTTATCCACAATTTCCCCATTGTCATAGACAATGACATTTCCGTGGCAGCCGGCATATGTTATGCCCTGGAGGCCTACCTTTTCTTTGACATCTTCCACAGGCCTTCCCGACACTATAGCAAGCTTGACGTCTTCTCTTTCCTTGAGTTTTTGAAGAAGATTCTTTGTGTCACGTGGAAGACTGACGAGCATGGGATGAGATACCAAAGGAGTCAGTGTTCCGTCAAAGTCTAGGAGCAGCGCAAATTTCTTTTTCGTCTTTAGCAGCTGAGATAAATTGTCCTCGAATCCCTTATTGTGCTCGCTAACAAGCGAATCTTTAGACTCTAAGAAACTGTTGACTGCATTTAAGAAATTTTTCATCCAGACGTTGACATCATGGGTGGCTTCTCTCGCTTTCAGGCCCTTCATACGTACGGCACGCTCATCATTACCCATGGTCAGAGCTTTGTGCAGAGTTCTGGACACATTTTCCAGCTCATACGGATTAACAAGCAAAGCTTCTTCCATACTTCTACCTGCCCCAGCAAATGGGGAGAGCACAAGGACACCGGGGTTTTTCTCCACGTTTCGGCAAGCAACAAATTCCTTGGCCACTAAATTCATACCATCTCTGAGGGGTGTAATCAGTGCCACATCAGCATCTCGATAGAATCCTGCCAGCTGTGTCTGCGGCACACACCCGTATATGTACCTGATCGGGGACCACTGTGCCGTCGAAAACTTGCCGTTGATGGAGCCCACCAGCTTGTCCATCTCTTCCTTCAGCTGCTGGTACTCCTGGACGTCAGTCCTCGAAGGCACTGCCACCTGCAGCAGGAGCACCTTTCCTCTGTGTTCGGGGTAGGACTCGAGGAACAGCTCATAGGCCCTCAGTCGATTCGTCAGCCCCTTGGTGTAGTCGAGGCGATCGACCCCGAGGATCACCTTCACGTTGAGCCCGTCGAACGCGTCCTCGGCGGCGGCGGACAGCTTCTCGAAGCGGGCGTAGGGGATGCTGATCGGGAGGGCCCTGACGAAGACGAACCTGCCGTCGTTTCGCTCAACGATGTGCCGCTCCCTGTCGAGCTTGCACCCCATGCCGCGGTCGCAGCTGTCCAGGAAGTTGATGCAGTAGTCCTCGTGGTGGAAGCCGATGACGTCGCAGCCCAGCATGCCCTCCAGGATCTCGTACTCCCAGGGCAGGATTTTGAAGACGTCGAAGGCGGGAAACGGTATGTGCAGGAAGAAGGCGATCACGCAGGAGATCTTCTTCTTCACGGCCGCCTCCCTCAGCATCCCGGCCGCCAGGAGAAGGTGGTAGTCCTGGATCCACACGATGGGGGTCTTGTCGGGGCTGTCGAGCATGGTCTGTTCCAGCGCATAGACCCCCCTCTCGGCGAACTTCTCGTTCACCCTGACGTAGGCCTGCCACTGGGCCTGCCACTGGGCGTTGTCGAAGGTAGCCCTGTCGGCCATGGTGTGGAAGAGGGGCCAGAGGGTGGCGTTGCACAGGCCGTTGTAGTACAACTCGTGGTCCTCCTCCGTCAGGTCGACCGCCACCACCTTCTGGGACTTGAGACCGGCCGTCGGGCTCTTGTCGCCGGGGCAAGATTCGGGAATGGCTTCCAGGTCACCCTCGGTGAGTCCCGTCCACCCGACCCATCTTCCACGGGACTCTATCACCACTGGGGCCACGGCAGTGACGAGACCTCCAGCGGAGGGCCTTCGCTGCCATCGGCCGTCTTGATCACGTCTCAACACAAAGGGCAGCCGGTTGCTAAGAACAACCAAACTATACTTCTCAGTCATTTTCACCCAACCGATTATTTCCCATATTGGATTTCAGATTTAAGGTATTCAAATTTTCGAATTTAAACTTTGCCTTATTCAGGTACTCGTAGTACTGAATAAGGAAAACTCTAACAGAAGATTTTGTTACTTTTCTGCTGCAGGAGCGTGGCCTTTGTGGAGGACGTGGCCTTCAACGAGACGCTGGCCCAGCAGTCGCCGACCATGTTCGACACCGAGCTGGACGAGGGATACCGCAAGGCCGCCAACAATTGCAAGGTGGCCGCGCTGCTGTACCTGGTGGTCCTCGTCGTCTCGCTACACCAGCGATGGCTTAACAGCAGGCCAACCCCGCAGGCTTACACCAGATACGCATAATTCATTTCGGGAAGGAGAGAGAACCTTCCTGGGGATGCCCATTCTGGTAGCCCGCATCTTTTTTTTTTTTTTAAGTGCCTTAAGCTATTTCTCGCCAGTGATACCTGTCGTCTTCCTCTCTTAACGTACCACCCTTCTTCCATGTGAAGCAAATCTCAGTTCTCATCCAGCATGCTATGTACGTACGTGGCTTGTTGCACTAAATATGGACGTGTCATGGTGCTCTGTGTGTTTGCTTGCGTGCGTGATCATTACAAGGGAACCAAGAATATTTGTAAGCTTTTTTATTTTCGTAAATAAATATTATTGTACTGGGAACGGTACAGGCCGGTTCTTTTAAAATAAAGTTCGTGCATTAAATTTGACCACCGCACTTTTATCTCGTCCTTAGCCATCACCTCTTCTTACTGTACATTCACTGGACTTCAAGGAAAGTAATTTGTAAAAGAATGCGTTGCAGTTAAGAAACTTTTATAATTAACACATGCAAATAATTAATATAACCTGTCATGAGGCAATAGTCGGTGCTTAAATTTTATACATAAACTTTATTTTTAAAGAACTGGTCTCAGTTCTGAAATAGATGAGCGGCCTCAAACTTCAAATTACTTGCACCTAGCATTGTCAAGCCCCTTGTAACCTCCTCTGTTGCGCAGGACTTTGGATGGAAAAATGCAGCTTCTGCTCCTAGGTATATCCACGGTGCTCAACAGTAATTAAGCCCAAGTTACGAAAACCCTAATAATTACGTTAAAAAACAGACTTAATTCTTTTTCATTAAGAATCTGCTTAGGCCGCAAGACCTATTTATGTATAGCCAAAATATAAATACTAACACGTTACAAGTAAAAAAAGTAGTAAATTTATTTGTGGGTAGGGCATAACCAGTAAGTTGTACGTATACGAATCAACAGTCTCCCAAAAATTCCCCGACTAATTCGACGTCAGACAACAACACCTTCTTCCACTTACTAGTACAAAAACGCCGGCAGAATCGATCTGCCCGCAAATCTGATTCTCGAACACTTGAAAAGAAAAACAACGCGGGGGCGGAATGGTGCGTTTTTTTTCGAGGTGGCAACTCAATTTCCTGAAATTTGGAAGCGAAAGGGGTGGGTGGCGCTTGGTCTGCTTCCGCACAAGGGGAAACGAGGGCAGTCCAAAGCTTTTCGATCTTCCTGCCTCTTCCTCGCCGTCCAGAGACCAAAACAGCACCATGGATGGACAAAGGTACAATTTTTCTCCTCTCCCTCTTTTTCCAAACTGCACCCACCACACCGCCGCTTGTCCAGTCCCAGTTTTTCATTTTCAGCGAAGATGTGGACGGAACATCAAACTCTGCTCCACATCCTCATTCTTTTCGAGTCCTGTGCGGCCTCTCCTGCCTTTGCGGCTTCGTCGTCATTCCCGTCGCCGACGACGTCGCCGACGACGTCGCCGACGACGTCGCCGACGACGGTGAAGGAGGTGCAGGAGAGGTCGCTCTTCGACCTCTTTGTGTCCAGGGGCGAAAGAGAGAGGAGACGAGGAGAGGAGAAGAAGGTGCTTGAAGTGCTGGAGGTGAGGAGGAGGTTGGCCATGAACGTGAACAAGAGGAGGAACAAGAATGTTTCTGCAGATGTCAGGCGGCAGTCAATGCTTCTTGCGGCTAGAAGGAGAATTGAGCAGTTCAGGAGGAAGCAGCAGCAGGAGCTTCAAGGTGATGCCATGAGGCCGACAAGTGCTGCTAAGATCCCGTCAACGAGATTAACGACAGGAGCACCAGGCAACGCTCCAATGGAGTCGGCATCAACACCAAGTCAGACAGCAGCGACTGCAGCAGCAACAGAAACATCGACAGCTACTACTACAATGCCAGCAACAGCGCCTTTTGCAGCAGCAGTGACAGCAACGACTAGGGTTACAACTTTGTCAACATCATCGTCAGCAGCAACGACAACAGCACCACTAAACGCAGCTGCGGGGACAACAATATCGCCGGTAGCAATGACAGCCAGAACGACCGCAGGAGCAACAACGGCAACAACTACGACCGCAGGAGCAACAACGGCAACAACTACGACCACAACCACCGCTGTCACCACCACAACTTTAGCAACAGCAACTCTGCCCTTGTCAAAGATTAGGGAAGATGATGCCAGCTCTCAAATTAGCATGTCAAACTCGGTCAGCGACCCAGCGGAAAGAAGATTCGAGCTAGTGCCTCCGGGGAGAAGAACATTAGGCGGAAACGGACTTGGAAATTTCGCAAAGGTGTCCGCATTGAGAAGTTCGCTCAGAGACCTCATGCGCTACCTGGCGCTAATGGACTCTCTAAGGGAAAGGGTGATGGGCATTCAGGGATGAAGGCTTGGCGGGTGAGACTGCGCGGAGTTTCACTTGAAGAGCGGGATTCCCACCGGCAACCACCCAGAGGGAGGAGAGAAGAAAGGAAGAAATGGGCGCCTCCTGTGGTCTCTCTCTCTCTCTCTCTCTCTGTGTAATGTCCTAGGCGGTGGTACTAGTACTAGTACTAATACTAGAAATTGCCGGTAGGGAGTAAAGCGGGAGTTTAATTGTTTTCAAGCTATGAAATGGTGAAATAAAAAAAATTGTGGGTTTTTTTTGCAAAAACGTACAGTAATATGCTGAAATGCTCCTTTACCGTAGTTTTATGCTCTCTTAAGCTTGCTTGTTTTTTTACTCTCTTCGCGCACCTTCTTTACGGGTATTCTACAGTACAAATAAGTTTTTGCGAAGATCGAAATTCCATTCATGAAATATGGTGCTTCTCCAACAGACCGGAGCATTCTAGGTAGAGATGCGCAGATTGAATGGGGAGGCGAAGGAAAAGAAAGAAGGGTTCGTTGGTGGGGCAGACTAGGCTCCAGACCAGATAGACGGACGGGGCGGGGCGAGGAGGAGGAGAAGCCAGTGGACAGGACTGGACGGTTTGGACGGGCAGAGCGAAGGAAGCAGCAGCAGGAGGAAGGAGCATCTGCTGTGGCTGTGTGGGGCTGTGGTCCTGTCCTCTGTGCTGTGTCCCGTGTGGCCCTGATGACTGTAGAGAAACAGAAGAGTGGCCAGTATCGGCGACTGGAGCCAAGTCATTTTTCCAGGGCCAGTTAAACGTTTACTTACAGCCTCGTACTCGATGTTGTCATGCCTGTAGTTCGCTGGAGTCCTCCCTCATATGGTTCATGTGGACCTTTTATTGGAATTTTAAAAGAACTCTTGCAAGTTTGGGTGGGTGTCGGTTTTTTTTTTTAATATCACGTTGGCAAAACTTTGTCTACTGCTTACGCCACCCTAAAAAAAAATATTCAGGAAGGAAACAGAGTGAACAGCCCTGGCTTGGCTTGGCTTGGCTCTGCTCTGCTCCGCTCCAGCTCCACCCCCTCCTGTCTGTTCCGTGACGCATTGATCATCGCCGACGACTTCATCATCTCCGCCAGCATCCTCGTCGTCCCGTTGAGTGCGGGGCAAAGCTCCCTTCCTTCCCTCTGGTTGGCCCACGCGGTGTCAGATAATCCATAGTCATCCACCCACCCACCCACCCACCCATCGATTTCCAGCACAGCTGAATCCAGTAGTCCTTGGCTCCGCAGACGGTGAGAAAACGTCAAGTCTTCCTGGGGAGGGAGGACTTTAAACCCATCCACCCACCCCACCCTTTTAAGTCGACTTTTTGAATGGCCGCCCTGTTTGATCGTTTTCCCAGAGAAAGAGGTTCATTCATTTGCTGAGAGAGATAAGAAAAGGAGGGGGAGGGGGAGGGAGGGAGGTCTGCAGATTTGAGCCTTGTGCACACAGATAATAAAAAAAGTCAGTCCTCTGCTGCGCGTTTAACATGTCTTCTTGTTTCAGGCTGTCTTGGAAGAAGAAGAAGAAGAAGAACTGCAGGAAGGATAAGAGATGCGTTTCACCTGAGATGGGTTCGGAGGAGACGGAGCGGATGCAGGAGGAGGGGAACTCCTCCTCGTCTGTGAACAACCTCCGCCACCTGTCTGAGATGCGCTTCGAAGAGAGCCGCCTGCACACCTTCCGCAACAACTGGCCGGCGGACGCGCCGGTCGAGGCCAGGAAGATCGCCAAGGCCGGGTTCTTCCGCGGGGAGGACGACTCCGCCACCTCCGTCAGGTGTCCCTGGTGCGCCTGCGTGCTGGACGGGTGGGACTACGGCGATCAGGTGATGGCCAGGCACAGGGAGGCCAGCCCGGAGTGCCCCTTCATCAGGAACGCCTCCGACAATGTTCCACTCATTGGGGAGGCGGGAGGCGGAGGCGCTGGA